>Ga0209689_1003451_pt1 | contig 11652 bp, 9 predicted proteins | sample GraSoiAngelo_149_FD_187119 | JGI IMG/M metagenome (GOLD analysis project Ga0209689, IMG submission 187119) | Grasslands soil microbial communities from the Angelo Coastal Reserve, California, USA - 14_1009_09_30cm (SPAdes) (version 2) | ecosystem: Environmental > Terrestrial > Soil > Grasslands ...
CCATAGGTGTAGTGCCGCACCTGGCTGCCGTCGCCGAGGATGTGGAGGGGGTCCTGGCCCTTGAGCACCTTCTGAACGAGGTCTGGCACGACGTGGCTCATCGCGAGCTTCACGTTCCCGCTCATCACGTCGTGGTCGCGCAGGGCCCGCCGCTCGCCGATACCGACGCAGTTGAACGGCCTCACGATCGTGTACGGCAACGCGTACTGCTCATGCGCGCCGCGCGCGAAGTATTCGGTCGCGAGCTTTTGAAATCCGTACGTGGATCGCGGCGGTGGGCTCGAGGCCTGCGCTCCTTCCGGTGTCGGAAAGACCGACGCCGATTCGAACACCATGCTGCTCGACAGAACTGTGATCTTTTGCAGACGCCCGAGCCGGAAGGAGTTGATCGCCGCGTCGAAGGTGGCCGCGCAGATTCGCTCGTTCTCGGCGAGCAGGTCATACGCGAACTCGTGGAAATACGAGATGCCGCCGATCATCGCCGCGCCTGCGACGACGTGGTCGCAGTCGACGGCGAGCTCTGTGAGGAGCTCCGCGTCTTTGGCGTCGCCTTCGACCAGGCGGTAGCGTGGATCGTTGTCAAATGCGCGCCGCACCGGGCCGTACTTGCTGAAGTTGTCGACACCGACAACCTCGTGGCCGGCGTGAATCAGCTCGGCGACGAGATACCCGCAGATGAATCCGGCCGCGCCGGTGACTAAAACTCTCAGAGTCTGATTGGGCCCGTGACGCCCCAGATGTCGACCACCTCGCGGCCGTCCAGCTCGAGCTCGCGGTACGCGCGGTGGGGCGCGCCGACCACCAGCACGTCGGATTCGCGCAGCACCTTGTCGAGCGGCTCGAAGGTGGGATCGGGAACATATGGGTCGGTGCAGAGGACTTTCGCGCCCTTGAACTGGGCTAGCTTGCGCAGCTTGTAGCTGAGCGAGGCGCGGGCGTCGTCAGACTCCCCCTTGAACGCCATGCCGAGAATGCCGACCGTGCGGCCGAGCAGTGGATTGCGGGAGTTGAGCGTGTCCACGATGTATCCCGGCAGCCCCTCGTTGACCTGCATCGCCGCCTGGCCCATGGGGAAATGGTCGGCCGTGAAGGCGGAGAGCTGCATGGTGTCCTTCAACAGGCACGGGCCCGCCGCAAACCCTGGGCCTGGAAGATCGGCGGCGCGGGGATAGTCCTGCCGGATGGCATTGAGCACTCGGTTGTAGTCGAGGCCCGAACGGCTGACGATCTGGAAGAACTGGTTGGCGATCGCGAACTTCATGTATCGCCATGTGTTGGTCAGGAGCTTCGCCAGCTCGGCCTCGAGCGGGGTCGTCTGGATGACGGAGCCGACGCCCAGCCGCTCGAACAGCTCTCGGGCCCTGACAAATGCGACATCAGACGTGACCCCGACCAGCTGCGGCAGTGTCCTCAGCTCCTCGAGCGCGTGGCCCTCCGCGATGCGTTCCGGGCAGAACGCGACGTCGGCCTCGACGCCGGCGTCCCGAAGGCGCCGCTCCACCGCCTCGCTGGTGCCGGGGAAGACGGTCGAGCGCAGGACGACCAGCGAACCATGCTGGAGATGGGGTATGAGCTCGTCGATGACCTTGTCGAAGATTCGAACCGAGGGATTCATGAACTCGTCGATCGGCGTGCCGATGACGAGGATCACCGTCCGTGTGCGCTTCAGCATCGCCGGGTCAGGCGAAAGCTCAAGACGGCCGGTGGGCAGCAGCTTGGCCAGCAGCGCCTCGGCGCCAGTTTCTTTGAAAGGCACCTTGCCTCCCTTGACCTGATCGATCTTCGCTTGATCGATATCGTTGACCCCGACGCGATATCCGCAATCCGCCAGCGATAGCGCGAGCGGGAGGCCGACGTGGCCGCAGCCGCCGACGATTACAAGGTCCAGGTCGTTCATAGCCGCCAAATTATGATTCCTGTGCTCATGAACCAACCTCGGAGGGGCGCTCATGGCCCATCCGTGCTGCTGGACATGAGGCCTCTGCAAGGGCCAAGCGGCCGCCGCGGCGTCGGCGCGTACGCCCGGGGGCTGCTCAAGGGGCTCATCGAGGCTGGCTTCGGCTCCCACCTGACCCTGCTGCTCGACGTCGCGTTCGACGCGCCGGCGCTGCCTCTGGGGGAGTACAAACTGGTCGGCAGCAGGCGCCGAAGTCACGGCCAGCTCGCTGCTTACGAGGACTCCGTGGTCCTGACCCAGGACCTGGAGCGGATCCGCCCGGACGTCTATCACGCCATCGATTACCACCTGCCCGGGCGGAGCCCCTGCCCGCTCGTGGTGACGCTGCACGACCTGATTCCGTGGGCGTGGGGAGGGCCGCGCATGCGCGGGGAGCGGCTTCGCTACTGGCTTGGTCGCCGGCTGGTCAAGCGGGCCGACCAGGTCATCGCGGTTTCCAACTCGACCGCGGAGGACGCAATTCGACTCCGAGTCGCCTCCCGCCAGCGGGTGCGAGTCATCCCCGAGGCGGCGGACCCGGTGTTTGAGCCGAGGGACGGGGCCCCGCACAGGGTCAGAGAGCAATGGGGCGTCAGTGCGCCTTACCTGCTGTTTGTCGGAGCCCTGGACGCGCGCAAGGATCCGGCGGGCCTCCTGGTGGCGTGGGAGGCTGCCCGCCGGGCGCATCCGGGGCTGGAGCTTGTGCTCGCCGGCGAACCTGGCAAACAGGCGCCGCCGAGCATGCCGGGAGCGGTCCGCGTCGGCAGGGTGGACGGCGAAGTGCTGGCCGACCTGTACACGGCCGCCGCGTGCCTCGTTTTCCCGAGCCGCTACGAAGGATTCGGGCTGCCGTGCCTGGAGGCCATGGCGTGCGGTTGTCCGGTGGCCGCGTACCGCAACTCGAGCATGCCGGAGGTGGTGGACGAGGCGGGAATGCTCGTGCCGGACGGCGACGCGGAGGCGCTGGGCATCGCGGCCGCCGAGATGGTCGGCGAGCGAGATCGCTGGAGGCGCGCCGGGATCCAGCGCGCGAAGAGGTTCAGCTGGAGCAAAGCCGCCGCCGACACGATCTCGGTCTATGAATCTGTGCTGAGATAATCGCCGGGTTGAGCAAGGTCGCGGTCATCGGCGCGGGTTATGTGGGTCTGACCACGGCGGCATGTCTCGCCGACCTCGGCAACGAGGTCAAGGTCGTGGACATCGACCAGCAAAAGATCGTGCAGCTCCAGCGCGGAAAGATGCCGTTCTACGAACCAGGCCTGGCCGAGCTTGTCGAACGCAACACGAAGGCCGGCCGGCTCCACTTCAGCACCTCATATGTGGACGCCGTACCCGGTTCCGAGTACGCGATCATCGCCGTGAGCACGCCCGAGGGCGAAGGCGGCGAGGCGGACCTCTCCTACGTCGAGGCTGCAGCCAGCTCCATCGCTGACGCGATGGATGGACCGCTGGTGGTCGTGAACAAGTCCACCGTCCCGCCGCTGACCGGCGACATGGTTTCGCGGGTGCTTCAGAAGGGCAACAGCCGTCACCTGGCTGCCGTTGTGTCGAACCCTGAGTTCCTGCGCGAGGGCTCGGCGATCCAGGACTTCATGCACCCCGACAGAGTTGTGGTCGGAAGCCACGATCGAGAAGCCGCCGAGAAGGTGGCGAAGCTCTACGCGCCGCTCGACGCGCCGGTCCTTATCACTCCGAACATCTACACCGCGGAGATGGTGAAGTACGCCTCCAATGCCTTCCTCGCGACACGCATCTCATTCATCAACGAGATCGCGCGGATCAGCGAGCGCGTTGGCGCGGACGCGAAGCTTGTGGCCGAGGGAATGGGTCTCGACAAGCGAATCGGGCCAAGCTTCCTCGACGCAGGGATAGGCTACGGCGGCAGCTGCTTCCCGAAAGATGTCGCCGCGCTTGCCGCTGTTGCCGAGGGTTTCGACTATCACCCTCAGCTGCTGCATGCAGTGATGGATATCAACCGCGACCAGCGAATGCTCGTGATCGACAAGCTGCGCGAATGTCTGGATGAGCTCCCCGGACGCGTAGTAGGTCTGCTCGGTCTGGCGTTCAAGCCGAACACCGACGACATGCGTGAGGCGCCGAGCGTCGACATCGCTCGGGTCCTTCTAGCGGCGGGCGCGGAGGTTCGCGCATACGACCCGGCGGCGATGGAACGGTCGAAAATTCTGTTGCCCGAGGTTGAGCACATGAAGGATGCGTACGCCGTAGCGGCCGGCGCCGACGCTCTTGTCCTTGTCACGGAATGGAATGAGTTCAGGCAGCTCAACATGGCGCGCGTAAACCGGCTGATGCGTCGGCCGGTCATCGTGGATGGGCGCAACATCTATGAGCCTGCAGCTATGAGGAACCTGGGTTTCACCTATCGCGGCATTGGCCGCGAGTAGCGCGTCCCGGCCGAGGGCGGTTGTCTCGGGCGGAGCCGGATTCATCGGTTCCCACCTGTGCGCGGCGCTGCTCGAACGGGACGTGAGCGTCCTCGCCCTCGACAACTTCATCACCGGCTCGGCCGACAACCTCGAGCCCTTGCAGGGCAACCCGGAGTTCGAGTTTCGCCAGGCCGACGTCAACCACGGCGTATTCATCGGCGGCGACGTGCGCTACGTCTTGCATTTCGCGTCGCCGGCGTCGCCTCCGCAGTACGACGCCAATCCGATTCACACCCTCAAGGTCGGCACCATCGGGACGATGAACATGCTCGGCCTCGCGCGGGCGAAGAACGCCACGTTTCTCCTGGCTTCCACGTCCGAGGTATACGGAGACCCGTTGGTGCATCCCCAACCGGAGTCGTACTGGGGCAACGTCAACCCGATCGGACCACGTGGCTGTTACGACGAGGCCAAGCGGTGCGCCGAGGCATACGCGATGGCCTATCGACGGATGCATCAAGTGGACACCCGCATCATCCGCATCTTCAACACACACGGTCCGCGGATGCAGGTCCAGGATGGCCGCGCGGTCCCGAACTTCATGGCCCAGGCGATTCGCGGTGAGCCGCTCACCGTCTACGGCGACGGCTCGCAGACGCGAAGCCTGTGCTACGTCTCAGACCTGGTGCGCGGGGTGCTCGCGGCGCTCGAGCGCGGTGACGAGCAGCCCGTGAACCTCGGCAACCCGGAGGAGGTCAGCATGCTCGAGCTCGCCGAGACGATCATCCGGCTGGCCGGCTCCAAGAGCAAAATCGACCATCGAGATCTGCCCGTCGACGACCCCAAGCAACGCCGCCCGGACATCACTCGGGCGCGCAACCTCCTCGGTTGGCAGCCTGAGGTGGGTCTCGAAGACGGACTGCGCCGGACTCTTGAATACTTCCGTTCAGTTCTATGACTTCCGACGACCTGAAGCGCTACATCCGCGACGTGCCCGACTACCCGCAAAAGGGGATCATCTTCCGCGATATCACGCCGCTGCTGGGCGACAAGAAGATCTTTCGCGCTGTGGTCGAGCTCATGGCCAAGGCGTGGATGGCCGATCCTCCCGAGCTCGTGGCTGGGATCGAGGCCCGCGGTTTCATCCCTGGCGCCGCGATCGCGGTGAAGCTGGGCGCCGGGTTCGTGCCCATTCGCAAGACCGGCAAGCTGCCGTGGATGACGGTGGTCGAGTCCTACGATCTTGAATATGGAACGGACCAGCTCGAGGTCCATTCGGACGCCGTCCAGCCCGGCCAGAAGGTCCTGATCGTGGATGATGTGCTTGCGACCGGCGGGACCGCATCGGCCGCGGTGCGTCTTATGCGCAAGCTCGGAGCGGACGTCGTTGGAGTGCAGGTCCTGATCGAGCTCGGGTACCTGGATGGTCGCGAGCGCGTCCGCGACGTCAAGTTGGTCAGCGAGATCCTTTACTGAAACCGAGGAGACAGATTTGAAAGTCAGTTCGAAAGCAAGCGACGTCAAAGACTCGAACCTGGCCGCGCAGGGCCAGGACCTGGTCGATTGGGCCGCCCGCGAGATGCCGGTGCTGACCCTGATCCGGCAGCGATTCGTGAAGGATCAGCCCCTCAAGGGGCTGCGCCTCGCCGCGTGCCTTCACGTCACGAGCGAGACGGCAAACCTGATGCTGACGCTCAAGGCAGGAGGCGCGGACATCGCGCTCTGCGCTTCCAATCCTTTGTCCACGAACGACGCGGTCGCCGCCTCTCTGGCCGTGAATCACGGCATCAAGACATATGCGATTCGGGGCGAAGACAACGACACCTACTACGGGCACATCGAAGCGGCGCTCGACCACCGGCCGCAGCTGACGATGGACGACGGCGCCGACCTCGTTTCTGTCCTGCACAAGTCGCGGCGCGAGCAGCTCGCCGAGGTCATCGGCGGCACGGAGGAGACGACGACAGGCGTGATCCGCCTTCGCGCGATGGCCGAGCACGGCGTGCTCGCCTACCCGATCGTCGCGGTCAACGAGGCCGACACGAAGCACATGTTTGACAACCGATACGGCACTGGCCAGTCCACGATCGACGGCATCATCCGGTCCACGAACGTGCTGCTCGCGGGAAAAACGTTCGTCATCGCCGGCTATGGGTGGGTCGGCCGCGGCCTGGCCTCTCGCGCCAAGGGACACGGCGCGGACGTCGTGATCACCGAGGTCGACTCGGTCAAAGCTCTCGAGGCGGCGATGGACGGCTTCCGGGTCATGAAGATGGACGAGGCCGCCCCGGAGGGTGACATCTTCGTCACGGTCACCGGCGACGTCAATGTGCTCGACAGGAAGCACTTCGAGGCGATGAAGGACGGCGCGATCCTGGCCAACTCCGGCCACTTCAACTCCGAGATCAACCTGAAGGCGCTCGACGAGATCGCGACCGGCGTGCGCCAGGTCAGGCCGTCGGTGCAGGAATACCGGCACGGTGACGGGCGGCGGCTGTACCTGCTGGCGGAGGGCCGCTTGATCAACCTCGCCGCGGCCGAGGGGCATCCCGCCGCGGTGATGGACATGAGCTTCGCCAACCAGGCGCTGTGCGCCGAGTACATCGCAAAGAACGCCTCAACCCTGGAGCGAAAGGTCTACGACGTGCCTGCGGACATCGACGCCGAAGTCGCGCGGCTGAAGCTGCACGCGATGGGCATCGCAATCGACACGCTGACCGAAGAGCAGCAGCGCTATCTTTCCTCCTGGGAGGAAGGCACCTAGACCCTGATGTTTGGACCCGCTCGGCGCACCTGGGTGCTGGGCGGAGGCGGCGCCCGGGGCGCCGCGCAGGTGGGAGTCCTGCAGGCGCTGTTTGAGGCGGGAGTCGAAGCGCCGGCGGCCATCGTCGGCACGAGCGTCGGCGCCCTGAACGGGGCCTCCATCGCCGCCTATCCGTCGCTGGCCGGAACCATGATGCTGCGCGAGGTCTGGCTGTCCCGCCAGGCCACGGCGGTCTTCGAGGCCCACCCCCTGGGCGTGATCGTCTCCGGCCTGCGCCGCGACCGGCTGAGCCTGATGCCCCAGCGGAATGTCAGACGGCTGATCGACCGGGCCGAAGGCCTGACCGGCATGACTACCTTCGAGCAGCTGCGGGTGCCGCTGGCGGTCGTGGCGACCGACATGAACGCAGGAAAGCCGGCCGTGTTTCGCTCGGGCGCGTTGACGCCGGCGCTGCTCGCCTCGACGGCGATTCCCGGACTGTTTCCGTCGGTCCGGATCAACGACCGGGAGCACCTCGACGGAGGAGTGGTCGACAACACGCCGATGAACACCGCGGTTGACGACGGCGCGAAGGACGTGCTCGCGATCAGCCTGATGGGCGGCGGCGAATACGAGCAAGCGCCCAACAGCCTGCCCGAGCTCATCGCCCGGACGCTACAGCTTTCGCTGCACCACCAGATGCTGAGCGACTACGAGAGGCTGCGCCAGCGCGCCCGCATCGTCGTCATCTGCCCGATCACCGCCCCGACGGCGACCTGGGTGATGAAGCGCGAGCACGTCGAGGCGGTGATGGAGTCAGCGCGCGCCGCGACCGCGAAGCTGCTCCACGATCGCGGTTCGAAGCTGTTCCGCCACTCCGGGATCCACTACGTAGACCTGAGCTAGGATTCGGTCGTCCCAGAGGGAAAACCCTGGCGCTTGGGGGCGCTCGCACACGGTCGTGCGTCCTTGCCGGCGCGGGAGATTCGAAGGAGGACCACCCGTAATGCCGTCACTGTTCACGTCTGAGTCCGTTACCGAAGGCCACCCGGACAAGCTGGCCGACCAGATCTCCGACGCCATCCTCGACGCCATCCTCGCCAAGGATCCGCTGGCTCGCGTGGCGTGCGAGGCGATCGTCACGACCGGTCTCGCCATTGTGGTCGGAGAGATCACGACCGACTGCTACGTCGACATACCTCGCATCGTTCGCCAGACCGTGCGGGAGGTCGGCTACACGCGTGCCAAGTACGGTTTCGACGCCGAGACCTGCGGCATCGTGACCAGCATCGATGAGCAGTCGCCGGACATCGCACAGGGTGTCGATGTCGGTGGCGCGGGAGACTCCGGGATGATGTTCGGCTTTGCCTGCGACGAGACCCCGGAGCTGATGCCGCTTCCGATCATGCTGGCCCACCGGCTCGCACGCAAGCTCGCGGAGATGCGGCGCAACAAGACCCTCAACTACCTCAGGCCGGACGGCAAGGTCCAGGTCACAGTCCGTTATGGCGACGACGGCCGACCCGACGGCGTGGACAACATCGTCCTCTCGACCCAGCACCATGACGAGGTCGATTCCGATCAGCTGCGGTCTGAAATTGCGGAGCACGTGATCGACCCCGTCATCCCGGCTGAGCTGCGCAACGGGTCGGAGCGCTCGTTCATCAATCCGACCGGGAGGTTCGTCGTCGGCGGGCCGGTGGCCGATGCCGGTCTTACTGGCCGCAAGATCATGGTCGACACTTACGGCGGGTACGCGCGACACGGCGGCGGCTGCTTTTCCGGCAAGGACCCGACGAAGGTCGATCGCGCGGGCGCGTACGGGGCGCGGCACGTGGCCAAGAACATCGTCGCCGCGGGTCTCGCCAGCCGGTGCGAGGTCCAGGTGTCTTACGCGATCGGTGTCGTAAAGCCGGTCGCGGTGCGGATCGAAACTTTCGGCACTGGAAACGTCCCCGACGCCGCGATCGCAGCCGTCGTGACTCGCCTGTTCGACCTGAGCCCGCTTGGCATCATCAAGGAGCTCAACCTGAGGCGACCTCTCTTTCGACAGACAGCCGTGTACGGCCATTTCGGACGCACGGACATCGACACGCCGTGGGAATCGACCGCGCGCGCAAAAGAGCTGGCGGAAGAGCTGCGGTGACGACCACCGTTGCAGTGATTCCGGCGGGAGGGGCCGGCACGCGGCTGTGGCCGCGGTCGCGGCGCTCGACCCCCAAGCACGCGCTGCCGCTGGGGGGTGGAGGCCGGGCTCTGCTCCGCGACACGTACGACCGGGTTCGCGGGCTTGCCGCCGAGATCTACGTGGTCACAGAGCTCGGGCAGCGCAAGATCATCCAGGCCGTTCTGCCCGAAATCGACGACGCCCACCTCATCGTCGAGCCGGTAGCTCGCGGCACGACGAACGCATACGGACTCGCGGCGATGACGGTCGAGGAACGGCATCCCGACGCGGTCATGGTTGCGATGGCATCCGACCACGTGGTTCGTGGACGGGCGGCGGTGACGAAAGCGGTGCGGGCTGCACTTCGCGCCGCTGAAAGCACCGACAGCATCGTCCTGTTCGGGCTGAAGCCGACGTTTCCCTCGACCGGTCTCGGCTACATCCACGCACCGCGGCGGGGACCTGCCGGAACCCGTCGGGTCGAGAGCTTCACCGAGAAGCCGGACGTGCGCACAGCCACGCGGTTTCTGAAGTCAGGCGGCTACTACTGGAACCTCGCCTGGTTCGCGTGGCGAGTCGATGTCTTTCTCGGCGAGCTGGCGCGGCATGCGCCGCGTCACTACGCCGGCTTGCGCAAGGTCATGGATGCACGCCGGGCGGGCGACGAGGGGGCCGCAGGCGACCTTTATCGCAAGCTGCCCGTGGAAGTCATCGATCGGAGCGTGCTCGAGAAGACCGACCGCCTGCTGCTGGTCCCGGCCGAGTTCGATTGGGCGGACATCGGCAACTGGTCCGAGCTCGGCGACCGCGTCCACGCCGACGCACACGGCAACTCGGTGGAAGGTGAAGCCGTTCTGGTCGACACCACGGGAAGCCTGGTATTCGGCGACCGGCGGCTGGTCGCTGCGATTGGGGTGAAGGACATGATCATCGTCGACACCGAAGACGCCGTGCTCGTGGTTCCGCGCTCTCGGGCACAGGATGTGCGCAAGGTCGTCGAGGTTCTCAAGCGGGCGCGCAAGACCCGTTACCTGTAGTCACCGTCCGAAGTCCTCGACTTCGCGGGGACCCCGACAGTTACCCTTGAGCGCATGACCGGGACTCCACCGATCAAGTTCGGAACCGATGGCTGGCGCGGTGTGATCGCCGACGATTTCACGTTCGGCAACGTGCGCCGAGTTGCACAGGGCGCCGCCCAGTACATGAAGACGCGCTCCAACGACCCGCTCGCGATCGTCGGCTACGACTGCAGGTTTGCGTCCGAGGATTTCGCGCAGGCGGTGGCCGACGTGTTCGCCAGCAACGCCATCAGGACCCTGGTGTTCGATCGCCCGTCGCCGACCCAGGTCGCGTCCTGGACTGTGATCGACCGCAAGGCAACCGGCGCGGCCGTGATCACCGCCAGCCACAACCCCTACCAGTTCAACGGCTTCAAGTACAAGACGGAGACCGGCAGCGCGGTGCCCTCCGAGGTCATCGCCGAGCTCGAGCGCAACATCAGCGCGCTCGACGACGTCCCGGCCCCGGACCACATGGTGGCCCACGGCATGGTGACTCCTTACGATCCTCGCCAGCCCTACTACGCCCAGATCGCTCGGATGGTCGACATCGACGCGATCAAGGACGCGGGTCTGCGCATCGTCCACGAGTGCATGTATGGGTCGGGCTACGGCTACATCGGCGACATGATCGGCGGTGGACGCACTAATGTCACCGAGCTGCACAACCAGCGCAACCCGCTGTTCGGTGGCATCAACCCCGAGCCGATCCCGCCCAACATCGACTCGACGATCTCGTTCATGAAAGTGGGCGGCCAGGACCTTTGCATCTGCACCGACGGTGACGCGGACCGGGTCGGCATCATCGACGAGACCGGTCGCTTCATCAACCAGCTCCAGGTCTTCGCGCTGCTGATGCTCTACCTCTTCGAGGCGCGAGGTCTCCGCGGGCCGGTGGTCAAGACCGTGAACATGACGGCGATGGTCGACAAGCTCGGGGCGGAGTTTGGAGAGCGCGTCTATGAGGTGCCGGTCGGCTTCAAGTTCATCGCCCCCAAGATGATGGAGACCAACGCGTTGCTCGGCGGCGAAGAGTCGGGCGGCTTCGCGGTCCGAGGCCACATCCCGGAGCGCGATGGAATCCTGATCGGCCTGCTGTTCGCGGACATGATGGTCAAGTCAGGCAAGCCGATCTCGCAGATCCTGGCGGCGCTCGAGCAGCGTGTCGGGCCGCACGCGTATGCGCGACACGATATCCACCTCGTGCGGGAGACTTACGACTCAGACCGCGAACGGATTCTCGACACGCTGGAGAAGAATGAGCCGCAGGAGATCGCCGGCGTCGCCGTGCAGCGGGTACGGTCGGACGACGGGTTCAAGTTCTACCTCGCCGATGGCAGCTGGGTCCTTCTCCGGGCGAGCGG
>Ga0209689_1003452_pt1 | contig 11652 bp, 9 predicted proteins | sample GraSoiAngelo_149_FD_187119 | JGI IMG/M metagenome (GOLD analysis project Ga0209689, IMG submission 187119) | Grasslands soil microbial communities from the Angelo Coastal Reserve, California, USA - 14_1009_09_30cm (SPAdes) (version 2) | ecosystem: Environmental > Terrestrial > Soil > Grasslands ...
CGTGGCCATGACTCGGCTCGGGCGCGACGACGGATCGCTTCTCCGTGACGGGCTACGCGTCGAGGTGCGTGCCGCACAGGAGGGGATGCAGGGACAGGTCGAGCTTCTCGCACGCTCGGTCGGAGAGCTGCGCTCGGATCTAAGCCGCTCGCTCGGCGCGACCGAACAGCAGCTCGCGACGCAGGCCGGCACCACACACCGCACGCTGACGGACCTCTCGCGGCAGCTCGGCAGCCTGAGCGAGCAAAGTCAGCGGATCGGAGAGCTCGCGAAGGACATCGGCTCGCTCCAGGATCTCCTCCGGGCGCCGAAGGCACGTGGCGGATTCGGCGAGCTGCTCCTCGAGCGTCTCCTACACGATGCGCTTCCGGCATCCGCGTATGAGGTCCAGTACACGTACAAGGACGGTTCGCGTGTCGATGCGGTCGTCCGCTACGCGGGCCGGATTGTGCCGATCGACGCGAAGTTCCCCAACGAGACGTGGAACGCTCTCGCGAGAGCCGCCGACGAAACGGAGCGCCGCTCGAAGAAGCGCGCGTTCCTGCAGCAGGTGCGGCGACACATCGACGCGGTCGGGCGGTACGTGTCGCCGGCGGATGGGACGATCGACTTCGCGGTGATGTACATCCCTTCGGAGTCGGTCTACTACGACCTCGTGTTGCGCGAGGAGGACGGTGAGCCCGACCTTCGCGCCTACTGTGCCGAGCGCAAGGTGATCCCGGCGTCCCCGAACACGCTTCTCGCGTACCTCCAGGTCGTCGCTCTCGGTGTTCGCGGGCTCGCGATGCAGGAGCGGACCCGCGAGCTGCAGGAGGGGGTCGCGGCCGTCCGGCGTGAGTTCGAGCGCTTCGTCGAGCTCCACGATCAGCTCGGCCGTCACCTCGAGAACGCGACCAAGAAGTTCGACGAGACCGACCGCGCTTTGTCGCGCGCGTCCAGCGCGATCGAGACGCTCGCGCAAGCCCCGATCGCCGCGGGGGGCGAGCAGGTCGCGCTTCCTCTCCGTATGGAGCCGCGACCCCCCATCGAGGAGCGCTGACGAAGCAGCTGCTCGCCCTCGTTGCCCTGGCGGCGTTCGCCGTCGTGATCTACCTGGTGCTGACGCGCGATCCGACGGACCCGCTCACCGTCGGAGCCGTCGTCGGCGGCTCCGCGATCGCCCTGGCCTGCGTCGTCGCCCTGCTCGGCGTGGCTGTGGAAGAGCGCGACGCGGCGCTCGCGCGCCCGCGCGCGCGGCGACCGCTCCGCTTCCGGGCCGTGCGCCGCGGCATAGAGATCGGCGCCCTCGTCGCTGCGCTCGGACTGCTCCGCGCGGTCGATGGCCTCAGCCTCATCACAGGCGGGTTCGTCGTCGCCGGCTTCGTCCTGGCCGAGCTCGTTCTGACCGCGCGTCCCACGGCGCGTTCGGGGTAGCCTCAGGACGACTTGGACGCCGCGGCCCGCAAGAAGCGGATCTCCGAGCGTGTCGACGCGCGCGCGCAAGCGCTCGACCGGCTCGCGCTTGAGATCCACGCCCGGCCCGAGCTCGCCTTCGAGGAGCGCTTCGCCTCGAGCTCGCTCGCGGACTACCTGGAGTCGGAGAAGGTCTCGGTCCAGCGCGGGGCCGCGGGCCTCGAGACGGCTTTCCTCGCCGAGGCCGGCGCCGGTGGTCCGCTGATCGCGATCCTCGGCGAGTACGACGCGCTGCCCGGGATCGGACATGGCTGCGGGCACAACCTGATGGGAACGGCCGCGGTCGGAGCCTTCCTCGCCGTCCGTGACACGCTCGATGGCGTCCGCGGCCGCGTGCGACTCATCGGTTGCCCCGCGGAGGAGCGCGGCAATGGCAAGGTCCACCTCATGAAGGGCGGCGCATTCGAGGGCGTCGACGCCGCACTTATGTACCACCCCGGCGACCGCGACGAGATCGACCCGCTCATGCTCGCCATGGTCAACCTCGATGTGGAACTCCTGGGGAAAGCCGCGCACGCCGCCGCCGAGCCGCACGATGGCGTGAACGCGCTCGACGGGTTGGTGCTCGGTTGGAACGCGATGTCGGCGCTCCGGCTCCTTGTCCGTAGCGACTCCCGGATCCACGGGATCATCACCGACGGGGGAAAGGCCGCGAACATCATCCCCGACCGCGCGGCGGCAAGGCTCATGGTCCGTTCGCCCGACAACACCTACCTCGCCGAGCTTCGGCGCCGGGTGCTCGCGTGTTTCGAGGGCGCCGCCATCGCGACCGGCGCCGAGCTTCGCCCGATGTGGAGTGAGGTCTGCGAGGTAGTGAATACGAACCGTCCCCTTGCGGAGGCGTTCGCGGAGAACGCCAGAACGCTTGGGCGCACGATGCAGGCGCGGCGTCCGTCGGACACGCACGGATCCACTGACATGGGAAATGTCACCACCGCGATCCCGGGGATCCACCCGTTCCTTTCGATCACCGAAGGGCCCGTGCCCGGGCACTCGCTCGCTTTCACCGAGGCGGCGCGGACGCCACGAGCCCTCGAGACCATGCGCCTTGCGGCGAAGGCCCTCGCGATGACTTCCCTGGACGTGATGGCGGAGCCCGCGCTGCTCAAACGCGCGAAGGAGGCGCACGACGGCCGCGCCGCGTGACTGGCTGGGCACCGAGCGCGACCCCTCGGAAGCGGCGCGACTCGCGTCGCTCTACGACCTCGCGACCGCGCCATCCGAGGTCGGCCCCGACGTCGAGTGGTTCAGCGGCCTCGCGCGCCGCACCGGCGGGCCGATCCTCGAGCTCGGTTGCGGGACGGGACGGGTCGCGGTGCCGATCGCCCAGGACGGGCACCACGTCGTCGGGCTTGATCGCTCCGCCGCGATGCTCGAGCGGGCGGAGCGGCGTGCGCGCCGGGCAAACGTCGAAGTGCGTTGGGTCGAGGGGGACATGCGCGCGTTCTCGTTCGACGAGGCGTTTGCCCTCATCTTCGTCGCGTTCAACTCCTTCCTCATGCTCGATCCGGACGATCGCTGGTCGTGCCTGGCGCGTGTGCGCGAGCACATGGCGCCGCGCGGCCGCGTCGCGATCGACGTTTTCCAGCCCGACCCCGAGATCATCGCCGGGCTCGATGGGGCCGTGGTCGACGAGTGGGAGCGCGTCGATCCGGAGACTGGCCGCGCAGTGCGCAAGTTCTCGTCGAGCCACGCGAATGTGGACGGCGTGACCCAGCGGTTCTGGCACGACGAGACGGCCGACGATGGGACCGTCCGCCGAATCGGCGGAACCATGACGCTCCACTACCTCTACCGGCGCGAGGCCGAGCTCCTTTTCTCCGAAGCGGGGTTCGTCATCGAGACGCTGCACGGCGACTACGATGGAAATCCGGCCGACGCGCGGTCGCGCAAGCTCCTGGTCGTCGCAAAACGCAAGGAGCGCGGGCAGGCACGCGAGCGCCGGCACTCGTGACCGACCTTCTCATCCGCGGCGGAACGGTCATCGATGGAACGGGCAAGCCTGGTCGGCAGGCGGACGTCGCCATTCAGGGCGGACGCATTGCGGCGATCGGTACGGACCTCGCGAAGGACGGTGCGCGCATCGTCGACGCGAAGGACCGCGTAGTCGCCCCCGGATTCATCGATATCCACTCGCACTCCGACGAGGCCATGTTTGTCAACGACGCCCTGGAGAGTGCCTTGCATATGGGCGTGACGCTCGTTGTGTGTGGGAATTGCGGCGGCTCGTCGGCGCCGGTGAGCGGGCTCGCCGAAGCCGAGCTCGATCGGGAGCTCTCTCGGCTCAACGTCCAGCGGACGTGGTCGTCGTTCGGCGAATACGCCGACGCCGTCGACCGGGTCAAGCCCGCGATCAACGTGTGTTCCTTCGTTGGTCACGGAACGCTTCGCTCCTGCGTGATGGGCGCGGACGACCGGACGCCAACGCCGGAGGAGCTCGCGCGGATGCGTGCGCTTCTCGCCAGGTCCATGGACGAAGGCGCGATCGGGCTCGCATCAGGGCTCATCTACCCGCCGAGCGCCTTCGCGACGACCGACGAGCTCGCCGCGCTCTGCGAGGTTGTGCGCGACAAGGGCGGCCTCTACGCGAGCCACATCCGCAACGAATCGACCAAGCTCCTGGATGCGGTCGCGGAGAATCTCGACATCGGCCGCCGCTCCGGCGTGCGCGTCGAGCTATCGCATCACAAGGCCTCGGGACAGAAGAACTGGGGCAAGGTGAAGGAGTCGACGGCGTTGATCGAGCGCGCTCGCGCCGACGGCGTCGACGTCACCGCGGACCAGTACCCGTACACGGCGTCGTCCACCGGCCTCGCGGTCACCATCCCGAACTGGGTGCACGAGGGTGGGACCGCGAAGATGTGCGAGCGCTTGCGCGATCCGGCGGTACGTGCGCGCATCCGGACCGAGGACGTGGAGACCGGGCGCGCCTTCGACCGCATCATGATCGCGCGGGCGCGTCACCATCCCGAGTGGGCGGGGAAGAGCGTGCAGCAGCTCGCCGACGAAGCCGGCCGCGATCCGCTCGACTGGGCCTGCGACGCGCTCATCGAACACGACGGCGCCGTCGACATCGTCCACCACTCGATGAACGAGGACGACGTCCGCTACGTCATGGCGAAGGAGTGGGTCTGCATCGGGAGCGACTCACGGGCCAACGCGCCCTACGGTCCACTCTCGTTCGGCAAGCCGCATCCGCGTTCGTACGGGACGTTCCCTCGCGTTCTCGGACGCTACGTGCGCGACGAGAGGGTGCTTGGCCTCGAGGAAGCCCTTCGCAAGATGACCTCGCTGACCGCGTCGCGGCCACGCGTCCACGACCGGGGCGTCGTCCAGACGGGCGCGTGGGCCGATCTCGTCGTCTTCGACCCCGCTCGCGTGATGGATGCCGCGACGTACGAGGATCCGCACCGCTACCCCGTCGGGATCGAGTACGTCATCGTGAACGGAGGCGTCGCGCTCGAGGCCGGTGAAACAGCGCGCGACCGGCACGGACGGTTTCTTCGTCAGGGGACTGATCTCGGCGGAAGATGAAACTCGCGATCCTCGCCGAGGGCCAGTTCACCCCCGCCACCGCGAAGACGGCGATCGGAGTCCTTCGCTACGCGCCGTTCGAGGTGGTCGCGGTCGTCGATTCGACGAGGGCGGGGAAGGACGCGGCCGAGTGCGTCGGGGTCGGAGCCGGCGTGCCCGTCGTCGCGACGGTTGATGAAGCCGTGGCGCGCGGTGCGACGGTCCTTCTCATCGGGACGGCGGCAGCGGGCGGTCGCATCCCCGACGGCTATCGCCCCGCGCTGGCGCGCGCCCTCGGGCGCGGGGTCGAGGTGTGGAACGGATTGCATGAACGCGTGCTCGCGGACTCCGGTCTCGCCGCCGCCGCGAAGCGCGGCGCCGCGAGGGTGCGCGAGCTGCGCGAGCCACCCGGGGATCTCCCCATCGGCGGGCATCGCTCGCGCCGCGAGGGCGCCCGCGTTGTGCTCACGGTCGGATCGGACGCCGCGGTAGGGAAGATGACCGCGTCGCTCGAGATCGCTGCAGCTCTGCGACGCGCGGGCGAGACCACCGAGTTCGTGGCGACGGGACAGACCGGGATCGCGATCGCGGGCGGCGGCATCGCCGTCGACGCGGTCGTCGCGGACTTCATTGCCGGAGCCGCTGAGCTCATGGTCTGTGAAGCCGCGGAGCGCGCGGACTGGGTGGTCGTCGAGGGCCAGGGCTCGCTCACGCATCCGGGCTTCTCGGGCGTGACGCTCGGGTTGCTCCACGGGAGCGCGCCCGACCGGATGGTCCTGTGCCACGACTCTGGGCGGCTCAGCGTGAAGGGCTACGACGAAGGGCTTCCACTCCGTTCTCTTCGCGAGAACATCCGGATCTACGAGGAGGCCGCGACCTGGAGGCGGCCGCCGGGCTATCCGCGGGCTCGCGTTGTGGCGATCGCTTTGAACACGTCCGCGCTCGGCGACGCCTTCGCCCAGGCGATGATCACCGCGGCCGCGAATGAGACCGGGCTGCCGGCGGCCGATCCGATCCGCGAAGGTGCGTCGGGCGCCGATCGGCTTGCACGCGCGCTCCGCGAAGGCGTGCCCGTATGAACGTCACCGTCCGTACGGTGGAGCTGCACCTCACCGTGCCGTTCGCGATAAGCCGTGCGACGCACACCAGCAAGAAGGTCGTGCTCGTCGAACTGCGCGAAGGCGACCGCGTGTCGCGCGGCGAGGGCGTGCCGGACGCCTTTTTCGGGGAGACCCCCGAATCCGTCGAGCGCGATGTGCGGGGCGCGATCGACGCGCTCTCGGAGGATCCCCTCGACCTCGCGGCGGTCGCGGCGCGCCTCGAGGAGCGATACCCGCACGGCGGCGCGGCGTGCTGCGCGATCGACGTGCTCGCGCACGATCGTGCGTCGCAAGCCGCCGGAGTCACCCTTCGCGATTTTCTGGGCCTCGCGGGCGGCGAGCCGCCGCCCACCTCTTTCACGATCGGCATCGCGGCGCCCGCGGTGATGGCCGAGCGCGCCGCAAAGGCCGCGGCGCAGGGGTTCTCGGTGCTTAAAGTGAAGCTCGGCCACGGCGACGACGTTCCGGTGCTGAGAGCCATCCGCGAGCGTTTTTCCGGAACGATCCGTGTCGATCCCAACGCGGCCTGGCGCGTCGACGAGGCTCCGGCGCGCATCGCGAGTCTGGTGCCGTTCGACCTCGAGTTCGTCGAGCAGCCGATCGATCCGAAGGACATCGAGGGTCTCCGCCGCGTTCGCGAGTCGTCGCCGCTGCCGATCGTCGCCGACGAGGCGGCGGTCCGCGCGAGCGACGTGCCGCGCCTCGTGGGCGCCTGCGACGGCATCAACGTGAAGCTGCAGAAGTGCGGCGGCATCGCCGCGGCGCGGGCGATGATCGCCGCCGCCCACGACCGTGGGCTCAAGGTGATGCTCGGATGCCGCGCCGCCGAGACGAGCGTCGCCATCGCGGCGGCCGCGCATCTCGCGCCCGCGGTCGAGTGGGCCGACCTCGATGGGAACCTGCTCATCAATGACGATCCCTATCGCGCCGTCGCCGTCGAGCGTGGTCGGTTTGTCTTCTCGAACCGGCCCGGCCTCGGCGCGATCCCGGCGTGAGATCGCACCGCGCCGGCGTCGTGATCTTGGCGCTCGCGTTCGCCCTTTTTGGACTCGTCGCGCTCGCGCTCGTCTGGAGCGGGGACTGGGCCTATGCCGCGCTCGCGAACGCCAACGGCGTGAAGGGTGCGACGTTCCGCAGCTACGGACCCTGCACCTTCGCGCCGCCGACCAGCTGCTTCGTCGAAGGTCCGATCTCGCTCGAATCGCTGCTCGGCTGGCATCGCGCCTGGGCCACCTACGTGGCCGGACTCTCGTCGGAGGCGCCGGTCACTTTTGGGCGCTCGACTTTCACTTCCGACGAGTACGCGCACATGGCTGACGTGCGTGCCGTCTTCCGCGGCTTCGAGATCGGCGCGGTGCTCGGGCTGTTCGTTGCGGCGTACGACGTCGCGATCGCTCGCCGGCGCGGCGACGCGATGCGTCTTATCCGCTCGGGAGCGCTCGTCTCGGCGGCGATCGTCGCTCTGGTCGGCGTTGCCGCGGCCGTGGCCTTCGATCCGCTGTTCTTGCTCTTCCACGAGATCTTCTTTCCGCAGGGCAACTTCTTGTTCTCATCCGACAGCAATCTCATCCGCCTGTATCCGGAGTGGTACTGGCAGGGCATAACGGCCGGCGTGGGTCTCTCGTTCGTCGCGGCCGCCCTTGTGACCGCCGCGACAAGCCACATCGCACTCCGCCGGCGCTCGAACACATACACTCCCGCCGGATGAAACGAGTCCTGCTCATCGAGGACCTGCCGCAGGTCGCGCAGCACCTCCAGCAGATGCTTTCACGCGAGAAGGAAGCGGAGCTTGTTGGCGTCGAGAGCGACGGAGACGCGGCGCTCGTCCGGGTGACCACAGAAAAGCCGGATGGGGTCCTGATCGATGCGCTTCTCACCGGCAAGAGCACAGGCTTCGACCTCGCCAAGCGTGTCCGCGTCGCGTCGCCGGGCAGCCGAATCATCATGGTCACGGTCCCGCAGCGTCCGATCGATCCGAAGCCGGATCAGGGCATCGACGCCGTCTTCGTTCTGCCGGGCGGTGCGAATGAGCTTGCGACCGCGCTCGCGATCGGCAAGCGCGACATACGCCTCAAGGGGCGAATGATCGTGTGCTTCTCACCGAAGGGCGGCTCGGGAAAGACGACGATCGCGCTCAATCTCGCCACGATCCTTCGCCGTCGCGGACACTCAGTCGCGCTCATGGACGGCGTCATGCAGTTCGGCTCGCTGCGGCACGTCCTTCAAGTGCCGCCGGCCACCCGCTCGATCGTGGATCTTCCGACCGGTCAGGGAATGCGAACGTCGCTCTCCGAGGTCCTCTGGGAGGGGCCGAGCGGCGTCGCCGTCCTTCTCGGTCCGCCGCGCCCGGAGGAGGCCGAGCTCATGGCTGCCCCCGACGTCGCGATGGCGATGCAGCTGCTCGCCGAGGATCACGACTACGTGATCGTGGACGCGCCGTCGAAGCTCGGGGAAGAGACCCTCGCGATGCTGGACGTCGCGGACGTCATCCTTCTCGTCGTCACGTACATGCAGGCCTCGATCGCGAACACGCGTGCAGCGGTCGACACGTTCGAGGCGCTCGGGTACAAGGGCCAGAAGCCCATCCTCCTCGTCGTCAATCAGTCCGACAGCGCGCACGGCATGTCGAAGGGCGGCATCGAGCACACCCTCAACCTTCCGGTCGTCGGCGAAGTCCCGACCGACTGGAAGGTGGTCGCGGAATCGCTGAACAAGCAGCAGCCTTTCGTCCTCTCGTCGCCGAATTCGCCCGTCTCCAAGGCGATCGAGGCGCTCGCGAACGCGCTCGTACAGCAGCAGCGCCGCTAACCCTCCGGTGAACGGGGCCGCCGATCGGCCGATAGGGGTGTTCGACTCGGGCGTCGGCGGGCTGACCGTCCTGCGCGAGCTCCGCCGGCAGCTCCCCAACGAAGCGACGATCTATCTCGGCGACGAGGCGCGCATGCCCTACGGCCCGCGAGAGCCCGCGGAGGTCGTCGGATTCACCCGCGAGGCGATGCGCTGGTTCGCGAAAGCCGACTGCAAGCTCGTCGTGATCGCGTGCAACACGGCGACATCGGTCGCGCTCGAGACGGTGCGCGACGAGTTCGGTGTACCGACGATCGGCGTCATCCGGCCCGGCGCGGCGGCGGCGCTCTCCGCGACGGCACGGCGCGCGGTCGGTGTGCTCGCGACGGTGCTCACCGTCCGGAGCGGCGCCTACGTGCGCGCCCTCCGCGACCTCGACCCGCTCGTCGATGTCGCGCAGCAGGCCTGCCCGAAGCTCGTTCCGCTCGTCGAGGAGGGGAAAGCGGAGAGTCCGGAGGCTCTCGACGCCGTCCGCGAGTACGTTGAGCCGCTGCTCACCGAGGGCGGGGTGGTCCGGCCGGTGGTCGACACGCTCCTGCTCGGCTGCACGCATTACCCGTTGCTGCGCGCCGCGATCGAGAAGGTCGCCGGGCGCGACGTTCGAGTGGTGGATTCAGCAACGACGACGGCGCTCGCGGTCCGCGAGGTTCTGGCCTCCCACCGGCTCACGCGCGCGGGCGGGAGCGCCGAACACGCGCTCTTTTGCACCGGATCGGTGGAGCGCTTCCGGACGACCGCCCGTGCGATCTTCCACGAGGATCCGCCCGAGGTCTCGGAGACGCGCCTTTCATGAATGTCGTCTCGGCGATCACCGGTCTGCCGTACGTCGGGAAGACCACCCTCTTCAACCTGCTCACCGGCGCGCACGCGAGTACGGGCGCCTTCGCCGGCGCCGAGGCGGAGACCAACGTCGGCGTCGCCAAGGTCCCGGACCCGCGCGTTGAACAGCTCGCGGCGCTCTACAAGCCGAAGAAGATCACTCATGCCGAGGTGATGTACCGCGACATCGGTCTGGCGCACGCGGAGAAGCCAGGCCAGGCGATCTCTCCGCAGAAGCTCGGGGATCTGCGTACCGCCGACGCGATCGTCCACGTCGTCCGCGCGTTCAGCGCGCCGTCCGTTCCACACGTCGACGGCTCGGTCGATCCGGTCCGCGACCTCTCCACGGTGGAGCTCGAGCTCCTGTTCGCCGATCACGCCGTCGTCGAGCGACGGTTGGAGCGCATCGAACCCGAGCTGCGCAGCGCGAAGGGTCCGGAGCGCGAAATGAAGGAGCGCGAGAAGGCGGTCCTTCAGCGCGCGGTCGCAGCGCTCGCGGAAGAGCGTCCGCTTCGGGACCTGGACCTCGACGCGGACGAGGAGAAGGCGATCCGCGGCTTCCGGTTCCTCACGCGTATGCCGGTTCTCGTGGCGGTGAACCTCGACGAAGACGATGTCGCCGCTCCCGAGCGGATCATCGCGCCGATCCGCGAGGCCGCCAAGGCCCATCGCGCGAGCGCCGTCGTGCCGGTATCCGCGAAGCTCGAGGCCGAGATCGCGGAGCTGCCGCCCGACGAGGCGGCGTCGTTCCGCAAGGATCTCGGGCTCGCGGAGCCGGCGCTCGATCGTCTCATCCGCGCGACGTACGAGCTCCTTGGCCTCTGCTCCTTCTTCACCGTTGGCGACGACGAGGTCCGGGCGTGGACCGTCCCGTGCGGCGCGCCCGCGCAGCAGGCCGCCGGTGCGATACACACCGATCTCGAGCGTGGCTTCATCCGTGCCGAGGTGATCGGGTGGGACGAGCTCCTGAAGGCGGGAAGCGAGGCCAACGCGAAGAAGCTGGGCGTAATGCGGACGGAAGGCAAAACCTATCCAGTTAAGGACGGCGAGGTATTGCACGTCCTGTTCAATGTCTGATGTTCGATCTGGTCACGATCGGTCACACCGCGCGAGATGAGTTCGAGGGCGATCCGGAGTGGCGCATCGGCGGCACGGCCACGTACGCCGCGGCCGCGGCCGCGTGCCTCGGCGATCGGGTCGCTCTTCTCACCCGCATCGGCCCGACCGAGCGTGACCGCCTGGCCGCACGTTGCCGGGAGCTCGGCATCGAGCTGCACGCGCTCGAGAGCGAGGTAACCACCACGTTCGCGTTCCGCTACGTCGATGGACGCCGGCGCCTGCGCCTGAAAGCCCGCGCGAAAGCAATCGGTGCGGACGCCATCCCGGATGCCCTGCGCGACACGCGCGCGGTCGTCCTCGCTTCGATCGCGCACGAGATCGAGCCCTCGGTATTCGACGTGTACGGGAGCGTTCCGCGCGTCCTCGCGGCTCAGGGCTACCTGCGGTCGTGGGACGCGGACGGAACCGTGAGACGGCGCGACTGGGACGAGGCGCGCGAGGTACTGCGGCGCGTGACCGTGACGGTCGTGAGCGACGAGGACATCGAAGGCGATCTCGAGCTCGCGCGCGGGTGGGCACGCACGGCGCCGGTGATCGTCACGATCGCCGAGCGCGGAGCGATCGTGCTAAGCGGCGGGCGGGAGGTCGAGGTCGGGGGCTTCCCGGCGGACAAAGTGGTAGATCAGACCGGTGCGGGCGACGCCTTCTGCGCCGGCCTCGCACTCGCCCTCGCCGACGAAGACGATCTCGAAGCGGCGGCTCGCTTCGCCAATGCCGTGGCGTCCTTCGCGGTCGAGGGAGTCGGAACGCTCGCTCTCGCGTCGCGGCAGGAGGTGGAGGCGCGGATGAAGCGTCATGCGAG
>Ga0209689_1003453_pt1 | contig 11650 bp, 15 predicted proteins | sample GraSoiAngelo_149_FD_187119 | JGI IMG/M metagenome (GOLD analysis project Ga0209689, IMG submission 187119) | Grasslands soil microbial communities from the Angelo Coastal Reserve, California, USA - 14_1009_09_30cm (SPAdes) (version 2) | ecosystem: Environmental > Terrestrial > Soil > Grasslands ...
ATAAAGAAAACCGTATTTCGCCGCGGAAATAAATTCCTGCGGCGCTCCGAGGTAATCGGCGAAATAAGCTTCCTTGCGACCAGTCAACGCGACGACGGCGCTATGGTGAAAATCGTCGTTCCACATCCCGTCTAAATCGTCACCGCCTTCGATGCGCGGCCGCGCCATCTTCGCTTCCTGGAGATCGTTCTCGACGACGAGGATGATCGAGCGCGAGCCCACCGCTTCACGCGCCGCCCGGCCAACCTCGCCGATAATGTACTCACTGGATTGATCGCGGATTGCGTGTGTTGCGTCGAAGCGGAACCCGTCGAAATGAAATTCCTCAATCCAGTAACGCCCATTCGTGATGAAAAACTCGCGAACCGGCTCTGAATTCGGGCCGTCGAAATTGATTGCATTGCCCCATTCGTTTTCCTTTTCGCGAATCAGATAATCATCAGAGAAAACGGCGAGATAATTTCCGTCGGGCCCGAAATGGTTGTAAACGACGTCGAGGATTACAGCCAGGCCCAACGAGTGCGCTCTGTCGATGAATGTACGCAAATCGTCCGGGGTTCCGTACAAATGCGAGGGTGTAAAAAGATTCACCCCGTCGTAACCCCAGCCGAATTTCCCGGGGAAATCTGCGACCGGCATCATCTCGACCACCGTGATTCCGATGCGCGCCAGCTCCGGCAGCTGCTCCGCCGCGGCGCGCCACGTTCCCTCCTTCGTAAATGTGCCGATGTGCATTTCGTAGATGATTTGGCCTTTCAGCGTAATGCCCGGCCACTGCGAGTCGGTCCATTCGAACTGTCTTGGATCGACGATGCATGAGGGGCCGTGCGGCCCATCTGGTTGAAAACGCGATGCCGGATCGGGATAGAAGATTTCTCCGCCGTTTACCCGAAATCGGTAACGAGTGCCGACGCCAGCATTGATAGCGCCAGAAAAATATCCGCCTGGTTCCGGTGTCAGCGAATGAAACGTTCGCTCCAAGCTCGGGCTATGTTCGAGGACAACATCAAGCTCTCGTGCTTTCGGGGCCCAGAGGCGAAAATGGGTTTCGTTTTCGCCAACCACTTCCGCGCCGATAGGGTAGCGACGCTTTACACTCGACATCGGGAACAAACATGGCGCTCCTCGTCCACTAAACAACCACGCAGCTGGGGCTGTAGGATGCGCTGTCGTCAGCGCATCTGCCATGATCGCTGTAGCCGCTTCCCTGTGGGAAGCGTGACACTGGGTGTTTTGAAACGTGCGCGCCGCGCGTCTCACAGAGACGCGGCTACAACAATCTTGCTTCCCAGCAATGAAAGGCTTGAAATGCGCGCATGAATGGAACCGAGTCGAGCATCGAAATTTTTAAACCGTTTGCTGAGGCGTTTGAGTTGATGAAGAAGATTCTCTTTCAGCCGTTCGATTTGAAAAAATGGCTTGTCATCGGTTTCGCGGCATTTCTTGCCGGTCTTTCGGGCGGGTTCAATTCCTCATTCAATCCCTTCTCGCGTTGGAGTAGTCAGCGGGATCAGAAGGCGATTGCTGAATCGTTTCGAGGACTCGGATCTATCGGGCAAATGGAGTGGTGGATGATTGCTCTGTTTGTCCTTGGTGGCTTAATCATCCTGGCGCTGGTTCTCGTATTGATGTGGCTGGGCGCGCGCGGTCGATTTATTTTTACCGACTGCATCGTTCGTAATCGCGGCGCAATTGTCGAGCCGTGGAGAGAGTTGCGGGTACAAGGAAACAGTTTCTTTCTGTTTTCGCTCGTGATCGCGTTTGTCATCATAGCGCTAGTCGCCATCGGAGCTCTTGGGTTGGTCCTGCCGTTCATTTCCTGGGGTACTGACGCCCACCCCGGGTTGGGATTTTGGATCGGCCTTTCCTTGTTCCTATTTTTCGCTCTTTGTCTCGCCTTCGGTTGGGCTCTGATTTCGCAATTGATGGCGCCTATCATGTACCGGCAACGCTGTCTCGCGCGGCGCGCATTTGCTCAAACCCTGGAATTAATCGCAGCCAATCCGGGGCCAATTCTTCTTTATGTTTTGTTTCTTCTGGTGATTACGATCGCAGCCGCAATGATCAGTTGCGCGGCTGCGTGCGTAACTTGTTGTATCGCTGCCATTCCCTACGTAGGCACAGTCATTCTCCTGCCGATCCCTGTAACGCTCTGCGCGTTCTCACTTTTGTTTCTGCGGCAGTTCGGCCCGGATTACGATGTGTGGGCAAGCTTTATGCCGTCGGAGTTTACGCCTGTCTTGTTGCCAATGCCTGCGCCTCCACCATTGTAGTGTGAGAGGTCAGAGGGCGGATGTCAGCCGCCTTCACCAAGGCTACAGCGGTTAGGGAGGTCAGAAATCAGAAAAGATTCGAATGCGTCAGCCGAATGGCGTAAAAAATGAGGTATGAAAAAACAATTCGTTCTTTGCTGTCTCATCCTAGTTGCGGGTGCTGCGATTTGCTCCGCTCAGCTGAGCTCGTTTAAGCCGGTCAAATCGGCTGCGAGGCCGGCAACGATCGTGAGTTTGGAAAAATCGATCACAGAGGCGTTCAAGAACAAACAGGCCGAAGCGTTTAAAAGATATCTGGCGCCGGACTTTATCAGTGTTGATGCGGACGGAATCAAAAACGCGGACGCCGAAGTGGTAGATATTGGGAAGTACGATGTACATGAGAACTCGTTTACCGACATGAACGTGGTGTTCCTCAACCCGGAAGTCGCGATGATTACGTACCAAGGTACTACAAAAGCCACGTTTGCCGGGCAGGACAGATCGGGCACGTATAACTCCGCAAGCGTGTGGGTCAAGCGGGGCGGAAAGTGGCTGATTGTATTGCACACTTTCGTCAGAGTTCAGTAAAACCGAGCGCCTTCAAAAGGGACATCGGAGTGAGAGTTGTACACCCGGCACGGTCGCCTCTGCAGAACGAGCGGGATAAACTTTAATCCCGTGCGGGATCTGATTTACTGATCGCTGATATGAAGACGAAAATCTGTCTCGCGATCGTGGGGGATGGCGCTTGGGTTCGCGTTGATGGGGTGGGCGGAAAATCCTCTCGGAGATGTGAGTTCAAATGCACCAGAGTTCAAGAATCTGTCGGAAATTAAATGGGACAAAATTTTGCCTGATCTGGACGAAAATTCTCCCGAGATTTGTATTCTGCGTGTCGATCCAAAGACGCACGCGACCAGTTTGCTTATACGCACGCCAAAAGCGATTCAATGTGCGCAAGCACTGGCACACCGCCAATGAAACGCACACGATCATCAATGGCGTGGCTACGTTCGCGTGCGGCGGTAAGAAGTTCGAGCTCAGTGAGGGTGGTTTCAATTTTATGCCTGCAAAGATGGTTCAAGAGGCTTGGTTACCCGCAAACTCGCTAACCTTCATCACCGTCGATGGTGCGTGGGACGTTAATTGGGCGGAAGCCCAACCGACGGAGGCGGATCTCATCAAGTGATCACGCCGTTAAAAAACGCGCGCCACAGCAGAGCTTAGGATCCTGAAATTACAGATCAGCGATGCGAAAACTCTCGACGAATATCCAACAGTCGAATAAAGAAAAGCTATGAAAAAGACATTCACTCTCTGTTGTGTCGCCATAATTGCGGCTGCTCCAATTTGCCTGTCTCAGAAAAGCCAATCTAAGCCGTCGAAATCGGCTGCAAGTGAGAGCGCGATCACTGATTTGGAAAAATCTGCCTGGGAGGCATACAAGAACAAACAGACTGACGCGTTCAAGGCGCTTCTCTCCAAGGATTACTGCGGCGTTTACGCCGACGGAACCAAGACTCTGGATGCCGAGGTTGCAGATATGGCGAAAACCGATCTGCGCGACTACTCATTCGCCGACGTGAAGGTGGCGTTCCCACACCCGAAGGTCGCTGTCATTACGTATAAAGCGACGCAACAGGCAACTTCCGGCGGTAAGGACATTTCTGGCACGTACAATAGCGGAAGCGTTTGGGTTCAACACGGTGGGAAATGGGTTGGCGTTTTCCATACTGAAACCAAGGTTCAGTAGAATCCGGCGCTACTTGCAGACGTTAGCAGATCCAGCTTCGGTGTCGCCTGCGGTAACATCATGTTACCGTCAGTCTAGGATGCGAACCTTAACGCTGGTTCTTCAGTGTGTTTTCGTAATCGCGTTCGCAGTGACGCCCTTTGCCCAAAGCATTAAGCCAATGATGAAAGCCATTGTAATTCACGAGTATGGCGGCCCGGAGGTTTTGAAGTATGAGGATGTGCCGCGGCCGGAGCCAAAGGACGATCAGATTCTCGTTCGTGTGATCGCGTCCGGTGTAAATCCTGTCGATGAGGCGGGCCGCTCCGAAAAGTCCGCGAAGTTTTTCGGAATAACGCTGCCCTTTATTCCGGGTTACGACATCGCTGGAATCGTCGAGAAAACAGGTCGGAAGATCACGAAGTTCAAAACGGGCGACTCCGTTTACGCGTACCTCAGCCTGACAGACGGCGGCGGATATGCAGAGTACGCGGTCGCGACCGAAGTCGAGGCCGCGCCCAAACCGAAATCGATCAGTTTTGTCGAAGCCGCCGGCGTGCCGGTTGTTGCATTGACCGCGTGGCAGGCGTTGATCGATACCGCGAAGCTAAGCGCTGGCCAGACTGTGCTAATTCATGGTGGGTCGGGCGGGGTTGGAACTTTTGCGATCCAAATCGCCAAGGCGCGAGGGGCGAAAGTTATCGCGACCGCGTCCACTGCCAATCAGGATCTTCTCAAGCAACTCGGCGCAGATGTGGCGATCGATTATACAAAAGCAAAGTTCGAGGACGTGGCGAAGAATGTCGATGTGCTGCTGGATTCGGTTGGGAAAGACACGCTCGCGCGTTCCTATGGTGTGGTGAAGAAAGGCGGTTTCATCGTTACACTCGTCGCACGAATCGATCAGGCGGAATTGGATAACCACGGGATCCGGGGCGCGTCGTTGGGTGTCGAACCGGATTCTAATGAGCTGACCGAGATCGGCAAATTGATCGCCGAGAAGAAAATCAAAGTGATCATCTCTCAAACATTCCCGCTCGCGGACGCAGTAAAAGCGCAGGAACAAATCGCGACTGGTCACACGCGCGGGAAAATTGTTCTCAAGGTCGCCGACGAACCGAAGTAAGCCAATCGGATCAATGGCCCTGTCATGTTGAGCGAAGCGAAACATCTCCGGGTGTTCCCGTTGGCACATAGCTCCAAAACGATCAGAGATTCTTCGCTTCGCTCAGAATGACATTTATGACACTGCCTCTAGCAAGCTGCGATTTGCCTGTAGTATAACGAGCGATGAACTGGGACGCGATTAGCGCAATCTCGCAGTTGGTCGGCTCGATTGCGGTCGTTTTGTCCGTGCTTTATCTGGCCGTACAAGTGCATCAGAGCACGCGCGTGGCCAGGCTGGCTACGCAAGACGCGGCGGCTACGGCCCTGCGCGATGTGACCAAACCGTTCATGGAGAACGCCGAATTGGAACGGATCTGGCGGCTAGGCTTGGAAGATATCAGCGCGTTGTCCCCTGAAGAGCGGGCGCGCTTTTTCCATGCTGCTTACCAGTTCTTGAAAGCGTTCGAGACAATTCATTCCCATTATGTGTATAGGCTCATGGACAGGCAGCTGTGGAAAGGATGGGAGGGACTTCTCCGGCACTATACCGTCGCGCCCGGTATCGCTCACTACTTGAAACTTCGGCCAGAAGTTTTCTCGGAGCGGTTTCGCAATTTCGTTAACGCGCTCGAACCGCCGACCGAGCAGCGTACGGTCGGAACTCTTTTCGAACAGCAACGAAATTTATAGTGCAGCCCGCTCGGATCGCTGGGCCACCGCGATGAACTCCAGGACTGGATGAAATTTGCGTGACATTAAACAGGGCGTTTCAACAGACTGATCCCAGTGGATCTTTCGACCGTCGCGAACATTGCTACTGCACTGACGGTGCTGACCGCTGTCATTTTTGGGTTGATTGAAATGCGCCACGCGCGCAAGGAGCGAGAGGAACGCGCAGCCTTTGTAGCCGTGCAGGCGATTCTGACACCGGCATGGATGAGATCAATGGTCTTAGTACAAGCAATCCCAGAAGGTGCAACTGCCGCGAAAATCGAGACTGATCCACGTGTTCTCGAAGCGGCGCAATCCATTGGAATGACTCTCGAGGGTCTCGGTTACGCAGTTTTTGCACGGATGGTTCCGTTAAGTGTTATAGATGAGCTGATGGGCGGGACAGTGCGCGTTGCATGGCGTAAGTTACGTCCCTACGTTGAGTATGAACGTGAGCGTGCAGGTTCGCAGAAGACTTGGGAATGGTTTCAGTGGCTCGCCGAACAACTCGATCGGCACAGCAGCGCACGAACCAGTCTCACGGTCGGTGCACACGACGCTTACCGCGATTGGCGGCCATAAAATAGCGTCACTAAAGCGAAACGGCTGCTTACGGGAATTTCTCGGCTAGCGCATCTGAATCAAAGCGTTGCGCTCTTTTTAGGCTGGCTGCCCGTTTGACCGAGGTCCTATTTACATGGCCCTGGGACAGGAATTACGAATTTACCGTCTTTCTCGGCAACGAAGTTTTCGCTCGAGCTGGTTGAGCTGCCGTTGGCGTCTTTTTTCTCGATCTTAATGATGAGCTTTTTGGTTGGTTTGAGTGTCAGGCAAACTTTGCCGCCAGTGGGTGAGTCCATCGGTGTGGCCGCTTTTTTCGCGTCCTCTGCGGTAAGGCTAACCAGTTCGATGTTAGAGATTTTCTCTCCGGCTTCGGCTGACTGCATCATTTTGTAAAAACCGAGAATCGCTGGGTCGGCGCCCTGAGTGTAGAGGAATGATTCGAGCGTGGTCGTGTCCTTCGCCTCGAATGCTTTTTTGTATTTGTCGGTAAACGCCTTCTCTTGTTCGGGCGTGCCGGCAACAATCGGGAGGGTGAGTGTGCCAAAGAGCGCGCAAATCAGACCGGCAATTTTCATGGATTTTTTCATGGCTGCCACCGTAGTTGGCTCGGTTTCGAAGTTGCAAGCCAATTCGCAAGAGAAAAATCTTTGCTGATCTGGGTTCGGCGGGCTATTCCACTCTGCCCGAAATTTGCCGAATGAATATCCACGAGCACCAAGCGAGGAAGTTGCTTCAGAGATTCGACGTCGCAACGACGCGAGGCAAAGTCGCCTCGACGCTTGATGAAGCAGAGCAAATTGCGCGTGAGCTCGGCGCCGTCGAGATCGTTGTTAAAGCACAGATTCATGCGGGCGGCCGAGGCAAGGGAGAATTCAAGAACGGATTCAAAGGGGGAGTGCACGTTCGCAAGACGCCCGAAGAAGTTCGGGAAGTTGCCGCCAAGATGCTGGGGCAAATTCTGGTGACACACCAGACGGGTCCGGCTGGTCGCGTAGTGAACAAAGTGCTCGTCGCGGAATCGGCCGAGATCGCGCGCGAAATTTATTTTGCGATTCTGCTCGATCGAGCTACTGCCGCGCCTTTGATTGTCTCCAGCACGGAAGGCGGCGTAGAAATTGAGACAGTCGCGGCGAAATCACCCGAGAAGATCATCCGTGAGGCCATCGATCCGTTGGCAGGTCTGCAACCATTCCAGACACGCAAACTAGCGAAGCAACTGGGCTTCGAATCCTCACAGCTGAAGTCGGCTGCGAAACTATTCGAGGGACTCTATCGCACATTTGTGGCGTTCGATTGTTCGATGGTCGAGGTCAATCCGCTGGTCGTCACGACCAAGGGTGACGTGCTCGCGCTCGACGCCAAGTTCAACTTTGACGACAACGCGTTGTATCGACATCCGGAGATCGCGGCAATGCGCGACTTCGCGGAAGAGGACCCGCGCGAAGTCGAAGCGTCAAAACACGGTCTCAGCTACATCGGACTCGATGGAAACATTGCGTGTCTAGTCAACGGCGCGGGGTTGGCGATGGCCACCATGGACATCATCAAGTTTTATGGTGGCGAGCCGGCCAATTTCCTCGACGTCGGCGGTGGCGCAACTGAAGAACAGGTGACCGAAGCCCTCAAAATTCTGATCGCAGACAAGAAAGTGAAAGCGATTCTCGTGAACATTTTCGGTGGCATCATGAAATGCGACATCATCGCGCAAGGCATTATCAATGCAGCGAAGACGGTGAAACTGTCCGTGCCGCTGGTCGTTCGCCTGGAAGGAACAAACGTCGAGCGAGGAAAGCAGTTGTTGAAAGAAAGTGGCTTGGCACTGATTGCCGCGGACGATCTCGCGGACGCCGCCAAAAAGGTGGTTTCTGCCGCGAAAGGCAAATGAAAATAGGACTAACGATCGTTTTTCTCGCGATCGCCGCGACGCTTTGCGGGGAAGATCTTCCGCGCAAAAGCAAAACGCCTCGCGAGTCGTATCCGAACGTCGATGTGATTTACGACTCTGTGACGGCGCCCGACGGTAAACGATTGCGCACGATCATTACCAAGTCGCATGATTCGAAAGGGAAATTGCCGGTCATTTTCGTTGCTGGCTGGTTGAGTTGCGATTCTGTCGAAGCGCCGGCTGGCAGGAAGGACGAGAGTGGTCTGGTTTTTCGCGGTCTAGCCCAGGTCCCGGGATTCGCTTTTTTTCGAATGGACAAGCACGGCGTCGGCGACAGCGAAGGCGTTTGCGCCGAAACGGATTTCGATTCGGAGCTCGCAGGTTACCGCGCGGCCTTTCGCGCACTGAAGAAGTACGATTTCATCGACACTAAGAGAATTTACATGCTCGGCATCAGCAATGGCGGAGGCTTTGCGCCGCTCGTTCCGGAATCGGATCCCGAACAGGCGCAGGTCCGCGGTTACATTTCAATGGGCGGCTGGGTGAAGACCTGGTTCGAGCACATGCTCGAGATCGAGCGACGGCGATTCGCGTTGATGGGAAAATCGCCCGGAGAAGTCAACGATCGCATGAAAGGCGCGGCGACCCTCTATTACGAATGGCTGATCAAAGGTCGATCGGTCGATGATATTTTGAAGGAGCAACCGCAGCTCGCGGATCTTTGGCCAGAGGGAAAAGACTACGCACACCTTTACGGGCGGCCGCTCGGGTTTTATCAGCAGTTGCAACAATTGAATTTCGCGACCGCGTGGTCGCGCGTAAAAGTTCCAACCTATGTTCTTCGCGGCGCGTTCGACTGGATCATGAGTCGCGAAGATTCCGAATTAATTGCCGCCTACGTGAACAAGAATGGGGATCTCGCGTCCTTTTACGAAATACCCAACACGGGCCACACGTTTCAGCATTATTTGAGTCTGGCCGACGCATTCAAAGGAAAGAGCGCGCCCTTCGATCCCAAAGTGATCGGACTGTTAGCCGACTGGCTGCGCAACAAAGCCATCACGCATGAAGATTAAGAACATCGCATTTGTTGGAATTCCGGTGTCGGACGTGAAACGCGCGCGTGAGTTTTACGAAGCTGTGCTCGGCCTAAAAGTCTCCGACGAGATGATGGGCGGAAAATGGATCGAATATTCCTTAGGCGAAGACACACTCGCTCTCGCGAATGTTGGCGAGCACTGGATGCCGTCGAACCAGGGGACTGCTGCTGCATTTGAGATGGAAAACTTCGACGAAGCGATCAAGCATTTGAAAGATCGACAAGTGCGTTTCGCCGCCGAGCCCTTCGAAACGCCGTGCTGTCACATGGCAGTCGTCCAAGATCCGGATGGCAACAAGCTTATAATTCACAAACTTAAACCTGAAGACGAGAAAGGAGTCTGCAAATGATCACACACGAAGTAGCCTTCATTGCTATCGCCGTATCTGACAAGGAACGCGCGCGAAAATTTTATCAAGAGATCCTCGAGCTCAAACCGACTTCCACTCAGATGGACGGCGCGTGGGTCGAGTATGATCTGGGCCCCACAACGATCGGAGTTGGTTGTCATCCCGCGTGGAAACCTTCGCGCGATGGAACGACAGTCGCCTTCGAGGTGGATGACATCGATGCTGCCATCGCGAAGCTCAAAGAGCGCGGTGTCACCTTCGACATCGAGAAAACTGAGACGCCGGTTTGCTGGATGGCACAGTTTCGCGATCCGGACGGGAACAAGTTGGTCATTCACAAACGCAAACCGAAATGAGCAACCCGAAAAAATCCCTAAAGAACCTAGGAAAGCAGGAAATTATTTTTCGGTTTGTTCCCGCGTTCCTGCTTTCCTGAGATATGTCGGTGCTCGTCGATAAAAGCACGCGGCTTGTTGTTCAGGGAATTACTGGCAGCGCCGGCGCGTTTCATACGCGGCAGTGCATGGACTACGGAACGAATGTGGTCGCAGGCGTGACACCGGGGAAGGGCGGGCAAGTGTTCGATGCCAAAGTGGCAGTGTTCGACACTGTATGGGAAGCGCGACAGAAAACCGGCTGTAATGCCTCGATGGTTTTCGTACCGGCTCCCGCGGCTGCGGATTCAATCCTTGAAGCAGTCGATGCTGGAGTGGAGTTGATCGTTTGCATCACCGAAGGAATTCCGGTGATGGACATGATGCGCGTGAAGGCACTGATGCGTGGGAAAAAATCGCGGCTGATCGGGCCGAATTGCCCGGGAATCATTACTCCAGGCGCGTGCAAGATCGGGATCATGCCCGGCTACATTCATAAGCCGGGAAATGTTGGCGTGATCTCGCGCTCCGGAACGCTCACTTATGAAGCAGTGTGGCAACTGACATCGCGCGGATATGGTCAATCAACGTGCATCGGTATCGGCGGCGATCCCATTCACGGCTTGTCGCACCTCGATTGTGTGAAACTTTTCAACGAAGATCCCGGCACAGAAGCGATGATTTTAATCGGCGAAATCGGTGGCTCGGCCGAAGAAGAAGCTGCCGAGTGGATAAAAATGAATTGTAAAAAACCGGTGGCAGCCTTCATCGCCGGAATGACTGCGCCACTGGGTCGCCGAATGGGTCATGCGGGCGCAATTATTTCCGGAGGCACAGGCACTGCCGCTGGAAAGATCGCAGCGCTCAAAGCTGCCGGAGTCGCGATTGCTGACACGCCGGCCACCATGGCCGACACTTTGATCGCGCAAATGAAGGCGCGATTGTGATCTTTTTTAAGTCGGTGACATTTGCGCCTTTTGGTGAGGGGATTATCAGCAGGCCGAAAAGTGAGACCCTTACCCTGCCTCTCCTTGTGAAGGGAGAGGCGAAACGCTAAACAACTACATTGCCTATGAACATGCTCGCACTTATCGCTATCACCTGGATCGGCAAAGAATACCGATTCCTTGGCCTGGATTGGAGTTATCTTATGGTTCTCGGTTTTATCGGGAACGCTCTTTTCTCGATGCGTTTTCTTGTCCAATGGCTCGCCTCGGAGCGACAGGGCGAAAGCATAATTCCAGTGTCGTTCTGGTACTGGAGCATCGCCGGAAGCGCGCTGATGTGCCTGTATTTTGTTTTCCGACGGGATCCCGTGGGCATTCTTGCTTACCTTCCAAACTCGCTGATTTACATTCGCAATTTGATGCTGATTCGGAAACGCAAGTTCGCTTTCACCGCTGCCGCACCCTCGCAACACCCACGCGAAACCGGCTAGCGCTTCAGCAGTGGGCAATCGGGCGCGCCGGCTTCGCCGCGTTGGCAGTTACGATTTTTCGGCCGTTGGTTCGGCGGTTTGCGCTTCTTCTTCCTCCGCCTGACTCACTACAGGTGCGATTGCCTGAAGCTTTTC
>Ga0209689_1003455_pt1 | contig 11649 bp, 8 predicted proteins | sample GraSoiAngelo_149_FD_187119 | JGI IMG/M metagenome (GOLD analysis project Ga0209689, IMG submission 187119) | Grasslands soil microbial communities from the Angelo Coastal Reserve, California, USA - 14_1009_09_30cm (SPAdes) (version 2) | ecosystem: Environmental > Terrestrial > Soil > Grasslands ...
CGTAGGACGTCGACCCGGCCGGTTTCGAGATCGACCGCAACGACTGCCATGGCATCCGTCGGAGACCCGGCGATGACGTAGGCGCTTCCCGCCCGGGCCTGAATGTATGGCGAGAACGCCGTGAAGGGCATGTCGACCGGCTTGAGCCGTGGGGCCTGCGGATCGATGGTCGCCAGGCGCGTAACACCCTGTGAGCGGACCTGGCACACGATTCGCCGCTCGGATTCGAAGGCATAGGTCGACATGCCGAAGGTCCATTGCGCCGTGCCGAGCTCGGCCGTCACCTCCGCCACGGCTTCCACGGTCGGCCCGCGCCAGCGGTAGAGGTTCCACCAGTTACTTCGGTCGGACACGAAATAGAGCATGCCGTCCGGCGACCAGGTCGGCTGGAAGATCGATTCCCCTTCCCCGCCGGCCACCTTGCGCAGGGCCCGCAGCCCATCCGGAGTCAGCTCCGCGACCCACAGCTCTGTGCCGTCCCAGGGCATGTTGGGGTGGTTCCAGGTCAGCCAGCTCAGATGCGTTCCCGATGGGCTGACTCGCGGCGATGAGTAGAAATCGTTGGCCTGGACCAGCGTCTTTGCCGGGATCTTTCCGATCGGGTCGAGGCTGACGATCGTGTTGACCGCCTGCGGCATGTCAGTCGTGTGGTCCTCGCGTACCGCGATCAGCCGCTGGTGCCGCGCGTCGAACACGATATCGGCGTGGCGGATGTCCTGGGCCGGGGTGATGGCGACGGGTGCCCGCCCCGAATCCTGCCGGTAGAGGCGCTGATCCTTGAAATTCGTGAACCAGACGACGCCATCCCGCACCAGGTACGCCCCGCCGCCGTACTCGTGGACCCGGGTCCTCGCGTTGTACTCGCGCGGCGTGACGTCTGAGATGCTCCCGTCGGGACGGCGCCGGACGATGACGTTGCGGCCGGCCTCGGCGGGCCGCCCCTCAACCCAATAGATGTCGTCGCCGTCGAGCTGGATCTGCGATAGGCCGACGACCCCCGCCACGATCGCGTCGGCGGTGACGGGCGAGCGCCAGGAGCCATAGGGGCTTTGCTGTCGCGTTGATTGAGGTGTTGCCATCGGGATGAGTGTAAGGCCCCCCACCCTGCCCTCCCCCGCAAGCGGGGGAGGGTACATTGTGGGGTGGTCATGCGCTACTACGAGGATTTCCATGTAGGCGAGCTCATCGACCTCGGTAGTGTCCAGGTCAGCCAGGCGGACATCATTGGTTTTGCGCAGCACTATGACCCGCAACCGATGCACCTCAACCCCAATGCGGCGAGCTTCACGATCTACGGCGGTCTGATCGCCAGCGGCTGGCACACGGGCGCCCTCTTCATGAGCTTGCTGGTGCGCAACCTGATCGCGCAGACCAGCAGCCTTGGCTCTCCGGGGATGGAGGAGCTGAACTGGCCGGCCCCGGTGCGGCCGGGCGACACGCTGACCGGCCAGATCGAGGTGCTCGCCACCCGGCTCTCGAACAGCCGGCCGATGGGGATCGTTCGCTGGCGCGGTCATCTGCGCAATCAGCATGGTCAGCTGGTGATGACCGCCATCGGCACCAACTTCTTCGGGTTGAAGCCGGCTTAGCCGGCGATCCGCGAGAAGAACATATCCGTCGGCCCATTGCGGCTCGCCGGCTTTCCCTGGACGAAGGCGGCGGCGAAACCGTCGGGCAACCCGACCAGGCCCATGTAGTCGCCGATGAAGGGACCGAAGCGACTCGCGGGCACGGCGCGGAGATCAAACGGGCCGGCTGCGCGGCGTTCGGTCCAGTGCACGCCGCGATCGCGAGAGGTGCTGAACCAGACGTTTGTGTCGAGCGTCCGGCTGCCGCGCGTGAAATGGCGGAAGTCAAACCAGAGCAAACCGACCGTGGCATCGCCGGCGACGGCGAGCGTGGGAAGAAACGCCTCGGCCTTTTCTCGCACCACTAGCTGCGGTGTGCGCCAGTCGAGTCCGGCATCTTCCGACCGGGCGACGAGGACGGTTGAGAAGTCACTGTGGTCTTCGAACCAGCTGACGTAGACGGCATTGCCCGCCGACGCGGTGCTGATGTTTTGCCCGAAGAACCGCAGCTGCGCGCCCGTGCCCGGGTCCACGGCATTCGTGTAGGTGAAGCGCGCCGCGTCGATGGGTGCCGACCAGGTCTTTCCCTGGTCGGTCGAGCGAATCACTCGGATCTTCACGGGCAATGGTGGCGGATGCGGCGTGCCGGGTAGCGAGGGAGCCTCGGCGAAGACATCGAGCAGGACGCCACCTGCGGTCAACAGCAGCTGGTTCTGCTGGGCCTCGTCGCCGCCGCTATAGATCGCGGCTGGTGTCGACCAGGTGCGGCCACCGTCACTGGTTCGCGCGAACATCACCTGGTCGACGCTCGGGTCGACGCCCGCCGTTACGCGGTAGTCGACCCACACGAGGTACGCCGTCGCCGGGAGGCGCGGGTCGGCCAGGATCGCCTCCTTGTCAGGTTGTGTCGGCGGCGCGCTCGCGGTTTCAACGATGACCGGCGCCTCCCAGCTCATCCCATGGTCGCGTGAGACGCTGACCACGATGTCGTGCGCGGTCGTGCTGGACGCGGCGGGACGTGTACCGAGCGAGGCAACATAGATGGTGCCGTCTTGCCCGATCGACACCCAGGGGTCGCTGGTGTGCGCGTATCGCCCGCCGGCGCAGGTCAGCAAACCCGGCAGCGGTGATCGAGTCCAGCTTCCACCTCCGTCGTGGCTCACGGCGACGACGGTGCCCGCCGGATTCTCCAACCAGGTCGCGACCAGCTGCCGGGGATCGTTAGGGTCGGCCGCGAGTGACGGCTCGGCGGGGCGCGCGAATGGCGGCGGACCCGTGCAGGCCACCGGCCCAGGCACCAGACCGCTGATGATCCGCGGCGGCGGCAAGCTCGGCTCGTTCGTCCGCTGAGCACTGTCGCAACCGGAAACCAGGATGAGCGCCCCCAGTGCGGCCGCCAGGCGGGCACGCATAGGCGTGCATGTTACGAGTTGTGCCTAGGCGGTCATGCGCCACGCGGGCGGGAGCTGGCGGCCGGTGCCCGACTGGATGCACGATGCGAGGAGCGCCTCCATGCCCTCGTACTCCAGCGGCTTGGAGAAGTAGAAGCCCTGGCCGGCATTGCAGCCCATGGCGTTGAGAGCGGCCAGTTGTTCCTGCCGTTCGATACCCTCGCCGATCGTCATCAGGCCCAGGCTGTTGGCGAGCCCGATGATGGCCCGCAGGATAGCGCCGTCGGCCAGGCCCTGTCCGATGCCTGCAACGAATGACGCGTCCATCTTGATGATGTCGACCGGGAAGTCGCGCAGGTGCCCGAGCGACGAGTAGCCGGTGCCGAAGTCGTCGAGCGCCAGGCGGAAGCCCAGGCTGCGGAGTTCCTGCAGGGTGCGCGCCACCGGCTCCGTGTCGGCCAGCAAGACGCTCTCCGTCAGTTCGAGGATCATTGACTGGGGGTCGAGACCGGCGGCGTCGACCGCATCGACCACCTCCTTGATCAGGTCCGCGCGCTCGAGCTGCCGGCCAGAGAGGTTGACGCTGATGTTCATCGCCGGCACCGACGGGTAGCGCACCTGCCAGCGACGCCCGTCACGGGCCGCCTGCTGCAGCACCCAGCGTCCCAGCTCGATGATCAGCCCGCTCTGCTCGGCGACACCAATGAAATCGACCGGGGCCAGCACGCCCCGTCGCGGATGGTTCCAGCGCACTAACGCCTCGACGCTATGAATGGCCCCGGATTCGAGCATGATGACGGGCTCGTACTGCAGCACGAACTGCTTTTCCTGAAGGGCGGTGCGCAGGTCGTGCTCGAGTTCCATCCGCTCGATCGCCGCGCCCGCGATGGACGCTTCGTACTGGACGAAACGCGCCTTGCCTTTCGCCTTCGCGATGTACATCGCGACATCGGCATTCCGGATAAGGTCATCCGCCGCCTCTTGACCGGAGACCAGGCCGGCGATCCCGATGCTAGCCCGGATGGAGATCTCCTTGCCGTCGATGGCGAAGGGCGGCAAGAGCTGCCGCGTGATCCGCTCGGCGACGCGCCCGGCGATCTGCTCGTCCTCCATCTTCTTCAGCAGCACCGCGAACTCGTCGCCCCCCAGGCGGGCGACGGTATCACCGGGCCGGAGCGTCGACGCGATGCGGGCGCCGACCGCGACGAGCAACTGGTCGCCGATGTCGTGGCCCAGCGTGTCGTTGACGGCCTTGAAATCATCGAGGTCCAGGAAGAGCACCGCGAGCCGCCCTTCGGACGCGCCGTGCAGCGCGTGGTCGAGGCCGATGCGAAACGCGGCCCGGTTCGGCAGGTTGGTAAGCGAGTCATGAAACGCCTGATGGGTGAGCTTCTCTTCCAGGGCTTTCCGCTCGCTGACGTCGCGAGTGTTCAAGACGAGCCCGCCGACCGCGGGCAGCTCGAGCAGGTTGGTAATGGTGACCTCGGCCGGGCAGTAGGAGTCGTCCACGCGCCGGAGCCGGCATTCGGTGGCGATCGGTGGTCCCACGATGTTGATGGCCTCGTCGATCTTGCGGAGCGCCTGCGTGCGGTCGTCCGGGTGCACCAGGTCCCCGAAGGGCTTGCCCACGAGCTCGGTCTCTTTGTAGCCGAGAATGCGCTCAACCGAGGCGCTCTGATACTGGATGGCGCCGTGACGATCGATGAGCGTGATGACGTCTGACGAGTTCTGCACCAGCGCGTGGAAATGTTGCTCCCGCTTGGCGAGGTCACTCGCGTTTGCTTCCAGCCGCCGGTTGAGGTTCTGGTTGTCGGTCAGCATCAGGTACTGGCGGAGGACCACCCCGACGATCAGGGCCATTACGGACCAGAACACCACGGGGTCGAGCTCACCAGGAAGCGCTTCCTCGAAGACCGCGACGACGGCGGCGGCCGCGATCGGTACGTAGGGAAGCACCAGCCAGATCCGGCCGGTTGTGCCATCGTTGGTGACCGCCGAGCCCGCCCGTGTCGTTGCGGCTCGAAAACCCGCCAGGGCGATCAGCAGGTAGCCGGCAGCCCAGCCGGTGTCCGAGCTGCTGCCGCTGCCGTAGGTGTTGGTGGTAGTCAGGTAAGCGAAGGCGCTGTCGGCCAGCAGGTTGGCGATCAGGCCGCCGGCCAACAGGACGAAGGGCAGCCGGTTTTCCTTGGGCGCCCTCGACGCCAGGATGAGCACGATCGTGGCGATGACGATGTCGCCGGCCGGGTAGGCGAGGCCGATCAGCTGCGCCAATAGACCGCCGGAGCCGCTCCGGTAGACCGTGCCCAGAACGGTGGCCCAGCTGATGATGAAGAGGGAGCCGGCGACGAGCAGCGCGTCGAGGATGGTTCGGAGGAACGATGTGGCGCGGGAGGGCACCCAGGGGAAGAACAGCACGCCGGCGATCGCCAGCGGCACGGCGCCGAGGAAGCCGAGGTCCGCGAACGATGGAAACGGCGTCTGCTGACCTTTGACCAGCTCGTAGTACGACCAGATCGCCTGACCCACACCCCAGGACAGCGCCGAGGCGCCGATCAGGGCCCAGGCGATGCGGGTGCGACGATGATGCCGCCGGGCCGCGATGGCGCAGACGGCCGCGGCAATGAGGGCCGCCAGGGTCTCGCCCAGGTTGTCGAATCGCTGCGTGACGGTCCCGCCACCCCACTGGAACTGCAGCCACGCCGCGAAGAACAGGGAAAAGCCAGCCCACCCCATGAGCACTACCCCGAAGCGGCGATTGCGTGCCATTCTGCTTAGCCTGTAGGCGGGTTCTCCCGCCTACAGGCATAAGTCAGGGGTCAGGCGATATCTTTCCCTCCCTTCAGCGCCCGGCTTCGCCGACCGTCACCGGGATCTCCTTGAGTTCGCCCGCCCGGACCACCTTGACCGTCTGGGTGGCGCCGACTTTGATCTTGCGGAGCCCCGAATACAGGTCTTCCAGGCTCTTGGTCGCCGTTCCGTCGAGGGCGACCAGGGTGTCGCCCTGCATCAGCCCGGCTTTGTCGGCGGGGCTCTGCGGCTCGACGGCCACGATCAGCAGGCCGCTATCCTGGTTGACCCGACCCTTCACGACGTCGGGCAGGGGCACCTCCTGGGTACCAATCCCCAGGTACGGTCGCTTGATCCGGCCCTCGGAGCGCAGGCTGGCGACGACGCGCTCGGCGACGTCCATGGCGATCGCCCGCCCGTCGCCTCGCCCGAAGACCCAGCTGTTCATACCGACCACGCGTCCCTCGACGTCGACCAGCGGACCGCCACTGAATCCGGGGTACAGCGGTGCGTTGGTCTGGATCAGATGCTCGATCTCGCTGCCCCGCCAGCCGCGCCAGGACGACGAGACGGCGCTGATCGTGCCGAACGTGGCCTTGAGGCTACCGGGCCGGCCGATCGCCAGCACGATCTGCCCCGGCTTGAGGTCGTCGACCTTCGCGCGCGGCAGCGCCGGGGCCGACAGGCCGTCAACCTTCAGCAGGGCGAGGTCGGTTGCCGGGTCACGGCCCACCAGGGTCGCCTTCGTGCTCTTGTCGTCGACGACCACCTGGATATCGTCCTCTTGCTCCACGACGTGGTTTGCCGTAAGCACGAGACCGCTATCCCAGACGATGCCGGTCCCGGCCCGGCCCCGGCGGGCATCAACGCGGACCACGCTCTTACTCGCTTTCTCCACCAGTGCGGCGATGTCGTCCGAAAGATCTTTGAGAGTCGCCATGTTGTTGCTAGCTCCTTTGTGCCTTGTCTCTAGATTTCCCTCCCCCGCTTGCGGGGGAGGGCAGGGAGGGGGCTCTCCCACGGTACGGCTGGAGCCGTACCGGCGCCTTCACCCGGACGGCGAGGCACGTACCCGGACGTTCGGTCAGGCGGCAGGACGGTTCCCTCCCCCACCGGGCAGGCAGAATTCCCCTCCCCCGCGTGCGGGGAAAGGTAGGGTAGGAGCGTGGCGATTCAGCGGTGCGGCTGGGGGGAGGGCGATCCGTTAATGCTCGAGTACCACGACCGCGAGTGGGGTGTCCCCGTGCACGACGACCGTCTCCTCTTCGAGTTCCTGATCCTCGAGGGCGCTCAGGCCGGGTTGAGCTGGATGACGATCCTGCGCAAGCGCGACGCCTATCGCAAAGCGTTCAAGGCGTTCGATCCGGGCACCGTCGCGCGCTTTAGCAATGCGACCGTCGAGCGCCTGTTGACCAATTCGGCGATCGTCCGAAACCGGCGGAAGATCGAGAGCGCCGTCAGAAACGCCCGCGCGGTCCAGGCGATCGCCAGGGAGCAGGGCAGCTTCGATCGCTACATCTGGTCCTTTGTCGGCGGCCGGCCGAAGCGCAATGCATGGAAGACGATGGGCGACATTCCCGCAGAGACTGCCGAGTCGCGAGCCATGAGTAAGGACCTGATTAAGCGCGGCGCGAACTTCGTCGGGCCGACCATCTGCTACGCCTTTATGCAGGCGACCGGGCTGGTGAACGACCACCTGGTCCGCTGCTTCCGCTACCGCCAGCTCTCGGTTACGACCAGGGCGTGACGGGCCTGGGCTGCAGCTCGCCGTCCACGTAGACGGCGTCGACCTTCTCGTCGTAGAAGCAGAGAAGGTTCTCGATCTTCGGGCATTCCAGGATTGGCGCCGGGTAGCCCCACACGATGTCGGTAAACTCCTTGCCGCCGACGTTGACGGTCCAGTAGGACGCCTTGCCCTTGTAGGGGCAGCGCGTCGATGTGTTGGTGGGCGTCAGCAGGTCCAGCCGCACATCGAGCTTGGGAATGTAATAGCGAGTCGGCAGGCCGGTCTCGAAGAGTAGACGCGGCCGGGTGGTCTCGGCGACGACCTCGCCGCCGACGATGACCTTGACATGCCGCGAGCTGTTGAGGACATCGACACGGTGGTAGGGATCGCGGGGATGGACGAAGACCTCGTCGTCCTCCTCGAACCAGCCATCCATCTTGTCCCAGTAAAAGGCGACGTAGTCCTTCAAGTCGGGTCGTTCCGGTTGCAGGTAACGCCAGGCGGCTTTTTCCGCCACGCGGTCGCCCACCTTCACGGAGTAGAAGGTCGCCTCGCCCTTCCCCGGATGGGAGCTCTTGTAGCTCGTGGGTTGGAAGAGGTCGAGTCGGACATCCTTCACCGGGAAGTAATAGACGGCCAGCCGCTTCTTCTCGAGCATCAGCATCACGGCGCGGCTGTCGGCGATCGTCGTCCCCCCGAACAGAACCCGAACGCGTCGCCCGGTGGGGTTAAAGGCGATGTCATCGCCGGCCACAGGCCGCTCCCCCGCGTTTTCGATGACCCGATCTTCAAGCGCTTTTGCCACGGTCACATTCCTCCCTGGACTTGGGGTTTGATATCAAGAACCGGTCCCAGCCCGGCGATGTTCCATTCAGTCGAGCGCCAGCACCAGGAGCCCGCCAAGGATGCCGGTGTTCTTGAGGAATTGCACGCGCTGCTGCGATCGCTTCACCGGGTCGTCGATCTCCCAGAAGGGGTGCCCGGCAATCGTCGTCGGAACCATCGACGCCGCCAGCGCCAGCGCGGCAAGCCGCGACATCACGCCGGCGGCGAGCAGCACGCCGGCTCCGAGGTGGACCGCCGCGTTGAGCCTGACCGCGTCGACCGGATCCGTCGGCGCGAAGGGGATGACGGAGGCGACCTTGTCGACCACCGGCTTCGCCGCCGTCGCCCGCGGCTCGGGATTCGCCAGCACGTCCAGCCCCGACACGATGAAGACGCTGGCCACCAGCGGCCGCGCGATCGTTCGAGAAAGCTTCATCAAACCACTCTATTCGGCAGCGCCGGCCGCTCGCAACGTCTAGGTGACGCTCAGACGAAGGTTGGCGATCCCCAACGTCCCGGCGCGCTCCTGCCAGCCCTGATCCGTGAGCTTGCCGCGCGCGAGCTCCTCGACGACCCCGAACGGTTCCACGCTGTCGCCACCGCGGTGCAGCACCGGCGCCGCGCCGGGCAAGGATTCGAGCGTCCAGCCACTTCCGACCAGGGCTACTGCCAGGGCGGCGCCAATCGTCACCGCGCGGGTGCGTTGCGCGTCAGCAGCCCAGTCACCGGGCAGCATCAACCGTGGGATGTTGGCGACGGTCTGCCCGGCCAGCAGCTGCGCTTCGCGCCGGACGCGAGCTTCCCAGTACGGGACCTGAACCTCGATTCCAACGTCGGGCCACGCGACTGGCCGCAGAGCCGGCGTGCCGGGCTTCAGCAAGCTCGCCGCCAGAGGCGCCTCGGCGCCGGGCGCATTTTCGAGGAGGCTGAGGGCTGGCAGCTCGCTCGCCGGCTCCGGACCGGGCGGCAGGCCTTCCAGCGCTTTGATCCGATCCGGAAGCGACGGATGACTGTCGTAGGGGTCGATTTTCGGCTTCGTCATCTCTTCCTGCGTCGCCTCATTGATGGCGTCCGCCACCCGCGGCTCGCGCAGAAACTGGGCAAATCCGTCCGCCAGCGGCGGCAGAAACCCCGCGCTCAGGACCGGGACGACCTCGTTGCGCCAATAGCCGTCGTAGGCCAGGGCCGCCCCAAAGATCGTGCGCAGCCCGGTGGTGAGGGGACGGGCGCCCACCGTGCGCGCCGCGAGCGCGTCTGCCGCGAACTCTTGCCGCCGTGAGATAGCCTGCGTCACGCGCAGGAACATCTGCCCGTACCACACGAAGGGAAGATGGAGCACGCTGCTGCTACCCGAAAGCTGCCGGACGGTCCGGATGATCGCTTCGCGCGTCTTGTAGATCCAGGGCGCGAGCTTGGTGTCACCGCCGTGATAGTGACCGAACTCGTGCGCGATCACCGCGCGCATTTCGGAAATGGTGAGGACCTGGAGGAGCGGCAGCCCGAGGAGCATGACGCGGCGGCCGCGGGCGCCCATCAGACCGCCGCGCTGGCGAACACCGGCATTCACGTCCGGCACGAGGTACACCTCGTGCGGCATCGGCTCCCCCACGCGCGACGCGACGTCGTTGAGCTCTTTGAACAGCCTCGGATTTGAGGCCGGCTCGAGAGCCGGTCCCGGTGGCTCGAACCGCTCCGGTCGCGGGACGATCGACCAGAGAATGATGCCGGCACCGATCACGCAGAACGCCGTGACTCGGTTGACGTGGTGGCCGTTGACCCAGAAGAGCCAGGCGATCGAGAGGAGGCCGCCGGCGATCCCCAGCGCCAGCCCGTAAAAGCCGATCGTGAGTAGCAGCGCGACCGTGACTCGCCCCCGCATCGAGTCAAATTCTGCCACGTGGCTGGGGCTGGGTGCGTATTCGAACCGGTCTCAGGTATACACGAATTACTACATATCCGTTATCATATTTGGTGATGTTGCCAGGAACACACGCGTTCGCCCCCGCCTGATGCCGCGCCGACGCCTGTCCCGCTACGCCTTCCACCGCCGCCTGCGGCTGCTCCGCCAGAACCAGCGTCGCTCCAAGGGGCGGCGCTCCTTCCTCCTGGTAGCGCTCCTGATCGTGGCCCTGCCGCTGATGGTCATCCCGGCATTCGCCGCCGAGTCGGTCGGCAGTCTGCCCGCGGTCGACGGCCTGTCTGCCACCGGCCTCAATCAGGACATGCTGATTTTCGATCGCCATGGCACGCTAATCGACGACATCGGCGACCACGGCGACCACCGGATCGTGGTGCCGTTGACCTACATGTCGCCCTTCGTCAAGCAGGCGACAATCGCAATCGAGGACAAGTCCTTTTACAAGAACAACGGCGTCGACTTCGGCGGCATCATGCGCGCGGCGCTTGCCGATTACTCGCATCACTACATCGCGCAGGGCGGGAGCACGATCAGTCAGCAACTGGTCAAGCAGGTATTCATCGGCCCCAACCCGCCACCCACCATCCAACGGAAGCTTCGCGAGGCGGTGCTCGCCGTCGACCTCAACAGTCGCTATACGAAGGATCAGATCCTCGAGCTGTACCTGAACACCATTTACTACGGGGCGCAGAGTTACGGTGCGGAGGCGGCGGCACGCGGGTTGTTCCACACGACGGCGCACGACCTGACGCTGGGGCAGGCCGCCATGTTGGCCGGCCTCCCGCAGGCGCCGACGCAAAACAGCCCGCTCATCAATCCGACGCGGGCCAAGGCACGCCAGGTGGAGGTCCTCGAGGCGATGCTGGCGCAGAAAATGATCACGCCCGAGCAGGCGTTGGCGGCGGAGAACGAGAAGCTCGACTTCTTCTATCCGACCAACCAGCTGCAGGCCCCCCACTTCGTCGACTATGTGCTGCAGGTGCTGGACAAGCAGTTCCACATCCGCCCCAGCGACCGGAAAGGCTACCGCGTCTACACCAGTCTCGATATGAACGTGCAGCACCTGGCCGAAACCGTGGTGCGCAACCAGATCGACCGCTTCGGGAGCTACTACGACTTCCATGACGGGGCGCTGGTGGCCATGGATCCAAGGACGGGCGAGGTGCTGGCCATGGTCGGCGGTGACGATTACTACCGCCCGGGCGGCCAGATCAACATGGCGACCACAACCACGCGCCAGCCGGGGTCCTCATTCAAGATGTTCACCTACACCGCGGCGATCGAGAGCGGCAGGCTCAACATGGTCAGCCCCATCTACGACCAGCCGATGATCTTCCCACTTGGCGCCGGGAAGGACGGGCTCAAGCCCTACGCCCCGATCAACTACGACAAGCACTACCACGGCACGCTGCCGCTGAAGATGGCGATGGGCAA
>Ga0209689_1003456_pt1 | contig 11646 bp, 10 predicted proteins | sample GraSoiAngelo_149_FD_187119 | JGI IMG/M metagenome (GOLD analysis project Ga0209689, IMG submission 187119) | Grasslands soil microbial communities from the Angelo Coastal Reserve, California, USA - 14_1009_09_30cm (SPAdes) (version 2) | ecosystem: Environmental > Terrestrial > Soil > Grasslands ...
AATCTCCTGCAACGCCAGCTCGTTTTTCAAATTCAGCTGGTAATCGAGATCCGCACGCAGCCGATCTTTATGGCTCTGCCGGTTTTGCGACATCATGATGATGGGCGCCTGCAATGCGAAGATCATGTTGAGCACAAGGTTGAGCAGAATGAAAGGGTACTTGTCGAACGGTCTTTGCCAGAGCAGCAGTGTGTTGGTCGCGACCCACAAGATAAGAAACCCGATCGCGCTAAAAATGAATTTCCAACTGCCACCGAATTCTGCGATAACATCCGCCGCGCGGTCCGCCAGTGTAAGCTGCGCCGCTTCTTCCACATTAACATTGCGGGTGGCAGTATGGCGCAAAAGCTCGTCAGTCTGCCGCAACCGGTTGGCCAGCGCGGTGAGCATTTCCAGTGCGACATTTGGATTGCTCCGCATAAAGGAAAGGAAATGGTCGCGCGAGAGCACGGCGAGCCGCGCGTCCTCGGCCACCCTGGCGTCCGCCGAGCGGCGGTGCCCGTCGAGCAAAGCCATTTCACCGAAGAAATCGCCGCGGTCGAATTCAGTCAGAGTCACCTCGCGTCCATCCACGGTGTGAACGCAAATTCGAACCTTTCCCCGTTCAATTAAGTACATAGCGTTGCCCTCGTCACCCGCGCGAAACAAGAATGCGCCGGCTTTGCAATCGAGGCTCTCCAGCAGGTGGCACAATTCGTCGGCCGCCTCGTCGTCGAGGGATTCAAACAATGGCACCTGACGCAGTGTGTCGATAGTCATTTGCGGGAAAGCAACGGAACGCTCACCAGAATAGCGGCAATTCACGGTGCCGAGAAGTTCGAATTGTGCGCGCGCTGTAGTGTCCGCTGTCTCAGAAGCTTGTAGATTCCCCGACAAAATGCGGCCTCACGGTACGCGACGGACGGAGAAAACAAATTTCGCATGGCGTCGAGCGCTCTAGTCTGCTATTGCTGCCCCTTCAATCTCGAATCTCGCGTTTCATCAGGAGGAATTATGCTTCACCTTATCTGGTATATCATTGTCGGTTTCCTTGCGGGCTGTGTCGCGAAAGCGCTGATGCATACACATCTGTCAATCACGTGGACAGTGGTGCTTGGCATTGTCGGCTCGATTATCGGCGGAGCGGTAACGCATCTGTTTTACCCGCCAAGCGCTGGAGGCCGATTTCATCCAGGCGGCTTAATCGTTTCCATTCTCGGAGCGATTTTAGTCCTTTATCTTTGGCACAAGTTCAGACTGCAAATACCTCGCGGGTAAAGCTCGACCGAAGAATCCTCGGGCAACTCACACTGCTGCGAAAGCAACGGGATAACGCGTGCGCACGGCGGAATCCGCGCGGCCAGAGCGTTGTAGTGTCCGCTATCCTCAGCGAATTTCCGTTAGAACTCCAAAAACGTTGCGCTGAGGACAGCGCACGCTACAGCCCAAGCATGAGCAAGAACCGCCAGGGCGGCCTGAATTGACTTAGACCCGTTCGCTTCTAGGTTGGACTGGCGCTCGCTCGCGCCGTGCGAACCGTGAAAAGCGTCCTCTTTGTCTGCACAGGTAATATTTGTCGAAGCCCGATCGCGGAAGGGTTTTTTCGTCGTCTGATTGGCAATCGTAAGGACATCGAAGTTGTTTCGGCCGGTGTCCATGCAGTGCGCGGCCAGCCGCCAAGTCTATACGCGGTGCAAGTTTGCGCGGAAGAAGGCGTAGACATCGGCGACCTGCGCAGTCAGCCGCTCACGGCGGCGCTGGTCGATCGCGCCACGCATATTTTTGCAATGACGGGCGCGCACCTCGAGACGATTCAAACGCTCTTTCCTCATGGCGCTGAAAAATCGTTTTTGCTCCGGGAATTCGAAGAGCCAGGCACAACGGTGTGGCGCGACGTGCCCGACCCGATCGGGCTCGGCCGCGAAGTGTATGAGGATTGCGCACGGATCATAAAGAACGCGCTGTCCAGCGTGCTCGCATTTGTCGAACAAAGCGCCCTCGTCCCGCCAGGTGCAGCTCGCACTGGCGATGTTTATGTTGGCGGTGATATTTCTCATCCCATGGAACCGGAAAGATTGACATCGTCGTCTCGCATTTACGGCGAAGCATTGCGGCGCACAGATCCAGAAATTTTCGACGCGGTCATGGCGGAGGAAAAACGTCAGCGGGAAAACATCGAATTGATTGCCTCCGAAAATTTTACCAGCCGTGCGGTGATGGAAGCTCAAGGCAGCGTTCTCACCAACAAATACGCCGAAGGTTATCCACGAAAGCGCTGGTACGGCGGCTGCGAGAATGTCGATACTGCCGAGCAACTGGCAATCGATCGCGCGAAGCGATTGTTCAATTGCGAACACGTCAACGTCCAGCCGCACAGCGGCGCGCAGGCGAACATGGCCGTTTATTTCTCGATGCTGAAACCGGGCGACAAGATTCTCGCAATGAATCTCGCGCACGGCGGCCATCTCACGCACGGACATCCGGCGAATTTCTCCGGCAAATTCTACGCGGTATCGCAGTACGGCGTGAGCGAGAAGACCGAGCAAATCGATTACGACGCGTTGCAGAAACAAGCCGAGGAAGTGAAGCCAACGATGATCACTGCGGGCGCGTCGGCTTATCCGCGCATCATCGATTTCCCGCGCCTGCGCCAAATCGCTGATTCGGTCGGCGCGATTTTGTTCATCGACATGGCGCACATCGCCGGGCTTGTTGCCGGTGGTCAGCATCCCAGTCCGATTCCGCACGCGCAGTTTATCACGACGACGACACACAAAAGTCTGCGCGGCCCGCGCGGCGGTATTGTCATGTGCCAGCAACAATTCGCGAAGCAAATCGACGCCACTGTTTTTCCTGGAGTCCAAGGCGGACCGCTCATGCACGTCATCGCAGCCAAAGCGGTTTGTTTTCACGAAGCGCTCCAGCCGCAATTCCATGAATATCAGCGACAGGTAGTCCTTAACGCGAAAGCGCTCGCCGCCGGTTTGGCCAAGCACGGTTATCGCATCGTCTCCGGCGGCACTGACAACCATTTGATGCTTGTCGATCTTCGCCCAAAGGAAATAAACGGGAAAGAAGCTCAGGAAGTTCTCGATCGTGCCGGCATCACCGTGAACAAAAATGGCATTCCGTTCGATACTTACCCAATCTTCAAACCCGGCGGCATCCGCGTCGGCACCCCAGCAGTGACGACGCGGGGAATGAAAGAAGAGGAAATGCTGGAGATTGCCGATCTCATCGCCGAAGCGCTGCAAAACCGCACCGACGAGGCCGCACTCAATCGCGTGCGCGAAAAAGTTCGCGAGCTTACCCGCAGATTTCCGTTGCCGTCGTAGTAGTAGTTTTACTCCGCAGCGCCAATGCGGCGGACGAGTGCTGGGATTTCTGAAAGGCTGCCGAGTACGTAAGCCGCTTCTTTCTCGAACGCGCGCGGATCGACAAAGCGGGTGTCGGGAATGGCAGCGACGCGCATTTTCGCGGCTTTGGCGGCGGCGATACCGGAAAACGCGTCCTCGATGACGAGGCATTCGTCGGCGACGAGACCGAGTTTCTCCGCGGCGCGGAGGTAAATATCGGGGTGCGGTTTACCGCGTTCGATCTCGTCACCGGTGACGATTACATCGAAGAACGCCGTCAGCTGATGTCGATCTAAAAACGGTCGGGCAGACGCGCTCACGGAGCTCGTAGCAACGGCGAGGCGCAAGTACATTTGGCGCAGCTTTTGGAGAACCTCTTTTGCCGAAGGAAAGAGGCCGACGCGATTGGCGAAGAAGTCGATCGCGATCTCTGCGCGTCGCCGCATCAACTCCTCAGTAGGTACGGAGAGGCCAAACGCCTTTTTGTAGAACTCGACCGCGAGTCGGTAGCTCACCCCGAGCACGTTCTGATGGTATTCGCCGCGGTAGGTGACGCCGTATTCGGCGAGCAATTTCTTGTCGATCTCATTCCACCACGGCTCGGAATCGGCGAGCACGCCATCGAGATCGAAAATCACAGCGCGGAATGACATGTTATCCCGCACCTGTCACGCAGCCCGCGCGTTTGGGCAATGCGTTCTTGGACCTTTAGCGGCGCTCTGTGAGCGCCGAAAATATTTAGATCGGCAGTCACATACCGCCGCTACAGCAGATTCGCGTTATCCAATCCGCGGAAATCTGTGTAATCTGTGGATACTCATGAATCGAGCTGCTGATCAACCGGAACCGAACCCGCTCCGGGAAGGGCTTTCCACCCGGCCCGTGCCGCAGCCATGCACAATTGTGATCTTCGGCGCGACCGGCGATCTCACCCACCGCAAACTCATCCCCGCGCTGTATAACCTCGCAGCAGACGGTGACCTGCCTCCCTCTGTGGCAATTGTCGGATTCGCTCGCCGAGAGAAAAGTGACGAGGAATTCCGGCGCGACCTTGAAGAAGCCACGCATAAGTTTTCCCGTCAGGTCGTGCGCGACGAAATTTGGAAGACGTTTGCTCAATCGATTTTTTATCACCAGAGCGAGTTCGACGACGAGTCTGGTTACAAGCGCTTGGCCAAACGCCTCGATGAAATCGACAAAAACTATGGCACACGCGGCAATCGCCTTTTTTATTTCGCGGCTGCTCCGGACCAGTTCGAACCGATTCTCAAGCACTTGAAAGCAGCCGGCTTGAATGAGACCTGCCAAGGAAGCTGGGCTCGTGTAATCGTCGAAAAACCGTTCGGAACCGACCTCGCCTCAGCGCGCGAGCTTAACCGGATCGTGCGCAGTTCTTTTACGGAAGAGCAAACCTATCGGATCGATCATTTCCTTGGTAAAGAAACTGCCCAAAATATCCTGGTATTGCGGTTCGCTAATGCCATTTTCGCGCCGCTTTGGAACACGCACTACGTCGATCATGTGCAGATCACAGCGGCGGAAACGCTGGGCGTAGGGAGTCGCGCAGGCTTTTACGAACGCGCAGGCGCCTTGCGCGACATGGTGCAGAACCATCTGCTGCAGCTTCTTTGTCTTGTCGCGATGGAACCACCCACGGATCTGGCCGCTGACAGTATTCGCGACGAAAAGGTCAAGGTGGTGCGATCGCTGCGCCGCTGGTCGCGCAATGAAATCGCAGCCAACGTGGTGCGCGCGCAATACACCGAAGGCGCCATTCATGGCGATCCTGTCAGCGGTTATCGCCAGGAACAAAACGTGAACCCAGATTCGAAAACGGAGACCTTCGTCGCTTCGCGTTTGTTCATCGACGACTGGCGCTGGGCCGACGTGCCGGTCTACATGCGCGTCGGAAAACGGCTTCCGAAATCGGCAACCGAAATTTCCATTCACTTCAAAAAAGCGCCGCCGGTTCTGTTCAACAAAGATTTGAGCGACTTGAACGTTCTCGTCATTCGAATTCAACCGGACGAAGGGATTTCGTTGCGGATTCACGCCAAGGTTCCCGGCACGAGCTTTCGCATCGAGCCGGTAAAGATGGACTTTCATTACGGAACGTCTTTCGGCAAAGCCAGCCCCGAGGCGTACGAACGTTTGCTGCTCGATGCAATGAGCGGCGACCCCACGCTCTTTGCCCGCCGCGACGAGGTCGAGCAAGCTTGGGCTTTTATCGATCCGATTGAGGAAGCCTGGCACGCGAAAAAGGTCGCACCCGAATTGTTCTTTTATCCTGCAGGATCCTGGGGACCGGAGGCAGCGGATGATTTGCTCGCCCGCGACGGCCGCGCGTGGAGAAGACTATGAGGTATGCCTGCTGTAACTGAAAAATATTCGCTTGGAGTTCCAGTTGCAATCAGCAGGATCGACCAGGAGCTGAAAAAACTCTGGCAGCAAAACGAAGGCGCAGTAACACGCGCCTCGCTAGTAAATCTTGCCGTTTACAGCGAAGAGCCGGGCTCTTTGGAAAGAAATACCCAACTGGTCGCGAAAATTACTGAGAACCACGCCTGTCGTGCCATCGTCATCGAAGCCGATTGCAAGGCGACAGAGGATCGTGTGGACGCCTGGATCAGCGCGCATTGTCACGTTAGCCGGGCCGGGAGCAAGCAAATCTGCTCCGAACAGATTTCATTCCTGCTCAAAGGCGGGTGTACGACCCTGCTACCGAGCATAGTTTTCTCGCACCTGGATTCAGACCTACCGTTCTACCTGTGGTGGCAGGAGGAATTCCGTGAGCCGATGGATCCACAACTTTGGGCATGGGTCGATCGAGTCATCTATGACAGCCAGGTCTGGAACGATTTTCGCGCGCAGAAGCGCTTGGTGGAGTCCGCGCAAGAAGAAGCGAAACAGCGGATCGTGCTTTGCGACCTGAATTGGACGCGCCTGGACAATGTGCGTTTCGCGCTCGCGCAATTCTTTGATCATCCTGCGTCGCATCATCATTTTGCCAAAATCAGGAGGGTCCGAATCGACTTCGCCTCTGGATTTCGATCAACGGCTGTCCTTTTTGCCGGCTGGCTTGCGGCGCAATTGAACTGGCGAAGTGAGAAAGCAGATGTGGCGAACAAGCTCCGATTCGTTGGTCCCTCCGGCCGAAAGATCTACGTCGAACTAGGCGAGCGGCCTGGAGAACCAATTGGCGAAGTCGCTATGGAAACACCCGAGGTAGAATTTCTGGTGACTCATGCGAAATGCGGCGATCTGCTTGAAGTTTCACGCACAAAGCCCGGCGAAAAAAGCATGCCACAGCTAATGCCCGCCGCCAAAAATGATCCGGTGAGTCTGATGAGCGAAGAACTGATTCGCGGCGGACCGCACCATGTTTACCTGCACGCAGTCAATCGCGTCGGCGAGCTGTTGTAAGCCGCGCTTTGATAGAGGCGGTTGACCTTACGACCCGACAAGCGGGAGGCGATTGAGGTCAATCGCGCCTAGCAGTATTAATCAGCGCGCACAACTCGCGCACATTCTTCTCAATCGAAAACAGCCGTTGCGCCCGCGAATAACCAGCCTGGCCAAGTCTCTGCGCCAATGGACGATCGTTAATCAGCTTTTCGATCGCGCCAGCGAGCGCCGCTGCGTCGCCGGGTTGCACCAGAAATCCAGTTTCGTTTTCGACGACCATCTCGGGAATGCCGCCGATGTTGGTCGAGATGACTGGCAAACCCGTCGCCATGGCTTCCATGATGACTGTAGGAAGATTGTCTATCCCGCCCTCGGGATCGACCACGCTTGGCAGCACAAAAACGCTCGCAGCGGCGAAACGCTGCCGAACTTCGCGCTGCGGTTTAGCACCGGACAGTGCAGCGCGATTCTGCAAATCCAACTGCTCGATTTGCGCGCGTAATTCGTTCTCGAGCGGGCCTTCGCCAATGATCTCGCATTGAAGCGCTTTTCCGCCCTCTGCAAGCAACCCGCAGGCGCGAATCAGATCAGCAAAACCTTTTTTCGCGATCAAACGACCGACTGCCACGATCAACGGCGGAGTAGACGAAAAATCCGTGCGTCCGAATTCCGCGAGATTCAACCCATTGTAAACGCGATAAATGCGATCCGCGCGATTTGGGAATCGCTCTCGCAAGAATCGCGCGGCGTAATCGGTCACGGTAACGATTATGCGCGCTGCATCGACAAGCTTATCGAGCCCAATCTCGAAATTTCTCGGCGCAAAAATGTCGTTGGCGTGTGCGGTAAAACTAAATGTGACTGGAAAAAATCTGGCGATCCAGAAAGCCCCGCGCGCCGCCATTCCCGCGAAGTGCGCGTGAACATGGCGAATCCCCATTTCTCGCAGGCGCAAGCCGACATATACGGCCTGGTAAAGGCGCAAAAAATCGGTGCGGCGGTCCCATTTATCGAGAGCACCGATGATTTCCGCCGCCAGCTTTCCTTTTTTGGAAGCGCGATGAACTTCACGTAACAATTGTTCTTCCCCGGGAAGATAATGCACGCGCTCAACAATGCGCGCGTCCCAATCCTGCGGCCGTTCGTCTTTTGGATTTCGAATGGAGAAAATCGGCGGCGTGATGCCCTGCCGGTCAAGCTCTGCAACTTCCCGGTAACAAAACGTCTGTCCGAATGACGGGAACCGCTCGAAGAGATAGGCGAAGTTAGCCATCAGGGTGAACTAACGGATCTCTGTAAAATGCCGAAGCACGAATGAAGGATGACGAATGAATGACGAAGCCAGAAATCCTAAGCGCGGAGTCAATGAATCTTTCGTCATTCGGCCTTCGATTTTTGCTTCGAGCTTCGACATTCGACCTTTGTCATTTCTCTAGGCACTCCCGCGTTTTACCGGAATCGGTTTCCCGGATTCATCGACCGCAACCAGAGTAAAGACGCCGTGTGTGACGCGGCGCTCCTCGCCGGTCATATAGCGCGTTACCCACACCTCCACCGGAATGGTCATCGAAGTCCGCCCGATTTTCTCCACTCGCGCATAACACCTGACGGTGTCTCCTACCCGCACGGGTTCGAGAAACGACATCCCTTCCATGGCTACAGTGACGACTCGCGCTTGCGCGGTTTTCGCCGCGAGAATTCCGCTGCCGAGGTCCATTTGCGAGGTTAACCATCCGCCGAAGATGTCGCCGTTCGGATTTGTATCCTTGGGCATGGCAATCGTTTGAATCACCAGCTCGCCCTTTGGTTTGTCGGTACCGCTCATTCGGATTCCTCTAACCACGAATGAACACGAATGAACACAAATGAGAAAGAAAGCAGATTTGCCCACGAATCACGCGAATTAACGCCAATGATTTTTTTTCGTTTCGAGAATTTTCCGCGCATTCGCCTAGTTCGCGGGCCTCTCTCTCTTCGTCATTCGTATTTCAGCATTCTAATGATTCGTGTCCATTTGTGCCCGTTCGTGGTGAAATTTCTCCTACAAAATCAGCATGCAATCGCCGTAGCTGTAGAAGCGGTATCGTTCACGAATTGCTTCCTCGTACGCGCGGAGTAAAAACTCGCGGCCGGCAAATGCGCTCACCAGCATTAGCAAAGTCGAGCGCGGCAGATGAAAATTGGTGAGCAGCGCATCGATAACTCGAAACGCGAACGGCGGATGGATGAACATATCCGTCTCACCCGATTGCGGCTCAATCTTCCGCTTGTTAGACTTGACTGGCTTAAGCAGTCGAGTTTCAAGCGCAGCTGCTTCCAGAACGCGCACGACCGTTGTTCCGACAGCTACGAGGCGGTGCGCACTGTTGATCCTAGTCGCGGCTTCTGGCGAAATGGCAAACCGCTCGGCATGCATGCGATGCCCGGCGATGTTATCGGATCGCACCGGCAGAAATGTTCCCGGGCCCACGTGTAAAGTCACGAATGTGTGCGGAATTTCGCTTAAAATTTCCGGAGTGAAATGAAGACCGGCCGTGGGCGCCGCAACCGCGCCGGCGGCATGGGCAAAAACAGTCTGATATCGCACCGCGTCATTGTCATCGCTGGGCCGGCTGATATAGGGCGGCAACGGCATGGAGCCGCCGGCATACAGATCGACATCTTCATCAGACGCCACGATGCGCTCGCCATCGTGTGTGATCTCCTCAACCCGCAAACTGAGCTTGTCGATCTTTGTTGTTGCGCCAACCCGCATTTTGCGTCCGGGCTTGACCAGACATTTCCAGCGTTTTGGACCGAGGCGTTCGAGAAACAAAAATTCAATCACGCCGTCGTCCGAGAATCGGCGCGCTGGAAGCACGCGCGTGTCGTTTAAGACAAGCAGGTCGCCCGGCCGCAGAAACGTTTTCAATTCGCGAAATTGGCGATGTTCAATCGTCTGTGCGGCGCGATCCAGCACCATCATGCGAGAATCTTCGCGATGCTCGAGCGGCCGCTGCGCAATCAATTGCCTCGGCAGGATATAATCGTAATCGCTTAGCAGCGCGCTCATCTGTTGCATGATCAAAGAAATTGCATCCGCGCGCAAAATTTTGCATGATCGCCGCAAATGACACAACCAGCTCTCGATTTGGTGATCGCAGCGCTGGAGAAAATTCGAGAGTCAAGCGATCGCGCACCACGCGCATCGAGAAGTTTGCTCGCGCAATTGCAAACCGCTCCTCGCGTAGCTGCTTCCCTGTGGGAAGCGCGCGCGTCGTCTGCACGGCGACGGCTACAGCCGACGCCGAATAAAGCAGAATTACTTGAGCCGGTTCGCGAACGCGTTCGCGCTTGCACGAAATGCGCGCATCTCGCCTGCTCGCGCACACAAACCGTTTTCGGTGTAGGAAATCCGGACGCGGATTTAATGTTTATCGGTGAAGCGCCCGGAATCGATGAGGATAAACAAGGCGAACCATTCGTCGGACGCGCCGGTCAATTGCTGACGAAAATTCTCAAGGCGATGAACTTCGCCCGCGACGACGTTTATATTGCAAACATCCTCAAATGCCGGCCGGACACGGCACCGGGAAGCTTTGGAAATCGCGCGCCAACGCCGACAGAGATGCAGACCTGCCGGCCGTATCTGGTTGAGCAGATCGAGATTATCGAGCCGAAAGTGTTGGTCGCGCTTGGCGCAGTTGCGGTGGAAGGCCTGCTTGGAATGCGAGGGACCATGCGGGAACTGCGCGGCCGTTGGCATGCTTACAACGGCATCCCGCTCATGATTACGTATCACCCTGCTTACTTGCTCCGAAACCAGGCGCCTTCGGAAAAACGCAAAGTCTGGGAAGACATGCTGCAAGTGCTGGAGCGACTCGAACGACCGATCACCGAGCGACAGCGAAATTATTTTTTGTAAGCGCTCGCGAAGATCGCATCGATCGCACGCCGCGATGCGAGAGTAAAGGCTAGCGACAAAATCATCGCGCGCACTTCGCGGCGGGGGACTTTCACCGTGCGCTGCAACGCCATCGGGCCCGCCTCATCCAAAAGCGCAAGCGTGCGCGCCCCGATTAGTGCCGGCAAAACTGTGGCAGCGCGCACTCGCCGGTCGCGTATCGCACGCGAATATTGCACCCCCCACTCCAGCCCGGTCTTTGCTTTCGCTAGCCACGTTTGGTAAATCGGCTGGAAGCGCTTCGGCTCGGAGAGAATCTGCGACGCAGTCAGATGCGCCTCACGTAATTCGTATTCTGGAAAATAACATCTGCCCGCTCGGAGATCGGAGCCGGCATCGCGCAGCACATTAACTAACTGAAGGGCCATGCCATAGCGCTTGCCGAGAGCCAGCATCTCATCCTCGCTCCAGCCGGCAAAGTTCCGAACATGCCGGAAACAGAGCCGCGTCCAAAACTCACCGACACAACCGGCAACCAGATATGTGTATTCGTCCAGATCAGCGGCGGTGCTGAGTGCCCGAATTTCCTGCGGGTTATCAAAGCGTTGCAGATCGAGCACCTGGCCGCGAGTGATTTTGTCGAGCACCGCGCGAATGTCGCTGCGATCTGCCTGCTCCAGTTGATCGAGCCAATTAAGGCAAGTGGGCAACGACTCAAGCAGCTGTCGTTCGCTCCCGTTCGCCTGTAGCGGGACAAACGACGCGGTCAGATTGACAACGACATCGCGCGAAGCCTTGCCTCCAATCCCGTCCGAGAGCATCTTCAGAGTCTCAATCCGCACGACATTGGAAATTCCCGTTGTGTCGGCAACGCTGTCTGTTGCCCGCGCAAGCAGGTACGCCAGCGCGACTGGTTCGCGTAATTGTGCCGGTAAAAATCGGATCGAAAGGTAAAATGAACGGGAGACCGAGCGCAGAATTGTCGTCTGCAAGGGTCGGGTAGAATGCGCGCTCATAATCTGT
>Ga0209689_1003457_pt1 | contig 11643 bp, 12 predicted proteins | sample GraSoiAngelo_149_FD_187119 | JGI IMG/M metagenome (GOLD analysis project Ga0209689, IMG submission 187119) | Grasslands soil microbial communities from the Angelo Coastal Reserve, California, USA - 14_1009_09_30cm (SPAdes) (version 2) | ecosystem: Environmental > Terrestrial > Soil > Grasslands ...
CACTTGAGAGATTGTTCCTCGACGCGACGAAGAATGACGAAGCTCGAATGATCAAGCCCGAATGAATGCCGAAGCTCGAATGACGAACCAGTGCGCCATAATCTCTGGCGCATTCGTCATTCGTCATTCGAACCTCTTTCGTCATTCGCATCATACGGATTAAAATGAGCGAGCGACATTATCGTGCTTTCTCGTTCCGTCGCATCAACGCGATGACGGTCAACACGTTGACCGAGCTGACGCGCTTGAAGGTTTTTTATGTCCTGCTGATTTTCGCACTTCTTTTGATCGGCAGCTCGATGTTCATGGCGCAGTTCACTTTTCAGCAGGAATTTCAAATCCTTAAAGACGTTTCGCTCGGCGCGATGTCGATCTTCACCTCGTTGCTGGCAATCGTCGCCACCGCTCGACTCATTCCCCAGGACATCGAGGACCGTACGGTTTACACGATTCTCGCCAAGCCCGTGCCGCGTTTCGAATATTTACTGGGGAAAATTGCCGGCGTGCTTTTGCTGCTTGCGATCAGCACATTAGTAATGGGCGCAGCGTTTCTCCTCGTTCTGTACGCGCGCGAACAAACCGTGTTGCACGCGACACTCAGGCACATGTCCGGTGCGCCGCGCGAGCAGATCGATGATGCGCTGCGCGTGATCCGCTCTTCAGCGCTCAACGCCGACATCTTCCCCGGGATTATTATCATTTACCTCAAAGCATGTCTGCTGGCGGCGCTGACGCTCTTTGTTTCCACATTCGCCACCACAAACATTTTCACCATTGTTGTGATGGCTTTCGTTTATTTTATCGGCCATTTGCAGGCGACCGCGCGCGAATATTGGCTGCAGGAGCACGGTGCCAGCTGGATCACACGTGTCTTTCTCGCAGTGGTAGCGTTGTTATTTCCCGATCTGCAGGCGTTCAATTTGGTGGATGACATCGTCGTTGGCACGGCCATTTCACTGACACTCTTTTTCAAGACAGCCGGGCTCGGAATTTTCTATACGACCATCTACACACTATTGGCCGCCTTCGTGTTCTACGGGAAAGAATTATGATGCGGATCGCTCTGGTGGTGGCACTCCTGGTCGCGGTCGGGGCGATCAAATTGCCAGTCGAGCGCGACCTCGCTGCACGCCATCGACAGGAATATTTTCGGGGCGTCGAGTTTAACCTCGATCTTCGCGAAAAACTCGGGCAACTCGGTTTCATAGCCGCCCTGAGCGGATTTCGAGCGATCGTCGCCGACGGGCTCTTCATCCAGGCGCATGTCGCGTGGGAGCGCACGGAATGGGGTCGTGTGCTGCTGTTGTTCCGGCACGTGACCACTCTGCAGCCGCGCGCGATCCTCTTTTGGGACATGGCGGCATGGCACATGGCCTGGAACGCAAGCGTGGCCGCGATGAACGATCGGACTCAGCCGCGTCTGGCGTTGCGGGTCAAAGCACAGCGCGAATATTTTGGTCTCGGGAAAGATTTTCTTGAGCGCGGGATAAAAAATAATCCCGATCGCCCGGATCTCTACGAAGCGCTCGCTCGTCTTTACAAAGAGAAATACAAAGATCATGAGCACGCCTCGGAGTTCTTCGCCAAGGCGGCGGCATTGCCCGGAGCGCGGACCTACGACAGGCGTTTCTCCGCCTACGAGCTCTCCTACTGCGAAGGGCGCGAACTCGAAGCATATCAGCGTCTCCGCCAACTTTATGACGAAGGGGAGAAGGAACGGCTGCCCACGTTGATTACGCGGCTGAAATTCCTTCAAACCAAACTCAATATCCCACCGGATCAGCGAATTCCGGATAGCAATCGTTAAATAAATGGTTAAAGCGTTGAAGCGTTTCCCGTTGTAACGTTGTAACCTTTTTAACGTTTTAACCGTCTCTCATGCGCTTCGCAATTTTCAGTGACACCCACTCCAATCTAGAGGCGCTCGAAGCGGTGCTGGCGGACGCGTGCGGGCGCAAGTGCACGCATTTTGTTTGTCTGGGGGACATCGTCGGGTATAACGCGAATCCACACGAGTGCGTGGAGCGCATTCGCGAACTGGATTGCCCGGTTGTGAAAGGCAACCACGATGAGCAGGCGTCGCTCTCCCTATCCACTAGCGATTTCAACGAGTTGGCAGAGCGCGCCATCCAGTGGACCCGCGACCATTTGACGGAGGAGGACAAGCAATGGTTGCGCGAGCTGCCATTGCAGAAAAACGTGCGGGATTTCACCATCGTACACGCGACCCTCGATACGCCGGCGCAATGGGGCTACGTGTTTAATAATCTCGATGCTGCCGCGAGCTTCACCTATCAGCACACGACGGCTTGTTTTTTCGGACACACCCATGTGCCCATGGTTTTCATTCGGGACGAGGGCGTCAGACGGGAGCGGACCGACCACATTCGCATTGAGCCGACCAAGAAATATATGATCAATATGGGCAGCGTCGGACAGCCGCGCGATGGAAATTGGCGCGCGGCATATTGCATTTACGATATTGAGAACAATCTCGTCGAGCAATTGCGGGTAAAATACGATCTGGCGGGCGCGCAACAGAAGATTATCAAAGCCGGTCTGCCCCGCCTGCTCGCCGAACGGCTTGCGCTTGGACGATGAGACCGATCCAGCGATTTAAATGATTTAACGCGCTGACCCCTGAGCCCTAAATCGATCTTAATCATTAAGCCCAGTTCGCTTGGCGACGTCGTCCACACGCTTCCGGCAGTCGGGTTGCTTCGTGAAGCGTATCCCGGCGCCGAGATTACCTGGATCATAAATCCCGAGTTTGCGCCGCTGCTCCGCGGAAATCCCGATGTGAATCACGTCCACTTCTTTCCCCGCGGCGAATTCCGCGGCCTCGGCGCGCCAAAGAGTTTGCTGCCGTGGTTGACGAAAACCCGGCAGATTCGGCCCGATCTTGCGCTCGATTTCCAAGGATTGCTGCGCAGCGCGCTCATCGGAAAAATCAGCGGCGCAAACGAAATCTACGGAATGAGCGATGCGCGCGAAGGATCGCGCTGGTTCTACGATCGCATCGCCAAGGTCAACCGCAGCGGGCATGCGGTTAACCGCTATCTTAAGCTCGCTGAATGCGCGGGCGCCACAATTGGCGAGTCGCTTCGCTGCCCGATTCCCACGGGCGACCAACTCCCGCGATTCGATGAATATCCGCCGTTCATTCTTCTTCATCCCTTTGCGCGCGGCAGCGGGAAATCACTCTCCAATGCGGTGATAGAGGAATTTTGTCGCGCGCTTGCGCCTACCCGCGTTGTCGTCGTGGGGCAATCACGGCACAAGATTGACACGCCGGAAAATTGCGTTGACCTAACCAACCAAACTTCGCTGCTGCAATTGATCCGGCTCATTCGTGTCGCGCGATTTGTTGTGAGCGTGGACAGCGGCCCGATGCACATTGCCGCCGCCGTCCACGATCGCTTATTATCGATTCACACGTGGACCGATCCACTCCGTGTTGGCCCCTATAAACCCGACGCCTGGATTTGGAAAAACGGTCACCTTCTTCGAGTCAGCGAACTTGAGACGGCCAGGATTCGAAGACGTGGCCGCCGCTTTCGGCGCAAAGATATCCCGGCCGTAGTCGAATTGATTCGGCCGCTGGTGCCAGTCGATCCGATGCTTGCTTAGCTACCGCCGGCTGTGTCAATTTGGGACAGAGGCTGCGCCCGTTGCTTCAGGACAAATTCAGCGAGTGCCAAATCTCGTGGATAAGTGATTTTGAAATTGAAGTCTTCGTTCAGAACGAGAACAACTTTGCGACCGAGGCGCTCGACCGCGGAAACTTCGTCTGTGACCGAGACATTTCCTGCATAGACGACGCGATAGGCTTCTTCAATTAGGCCACGCTCGAAAATCTGCGGCGTTTGCATCGCATAAAGTTGATGCCGATCCACCGAGGCGGTGATCATAAGATCGACATCTGCGCGTTTGGGCGTGTCGTTGATTGGCTCAGCCAAGGCCGCGGCACCATGCACCCGGCACTGCGCATAGACACGTTCAATTTGCTCCGGCGTGACGAGCGGACGCGCGGCATCATGCACCGCAACATATTTCGCCTCGTCGTCCAGGCGATCCAGACCAGCGCGAACGGAATCCTGCCGATGTTCGCCGCCTGCGATGATTGATCGGACTTTTTTGAAGCTTTTAGCGCGCGCCAGCTCTCTGATTTCGTCATGTTGATCTTCACGCGCAACGATGATGATTTCGGTGACAGACCTGCTGCACTCGAATGCCTGAATGGCATGCGCGATCACTGGTTTCCCCGCAATTGTCGCAAACAATTTGTTAAATCCCATGCGCCGGCTGCTGCCGGCCGCGACGATGATGGCGCTAAGCATGTTAAATCGTTACAAGGGTTAAAAAAGTTCCTACGTTACAAAGTCACAGCACGCCTCGAGTCTTTTCGTTTTAACTCTTGTAACTTTAGCCTTTTTAACTTCCTAGCTGCTTTTGCACTTCCGTGCTCAGCGCCTTGCCGTCAACGCGACCGGCGACTTTCGCCTGCAACGCTTTCATCACCGCGCCCATCTGCGTCTTGGATGTCGCGCCGACTTCCCCGATTGTTTCGCGCACAACTTTTACAAGCTCATCGGCGTTCATCGCTTGCGGCAAATACACGTTTAAGATCGACAATTCCTCTTTTTCCTTGTTCGCCAATTCCGTGCGACCCCCCTTTTGGAAACTCTCGATTGAATCCTGCCGCTGCCTGGCTTGCTTATGAATGACCTGCGCGGTTTCGGCGTCACTCAACTCAGTTTCCGCGCCCGATTTTGCGATAGCGGCGTATTTCAATGCCGATTTGAGCATGCGCAGCACGCCGAGTTTCGTCGCGTCCCTGGCACGCATCGCCTCTTTCAAATCCAAGTCCAACCGCTCCTGCAATGTCATGCAGGCAAATTACGGCGGCGAAATACAATTGTCGATCTGTGGCCGTCGCCTTATGGGCGACGCAGAGTACGAAAATTATATGAAGCGGCGTCGCGCTTCGCCGAGCGAAGCGGCTACAGGGCCGCTAGCCGCTCGGCGCAACTCCGCACCGAATCCGCGTCGCTTACCGATACCACATCCACGTCCTTGCAGGTACGTCGCAATAAACCAGCAAGCACGCCACCCGGCCCCAGTTCGATAAAAAACTCGCAGCCGAGACCGCTAAGCCGCTCCATGCAATCGAGCCAACGCACCGTGCCGGTGACTTGATCTTGCAACGTGCGCTTAATTTCAACCGGCGTTGTTACTTCAGCGCCCGTCACATTAGCAATCACACGAAAACGCGGCGGTTGCACCGGCACATGGAGCAGCACCGCGCCAAGCTTTTGGTAGGCGCTTTCCATCAAACGCGAATGATACGCGCCCGCCACGTTGAGTAGGGTCGCCCGCCGAATCCCGTGCTCTTTCGCCATGCCGATCGCAGCCTCAACCTTGGCGCGCTCGCCGGAAATTACGATTTGCCCGGGAGCGTTGATGTTTGCAATATCGACATCGGCGTCTGCGGCCAGCGCGCGCACCGCGCTCTCGTCCGCCCCGATCATCGCTGCCATCGCGCCGTTGGTTGCGGCGCAGGCTTCATCCATCAATTCGCCCCGCCTTTGCACAAGTTTGAGTCCGTTAGCGAAGTCAAACGTACCCGCCGCGGCATGCGCAGTCATTTCGCCTAACGACAGACCGGCGGCGCCTCCAATCGGAAAACCGCCAGCCAGCTCGCGCAAGATCGACCAGCAGGCGAGTCCATGAACGAACAGCGCGGGCTGACAATTCGAAGTCTTTGTCAACTCTTCAATTGGACCGCTCCACGCGATTTCGCTCAACTTGCGCCCAAGAACGTCATCCGCTTTCTGAAACAAGTCGGCGGCCGTAGGAAACTGTTCTGCCAAGTCGCGTCCCATCCCGACGGTTTGCGCACCTTGTCCGGCAAACAACAGCGCAATCTTCGGATTCATGACTCTCGCTAGGTAATCGCAGTTCCCGTTGCGCGCGAGCGTGATTTTCCGGGTAGCGCACGCGTCTCGCGTGTCTGGTTTCGGCGTCGCGCCGAAACGGACTTTTCTGTGACCTCATAGCACAAGGAAAGTTCGCGACGGCGAGACACCGTCGCCAGCACGCGAGACGCGCGCGCTACCCCATCGAAATTACGCTTGCGCGTTCCGGTTCACTCGCCAGCGTAAATGTGATCCTGGACTGTTAACATTGTAACTTTTGTAACGTTCTTAACTTTCTTCGATGCCTTTCACGACACGCGAGATTGAATCACCCGATCCGGCGACGCGGGTGGTCGCGGCGGACGCCAAGTTGCGCCACCCCGATGACGATATCGGCGAGAAGATGGTGCTTAACATGGGGCCGTCGCATCCGGCCACGCATGGCGTGTTGCGACTCGTGCTCGAACTCGACGGCGAAATCATTACCAAAGCGACCCCGGACATCGGCTTTTTGCACCGCGGTGACGAAAAAATCGCCGAGAACATGCAATACAACCAATTCGTGCCTTATACCGATCGGCTCGATTATCTTGCGCCGCTTTCGAACAACGTCGCTTACGCGCTCGCCGTCGAAAAACTGATGGGCTGGGAAATCCCGCCGCGCGGAAAGGCGATTCGGACGATTTGCTGCGAAACGTCGCGTATCTCGTCACATTTGATGGGCCTCGGCGCAATGGCGCTCGACCTGGGCGCAATGACGGTCTTTCTCTACACGTTCACCGAGCGCGAAAAACTTTATGATCTTTTCGAATTGTTGACTGGCGCGCGTTTCACCACTTCCTACACCCGCGTGGGCGGACAGATTCGCGATCTTCCCGAGGCTTTCATTCCGCAGCTTGGGAAGTTCCTCGACGAATTTATCCCGAGCCTCGATGAATGCGATAAATTGCTCACTCGCAATCGCATCTTTGTCGATCGCACGAAGGACATCGGCGTCATCACAAAAGATCGCGCGATTGCCTATGCTCTCTCCGGGCCAAACTTGCGGGGCAGCGGGATCGAACACGACTTGCGTCGCAAACATCCGTATCTCGATTACGACCAGTACGATTTCGATGTCGTCATCGGCAGCGCGGGAGATTGCTACGATCGCTATCTGGTGCGGATCGAGGAGATGCGGCAGAGCGTCCGCATCCTGCGCCAGGTGATTGATAAATTGCCGAGCGGACCGATCAACGTCGCGGATTGGAAGAACATGACGCCTCCGAAATCGCGGGTCATGACGAAGATGGAAGAATTGATCCATCATTTCATCGTGGTGACAGAAGGACTCGATGCGCCGCCGGGCGAAATTTATTTCGCAGCGGAGAATCCCAAGGGTGAGCTCGGCTTTTATATCAACAGCAAGGGTGGCGGCGTGCCGTATCGGCTGAAAATTCGCGCGCCGTCGTTTGTCAATCTCAGCATCCTGCCCGAGCTTCTTCCCGGTTGCATGGTAAGCGACGTGCCCGCTGTGCTGGGCAGTCTGGACTTCGTCATGGGCGAGTGCGACAGATGAATATGCCGATCCTGAGATCAATCTCTCGGTACTTGCTTTTACTCTTGGTCGCTCTGGCCATTTCCTGCGGCGGCAAGCGAATCACCAAAGCGAATGTCGATGAAGTGTCGGAGGGAATGTCCAAGAAACAGGTCGAATCGATCCTTGGCCCTCCCACTTCCATCGACAACCAGGATTTCGTTATCATGAAAAAAACGACTTACGTTTACCGGCAAGGCAAAGACATGGTCACGATCGTCTTTAAAGACGACAAGGTGCAGTCAAAGGACAGCACGTTGTCCGATTAATCGACCGCTTCCGTGGATTCGACGAACGCATACGTTCCCGCCGAGTTAGAACGGAAAATGGTTGAGGCGATCGGCCATTATCCGGCCGATCATCGAAGAAGTGCGGCAATGCCGCTGCTGCATTTGTGGCAGGAACACTTCGGATTCATCAGCGACGAAGGAGTGCGTTGGATTGCGTCGAAACTCGGTTTGGAGCCGATCAACATCCTCGAGCTGATCACGTTTTATCCGATGTTTCGCCAGAAGCCTGCAGGTAAAACGCATATCCGCGTCTGCCGCACACTTAGCTGCGCGATGGCCGGCAGTTATCGGTTAATGGAAAATTTGTGTGCGGCGACTGGAATTGAGCGGCGGAGCCAGGGCGATGGAATGCACAATCCCATTTCGGTCAGTGCCGATGGAAATTACAGCCTTGAGTTTGTGGAATGCCTGGCAAGTTGCGGCACCGCGCCGGTTTGCATGATCGGCGAAGAGTTGTACCAAAATGTTTTGCCGGAATTCGCGGCAAACATCCTTTCAAATCCGCAATCCGCAATCCGCAATCCGCAATTGCGACCGCCTCATCCGCTCGAACATCGCCTGATTTTTAAAAACATCGGACGCGAAGATTGGACGACAGACATCGACTGTTACCTGCGCAACGGCGGTTACGAACAATTGAAGCAAGCCCTGGCGATGTCGCGCGCCGAGATTGTCGATAAAGTCAAAAACTCCGGGCTGCGTGGTCGCGGAGGCGCCGGCTTTCCCTGTGGCGTCAAGTGGAGCTTCATCAAGCCCGACGAGAAAAAGCCGGTCTATTTGATCTGCAACGCGGATGAATCCGAGCCCGGCACGTTCAAGGATCGCTACATCATCCACGAAGATCCGCATCAGCTCCTCGAAGGAATTCTGATCTCGTGTTTCGTGCTGAATGCGCGCACGGCCTACATTTACATAAGAGGTGAATTCCCGGAAGGCGCGAAAATCCTCGAGCGCGCCATTGAAGAAGCGCGCGAACACAATTTCCTTGGGCGTAACATTCTCGGCTCCGGATTCGATGCCGAAGTTTACATCCAGCGCGGGGCAGGCGCTTATATTTGTGGCGAAGAAACGGGCTTGATCGAATCGCTCGAAGGCAAACGGGGTTATCCCCGAATCAAACCACCGTACTTCCCGGCGGTGCTTGGTCTCTACATGTGTCCGACAATCGTGAACAACGTCGAGACGCTTTGCCACGTGAAACACATCATCGCCATGGGGGGCGCAAACTACGCACGACTCGGACGGCCGAATAATACCGGCACGCGAATTGTCTGCGTGAGCGGCGACGTGCAGCGGCCTGGCTATTTTGAAATTGAAGTGGGCGCAGTGACCATGGGTCAATTAATCCATGAAATGGCTGGTGGATTGAAACCCGGGCGAAGATTGAAGGCGGTCATCCCCGGAGGAAGCTCGGCGAAAGTTTTGCGAGCGGATGAGCTCTTCAAGCTCAAGCAGAAGCAGCTCGACGGCTCGATGATCGAACGCGAGATGCCGATCGATGAAATCCCGATGGATTTCGATTCGCTCGCCGCGGCGGGTTCGATGGCTGGTTCCGGCGGCGTAATCGTCCTGGACGACTCCCGCGACATGGTCTGGACACTCAATAACATCAACGAGTTCTACGCGCATGAGAGCTGTGGTCAGTGCACGCCCTGCCGGGAAGGCTCGCTTTGGATGCAAAAAATCACCGACCGGATGTTGCTCGGCGGCGGTGTTACGGAAGACCCAAAAACGCTCAAGAGTATCGGCGACAATATTGCCGGTCGCACGATTTGCGCGTTTGGCGAAGCATGCGCCTGGCCGACACAAAGTTTTGTCGAAAAATTTCCGGAGGAATTTGCGAAGCGGGCCGTCAAGCCGGTGTCACCGCCACTTCCACCTGAATACACGCCGGAAGAATTAATCCGGGAGGAGTCGATTCCGACAGTTCCGATGGCACACGATCCCGGCTGGGAAAAAGCCGGCGCCGCCGGAACGATCTGAATATGTCTAAGGAAAGCAGGAACGCAGGAACTGAACTAAGGCACCGGGAAATTACCGATGTGATCATTGCCGCAGCGATTGCAGTCCATCGCGAACTTGGTCCAGGATTTCTGGAATCTATTTACGAACAAGCCCTGGCTGTTGAGTTTGCACTGCGCGGCATTGCGTTTGTTCGTCAGAAGCCAATTCCGCTTTTCTATCGCGATCACCAGATTGGCGAGCATCGGCTCGATTTCCTTGTTGAAAATAGAATCATCGTCGAACTGAAAGCGATCGAGGCGCTCGAGAACGTGCACTTTGCGATTGTTCGCAGATATCTTAAAGCCGCGGGACTGGCTGACGGTCTGATCCTGAATTTTTCGTCGATGCCGTTGACAGTTAAACGAGTTCGCCGGGAGCGAACTTTCGAGAGAGCTGATTTGCACTTATAAAAAATCTTCCTGCGTTCCTCCTTTTCCTTAGAAATGTCTGAGCCGACCCCACCAATGTCCAACGTCCAGAAGCCGATTCCGCTTTTCTACCGCGATCAACAGATTGGCGAACATCGGCTCGATTTCCTGGTTGAGGACAAAATCATGGTAGAACTGAAAGCAGTCGAAGCGCTGGAGAACGTGCACTTCGCAATCGTTCGCAGCTATCTTAAAGCGGCCGGATTAGCTGACGGTCTGATCGTGAATTTTTCAACGATGCCATTAACCGTGAAACGCGTCCGTCGCGAACGAGGCTTCGAGAAAGCTAATTTGCACTTATAAAAAACCTTCCTGCGTTCCTGCTTTCCTAAGATATGCCTGATCCGACCACACCATTGTTCAACATCCAGATCGATCGCGTGTGGCATCAGTTCCCGAAAGGCACGCGCGTCATCGAAGCGTGTGAGCAGGCCGGCAGTTATGTGCCGCGCTACTGTTATCATAAGAAGCTCAGTTCGCCGGGTAATTGCCGAATGTGCTTGATCGAAATGGGACTTCCAAAACTCGGTCCCGATCGCAAGCCAGAACTCGGCGCGGATGGTAAGCCAGTGATCAACTGGATGCCGCGTCCGCAGATTTCGTGCGCGCAGGACGTCGCGGAAGGAATGGGCGTGCGCACGAATTCCCCGCTGGTGAAGGAATGCCAACGCGGTGTGATGGAATTTCTTCTCATCAATCATCCGCTCGATTGCCCTATTTGCGACCAGGCTGGCGAATGTCGTTTACAGGAATTCAGCGTTGATTACGGAACGAGCCAGTCGCGTTTTCTCGAGCACAAAGTGAAGAAACCAAAAAACGTTGTACTCGGGCCGCGCGTCACGCTCGACGATGAGCGCTGCATTCTCTGCTCGCGCTGCATTCGTTTCTGCCAGGAAATCGCGAAGGACGACGTGCTCGGTTTCGTCGATCGCGGCAGCTACACGGTGCTAACCGCGCATCACGACAAGCGGCTGGAGAACAATTATTCTCTCAACACGGTGGATATTTGTCCGGTCGGCGCGCTCACTTCGGCCGATTTTCGTTTCAAGATGCGCGTATGGTTTTTGAAGGAGACGAAAAGTATCTGCACGAGCTGCGCGACTGGTTGCAACACAATTATCGGTACGCGCGAAGATGTCATTTACCGGCAGACGCCGCGCGAGAATGACGCAGTCAACTCCTGTTGGATGTGCGATTACGGCCGGCTCAATTTCTATTACCTGCAATCCGACCGCCGGCTGCTCGAACCGCAGATACGCTCTGGAGAAAACCTTGCCGGCACCGATTGGCCGATTGCGATCGCACAGGCGGCGCTCCAACTGAAACCGTTTTCCGGCGGCGAAATCGCCATCATCGCTTCTGGCCGGATGACCAATGAAGAACTTTGGCTGACGCTCCAACTCGCCACAACCCTCGGCGTTGAGCTG
>Ga0209689_1003460_pt1 | contig 11642 bp, 8 predicted proteins | sample GraSoiAngelo_149_FD_187119 | JGI IMG/M metagenome (GOLD analysis project Ga0209689, IMG submission 187119) | Grasslands soil microbial communities from the Angelo Coastal Reserve, California, USA - 14_1009_09_30cm (SPAdes) (version 2) | ecosystem: Environmental > Terrestrial > Soil > Grasslands ...
CTGTGTCGAGGTGCGGCCAGCCGACGGGACGCTCATCGTCCTCGACTGCGGCACGGGCGCCCATCGTCTCGGGCAGGCCTTGCTTGCCTCGGCCGGGCCGCCCGTGCGCGGGCATCTCCTCATCACCCATACGCACTGGGATCATATTCAAGGATTTCCCTTTTTTGCGCCGCTGTTCGTTTCCGGCAGTCAGTGGGATCTCTATGCGCCAGGCGGCCGGGGACACCACTTGGAAGCCACGCTGGCCGGGCAGATGGAGTACACGTATTTCCCGGTGACGCTCGAGCAGCTTGGCGCGGCCATCCGTTTCCATGATCTGATTGAAGGTGAGCTCAGCATTTCCCGAACGCAGATAGTCACCCACTACATGAACCACCCGGCCCTCACGCTGGGCTACCGACTGGAATCCGATGGCGTGGTCATCGTGTACGCTCTTGATCACGAGCCGCACGGACGCGCACAACCGGGAAAAGGGGACGTGGGCCCGCCCGCCGCGGGGGTTCCGACCATGCACCGGGAGGAGCAGCGCCACATCGAGTTTCTCGCAGGGGCCGACCTCGTGATCCACGATGCCCAGTACACGGTCGACGAGTATCCAAAGAAAATCGGCTGGGGTCATACCCCCGCGGAGTGGGCGGTGGACTATGCCCTGGCCGCAGAGGCGAAGCGCCTCGCGCTCTTCCATCACGATCCGCTTCGCGACGACGATGCTCTGGATCGGCTCGTAGAGCTCTGCCGCCAGCGCGTCGTATCCGCCGGCGGTCGTCTCGAGGTGTTTGCCGCCGCGGAAGGTCAAGTCTTGGAGCTGGAGGGACAGGGAGGCCGCGCCGCGCCTCGCCACCGGCAAGTGAAGGCCGAAGTAACGGATGGCGTGCCTGCGGTGGCACCGACGGTGCTGGTCGCGGATGACGATCCGACCGTCGTTCAGCTGTTGGTCGAGAGCTTGCAGCCGGATGGTCTGCACTTGCTGACGGCGGCCGACGGTGAGACGGCGCTACGCATCGCGCGGAGCGAGCGCCCGGTGCTGATGCTGTTGGACTCGCACATACCGGGGCTCGAGGGCGTGGACATCGTCCGAAGTCTACGTGGCGACTCAGACCCCTATTTCTGGTCCGTGCCGGTCGTGCTCATGACCACCAAGGCAGGACCTGAGAACACTGCCGCGGGCTTCGCCGCGGGCGTGACCGACTATCTCCCGAAACCGTTTGCGCCCGCGCTCGTCCGTGCGCGGGTGCGCGCCTGGCTGCTCCGTGGGGACGCGAGCACAGGGAGGCGGATGTGAGCCCCCGTACTGGTCTGAGGCGAGGCAGGGCCCGCGAGCTGCGTCCCAGAGGAGGAGCCACATGAGCGGATTCCTGACGGGCCTCGAGTGCGGCCGATGCGCGACATTCTATCCGGGCGATACGCCCCGGGCCCTCTGCGACTGTGGCGGCCCGCTGCTTGCCCGCTACGACCTGGCGGCGATTCGAGCCGCGGTGACACCGGCGGACATCGCGCGGCGCGCGCCCACGATGTGGCGCTATCGAGAGCTGCTACCGGTCCGCGAGGACGCGTCCATCGTGACCATGATGGAAGGGTTCACTCCGATGATTCCCGCGCCGAAGGTCGCGCGGAAAGTCGGTGTCGGCGAGCTCTGGGTCAAGGACGAGGGCGTGAATCCGACGGGGACGTTCAAGGCGCGCGGAGCCTCCGCGTCCATCTCTCGCTGGAAGGAGCTTGGGGTGACGCGCTTCGCGCAGCCCACGGTCGGCAGTGGCGGGCACGCCTGGGCCGCATACGGCGCGCGCGCGGGCGTGGAGATCCACACCGCCTTGCCCGTTGACTGCCCCGACCTCGGCTGGAAGGGCAGCCTCATCAACGGCGCCCACGTATACCGCGTGGACGGCACCGTTGGCGACGCGTTCCGGATCCTCTCCGAAGCCGCCACACGCTACGGCTGGCTCAATGCAGGCGCAGGCCGTGAGCCGTACCGGGTGGAGGGCAAGAAGACGATGGGGATCGAGATCATCGAGCAGCTGGGCTGGGATCTGCCGGACGCGATCCTGTATCCGACCGGGGGAGGTGTGGGCATCATGGGGATGTGGAAGGTCTTCGACGAGCTGGAGGAGCTGGGCTGGATGGGAAGCAAGCGCCCGCGCCTCGTCTCCGTGCAGGTGGCCGGCGGCGCAGTGGTCAAGGCCTTTCACGAAGGCCTCGATGAATGCTCCGGGGCCAAGCACGTGGACACGATCGCCCCGGGCATCATGGTGGTCAAGCCCTTCTCCGACTTCCTGATCCTGCGCGCCCTGCGTGCCACCAACGGTTGGGCCGTCGGCGTTCCCGATGACGAGATTCGGCACTTCATGGCCTGGGTCAATCGTCACGAAGGGCTCTTCCTTTCGCCGGAGGGTGCGGCGACCATCGCCGGCGTGCGCCGGATGGTGGCCGAGGGCCAGCTCGGACCGGCATCACGTGTGGTCGTGTTCAATACGGCGACCGGGCTGCGTTACCCGCATCTGGTCGACGGCCCCGTGCCCATCGTCCCCGGCAGCGGCACGATCGATGATGCCGCGGTGGCGCGCGCAAGAACGGCGGCGCTCATGGGACACCCTGACCCCCAAGGCTAGCCACGGCGTGCTGGCCGGGTTTCTCCGAGGTTGACTTGCGCGCTATCCCCGCGGCGGTCCGCCCGCCGGCGCGTCGATGTTGTAGAGACGCGCGCAGTTGTCCCAGAGGATCTTGCGGCGCACCTCGTCGCCGAGGGGTAGCCCGAAGAACTGCGTCATCGCCTCGGGGAACGCGCCGTCGGAATGCGGATAGTCGGTCGAGACCACGAAATAGTCGGCGCCCATCTTGTTGACGACGTCGACGGCCGGCTCCTCGTCCACGTCGAGGGCAATGTAGCACTGACGCTTGAAGTACTCGCTGGGCGGCATCGACAGCTGGTGCTCGCAGCCGGGGCCGAACTTCTCCCACTGGTCATCGAGCCGCCACAGCCACCAGTAGAGCCATCCCGCCGTGCCTTCGAGAAACGCGCAGCGCAGCCGCGGGTGGCGTTCGAGGATGCCCCCGGTGGTCATGCTGGCGATGGCCCCCATCAGCTCCACCGGATTGCGAATCGCATGCGCGATCGGCTGAAAGTTCGCGTGGCCGACGAAGCGCCGCCCGGCATCGTCCTTGAGCGACGTGTTGCCGGTGGGATGGAAGCCGATGGGCACGTCGAGCTCTTCCAGCGCGCTCCACAGCGGCTCGCACGCCTCGTCGTGCAGATGCTGGCCATTGACGGGGTTCGGGGTGCCGATGATGGCGACGGCGCCCAGCTCCCTGACGCACCGGCGGGCCTCCTCGATCGCGGCCGGGATGCCGTGCATCGCGATCTGCGCGGCGAACTTCAGCCGCCTCGGCTCGTGGCGGCAATAGTCGTGCGCCCAGTTGTTGTAGGCGCGCGCGAGCGCCGCCGCGTAGTCCGGGGCGAGGTCGTCGTGCATCAGGATCTGCCGCCCGCGCGTGCCGTACATGACGGCGACGTCCACGCCCTCGATGTCCATGGCGGTCACGGTCGATGCCGGATCGAAGCCGCGCCCGCGCGCGACCTGGAAGTGCGGGTGCCGCGCGCGGCTCCGGCGCCGCAGCTCTCGGCTCGACGCGGTGGCGCCGGCCGCCTTGCCGTGCGCGGGAATCGCCAGCCCCGCCACCTCCATCCCCATGATGGTGTCGGCGTGGCCCTTGTCGTCGGAGGCTTCGGCGAGCGTTTGCTGCTGCCCCCCGAAGAACCGCGGCAGGTTCGCCCGATGGGGCCCGTCGAGGTAGCGCGCCCACAGATCGTCCGGCTCCATCATGTGAAGGTCGCTGTCCAGGATCAGATAGCCGTCGCGTGCCATGTCACACCTCCGTCGCTAGGTCTTCAACTGACGTGCGATGAACGCCTTGACCATGTCGCGGGCGCGGTCGGTTTGCGGCCCCGGCTTGGCGACCCACTCGTGCTCGCTGCCCTCGAAGACCGCCAGCTCACACACGCCGCCCGCCGCCTTGTACGTCCCCGCGAACTTCTCCTGCAGCGCGGGAAGCACGTTGTCGTCGAGGCCGCCCTGCATGATCAGCATCGGGATGAGCGTGGCCGGCTCGCGGCGCTCGAGGATCAGCTGCGGGTTGCCTTCGTAGATCGTGTCCCACGGGTTGAAGTAGATCCGGCTGTTCTCGATCATTCCCTCGCGCTTCATCCGCTCCGCCTGCTGGAAGCGCGCGTAGGGGTCGCTGATGGGCGACCGGGTTGCCACGTACGCCACCGTGGCATCGAGGGCCGGCGTCGCGGGCAGGGGGATCGCGTTGTAGCGCGTGTCGCGCGGGCGCATCGCGAGCAGCTGGGCGACGTGGCCGCCGCTGGAGCTGCCGTACACGCCGATCTTCGAGGGGTCGCCGTTCCATTCGGCCGCTTTCGATTTGAGCCATCGCACGCCGTAGTTGGCGTCCTGCACCGACGCGGGGTACGGCGCTTCCTCCGAGAGGCTCAGATCGATGGCCACGACCAGGACGCCGCTCGCGGCGATGGCGCGGTCCATCGGCTCCTCGGCGAGACGGTCCTTGCGGCGCCAGGCCCCGCCGTGCAGATCGAGCACCGTCGGGAAGGGCCCCGGGCCCTGGGGTTGATAGATGCGGGCCATCAGCTGCCTCCCGGCCGGCGTGCGCCGGAACTCCACCTCGCTGACCTTGAGCTCGAACTTGGCCGCCGGATCGTAGGACATCTTCGTTCCCGACCTTTCTGGCCCCGAGCCGGCGGGCGCTGAGCCGGGCCGCATGCCGGCGATGACGCCGGCCACGCCGACGGCGGTGACCCGCTTCAGAAAATCGCGGCGCTCGGTGCAATACTCGCCCATGCCGATCTCCTCGCCCCCGGGTGAGCCTTCGGGCGACCCACCGGTGGAGGGTAGCATAGGCGCGAATTGCCGCGGCCGCCCGGAAAATTCCGAAACGTCCAGCGCTTCCCGTGTAATGTGATCCCCGCGGCGGAAGACCCTCGGGCGGAACAAGGAGCGACGCGATGCGATTCGGACTCTTCGGCAGCGCGCAGGCGAAGCGAGGCGGCCCCGACGTGGACAGCGGCGTGGGATTCCGGGAGTTCGTCGACTACAATGTCGAGGCAGAGTCGCTCGGCTTCTGCAGCACGTTCCTCGTCGAGCACCACTTCACCGGGTTCGGCCAGATCTCGGCGACCCTCAATCTCCTCACGTTCATCGCCGCGCGCACGAAGACGCTGCGGCTGGGCACGGCGGTGATCGTCCTGCCGTGGCACAATCCCGTGCTCCTGGCCGAGCAAGCCGCCACGCTCGATTTGCTGTCGCAGGGCAGGCTCGATTTCGGGATCGGCATGGGCTATCGCTACCGGGAGTTCGCCGGCTTCTGCATGCCCATGGAGGAGGCCGCGGAGCGCTTCGACGAATGCCTGGCAGTCATCCTCAAGGCCTGGACGTCGGACGCGCCGTGGTCGCACCGAGGCAAGTACTGGCAGTTCGAGGAGGTGGTCGTCGAGCCGCCGACGGCGCAGAAACCGCATCCGCCCCTGTGGATGGGCGCGGGGAGCCCCGAGTCCATCACGAAGGTCGCGGAACAGGGCCACCAGCTCCTGCTCGACCAGTATGCCTCCATCGAAGAGATCGGCGAGCGGATCGCGCTGTTCAAGTCAGAGGTGGAGAAGCGGGGGCGCGCGTTCGATCCGATGAGCGTCGCGGTCACCCGGTCCATCGACGTGGTGGGGACTCCCGCCGAGCTGCAGAAGGCGTTCGAGACCCGCATCGCCGCGCGCCGGCGCATCGACCGGCTGACCCTGCGTCCGGACGGGACGAATCAGAAGCGCGTGATCTCGGACGAGGCCATCTGCGCGGGCGCGCTCTACGGCACGCCCGACGCGATCGCGGTCAAGCTCGAGGCCCTGCGCGAGGCGGGCGCGGAGTACGTGCTGCTCAACAGCGCGGGCGGCCCGCCGTCCCTGCGGCGCTTCGCGCGCGAGGTGCGCCCGACGTTCGCGGACGCCTCCACGCTCGAGCCGGCCTGACGCGCCGCTCGCTCCGCTCGACGATCAAGCGGCGGCCCGGCGATCAGGCCGCGGGCCGCTTCCAGCCGAGCCAGTCGACGATGGCGCCCCCCATCACGCGCTCGAGGTCGCGGCCTCGAAGCCACGGCAGCTCCTTGGTGAACATCGTCACGCATTGCCGATAGGAGCACGGCATGCGGGTGATGTCGGTGCCCCAGAACGAGCGGTCCGGCCCGAACGCCTCGAAGATCTGGCGGAGATGGCCGTGGATGTTCCGGTACGGGTAGGGCTGGCTCGAATAGCTCGGCGCGCCCGACATCTTGACCGCGACGCTGGGGAACCGGGCGAGCGCGAGCATGTCCGGAAGATCGGCGAAGACCGCGTCGTCGGTTTGCCCGGTGCCGCCGCCGGGCCGTCCGAGGTGATCGATGTGCAGCTTCAGCGCGGGATGCCGCTCGGCGATCTTCTTCAACGCCGCCATGTTCCCGCCGGCCAGGAGCCCGACGGGCAGTCCCGCTTTCTGGCACGCCGCCCAGAACCAGTCGAGCGAGCCATCGGTCCACCACGCCTTCTGGTGCGGCTGGTTGAAGGTGAACCGGAACCCGAGCATGCCCGGCCGCTCGCGCCAGCGGGCGACGATGTTCTCGCGCTCCGGGCTCTGGAGGTCGAAGTGCCCGAGGATGCAGAACTTGGTGGGGTGCTTGCGCACCGCTTCGACGGCGAGCGCGTTGACCGCCTCGCCGAGCGCGCTGGGCGGGTGGATCACCGCGCAATCGACGCCGGCCGAGGCCATCTCGGCGAGCGCGTCGTCGACCGAGTACGTGGGGATCTGGCGATGGTGCGCGCTCATCTTGCCGTTCTGCCAGAGGTGGATCTGGGAATCGACGATCAGCATGGCGGTCCTCCCCCTTGAGCGCGTAGTATAGACGCTTCGAACGAGGAAGGAGCCCCGACCATGAGCCACGATGCCCTGCGCACGATCGTGCCGATCGCCGACTGGCCAGAGGAGCGCGCCCGCGCCGTCGCGATCACCGGCGACGGCGATCCGATCTTGCCGACGCCGTTCCGCATCGGAGAGACGAGCGCCGCCGCGCTCGCCGCCGTCGGCCTCGCCGTCTCCGATCTGTGGGAGTTGCGCACCGGGCGGGGGCAGGAGGTCGCGGTGGATGCCCGACAGGCGACCGCCTCGCTCCGCAGCGGCCATTACATGAAGCTGGACGGGGCCCCCGTCTCCACCGAGCGCAACACGGTGATGGGCGTCTATCCGGCGAAGAACGGGCGCTGGAGCTATCTCCACTGCAACTTCCCGAACCATCGGGCGGCCGCCCTGAGCGTGCTCGGCGTGCCGGAAGATCGCGAGGCGGTGAGCCAGGCGGTGGCGAAGTGGGACGCGCTCGAGCTCGAGGAGGCGATCATCGCCGCGAAGGGCGCGGGAGGCATGGTGCGCACCATGGCCGAATGGGCCCAGCACCCGCAGGCCGCCGCCGTCGCCTCGCTGCCCCTGATGGAGATCGTCAAGATCGGGGAGGGCCCGCCGGAGAAGCTCCCCGACGGGGATCGGCCCCTGTCGGGCATCAGGGTGCTCGACCTGACGCGGGTTCTTGCCGGGCCGACCTGCGCGCGCACGCTTGCCGAGCACGGCGCCGACGTCTTGAAGATCACGGCGGCGCACCTGCCGAATCTCGGCTACCAGGAATTCGACACCGGCCACGGCAAGCTGTCTGCCCATCTCGATCTGCGCGAGCCGAAGGACATCGAGACCCTGCGCGGGCTGGTGCGCGATGCCGACGTGTTCTCGCAAGGCTACCGGCCCGGTACCCTTGGCAACCGCGGGTTCTCGCCGGAGGCGCTGGCACAATCGCGGCCCGGCATCGTCGTTGTCTCCTTGTGCGCGTTCAGCCATGTCGGGCCGTGGGCGTCGCGCCGCGGCTTCGACACGGTGGTGCAGACGGTCAGCGGCATCACCAGCCGGCAGGGGGAGCTGTTCCCCGGCGCCGCCCCGGGCCCGCAGTTCTATCCGGTGTCGGCGATCGACTATCTGACCGGCTATCTGATGGCGTTCGGCGCCATGGTCGCCCTCGCGCGCCGCGCGCGCGAGGGCGGCAGCTGGCTCGTGCGGATCTCGCTCGCCCAGACCGGGCGCTGGCTCGTCGGCCGCGGCCAGGTGCCGGAGGCGCTCCTCAAGGACGTGCCGAAGGAATTCGCGCCGGCGGAGCTGCAGCGCTGGTCGATGACGAGCGACACGCCGATGGGCCGGCTCCACCATCTCGGGCCGGTGGTGCGTCTCTCCGAGACGCCGCCGCGCTGGGCCCGGCCCTCGGTGCCGCTCGGCCACCACGAGCCGAAATGGCCGGCGCGGCCGTAGCCACCGCGGACCGATGACGGACATCCAGTTCGGTCTGATGCTGCGGGCGCAGTTCCCCGCCGGCGACGACATGCAGCGGCGCTTCGCGGAGCTCGTCGAGCAGGCGCGCCTCGCGGACCGGCTCGGCTTTGCCTCGATCACCAAGGGCATGCACTACAGCGCCGCCCCGTGGTGGGATCTGCAGCAGTTCCCGTTCCTGTCGCGCATCATGGCCGACGCGCCCAACCTCCGGCTCAACTTCGGCCTCGTGCTCCTGTCGCTCCACAAGCCGCTCGACATCGCCGAGCAGATCGCGAGCGTGGACGTCATGAGCGGCGGCAAGGTGATCCTGGGCGTGGCCCTCGGCTATCGCGACGTCGAATACCTCGCCTTCGGCACCACGCAGAAGGAGCGCGTGCGGCGGTTCGAGGAGAACCTCGAGGCGATCAAGCGGCTCTGGACCGAGGACGTCGTCGACATGAAGGGCTCGCACTTCACCCTGGCCGGCGCGTCGGTCGGGACGCGGCCGGTGCAGAAGCCGCACCCGCCCGTGTGGATCGGCGCCAACGCCGACCCCGCCATCCGTCGCGCGGCGCGCCTGGGGGACTGCTGGTACGTGAACCCCCACAACCGCATCGACACGATCGTGCGGCAGGTCGGCGTCTACAGGCGCGCGCTCGATGAATGCGGCAAGCCGTTCCCCGCGGAGTTTCCCGCGCGGCGCGAGGTGTTCGTGGCGCGCTCGCGCGACGAGGCGATCCGGCTGTGCGCGCCACATCTCGGCGCGAAGTATCGCGCCTATCAGCAGTGGGGGCAGAACGAGGTGATGCCCGAAGGCGACAACGATCTCGGCGTCGAGTTCGACGAGCTGATCCGCGATCGGTTCCTGCTGGGATCGCCGGACGAAGTCGCCGGGCAGATCCTCCGCCTGCACCGGGAGACCGGGATCAACCACCTGATCATGAGCGTGCAGTGGCCGGGCATGGCGCAGAGCCTCGCCCTCGACGAGCTGCACATGCTGGCGGAGGAAGTCTTCCCGAGAGTGCGGCGGGCCTGACCCGCCGATGAACGAAACGCGCACGCTGGCCCGTTTCGTCGTCGAGACGCGGTTCGCCGATCTGCCGACCCGCCTCGTCGACAACTGCAAGATCGCCGTCCTCGACGCGATCGGCGCGGGCTTCGTGGGATCCGTCCAGCCGTGGACCCGGCGGATCGTGTCGGTCGTCCAGGCCCTCGGCGGCCCACCCGACGCCTCGGTCATCCACGAGGATTGGCGGACGGACGTCTCGCGGGCGGCCTTCGCGAACGGCGTCCTGATCGGCGCGTTCGAGTGTGAGCCGCTCACCGGATCACACGCGAGCGGCACGGTGCTGCCGGCGGCGCTCGCAATCTGTCAACGAGAGCACTTCGACGGCGCCCGCTTTCTCGCGGCGCTCGCGCTGGGGTTCGAGGTGTCGGCCCGCATCGCGCGCACGGCGGTCGGGCTCGAGGCCGTGCGGGGCTTCCACAACCCGGGCACGCAGGGACCGTTCGGGGCCGCCGCGGCGGTGGGCCGGCTGTACGCCTTCGACGAGGAGCATCTCACCAGCGCGCTGGGCATCGCCGGGTCGTCGAGCGCCGGCCTCCTCGAGTTCGCGTGGAGCGGCGGCGACACGAAGCGCTTGCATCTCGGCCGCGCCAGCCAGCTCGGGCTGGAGAGCGCGCTGCTGGCACGAGCGGGCGTGCGCGGTCCCGAGACGGTCCTCGAAGGCCGCTCCGGCTACTTCAACGCGTTTTCAACGTCTCCACGATTCGAGAAGCTCCTCGAGGGACTGGGGACCGACTGGGCCATCGAACCGCCATGCCTGAAGTCGTATGCGACCCACGTGACGCACCAGGCGGTGGTCGACGCGATCCAGCGATTCAAGGGCGAGCGTCCGCTCGATCCCGGCACGATCACGCGCGTGGTGATCCGCGGCGCGCCGAGGATCATGGAAGAGCGGCACACGGCGCGCGCGCCGCACGATGTCCTCGGCGGGCAGTACAGTCTGCCCTTCACGACCGCCGTGGCGCTGACCAGGGACCTGTCGAACCCACTCGTTTACGACGAGGCCGCCGTGCACGACCCGCTCGTCCGCGACCTGGCCCACCGCGTCGAGCTTGAGCCTCGCGACGACGTGGGTCACGCGGCGCCGTACGTCTGGCCGGCGGAGGTGATCATCGAGTGCGCGGGCCGATGCCACACGCTGCGCACCCGACCTCACAAGGGCGCGCCGACGAACCCGTTCAGCTGGGCCGAGGTCTGCGAGAAGTTCCAGCGTTACACCGCACCCGTCGTCAAGGTGTCGCAGGCGAGGGCGCTCATCGACCTCGTCGGGCGCCTCGAGCAGGTGACGGACATGGCCGACGTCGCCGAGCTCGTCGCGCGCGCGTGACATCGATCGATCCCGGATGGCCGGATCGCGCCCCCCTGGGCAGGGACCGCCTCCCTGCTCGCGTTCGGGCCCTTTCTCGCCATTTCCGGTCGAAGTTGACGACAGTCTCATGTTAGCTTCTACGCGTAGACGGGTTGAATCGAGAAGGCCGCCTCGAAGGCACACAGGAGCAATTCTTGGATATCGCGTCGATGCTCGTAGTGGGGACGGCGATCGCCGTCGCGCTGTTCGTCGCCTACAACCTTTTTCACTACATCCTTTTTCTCCTCGTCACGAATCCGAAGGATGCAAGCAAGATCGGCCACGAGTTGAATGAATTCGAGCGGCGACAGCTGGCCGAGTGGATACCGCGGGCGGATGACTGTCTCAAGCACGACGACGAGAACCGTACCTATGATGACGTGTTCGGTGCGTATCGCGACGAGCAAGCGAACTACAGCACGTGCGTGTTCCCGCGAGCGGCTTTCACGCAGCCCTACGAAGCCGAATGCGTTCTCCTGAAACCGCGGGACGGGATGCGGCTGCTCGAGCTCGGGTGCGGATCGGGCGCGGCAGCCTACTACCTGGCGAGCCGGCACAATGTCGAGATCGTGTGCGTGACCAATTCCTCCGCGCAGGCGGACATCTGCCGGCGGAGATGTGCGAAGTTTGGTGGGCGCGTGCGCGTGATCGTCACCGATTTCGACACCCTCGATCTCCCGAGCGAGAGCTTTGACGCCATCTATGCGCTCGAATCGATCGGGTACACCAAGGACCTGGACTCGTTGCTGGCGCGGTGCTGGCGGATGCTCAAGCCGGGGGGCCGCCTGATGATCCGCTCGCCGGGGTCGCTGGATCATTGCCGCCGGGAGGAGGACTACCGGAGCGTCACCGCCTT
>Ga0209689_1003462_pt1 | contig 11639 bp, 10 predicted proteins | sample GraSoiAngelo_149_FD_187119 | JGI IMG/M metagenome (GOLD analysis project Ga0209689, IMG submission 187119) | Grasslands soil microbial communities from the Angelo Coastal Reserve, California, USA - 14_1009_09_30cm (SPAdes) (version 2) | ecosystem: Environmental > Terrestrial > Soil > Grasslands ...
CGGCGCCCGCGCCAGTGTCCGCATGAATACCGTCCTGGTCGTCACGCACGACGACGCCCTCCGCACGCGTCTGCTCGGCGCCCTCGACGACTACTCCGCCTTCATCGCGCAGAGCGACGCCGACGCAATGAAGATCCTGCGTCTCATCGACATCGACGTGATCTTGCGGGACTGCGTTGGCCTGCCGCGGGGTCTCGAGGCCTTCGCCGCGCGCGTGAAGGACATCCAGCCGTCGACGCTCACGGTCGCCATCGGCGCGGCCGCCGACGAGGACGAGACGGTCGACTTCCGTCTGCCCTCCGGCTTCGGCGCGCCGGACCTCCAGGGCGTGCTCCGCCACGCGGAGGAGAAGCTGCGGCTCGTCCGCGAGCTCACCGCGCTGCGCTCGAGCGGCACGGCGGCGGAGGCGCCGGCCGCGCGCGCCGACGAGCCCTGGGACGGCGCGGCGTTCGGCCGCGTCCTCAAGGAGTTCACCCGCGCCTTCGCTGCGGGCTCCCACCTGCCGCGCGTGCTCGAGATGTTCCTCGACGCGATCGGCGAGCTCGTCCGCCCGACGCGCACCGCGCTCCTCCTGCCCGACGCCGAGGGCCGGGACTACCGCGTCGCGGCCCACCGGGGGCTCGCGCCCCTGATCGTCGAGTCGGTGCGACTGCCGGCCGCCGCGGGGCTCGCGCGCTGGCTGGCCGCGCAGGGACGACCCGCCCGGGTGCACGAGCTGACCGACCCCGAGATCGTGCGCGAGCTCAAGCTGCTCCAGAGTGTGCTCGCCGTCCCCCTCTTGGCCCACGGCGAGCTCGTGGCGATCCTGCTGGTCGGCCAGCCGATCGTCGGCTCGACCTACGGCCGCCGCGAGACCGAGACCCTCTTCGACCTCGCCACGCACCTCGCCACGGCGATCCGCGACATCGCGCTCCACAATCAGCTCAGGCGCGAGAAGGAGTTCAGCGAGCGGATCCTCGAGCACATGTCGAGCGGCGTGATCACGATCGGGCGCGACCAGCGAGTCGGGACCATGAACCGGCGGGCGGCGGAGATCCTCGACCTCCCGGCGCAGACGGTCGTCGGCGAGGACCTCCGGGTGCTACCCTCGCCGCTCGGCGACATGCTCTATGACACGCTCCGCTCGGGCCGGGCCGTCACGGGCGCCGATTTGCAGCTCGCCCTGCGCGGGCTCTGGCTCGAGGTCTCGACGTACCCGATCCGCGGCGACGACCCGCTGCCGCTCGGCGCCGTCCTCGTCTTCGAGGACCTGACGGCGCAGAAGGAGCTCGCCACCCAGCGGCGCCAGGTGGAGCAGACGCAGCTCCTCACGCGCGTCGTCGCCCGGATCGCGGACGAGATCAAGAACCCGCTCGTGTCGATCAACACCTTCATCGAGCTGATCGGCGAGCGCTACGACGATCCCGACTTCCGCAAGCACTTCTCCTCGGTGGTCCGGCGGGACGTCCGGCGGCTGGTGGAGGTCTTCGAGAAACTCGCGGCGCTCGTGACGGAGGGTGAGTTAAACTTCACCACGGTGGACGTGCATGCCGTCGTGGACGACGTCGTCGCGGCAATCGACATGGCCGACGACGGGCTGGGCAAGCCGATCCAGCTCGAGGTCACGCGCGATTCGGCTCCGCTCACCGTCAAGGTGGACGTGGCGCAGCTTCGGAAGGCGCTCTCGTACCTCGTCTGGTACCTCACGCACAACTCGCCCCCCGAGCACGCCCGCGTGTCCGTCTCGGTCGGCCGGCACACGGAAAAGGGCGGGCGTGACAACGTCCAGATCTACATCGGCTCCCGGACCGCCACCGTGCCGCCCGACAAGCTGCACCGCCTCTTCGACCCCGTGCAGATGGTCCAGGAGAGCCTGATCGACGTGGGGCCCGCCGTGAGCCAGCGGCTCGTCGAGGCCCTCGGGGGCGACCTTCGCGTCCGCCAGGCGCGCAACGAGCTCGCGTTCGTGGTGTCGCTGCCGATCGCCGCCGCATGAGCGCCATCGCTCCGCCCTCGACGCTCCCGCGCGTTCTGGTCGTCGACGACGAGCTCGGCCCGCGGGAGTCGCTCCGGATGCTCCTCAAGCCCGCGTACCACATCCAGACGGCGGAGAACGGCCGCGCGGCGCTCGATGCGCTGGAGTGGTTCCGGCCGGACGTCGTGATCATGGACATCAAGATGCCCGAGATCGACGGGCTCGAGCTCCTCCAGCGCGTCAAGACCGCCGATCGCACCATCGAAGTCATCATGATCACGGCCTACGCATCGCTCGAGACCGTCAAGCACGCGCTGACCAACGGTGCCTTCGAGTACCTGATCAAGCCCTTCGCGCGCCAGGACCTGGAGGATGTCGTCCGTCGCGCGCTGCTCCGCCGCCATGCGGAGCTCGGCGCTCGGGGCGAGGTGGTGCGGCTCGTGGAGGAGATGCGGCAGCTCTCGGCCAAGACACGCGAGCTCGAGGAGGCCGCCAGGCGCGAGGCCGTCGAGCAGTCCCTCCGGGTCACCCAGCTCTCGATCCTGCGCGAGATCTCCCGCACAATCGTCGGCGAGCTCGATCCCCGCGAGCTGGCCACCGGCGTCTCGGCACAGCTCCAGGCCGCGCTGGGCTACGACCGCGTGACGGTCACGTCCAAGACGCCGGCGCGTGCGGAGGGCGAGGATCCGCGGGTGGTCATGTGCACGATCCGCGATGCGCAGGGGCCGCTCGGCGCGCTCGTCGCGGACAACCGCGCCTCCGGGCGCGCGATCGACCCGCGGGAGCGCGAGCTTCTCGAGATGCTCTCGGAGTACCTGGCGATCGCGCTGCGCAACTCGCGCCTCTACGGCGAGATCGCGGACACGAAACGGTGGCTCGAGACGCTCATCGCGTCGGCGCCATACGCGATCGTCTCGATCAGGGCCGACGATCACATCGACGGCTGGAATCCCGCTGCCGAGCGCATCTTCCGGCTCGGATCGGCGGAAGCCCTCGGCCGGCCCATCACGGATCTTCTGCCCGCCGCCGACTACACCGATGCCAAACAGCGGCTAATCACCGGGCAGGCGATGCACGAGTTCGAGGCCTCCCTGCCGTCAGAGCAGGGGCGCCCCACCGCCCTCGCCATCGCGCTCGCCGCCCTCCACGGGCGCCAGGGTGAGCTCAAGGGCGTCATCGCGATCGTCCGCGACATCACCGCGCAGCGCGAGGTCGAGCAGCAGCTCCACCAGACTGAGAAGCACACGGCCCTCGGGCAGCTCGCCGGCGGGATCGCGCACGACTTCAACAACCTGCTCCAGGCGATCCTCGGTTACGCGCAGCTCATGAAGCAAAACCCCGGGGACGCCGAGTTCCTGAACCGCTCGCTCAATGTCGTGGAGGCGGCGGCGCTCGACGGCTCCGAAACGGTGCGGCGCATCCAGACGTTTGCGCGCCTCCGCCCGGAGGAGCAGTTCATCGCTGTCGACGTCAACCAGATCGTCCAGGACGCGGTGGCGATCACCCGGCCCCGGTGGGAGGAGAAGATCGCTCACGACCGCCGGCCGCTCCACCTCCGACTCGACGTGGGGACAGTGGAGTCGATCCACGGCCGGCCCGCCGCGCTCACCGAGGCGATGACAAACCTGATCCTTAACGCGCTCGACGCGATGCCCGACGGCGGCACGCTCAGGATCGCCACGCGCCAGGAGCGGGGCGGGCCCGTGACGATCACCGTCGGCGACAGCGGCGTCGGGATGTCGGAGGCCGTGCGCCAGCGCGTCTTCGAGCCGTTCTTCTCGACCAAGGGCGAGGCGGGCTCGGGCCTCGGGCTGTCCATGGCGTACTCGATCGTCCGGCGGCATGGCGGCGACATCCACGTCGACAGCCAGCCCGGCCGCGGCGCGACTTTCACGCTGACCTTCCCCGCCGCTCGGGAGCGGGCGAAGCCGGGTCGACCGGCGCGGCCGGAGACCGCCTGGCGGCGGGCCCGCGTGCTAGTCGTCGACGATGAGCCCAAGGTCTTGGCGACGCTCGCCGAGCTGCTCCAGAGCACGGGCCACACTGTCATCCCCGCGCCGAGCGGGGCTGCCGCCCTCGCCGCCTACGCGCCCGGCCACTTCGACGCGGTGCTGACGAACCTCGGCATGGCGGGCATGAATGGCTGGGAGTTCGCCGAGCGGCTCCGCGCGGTGGACCCGAACGTGGCGATCCTGTTCATTACCGGTTGGGGGTTGCGCGAAGAGGACCAGGACCGTCTCGACACGCTCAAGGTCCGCGGCTGCCTCTTCAAGCCGGTCCGTCCCGGCGACCTCGACGCCGCGATCCAGGACGCCCTGGTCTAGGAAATGGGGGGCCCCGACATGGCCCCCCAAGCCCCCCAACGCTCGGAGCACCCCGGCGAAGCCGTGGCGCTCCTCGATACTCCGACAGGCTCCTAGATCCGCTCGATGACGGTGGCGATCCCCTGGCCGAAGCCAATGCACATGGTCTGGAGCCCATAGCGCGCGCTGCGCCGCTCGAGCTCGTGGAGCAGCGTCGTCATGAGCTTGGCGCCCGAGCAGCCGAGCGGGTGGCCGAGCGCGATCGCGCCGCCGTTGACGTTCACACGGCGCATGTCCGGGTGAAGCTCTCGCTCCCACGCGAGCACGACCGAAGCGAACGCCTCGTTGATCTCGACGAGGTCGATGTCGTCTAGCGTGAGGGCGGCCCTCTTCAGCACGCGCTGGGTCGCCGGGATCGGACCGGTCAGCATGATCGTCGGGTCCACGCCGGCGAGCGCCGTCGCGACCACGCGCGCGCGGGGCCGGACGCCGAGCGCCTTCGCGCGCTCGGGCGACATGAACATGAGCGCCGCGGCGCCGTCGGAGATCTGCGAGGAGTTGGCGGCGGTCACCACACCGTCGGGCTTGAAGGACGGCGCCAGCGCCGCTATTTTTTCGCGGTTGACGGGCACGCGGACGCCCTCGTCGGTGTCGAAGATGGAGCCGTCAGGAAGCGTCACCGGCACGATCTCGCGCTTGAACCGCCCCTCGGCGATCGCGCGTCCGGCCTTCTCGTGGCTCTGCGCCGAGAACTCGTCGAGCTCCTCGCGCTTGAGCCCCCACGTCTCGGCGATCAGCTCCGCGGAAATCCCCTGGGGCACGATGTTGTAGCGCTCCTGCAGCCGGGGCGAGAGCGGCCCCTCGCCGGGGCCCATCGCGTTCGAGCCCATCGGCACGCGCGTCATGTGCTCGACGCCGCCCGCGATGACGACGTCGTACTGGCCCGCCATGACGCCCAGCGCGGCGAAGTTGGCCGCCTGCTGCCCCGAGCCGCACATCCGGTCGAGCGTCGTGCCGCAGACGTCCACCGGGAAGCCCGCGATCAGCGCCGCGTTGCGCGCGATGTTGAACCCCTGCTCACCGAGCTGGTCGACGCAGCCGAGGATGACGTCCTCGACCTCGGAAGCGTCGATGCCGACGCGGGCGACGAGCTCGCGAAGCACGTGCGCCGCGAGGTCGTCGGGGCGGACGGGGGAGAGTCTGCCGTTCCTCTTTCCGACGGCGCTACGCACGGCTCCAACGATGACGGCGTCTCTCATGGCGGGCCTCCCGAGGTCATGACGTCGACTGAATCACGGTTCATTCTACAGGAAACCGGGCGCCGCTCAACTGCCGCCTCGAGAAAGAGGCGAACTCTGACCTCTGCGCGGGCGTTTTAGGACGGCTGGGTTTGCTTCGCCTGGGCCCGGTACCGCTGCGGTACGGCGTCCCAGCGATCCGTCCAGTGCACGACGTCCCGTTCGTCGGTCCAGCGATAGAGTTGGCTGGGGCGGGCCGGCGACTCCTCACGTGGGGCCGGCGCTTCCACCGGCGGTGCGGCAGGCGGTTCCACCGCCGGTGCGGCCGGCGGCGGAGGGGGCGGAGGATTCGGGATCCACACCCACGTGTAGGCTGTCGTTACCCCGTCGCCGCGGAGCTCGTACCGCCCCTCCGGATACTGGACGACGGTGGGCATGGGTGCCGGCGCCGGAGCAACGGCCACGTTCCCCACGATCGGGGGAGAATCATAGGAGGTCGGTGGCGCCGAGTACACGACCGGTGGTGGCGCGTAGATAACGACGGGAGAAGTGATCACGCCGAACGGGACAAAGGGGCGGAAGAAGCGGTGGTGGAGGAACGGGTGGGCCACAAAGGGATGCGACACGAACGGGTGGGTCATGAACGGCCGCGTGACAACCGGGCCGCCAGCGACCTGACCGACCGCAACACGACCACCGTGGAATCCGCCGTGATTGGCGAAGGCCGCGGCTGGCGTGAGCGCGAGGCCGAGCGTCAGGTAGATGGTCGGGACGAACGACGCCTTCCTCATGTTCTACCCTCCTCCCACCGAGCGTTACCGCGAAGGTCCAGGAGGAGGTGGCGGCGGAGTTCCCGCTGGGGGAGGTGGAACGCTGGCAGGGGCGCTCGGCGGAGGTGGCGGCGGGGGCACCGGCTGCCGGGTGTACGCCGGCTGAGACCCTCGCGCGAGCGGGATCTGGTTGCCCTTGGCGTACATGCACTGCATGTAGGTCATGTCGTAGCGGTGCTGCACAGATTGGTTTGCGCCCGCGGCATTGCTCGCGCCCACGGCCGTCCCTCCGAGGAGACCCCCGCCCGCGCCGACCGCCGCCCCGATGCCAGGGTTCCCGGCGGCGGCGCCAATCGCGGTGCCGACTGCGGCGCCTACGGCGGTCCCGATGGCCGCTCCGCTGACTGTGCTTTGCGTGGACGCCCGCTGCGTCGTCGTCCCGGTTTGTTGCGCTGCCCACTGACGGCAGACCGCGTCATCGGCTTGAAACAGCTCAAAGTTCTTCCCGTCCCCCGGAAGCACCATCACGCTCGGCCCAGTGGGCACCGTCGCGCATGCCGTCAGGAGGACCCCGGTTGCCACGGGGAGGATGCGCCATCTCGGAACCATCGCTTCTCCGTCCCTTCTACTCAGGCCTCGGCGGGACCTTGACCCAGGCCTCCGAGCACGCCTGGACGTTCGGATAATAGTTCTTCGCGCTGGGACAGTAGTACCAGTACGTCTGCGGCGGCGGGGTCGGCGCAGGCGGCGGTTGCTGCTGGACGTACATCGGAGGCTCCTGAACGATGACCGGTGGCGGTGAGTACGCGTAGTACGGCGGCGGGTACCACCAGTATGGATACGGCGGGCCCCACCAGAACGCAGGTCCTGCGGCGATAAAAACGCGACTGTGCCCGCCATGGTGCCAAGCGTGTGTCGGCGTGGCAGCAACGAGAAGCAGCGCGATCGCCAGGAGAGAAGCTGACGCGATCCCTCTCATTCTTCCTCCCTCGCGCCCGATTAGACGGTCGGCACCCTCCCGGCATTTACCTTGGCGCCGGGCCGTCGGCCGCCCGGCTCTGGTCGGTAGGGTCTCATCACGGCCGTCGCGTCGTTTCAGCCAAACTCAGCGCGCAAGCGTGAGAGAGCGCGGCGGCTACGTCGCGCGCTTGACCTGGTCGGCGAGCTTGCAGAAGGCGCAGACCGTCCCGGTGGTGACCTGGCCGCAGCGCACGCACTCGCGGAGCTCGACCGCCTCGGCGCGCTCGAACGCCGCGCGGCCTTTCTCCAGAAAGCCGAACAAGAAATTGTGCTTCGCACCCGGTGAGGCGTCCTCCATCCGGCTCAGAATCTCCTTGTGGGCGATCGAGGTGGCCCCCTTGGCGAACGGGCACTCCTCCACGATGTAGTCGATCTTTCTTAAAAACGCGTACGCCGCCGTCTCGCGCTCAGAGAGGCGATACAGCGGCTTCACGCGCCGGGCCAGCTTCGCGTGGGTGGCCGGCAGCGCGGGCAACTGGCGCGCGAGCGCGTCGGTCTGCCAGTGCGTGATCGAGCCAAACAATGTCGCCGCTTCGTCGTCGAGGTTGTGGCCGGTCGCGACGACGCCGATGCCGTGGTCGAGCGCGACGCGGTTCATGAGGTAGCGCTTGGAGAGACCGCAGCCCGAGCACGGGGGCCGCCGCGTGACGTTCTTGATGACGGGGACGGGCGCGCCGACCTCCTCGGCCACGGACCTCACGATCAGTGGGACACCCCGCGCGGCGGCGAACGTCTCGCACTTCGCCCGGGATTCGATGGAGTAGTCGAAGATGCCGAGGTCGAGGTAGAGCCCCGTCGTCGAGTACCCCTCGTCGAGCAGGACGTCCCAGAGCGCGAGCGAGTCCTTGCCGCCGGAGACCGCCACGAGGACGTGCTCGTCTTTCTCGAGCATGCGGTACTTCCGGATGGCCTCACGGACCTGATTCCGGAAGAAGTCGAGAAAGTCCGGAGCGCAGAAGGCGGCATTGTGGCGGCGCAGCTCGAGCACCGCCGTCCCACCGCACTTCCTGCACTTCATCGCGCGCCGCCCGACATGACCGGCCTCAGCTCGATGGTGTCCGCGTCGCGGACGACCTGGTCGGCGGTGATGAGCTCGTCGCCACGGATCACGAGGACCGTCTCCGGCAGGATGTCCAGCTCGCGCAGCACGTCTTTCACCCGGCGCCCGCCCGCCACCTCGACCTCGCGCCGAGGGTTCCGCAAGATGACCTTCACAGGCTCGCTCCGCGCGTCGCGCTGCGGCCTTCCACTCCCGTCACGCCTTCGGGAACCCCCGCGCACGCTTCACGTCGCGGATCTGCGCGAGATGGATCCCGTCGTGCCGGGTCTGAAGCTGCCACCACTGCGCGAGGTCGAGATCGCCGAGGCGAAAATGGTTGAAACGCAGCGCGCGTGGATCCACCGTCCCGAGCTTCTCCACGGACTGCCGGCTCCGCTCTCGCGTGGCCCTCATGGTCGCGATCAGCTCGCCGATCGCTTTACCCGACGACGGCCGCACCACCGGCGGCGCGTCCGCCGGCCCCGGCGGATCGGGCGGGAGCGGCGCGAACGTCGTGAGGTTGGCCGGCCACGGCGCGAGCGTTCCCCCAGCCGCGGCCTCCCGCGTGAGCTTCGTGGTGAGCTTGCCCGTCGCGATCTCGGCGAGCGTCAGATGGTCGATGATCTCGCCGACCGACCAAACCTCCGGGCTCGGTTTCCAGTCCGTCTGGCGCTGGGAGAGCCCCTGCACTTCTCTGAGGACCTCGGCGCGCACGGCCTGGAGCTCGTTCCACAGAGTCTCCACGGGCTTCGGAAGGCTCATCGAGGGACCTCTGGCAGTATACTCCAGGACGCTCTGGCTACTTCGCGGACGCGAGGACCATCGGGCCGGTCGGTGCCGGCACGCCGCCCTCCGGCTCGAGCGTGACGGCGAAGACCTTCACGGGCTTGCCGCCCTCCACCGGCTCCACGCGGTGCGTCGCCCGCCCCTCGGCGTCGACCCGGAAGACGCCCGCGGGCCTCGGCGCCCCCTCCCCGATCGTCCACAACTCGTACGTCTTGCTCGGCGGCGGCGGCGGCAGGTTTGCGACGAAGAGCTGGCCACCCACCGTCTGGTGCCAGATCACCCACCCCGTCGCCCCGGGGCTCGGGCCCAGGCCCCGGAGCGTCACCACCCTCGTCGCCGGGTCGCGCAGCAGGTCCGCAGCGCTCCGGTAGGCGGCGAGCTGGTCGTTCAGGGCGGCGATCTCGCGCTCCAAGCGCTGACGCGTCGCCGTGAGCTCGCGGGCCGTCTGCCCGAGCCGCGCCTCGTAGTGCCCGGCGACGAAGGCACCCGTGAACGCAGCGGCGACGATCGCTGCCGCAGCCGCGCCGGCGATCCACGGCAAGGAGCCGCGCCCCCGCTCGCGGCGCGGCGAGGCCGTGGGCGCCACCGCCGCGATCCGAGAGAGCAACGCCTGCTTGACCTCGGGCGGCGGCACGGCGGGCGGCGCCGAGCGCGCGAGCGCCGCCAGCGCCTCGTAGGACTCGCGCAGCGTGACCGCGCAGCGCGCACACTCCTGAGCGAGGTGAGCCTCGAACTCGACGAGTTCCTCGCCGTCGAGCGCGCCGAGCGCGTAGGCCGCCGCGAGCGTGTCGAAGGACTCGTGGTTCATGTCGTGGGCCTGACGACCTCGCGCAGCCGCTCGAGCGCGAGCCGGATGCGCGTCTTCACCGTCCCGAGCGGCTGCTTGAGCCGCTCGGCGATCTCCGTCTGCGTGAGCCCCGCGTAGTACGCGAGCTCGATCACCTCCCGCTGGGCCGATGGCAGCTGCGCCAGCGCGTGCTGGACCGTCCGGCGGTCCTCCGTGCGCTCCGCCACGTCGCCGCCCGGGTCGGCGGGCGCGGCGGCGAGCGCGTCGTGGAGGGGCGCCACGAACGTCTCGCTGCGTCGCCGCATGGCCCGGATCCGGTCGATGGCCCGGGTCCGCGCCCGCGTCACGAGCCATGCCTCCGGGCTTCCGCGTGCGGGGTCATAGCCCGCCGCGCCCTGCCACGCCTCCCAGAAGACCTCCTGCAGCACATCGCTCGCGTCGGCGCGCTCCCGGAGAATGCGCTGGATGAGCGGGAAGACCAGGGGCGCGTAGCGGTCGTAGAAGCGAGCGAACGCTTCTCGATCACCGGCGACCATCTGCCTGATGAGCTCCGCGCCCGAGCCGGTCATCCTTGTCCGTCAATCTGGCATGACTACGGCGCAAGATCCAACGGTGGATCTACGCCCGTACAAATGGATCAACCGGCGCTACGAAGCCGTAGGTGGCGTCAGCGCGGCCAGCTTGCGGGCGGTTTGAAGGGCGACGACGTGCGCACCGACAGTCCCGACGGCCGCACGGCCATGGCGACCTCGTAGGTCGCCGCGTACGCGGGATCCGCGTTGAAGACGCCGACCCAGATGCCGGGGCATTCTGCGCCTAGCCCCTTGAGGGCGATGCCCTTCGGCCCGAGGCGCTTCGGCTCTGAGCGGATGACGAGACTCGTCTTCAGCGTCACATGCCAGGCGTGGTCCGACGGCTGGCCGCCCTCGGTCACCTTGATCGCGACTTCACGCGGTGTCGTCAGACCCGCCGGCCTGATAAAGAAGAACCGTGCCGTGAGCGGCGCCAACGTCACCTCGAATTGCTGATCGGCCACGCGATCCTTCTGATTGGTCAGGCGCTCGGTCCGCTCCGACGGATCGCCGATGATGGCGCTCGAGCGTGTGATGACCTCGGTCTCGTCTTCGTGCTCGACGATGCCGACGTCGGCCCAGAAGCCCGGCTGAGGGATGGCAGTCCCCATGACGTCGCCCACGAATGCCGCATAGGTCTCGCGGAGCCGGCCATCGGTCACCAACAGCTCGTAGAGCTTCCCCCCGAGCACCTCGGGCGCGACGGCGCCCCCGACCTGACTGATCGCGCGTGCGACGGCCGTCTGCACGAACGACGGCGACTGGTTCGCGACGTGCTCGAGGAGGAGAAAGTAGCCGGCGGCCAGCCGTCCCTGGTTGTGCTCGGCGCTCTCCCGGATCGGCACGGAGAGCAGGTGCGGGTACTCGGCGACGGTGCCCCGGAGCGCGTAGGCCAACGCGACGCCCGACGACTTCCACTCACTCCAGGCCGTGTGCGCGGCGGTCCACCAGCGCACGCCCGCGGCGCGCGGATCGACTTTCGGCACGGGCGTCGCCTCGACCACGGGCGTCCGGAAGCCGAAAGAGTCAGCGGGGACGCTTCCCGCCGTCGGCACGGGCCAGGGCGCCGGCATCGGCGCGGGCGGGGGCGCCGGCATCGGCATGGGCGGCGGCGCCGCGCGCGCTTCGCCACCGCCGAACGCCAGTCGCCCCCGCGCGGCGGCAGTCACC
>Ga0209689_1003466_pt1 | contig 11629 bp, 6 predicted proteins | sample GraSoiAngelo_149_FD_187119 | JGI IMG/M metagenome (GOLD analysis project Ga0209689, IMG submission 187119) | Grasslands soil microbial communities from the Angelo Coastal Reserve, California, USA - 14_1009_09_30cm (SPAdes) (version 2) | ecosystem: Environmental > Terrestrial > Soil > Grasslands ...
ACCAAGGCCTGACCTTGGAGGCAGAAGGCGCGCTGGCTGGGCTCGGCAACGGAGATGTGCTGGTCACGCTCACAGCAACGGGAACGCCAACAGCGACTTGCACAAACCAGGGCGGGAATGAGGCACCCGGACAGAATCCGGCCGAGGTGACCCTGACGGGAACCCAATCGATCCCCGCCAGCGAGATCAAGAACGGCAATACGCCGTTCGATGTCATTACCGAAGGACCGGTAACGCCCATCCCGGGTGCGCCGGGATGCCCGAACCCGAATTGGACCGAGACGATCACTGACGTCGCATTCACCAGTGCGACCCTCACGGTCCAGCAAGGAGGCGTGACCGTGCTGACAGTCAGCTGCACGTTCTCATCCGCCACGTCCGACGGTCCGGTGCCCGGCCGTCAGGTCAGCTGCACGAACAACTAGAGAACACGTCTCGTAACTTTGCGGGTTTGTTTCCCGGCCGCGCGTAGCACTGCGCGGCCGCCGGAGTGGCACTACCTCTTCGGCGAAAGGACCGATCCGCCATGATGAAGACGTTCGTCCTCCTTTTCTCGTTCGTGCTCGCCGCCCCCGCGTTGGCGCAGACGGAGCCGCCCCCGCCACCGCCGGACGACGTGCAGCCGCCTGCTCCACCTCCGGCATCGCAACCGCCGCCGCCGCCGCCGTCCGCACCTCCGACGGCGCAACCGATCGAGCCGCCGCAGGTGACGGCGAACACGGCGCCCGCGCCCTCGAGCGTGCCCGGGGAATGGGTCTACACGGCGCAATACGGCTGGGTGTGGATGCCGTACGACCAGCAGTACACGCACGTCATCGACACCAGCGGGGTCGCGTACATGTTCGTGTACTACCCGGCTTTCGGGTGGCGCTGGGTACTGTCTCCGTGGGTGTTCGGGCTCGGCCCCCGGCCGCACTTCATCCATGGACCGGGGCACTTTGCCTGGTACGCGCACCCGTGGTTTCGGGGGCATCCGCTGGTGCGGCGCAAAGTCGTCCGGCAGCACCGCCGCTGAAGAGCTGCTATTGCGCCCAGCGCCAGGCGTCGCGCCAGCTCTGGCCGGTGCGGTCGATTCCGCCAAACAGCACGATCTCCTGCTGTGCCGCAGCCGCAATGCCGACGGGATACGGAAGGATGCTTCTCTGCCGAATCAAGACATCGAACGCAGGGGGAGGGAGCTCGTTCCAACTCGCGCCGCCGTCGGTAGAGAACAGGAGCTCGAACGCTCCATCGGGAGCGTTTTCTAGCCCGTGTGTACCGGGACTGAGCGCGATCTCTCCCTCCGCATCGCTCTCCGCGATCATCGCGTCGACCAGCGAGGTCCAGAACTGCTCCGCCGGCGCGTAGGCGTAGAGGACCTTGTCTCCGGCGACACCGGTCAGCGCCCGGCCGGAGTTGAAGCGAGCCAGAAGGCGCAGAGGGTCGAGCAGCGTGAAAAATGTCTCGGACGACACCGTGCGCGGGCCGCGCTGGACTTGCTGCGGTTGTTGCACCTGCTGCGGCGGTTGCCCGGAGGGCGCGCCGCGACGGCCTCCGCGACGTCCGCCGCGGCCGCCCTCGCCGCCGGGAGGTCCGCCTCCGCCGGCCCGTCCGCCGCCGCGGTCCGGTCTGCGCGGCGTCTCCGGCGTCCTCTCGATCGCGGGTTGAGCCGCGCGCTGTCGCTCGAGCGCGATCCGCAGGCCGATGGGCGCCTCATCCATGCGCACCCAGGTCATGCCCTCGTCGACGGAGCGAAAAACTGGCGCGGCTATCGCGCGAAGGAGCTTGTCGCGACCGGGAAATGCGAAGGACGCGCGCAAAGCGTTGGCGTCGACGCGGGCGCCGCGGAGCTGGCCGTCGAGCGCCGCGGCCAGCAGAGGCGATCGCCGCACGAGCGCCGCTCCCTCGATCAGCGGATCGGCGGCGACTGCCCAGATCTGTCCGTCGAGCGCGGCGAGCCAGGCGTCGAGCACCAACGATGTCCGCTGCCAGAGCGCGCCGCCGTCGTGCGAGACCCACACGTCGCCCCCGGCGGGCCTTCTCGAGTCGCGATCGTCGACGAAGGAGAGGGCGGCCTGCGCCCCGTCGGAGCTTCCGTCCAGCAGCGTCGTCAGCGGCGCGGTCTCGCGTGTGGCCCGCACCGACAAGTAGAGGCTCTGCCGGTCGACGGCGATGCTGCGCGCGCGCCAGGCGCCAGGGATCTGCGGCGTCAACGTCTTCCAGGTCTGCGCGCAATCCTGCGAGACGTACAGGTGTCCGCCCGCGGCGGCATAGATTGCGCCTCCCGCCACCGCCGCGGTGTCGATGGGGATCGGACCCCAGGCGCGCCAGCTCTTGCCGCCGTCCTTCGAGCAATGCAGCTGTGCTGCCCCACGGCCGACGATGAGCTCGCCGTCGAGCATCACGTCGTGGAAGCGATCGTCGATCTGAGCGAATGTCCAGTCCGAGCCTCCGTCAGTTGAAACGAACACGCCTTCGCGGGGGCGCGAGACCACGGCCGCGATGGTCGCATCCGACGCAAAGACGGCCTCGATCTGCGCGTCCTCCCGCGTGGAGGCGAAGAGATGGAGGCGCTTCTGCTCGTAACGCAGCGCCAGCGGCGATGGTCCCGGCGGCGGCGCATCGAGCGGCAGTGCGCGATAGCTCGCGCAGGCGGCCAACGCGCCGAGACAGACCATCCGCCACATGCCGCAATGGACTGCGGCCCGAGAGTCGAATTCACGTTTCGGAATGTGTCGCGGTACTGGGCTCGCTGCTTACGGTCAATCTATTCCGGCCCCTCGATCCCGTTCGCCTCCAGCCAGTCGCGGATCCTCCCGAACAAGCGCTCCTGCTGGAAATGGAACCAGCGTTCGCGCTCCTGGGGGAAGCGCGCGAGCACGTCCTTGAACCGGCGGAACGCTCCCTCGCCTGCGATCGCGACCTCGAGCAGCTCCCGCAACTTGGAGTCGGTGACGGTCCCGATGAATTCCTGCATGTCGCGGTGGCCCTCGTGCGAGTCCTCCGGCTCGATGGCCAGGAACCGGCCGGTAGAATCCTCCTCGATCTCCTCGATCGGCAGCGGCAGCTCCTCTTCTTCTTCCTCACAGAGGCGGAGCACCATCCCCGTTTCGGTGTCGAGCACCCAGGAGAATTCGCCGCTCTGATCCTCGAACGCCCAGCGGAGCTCTTCCAGGTCGAACTGCAGCTTCTTCGGCATCAAAGGGAGCTTCTACTCCAAAATGGGCTGTCAAAGCGCGTCGCCGGCCAGCGGGGCCACGTGCCTCGCCCGGCACGAGAAGAGGCGCTGAGGCACGCGGACGAGTCGCGGCGCCTTGCGCTTGCCGTTACCCGATGAGTCGCGCGATCAGCGCGGTGAGCTCGCCGGGCTCAATCGGCTTGGGCAGATGCGCCTGGAACCCGGACCCGAGTGCCTCGCCGCGATCCTCTGCTCGGGCAAACGCCGTCAACGCCACGGCAGGGATCTTGGTGGCGCTGTCGCCTTCCATCAGACGCACCTTTCGGATGAAGCTGTAGCCGTCTCCGTCGGGCATCCCGATGTCGCTGACGAGGACATCGGGCCGCTGCCGCTCGAATGCCGCGAGCCCCTCGTTGGCGGACCCGGCGGTGGTCACGTCGGCTCCGGCCTCCTGCAGGATCATGCTCAACAGTTCCCGGGTATCCGTGTCGTCGTCGACGACCAGCAGCCTGGCCCCTTGGAGCGGCGCCAGCCGCGTCCGCGCGGACCCCTCGCCGGGATGCGGTGCCGCTGCGGCGACGGTGCCGGTTTCGTTCAGCGTCGGGAGCTCCACGGTGAATGTCGCGCCCTGCCGTTCGCCCGCGCTCTGGGCCCGCACGGCCCCGCCGTGCAGCTCGACGATGTGGCGCACGATGGCCAATCCCAATCCGAGGCCGCCCGATGATCGTTCGCCCTGTCGGAATCGATCGAAGATATGCGGCAGCAGCTCCGGCTTGATGCCTGCGCCCTCATCGGACACGGTAATGCGCGCGAGCGACCCGGCGCACTCCAGCCGGATCCCGACACGCGCGCGCGCCGGACTGAACTTGATGGCATTGGAGAGGAGGTTCCAGACGACCTGCTGCAGCCGATCGGGATCGGCAAGGAGCGGACCAGCATCCGGATCGAGGGAGGCGTGCAGCTCGATATCCTTCGCGTCCGCCACGCCCTGGACCGCCTCGATGGCCGCCTCGACGATGGCCACCGGATCGACCTGTCGGCGTTCAATCCGCAGCTTGCCCGTGACGATGCGCGAGACGTCGAGGAGGTCCTCGATCAGTTGCGCAAGGAGTTTCGTGTTCCGCTCGATCACCTCAAGCCCTCGTGCGGCGCGGACCGCATCCTGGAATCCGACCCGCAGCACGCGGGCCCATCCCAGCATCGCCGTGAGCGGCGTGCGCAGCTCGTGCGAGACCATCGCCAGGAAATGGTCCTTCGCCTTGTCCGCCTCCCGCAGCTCGCGCCGCGATTGCTCCAGGTCGCGCACGACCCGTTCGTAGGCGCGCATGTCGCGCAGGATCCCGATGGCGCCGATGACCGTGCCGTCGGGATCCCGGAGGGCGGAAGCGTTCAGGGTAGTCGGAATGACCTCGCCGGCCGCGCTGCGAGGATTCAGCCGGACGTTGCGGGTAACACCGCGCTCCACCACCTCGCGCAGCGCCGCGATGAACTCGCGCGTCTCCTCGGCGGAGATGATGCGCGACAAGGACTGCTCGATCACCTCGTCGGGACGGAATCCCAGGAGCTCGAAGACTGCGTCGTTGGCCTGGAGGATCTTTCCTCGCAGATCGCTGACGAAGACCGGATCCGGGGCGTTCTTGATCAGGCTCTCCGCGTACGCGCGCGCCTTGTCCAGCTCCCGCATGTCGCGGAGGATCCCGATGACGCCGATGGCACGGCCTGCTCCGTCGCGCAGCGCGGACGCGTTCAACGTGGTCGGGATGACTTCGCCCGACGCGCTGCCCGGGTGGAGCCGGAGGTTCCGAGTCACGCCGCGGTCGACGACCTCGCGGACCGCGGCGACGAATTCCTGGGTTTCCGGCGGGCTGAGAAAGCGCGAGACGGATTGTTCAAGGACTTCGTCACGGCGAAGGCCGAGCAACTGCGAGACCGCCGCGTTCGCTTCCAGGATCTTGCCGCGGAGATCGCAGACGAAGACCGGGTCAGGAGCGTTTGCGACGATGACATCCGCCGCGAGAGTGCTGCGCACGTTATCGTCGAGGGTCGAATCTCGGCCCAGGCTACCAAGAACCACGGTCGGAAACGTACTCACTCGCTTTTTCCCCTGCTCGCCCTGCCGCTCCCCACGAAGGCGAGGCAGCGGTCTGACGGGTGCCCGGGGTCGGTTGCCCAAGCACTTCGTCGACGCTGGGGACCAGCGCGGCCGCGGAAGAAAGTGCGGGACTGGCCCGCCCACTCCGGCTACCTTCCCGCCCCCACCATGGACGGTCGATTCATCCTCGTTGAGGGGGCCAGACAGAACAATCTCAAGACTGTCGGCGTCCGTGTGCCCGTCGGGGCGGTGACGGCCGTGACCGGGGTCGCCGGAGCGGGCAAGTCCAGCCTTGCCTTCGACGTGCTGCACGCCGAGGGATACCGGCGGTACGTCGAGACGTTCAGCCCGTACGCCCGTCAGTTCCTCGAGCGGCTCGATCGGCCTGCCGCCGACCGGATCGAAGGTGTCTTGCCGTCTCTGGCCATCGACCGGACGGCTCCGGTCCGCACTTCGCGGTCCACCGTCGGCACGATGACCTCCATCGCCGACTACCTCCGCGCGCTCTGGGCGCGCGCAGCGGTGCTCCACTGCAAGAGTTGTGGGCAGATCGTGGTGCGGGACTCGCCATCGTCGATCTTCAACGCGCTGATCACCGCCGCCGAGGGCAAGCAGGTGCTCCTCTGCTTCCCCTGCCGCGTGGGCCGCGTCAGCGCGAAGGCGCTGCGGGAGACCCTTCAAGAAACGGGATTCCGGCGCGTCCTCGAGAATGGAAGCCCCGTCGTCCTTGAAGAGGCGGAGCTCCGCGCGCACGATGGCGTCGTCACCGTCGTGCTGGACCGCATCGGCGTCGAGCGGGACCGCCGCCAGCGCATCATCGACTCGCTCGAGTCGGCGCTCCGGTACGGCAAGGGCCGCGTCGAACTGCACATCGACGGCCACGAGGAGCCGCTCCGCTTCAGCGAAGCGCTCCATTGCGCTCGATGCGACCTGGGTTACTCCGACCCGACGCCCGCGCTCTTCTCCTTCAACAATCCAGTCGGCGCCTGCGAGACCTGCAAGGGCTTCGGTCGGACGATGGAGATCGATCCCGACCTCGTCGTTCCGGATCCCCGCCTCTCCATTGCCCAGGGATGCGTCAAGCCGTTCCAGACGCCCTTCTACGGCGACTGCCAGCAGGACCTCTTGCGGTTTCTCAAGCGGCAGCGGCTCCGCGCCGACGCGCCGTGGGGCGATCTTCCCCAGGAGACGCGCCGCCTCATCTGGGAAGGCGAGCCGGGCGGGCGCAAGCAGTGGCGGACGCGCTGGTACGGCATCGGCGGCTTCTTCGAGTGGCTCGAATCGAAGACCTACCGGATGCACGTCCGCGTCCTGCTCTCGCGTTACCGGCGTTATTCGCCCTGCCCCGACTGCCGGGGCGCGCGGCTCAAGCCGGCGGCGCTGCTGTTCCGCATCGAGGGCAAGACGCTCCCCGACGCGGAGTCGATGTTTATCGCGGATGCGGAACGGTTCTTCGCCGCTTTCAAGCCGAACGCGAACGACACTGCGTCGGACCTGCTCTTGCGCGAGATCCGCGGCCGCCTCCGCTTCCTCTGCGACGTGGGGCTCGGGTACCTGACGCTCTCGCGCCAGTCGCGCACGCTCTCCGGAGGCGAGGCGCAGAGGGTCACGCTCGCCACCGCGCTGGGCAGCTCGCTGACGAGCACCTTGTACGTGCTCGACGAGCCGTCCATCGGCCTGCATCCGCGCGACGCGGGCCGGCTCGCCGGCGTGCTGCGCAGGCTCGCGGCGGCGGGCAACGCGGTGGTCGTCGTGGAGCACGATCCGGCGCTCATCGGGAGCGCCGATCACGTGATCGACCTCGGGCCGGGGCCTGGGAAGCAAGGCGGCGAGGTGGTCTACCAGGGGCCGCTGCCCGGATTGCTCGAGGCGCCGCGCTCGCAGACCGGCGCATTCCTCGCCGGACGGCTCGAGATGCCGGCACCGAAAGAGCGGCGCCGCCCGGACCCGGGACGGAAGCTCCGCGCCGTCCGCGCCCGCGAGAACAACCTGCGCGACCTGACCGTGGATGTTCCGCTCGGGCTCTTCGTCTGCGTCACGGGCGTGTCCGGCTCGGGCAAGTCCACGCTCGTCGACCAGGTCCTGTACCGGAACCTGCGCCGGCAGCTCGGCCTGCCGGAATCCGAGGCGGGCGGGTGCGAGGCGCTCCAGGGCGCCGGCCTCCTCGAAGGCGCCGTGCTCGTCGACCAGTCGCCGCTCGGCCGCAGCGCGCGCGTGAACGCGGCGACATACATGGGGGTGCTCGATCCGCTTCGCCAGGCCTTCGCCGCCACCGAGGACGCGCGCGGCCGCGGGCTGCGGCCCTCGGCGTTCTCGTTCAACTCCGTTGCCGGCGCCTGCCCGCATTGCCGCGGGGCCGGATACGAGAAGGTCGAGCTGCAGTTCCTCCCCGACGCCTACATCCGCTGCCCCGGCTGCGACGGCCGCCGCTTCCGCCCCGAAGTGCTGGAGGTGCGCTGCCGCGGCTTCAACATCGCCGAGCTGCTCGACCTGCCCGCGGAGGAGGTGGCGAGAGTCTTCGCGGACGACGCGCGCGTCCTCAGGGCTCTGCGGCCGCTGCTCGACATCGGCCTCGGCTACCTCTCGCTGTCGCAGCCAGCGCCAACCCTCTCGGGCGGCGAGGCGCAGCGGCTGAAGCTCGCCTGCCGCCTGGCGCAGGCCAGCGATGCGCGCAACCACCTGCTGGTGCTCGACGAGCCGACCACCGGACTGCACCCGAGCGACGTGTCGAAGCTCGTCGGCGCGCTGCACCGGCTGGTCGACGCGGGGAATTCCGTCGTGGTGGTCGAGCACAACATGCAGGTGGCGAGGTCGGCGGACTGGATCGTGGACCTCGGGCCCGAGGGGGGAGATGAGGGCGGTCGGGTAGTCGGCGAGGGGACGCCGGAGCAGGTTGCGAACCTCGACACGCCTACGGGGCGGTCGCTGCGAGAGGCCTTTGCGGGACCGGCAGCGCGGGCGCGAGGGTCAGCGAACGTGGCGCCGAGGGACACGTCCACGACCCGGCGGCGGACTACGAACGGCGCTCCCGGAGGTCGCATTCGCGTCCTCGGCGCGCGCGAGCACAACCTGCAGAACGTGCGCGTCGAGATCCCCCAGGACCGCCTGATCGCGGTGACGGGCGTGAGCGGCTCCGGCAAGTCGACACTCGCCTTCGACGTCCTCTACGCGGAGGGCCAGCGCCGTTTCCTGGACTGCCTGCCGACCTACGCGCGGCAGTTCGTGCGGCCGCTGGCGAGGCCGGAGGTGGACCGCGTGGAGAGCCTGCCTCCCACGGTCGCCCTGGAGCAGAAGCTCTCGCACGGGACGCCGATGTCCACCGCGGGCACGGCATCGGAGGTCTACCACTACCTGCGGCTGCTCTTCGCGCGGCTCGGCGTCGTTCACTGCCCGAAGTGCGGCGTCCCCGGCGAGGTCGCCGAGGCGGGGGGCCTCGCCGAGCGGATCGCGGAGCACTTCTCCGGCGAGGAGGTGGCGCTGCTCGCGTCGCTCGTGCGCAACCGGAAGGGCTTCCACCGCGAGGTGATCACGGCGGCGGCGAACCGCGGCGTGCGCGAGGTCCGGATCGACGGGGTCCTGCACAGCGCTTCGCAGCCGCCGCGCCTCGACCGGTACCAGATCCACGACGTCGAGGCCCTGGTCGAGCGCGTGCCAGCCGGACCGGGCAGGCTCGGCCGCCTTCGCACCGCGGTGGAGCGCGCGCTGGAGCTCGGCGGAGGCAGCTTCATCGTTGCCGCGCGCGGCCTGCCGGATCGCTTGTATTCGACGCGCCGCGCCTGCCCACGGTGCGGCTCCGGACTGCCGGTGCCCGACCCCCGGCTCTTCACGTGGACGCAGAAGTTCGGCGCCTGCCCTGCCTGCGAAGGCTTCGGGGCCCTGTGGGAAGACGAGGAGGCCGAGCCCGAGGCCTGCCGCGATTGCGGAGGAACGCGACTCCGCCCCGAAGCGCTCGCGGTGCGCATCGAGGGCCGGCACATCGGAGAAGCCGCCGCCCTCCCGGTACGCGGCGCGCTCGAGTGGCTGGGGGGCCTCTCCATTCCGCCCGAAGTGAAGGAGCGCATCTTCCCCGAGCTGGAGAACCGTCTCGCCATGCTCGACGAGCTCGGGCTGGGGTACCTGACGCTGGACCGCGGGACCGATACGCTCTCCACCGGCGAGGCGCAGCGCGTCCGTGTCGTCGCGCAGCTCGCCTCGAACCTGCGCGGCGTTTGCTACGTGCTGGACGAGCCGACCGTGGGGCTACACCCGCGCGACTCGGAGGCGCTGCTGCGCGCGCTGGTCCGGCTCCGCGACCGCGGGAACACGGTGGTCGTGGTCGAGCACGACGAGCCGGTGATCCGCTCCTCCGACCACGTCATCGACCTCGGCCCTGGCGCCGGCCCGGCCGGCGGAAGGGTTGTCGCGGAGGGTCCGCCGCGCGCCATCGCCTCCGCGCAGGAGTCCATGACGGGCCTCTGGCTGCGAGGTCGCGGCGACCGCGCCGTCTGGCCGAGGCGGCCGCTCGATACGTCGCCCCGGCTCACGGTCAGGGGCGCCCGTCTCCACAATCTCCATGACCTCACCGTCGAATTCCCGCTCGGCCGGCTCGTCTGCGTCACCGGCGTCTCCGGTTCGGGCAAGTCCACGCTGGTCCGCGACGTGCTGTACCGCGCCTTGAGGGCGCGGATCGCGCGGGACCCGCTGCCGGCGGGCATCGCCGATCTGCGCGGCTGGGAGCACGCTCCACGCGCGCTGGAGGTGGACGAGTCGCCCATCGGCCGCACTCCACGCTCGGTGCCGGCCACGTACGTAGGCGTAATGGACGCCATCCGCGGGCTGTTCGCGACGACGGCGGACGCACGGGCCCGCGGCTATCGCGCCGGGCGCTTCTCATTCAACGTTTCCGGCGGCCGCTGCGAGAAGTGCGAGGGCCAGGGGCGGCTCCGCGTGACGATGTCGCTCCTGCCGGAGGTCTACGTCGGTTGCGAGATCTGCGCGGGCCGCCGCTACAACGCGGATACGCTCGCCGTCACGCTGAAGGGAAAATCCGTCGCCGACGTTCTCGCCATGACGGTCGACGAAGGCCGCGAGTTCTTCGCGCCATTCCCTCCGGTGCGGCGGCCGCTCGACTTCCTCTCGCAGATCGGGCTCGGGTATCTCCAGCTCGGGCAGCCGAGCCCGACGCTTTCCGGTGGCGAAGCGCAGCGGATCAAGCTGGCCGCCGAGCTCGCCTCGCCCGCCTTCGGGCGGTCCGTCTTCGTGCTCGACGAGCCCACGACGGGGCTGCACATGGCGGACGTCGCAAAGCTCGTCACCGCGCTGCAGCGGCTCGTGGACCGGGGCGATACCGTCATCGTCATCGAGCACAACCTGGACGTCGTCGCGGCCGCGGACTGCGTGATCGACCTCGGTCCCGAAGGCGGCGAGCAAGGTGGCCGCGTCGTCGCCTGGGGCACTCCGGAGGAGGTCGCCCGCGCGCGCGAGTCGCGGACAGCCGCCTACCTGCGGGACTTCCTCCGGCGTGCGAATCGGCGCAGGGCGCCGCCTGCCGTCAACGTCCCTGTCGGAGGAAGTCGAGCAGCTCGCGGTTGACCTGCTCCGCATGCGTCCAGTTCAGGCCATGCGGTCCGCCCTTCACCACCACGAGCCGGCTTCCCTTGACCGCCTCCTGCGTACGCTTGCCGGTGACCTCGATCGGCAGGATGCGGTCGGAATCGCCGTGAACGACGAGCGTGGGCACATTGATGCGCGGCAGATCCTTGCGGAAGTCGGTATACCAGGCCGAGACGCAATCCAGACTGCCTTTGGGCGACGCGCCGGCTGCCACGTTCCAGCTGGCCTGGACGGCCTGGTCGCTGATGCGCTCACCGCGCAGGACGTCGACATTGTAGAAGTCGGCGAGGAACTTGGAGAGGAACGCCGGCCGATCGGCGGCGATCGCCTTCTTGATGCCATCGAAGACGCCGCCGTCCACGCCCGCAGGGTTGTCCTGCGTCTTCAGCAGGAATGGCGGAACGGCAGCGAGAAAGGCGGCCTTCTGCACGCGGTCGGAGCCGTAGGTGCCGAGATAGCGGGCCACCTCGCCACCTCCCATCGAGAAACCGACGAGGGCGACGTCGCGCAGCTCGAGCTTCGTCATCAGCTTGTTCAGGTCTTCGGCGAACGTATCGTAGTCGTATCCTGACGTCGGCTGGCTGGAGTGGCCGAATCCCCGGCGGTCGTAGGTGATGACGCGGTACCCCGCTTCCAACAGGACCGGGAGCTGCTTCTCCCAGGAGGCGCCGCTGAGCGGCCAGCCGTGAATCAGCACGACCGGCTTACCCGCGCCGTGGTCCTCGTAGTAGAGGTCGATGTTGCCGGAATTCTCCTTGCCAACGTTCACGAACGGCATCGGGATCTCC
>Ga0209689_1003469_pt1 | contig 11625 bp, 10 predicted proteins | sample GraSoiAngelo_149_FD_187119 | JGI IMG/M metagenome (GOLD analysis project Ga0209689, IMG submission 187119) | Grasslands soil microbial communities from the Angelo Coastal Reserve, California, USA - 14_1009_09_30cm (SPAdes) (version 2) | ecosystem: Environmental > Terrestrial > Soil > Grasslands ...
TCCAACGACGGCGTCTTGATCGACCGCGCGGTGCTGCGCAAGCGCCTGCCGGAGTTCGCCGTCGAGTTCGAGAAGATGTACAAAGTCTACTCGCGCCCGGGCGTTGCGGCTGCTACATAGGCGGTGAGCCGCCGAGCGGCGCGTCGCCATGCAGTTGCTGACCGGGATGCAGCCCAGACTCTTCGAACTGACCGAAGCGCAGCAGCTCGTCCGCGATACCGCGCGCAATTACGCACAGAAGACGCTCGCTCCCATCGCCGGCCAGCTGGACCGGGAACGCCGCTTTCCCGCGGAGCAGCTCGCCGGGCTTGCCGAGTTGGGGATGATGGGCGTCAACATCGCCGAGGAGTACGGCGGAGCGCAGGCCGGCGCGGTCGCGTATGCGCTGGCGATGATGGAGATCGCCCAGGGCTGTGCCTCCACGGCCGTGACCATGGCGGTGAACAACCTGGTCGCGGAGACGATCGCGCGCCACGGCACGGAGGCGCAGAAGAGGCGCTACGTCCCGGAGATCACCTCGGGCCGCTACGTCGCCGCGAGCTTCGGCCTTTCGGAGCCGCACGCGGGTTCGGATGCGGCGGCGCTGCGCACCACCGCGCGCCGCGACGGCAACGAGTACGTGATCAACGGCAGCAAGCAGTGGATCACCTCCGGCGACCGGGCGGGAGTGATCATCGTCTGGGCACGCACCGGCGTCGAAGGCAACAGGGGGATCAGCTGCTTTCTCGTGGAGGGCGGCACCAAGGGGCTCCACGTCGGCCGGCACGAGGACAAGATGGGGCTGCGAGCATCCAGCACCGTCTCGCTCTCGTTCGAGGACCTGCGCGTGCCCGCGAGCGCGATGCTCGGTCCGGAGGGCCGCGGATTTCCCATCGCGCTCGCTGCTCTCGACTCGGGGCGGGTAGGCATCGCTTGCCAGGCCATCGGCATCGGCACCGCCGCGCTCGATTCCGCGGTCCGCTACGCGAAGGACCGGCACACTTTCGGGCAGCCCATCGCCAATTACCAGGCCATCCGATTCGCCCTGGCCGACGTCGCGACGGAGCTCGATGCCGCGCGGCTGCTCGCGCTGCGCGCCGCCGCGCTGAAGGAGGCGGGCAAGTCCTTCACCCGGGAAGGGGCGATGGCGAAGGTGTTCGCCACCGAGAAGGCGAACAAGGCCTGCGATACGGCGGTGCAGGTCCACGGCGGCTACGGGTACATCGACGAGTTCCCCGCCGAACGGCATTACCGGGACGCCCGGATCACCACCATCTACGAAGGGTCGAGCGAGATCATGCGGATCGTGATCGGCCGCTATCTGCTAGTCGCTTAGCGACTATAGGCTCTTAGGCTGTACCCGTTCGAAGCCATGGGGGCGCGTCTCGCGCAGGGAGTCGCGTTCTTTCGCGCGCGCCCAGAACGCGCACGCGCGCTGCAAGTGAGCCGGGATTGCGGCGCCGTCCCGCTCTTGCAGGGCGAGAAAAGGCCAGACCATGAGGTCCGGCAGCATCGGTGCGTCGCCGCCGAGCCAGGCGCGGCCGTCGGAAAGCGCCGCATCCAGCGCCTCATGCCCTTCGCCGATCCGCTTGCGCGCGGCATTTGCATCTCTCGCATGGCTCGGAGCGATCTCGAGCTTCCCCGCGATCGTGGCGATGAGCTCGCGCATCCGGGCCCGCTCCTTCGCGGTCCGGGGCAGCAGGTCGCGCCCCCCACGAGACTCGTCGACGTACTGCGCGATCACCAGCGACTCCACCAGGGCGAAACCCTCGTCCCAGAGCAGCGGCGATCGCCGTTGCGGATTGTGCTGCGAAGCGCGCGGATCGGGCGATTCGGCGTCGTGCGCAATCCATTCGAACGGGACGCCCTTCTCCCGGGCAGCCAGGCGGACGCGCCAGGCGAACGGACACTCCTGCTTCCCGTGAATCTCCAACATGGACGTGAACTTACGAACACACCCGCGCCGCGCGCAGCAGGGCCCCAGGGGGCGGGCGCACGCCCGCGCGTCCGCCCGGTCGCACGCCGGGCCTGCCCGTGTTATCTCGCGCTCATGAACGCCAAGGAGCGCCTGAAGGCGGCCCAGGAAGAGTGGCGCAAGATCGATCTGGCGCGCGCGACGCAGAAGAGCGCGCTGCGCCGGGCCGAGTTCCACACCGACTCAGGAATTCCCATCCCCGATCTGCTCACGCCCGCGGACGTGTCCGATCCGAGCGATGCCGAGGTCGAGAACTACCTGCGCGACGTGGGCTTTCCGGGTCAATTCCCATACACGCGCGGCCCGCAGCCGAGCATGTACCGCGGGCGGCTGTGGACGATGCGCCAGTTCGCCGGATTCGGCACGCCGGAAGACACCAATCAGCGCTTCAAGTACCTGCTGGAGCACGGCATGACCGGCCTGAGCACCGCCTTCGACATGCCGGCCCTGATGGGCTACGACGCCGACCACCCGATGTCGCGCGGCGAAGTGGGGAGGGAGGGCGTCGCCGTCTCCACGCTGAAGGACTTCGAGGTCCTCTTCAGCGGAATCCCGCTCGACCGGGTCACCACCAGCATGACCATCAACGCCAGCGCGATCTTCGCGCTCTGCGCGTACGTCGCGGTCGCGGAGAAGCAAGGGGTCTCGCAGGACAAGCTCGGCGGGACCATCCAGAACGACGTCCTCAAGGAGTACATCGCGCAGAAGGAGTGGGTGGTCGGGCCCCGGCCGGCCACGCGCATCGTGGTGGACATGATCGAGTACACCGCGAAGCACATGCCGAAGTGGCATCCGGTCTCGATCAGCGGCTACCACATCCGCGAGGCCGGAGCGACCGCGATTGAGGAGTTGGCGTTCACGCTGGCGGATGGATTCGGCTACGTCGAGGAGTGCGTGAAGCGGGGGATGGACGTCGACGACTTCGCCCCGCGTCTGAGCTTCTTCTGGGACGTGCACAACGACTTCTTCGAGGAGATCGCCAAGTTCCGCGCAGCCCGCCGCATCTACGCGCGCGTGATGCGCGATCGATTCGGCGCGAAGAAGGCCATCAGCGTGACGTTGCGCACGCACGCCCAGACTGCGGGCGTGGCGCTGACCGCGCAGCAACCGTACAACAACGTAGTCAGGGTTGCGCTGCAGGCGCTCGCGGCGGTGCTGGGCGGCACGCAGTCGCTGCACACCAACTCGCTCGACGAGACATACGCGCTGCCCACCGAAGAGGCGGTCACCATCGCCTTGCGCACGCAGCAGATCCTCGCGCACGAGAGCGGCGTGGATCGCGTGGTCGATCCCCTCGCGGGGTCGTATTTCGTCGAGTACCTGACGGACGAGACCGAGAAGCGCGCGATGGAGATCCTTGCGAGGATCGACCGGTATGGCGGCATCATCCGCGCCATCGAGGAGGGCTACCCACAGCGCGAGATCGCGGAGAGCGCCTACCGGTGGCAGCGGGAGGTCGACTCGGGCGAGCGCAAGATCGTGGGCGTGAACGCCTTCCGCAAGGAGCGGGACGAGCCGATTCCGACGCTGAAGATCGATGACGAGCTGGTCCACAAGCAGGTGGAGCGATTGAACGCCGTGAAGCGCAACCGCTCGCAGCGGGGGGCACAGGAGAAGCTGCGCGCCGTCGAGGACGCTTGCCGGAGCGACAAGAACCTCATGTACCCGGTGCTCGAGGCCGTGAAGGGGTACTGCACTCTCGGCGAGGTCTGCGACGTGTTCCGCAAGGTGTGGGGTGCGTACCGCGAGAAGGGTACGTTCTAGAGCGGGCGAGCGCTCCACAGATTGCCCCGATTGCCGCACTTGCACTTGGCCGCCTGCATGACGACCGTGGGGGCCAATGGTCCCGCCCGGATGTCGAGCAGTCGCCGCCGCCCTCGTCCTCTCGGCCGGCGCCGCCTCGGCGGATCCGGCGTTCGACCAGCTCACCTTCCACCGAAACCGGCAGCGGACCGGGTGGAACAACGTCGAGAGCGTCCTGACACCCACCACCGTTTCCGGTTCCGGTTTCGGAAAGCTCTGGGATTCTCCGGCGTTCGACAAGGTGGTGGTCGGCGGGGCCACGTACGCGCCGCATATGTACGCTTCACCCCTGTACATCGACGATCTTGCGATCACCGGCGGCACGTTTGCCGGACAGCACTTCAGCGTCGTCATCGCGGCCACCAGCAACGGCTTCGTGTACGCGGTGAACGCGTTCCAGGCAGGAAGCGTCCCTGCCGGGACCATCCTCTGGCGAACCAGCCTCGGTCCCCCTTCGCCGGGTCCCGACAGCGTTCCCGTGGGGGTGATCGCCACTCCGATCGCGGATCTGTCGACTTCGCCACCGCGCCTCTATGTCACGGCTGATACAGCCAGTCCGACGCGGAGCTGGCGCGTGTACGCGCTCAACCTGGGCAGCGGCGCCGTCCTCAGCGGCTGGCCCCTCGCCCTCAACGACGCCACGGTGACGCCGGTGAACGTCAACGGACCGGCGTCGTTCCAGCCGACGGCGCGGATGTCGCAGCGTGCCGCGCTGAACCTCAGCCCCGACGGATCGGTGCTCTACCTCCCGTTCGGATCGTACATCGATGGCGGAGGAGGGTGGCTGGTCGCCGTGGACACCGGCCGCAGCTCCGGCACGCCGCGCATCGCCAGCGCCTTTTCCGGGGGGCCCTTTGCGCAGCCGTCGGCGAACGCCGGAATGTGGGGAGACGGCGGCGCCTCCATCGGGCCTAGCGGCCTCGTCTATGTGACGACCGGCAACGGGCCCTCGGGACCGCTCGATCGTTACTGGGGAGAGTCGCTGCTCGCGTTCGCTCCCACGTTGCCTCTGAGCCTGGTCGCGACCTACACCCCTTGGAACCACTGTCAACTGGACGATTTCGACGTCGATCTGGCGGGCGGAGCGCCCATGCTGCTACCCGATCTCGACCCGAGCCGGACCAGCACGCCGCATCTGATCGCGCTCGGCGGCAAGCAAGGGAACCTGTACTTGCTCGATCGCGACCACCTGCCCGGCGGCCTCGCGCGCAGGCCGAACTGCAACCGGTCGAACCCGATGGCTGCCCCTGCGGACGGATCCTTGTTCGGGGCGGACCTGCGCTCGTATTACGGGAACACGCGTGGGCCCCTGAACGTGTTCGGGCCCTACTCGGAGAACTTCAACAACGTCGACCTGGCGAAGTCGCGGACCACGCCCGCCTACTTCCGCGCCGCGGACGGAACGAGCTATCTCTTCTTCAGCGGTTCGACCAAGACCTGCGTCTCGTGCACCGAGCCGCAGGCGCCCGGTCTCGCACGCGTCAGGGTGGTCACGACCTCCGGCCAGCCCGCGTACCTGGCGATCGACGCCTTCCAGAGCTCGCTCAAGCTCAGGAATCCTGGCTCGCCGATCGTCACCAGCAACGGTTCATCGAACCCCGTCGTGTGGGTGATGGACACCAACATCGATCGCTCCGGCCCGCTGACCGCCACCACCGCGGCGCACCCGACGCTCTACGCCATCGACGGTCTGACGATGCGCGTGCTCTTCGCGAGCACGTCCTCGCAGCTCCAGGTCGGCGGCAAGTACTACCACCCGATCGCCGCGCGCGGCGTCCTCTTCATCGGGACCGATCGGCTGGCAGCCTTCGGGACGAGCTCCGCTCCGCCGCCTCCGCCGCCTCCTCCTCCGACGGGACAGCTGTTCTTCGATGATTTCAAGCGCACCACGGGCCTCGGCTCGAACTGGCGTATCATCTCCGGCGCCTGGCTGACGAGCACGCGCGCGGAGTCGAATTCGCACCCGAGCAACCAGGCCGCGGTCCAGGGACTCTCCTGCAGCGACTGCAGTGTCTCCGCGCAGGTGGTAAACTTCGGCGCCGCCGTCGCAGAGCTCGATCTGCGCCAGCAGTCCTCGAACGATCGCTACGACGTCGCCCTCCTCGCGAACGGAACGTTGCAGATCCGACGGCACAGCGGCGCGTCGGTCACCGTGCTCGCACAGGCGGCGAGCGGAATTGCCGATCTCTCGAACTGGGCGACGATCTCGCTGTCGGCCACAGGCACGAGTCCAGTGCGGCTCGTCGCCTCGGTGAATGGCGCGTCGAAGATCATCGTGAACGACTCGTCCGCGTCCGCCATCACTGTTGCCGGGACCGCCGGCATGTGGACCGACGTCGCGGGCGTCTTCTTCGGCGCCTTCACCGTCAACGGAACGTCCGGAGGAGGCACCGACGGCGGCCCGCCGGATGCCGGTCCCGATGCTGGTCCGGATGCCGGTCCCGATGCTGGTCCCGATGCTGGTCCCGATGCCGGTCCCGATGCCGGTCCCGATGCCGGTCCACCGCCGGATGCGGGTCCGGATGGCGGGCCACCGGGTGGTCCACCGACGGTGATCTTCTCCGACGCCTTCAACCGCACCACGGGGCTCGGTCCCAGCTGGCGCATCATCTCGGGCGCCTGGCTGACGAGCACGCGCGCCGAGTCGAATGCGCATCCGAGCAACCAGGCGGCCGTACAGAACCTCTCGTGCGCGGACTGCAGCATCTCGGCGCAGGTCGTGAACTTCGCGGCCGCGATCGCGGAGCTGGATCTGCGGCAGCAGCCCTCGAACGATCGCTACGACGTCGCGCTCCTGGCGAACGGAACCCTCCAGATCAGGCGCCACAACGGCGGCTCGATCACCGTGCTCGCATCGGCCCCGAGCGGGATCGCTGATCTATCGAACTGGGCCACCATCGCGCTTTCAGCAACCGGGGCGAACCCGGTGCAGCTGGTCGCCTCCGTGAACGGGGCGGCGAAGATCGCCGCGAGCGACTCGTCGGCCTCCGCGATCGCAGGCGCCGGGACGGCCGGAATGTGGACCGACGTGGCGGGCGTCTTCTTCGACAACTTCACCGTCGCGACCAACGGTGCGCCTGGCGGAGGCACCGACGGCGGCACGCCGGATGCCGGTCCCGATGCTGGTCCGGATGCCGGTCCGGATGCTGGTCCCGATGCCGGTCCTTCGGATGCCGGTCCGCCGACGGTGATCTTCTCGGACAATTTCAATCGCACGCTTGCCTCCGACCTCGGCCCCAACTGGACGATCCTCGCCGGCGGCTGGCGCGACAACGACAAGGCGAATTCCGACCGCACGGCGCTGGACCGCGCGATGGTCGCGGGAGTCTCCTGCGCCGATTGCCGCATCGATGCCAGCATGGTGAACTTCGGCGGCGGCGAGGCGATGCTCGAGCTGCGCGTCAACGGCGCGAATCGTTACGCGCTCGCGCTGACGACGTCGGGCGCGCTCGAGATCAGGCGCTATGCCGGAACGTCCGTCACCGTTCTCGCCAGCGTGGCGAGCGGCATCGCGAATCTCGGCGCATGGCACGCCTTCACATTCGCTGTCAGCGGGTCGTCGCCGGTAACGCTAACGGCGGCAGTCGATGGCGTCCCGAAGCTCACCGCCAGCGATTCCTCGTCCGCCGCATATCCGGGATCGGGAGGAGCCGGCATCGCGGCGACGGTGTCCGGCATCCTCTTCGACGACTTCACGCTGCGTCGTTAAGCCGCCTTCTGCGCCGTCTGTTTCACGGCCTCGATCTCTAGCATGAACTCCACCTTGTCGCCCACGAGGACGCCGCCGGTCTCCAGCGCCTGGTTCCACCGCAGGCCGAAATCCTTGCGATCGATGCTGGCGCTCCCGCTGAAACCGGCGCGCTCGCCTCCCCAGGGATCCTTGCCGCTGCCCTCGTAGGTGACGTCGAGGACAACGGACTTCGTGACGCCGTGGACCGTCAAGTCACCGGTGATGCGGTAGCGACCGGAGTCGGACTCTTCGACCTTCATGCTGCGGAAGGAGGCGGTGGGAAACTTCTCGACGTCCAGGAAATCGGCGGAGCGCAGGTGCGCATCGCGCTGACCGTCCGCCGTATCGATGCTCGCCGGATCGATGGTCACTTCGACCGAGGAGACGACGGGGTTTTCCGCATCGAAACGCAGCTGACCGCTCCACTTCGTGAACCGGCCGCGCGTCTTCGAGACCACCATGTGGCGGACGGAGAAGGCGATCGCCGAGTGAGACGGATCGATGTTCCAGGTGCCGAGGGCCATGAGTGACTCCTAAAAGGGTTGGAACTACGTTTTACGTAGGTACTGATGCTTTCGTGCGCCCGGGGATTCGCGGGGCTATACTTCTGCGATGACCGAGCGCCCTTACTCCAAGCACATCTGCGTGCACTTCCAGGCGGCGGTCGACCTGCTGGGGAAGCGATGGAGCCCGCTCATCGTCCAGCTGCTGTTGAAGAGGCCTCACCGCTACAGCGAGCTGGTCACCGAGCTCGAGGTGGTCAGCGAAGGGATGCTCTCGCAGCGACTCAAGGAGCTGGAAGGCGCCGGGGTGGTCCGGCGACGCGTGATCGGCGAGCAACCCATCCGGGTGGAATACCACCTCACCGACAAGGGTCGCGCGCTCGGGCGCGTCATCGGCGGACTCGAGCGTTGGGCCGAGCAGTGGATGTAGCCGACCGCATCTTCCTGGAAACCACGCGGCGCTTCGCTCCCGCGCGGCTGGCACGCGAGGACGTATCCACCGCGCTCACGCTGGTGCAGGTCGAACCGGGCAAGCCGATCGCGGACCTCGGTTGCGGATATGGCCGCCACCTCGCGGCGTTCGTCGAGCAGGGCCATGCGCACCCGCTGGGCGTCGATCGCAGCGCCTCGCTGCTCGACGAGGCCCGGGCGCAAGCTCCCTCCGCCCATCTGCTCCGCGGCGATCTGCGCGCGCTTCCCCTGCACGCGGGATCGCTGGCGGCGGCATTCTGCTTCTACAGCTCGATGTTCCTCGGCACCCACGCCGACGCCGTCGCCGCCTTGCGCGAGGCGGCGCGTGTGCTCCGGCCAGGAGGCGGCCTGGTGCTCACCACGGACAACCCGCTGCGGCTCGCGGCCCGCCCGCATCTGCGCTACGAAGAGGATGTGCCCGGACTTGGACGGATCGTCGAGGAGAGCGAGTGGGACGCCAAGGAGAATGTCGACCGGGTGAGGAAGACGCTGCGCACGCCCGCCGGCGAGAACCTTTCGGCAACGTTTTCCATCCGCTACTATGCACCGCCGCGGCTCATCGAGCTCGCGGGTGCCGCGGGATTCATCCTGCGCCGGCTGGAACCCGAATCCCCCTTGACGGAAGAGACGCTGCAGCTCATTGCCTTGCTGGAGAAGGTCCCCTGATGGCAGACAGCACCCGCAAGATCCGCATCCTCGTCGCCAAGCCCGGCCTCGACGGCCACGACCGGGGCGCGAAGATCATCGCCCGCGCCCTGCGCGACGACGGTTTCGAGGTGATCTATACCGGGCTGCACCAGACGCCGGAGATGATCGTCGCGGCGGCGGTCCAGGAGGACGTGGACGCGATCGGGCTCTCGATCATGTCGGGGGCGCACATGACGCTCTTTCCGGCGGTGATCGATCTGCTCCACAAGCAGGGGGCCGACGACGTGGTGGTCTTCGGAGGCGGGATCATCCCCGATCCGGACATCCCCGAGCTGAAGAAGCTCGGGGTCAAGGAGATCTTCACTCCGGGCGCGACCACCCGGTCGATCGCGGAATGGGTCCGCGACAACGTGCGCCCCCGGAGCTGATCCGGATGCTGCCGGCGCGCGTCACCATCTACGAAGTCGGGCCCCGGGATGGCCTGCAGAACGAGTCCGCGAACCTGTCCGTCGAGGCGCGCCTTCGCCTGATCGAAGCGCTGGCCGACGCGGGGCTCCGGCGCATCGAGCTCGGCTCTTTCGTCCGACCGGAATGGATTCCGCAGCTCGCGGACACGGACGCAGTTGCGCGCCGCGTCGTCCGCCGGCCGGACCTCCGGTACGCGGCGTTGGTTCCGAACCGCGCCGGACTGGACCGGGCCTTGGCAACCGGGGTGCGCGAGATCGCGCTGTTCATGTCGGCCACGGAGACGCACAACCTCAAGAACACGAACAAGACCATCGCGCAGTCGCTGGCGCATTTCGCCGAGATCTTGCCGGTGGCGAAGCAGCATGGAGTGTTCGTCCGGGCCTACTTGAGCACGATCTGGGGCTGCCCGTACGAGGGCAAGGTCGATCCGGCGCGGGCGCTGGAGATCGCGCGCCAACTGCGCGCCATGGGTTGCGACGAGCTGTGCCTCGGCGACACCATCGGCGTGGGAAACCCCAAGCAGACGCGGGAGATCCTCGAGCTGTTCCTGCGCGAGATGCCGCCCGGGCTGCTCGCCCTGCACCTGCACGACACGCATGGGACCGCGCTCGCCAACTGCCTCGCCGCGATGGAGCTCGGCATCGCGACGTTCGACACCAGCATCGGCGGGATGGGCGGCTGTCCCTACGCGCCGGGCGCCGCGGGGAATCTCGCCACCGAAGACCTCGCTTCGATGCTCGCCGACATGGGGATCGAAACCGGGATCGATCTGGTCAAGCTGATCGAGGCCGGCGCACTCGCGCAGGAGCTGGTCGGTCACAAGCTCGCGGGACGGCGCCTGCAGGCGGCGCTCGGGCGGCGCCAGCCCGGCGAGGCGCGGATCGCGGAAGCGACGTGAAATGGCCAATCTGATCCAGGAAGATCGCGGCTCGGTGCGGGTGCTGACCATCGACGGCGAGGCGCAGATGAACGTGCTCTCGCGCGCCCTGGTCGCCGACCTGGTCCAGCAGGCGCGGCAGGCTGCTGTCGAGGCGTCCGTGCGCGCGGTGGTCCTCACCGGAGCCGGAAGGCGCGCCTTCTGCGCCGGCGCGAATCTCAAGGAAAGGCGCGGCTGGACGGAGGACGACGTCAGGCGATGGCTGGTCGAGCTGCACGCCGCCATGCGCGAGATCGAGCGCTGCCCCAAGCCCTGGATCGCCGCGATCAACGGTCTCGCGCTCGGCGGCGGGTGCGAGCTGGCGCTGGTGTGCGATCTGCGCGTGATGGATCCGGCTGCGCGGATCGGCCTGACGGAGACGAAGGTGGGCGTGATCCCCGGCGGCGGCGGCACGGTCCGGCTCCCGCGTCTCGTCGGCATGGGGCGGGCCAAGGACCTGATCCTCACCGCGCGCCGGGTGGAGGCACAGGAAGCGCTGCAGATCGGCCTGGTCAACCGGATCTCCGCCGCGGGCGATTCCGTCTCCGCCGCGGTTGCGCTGGCGCACGAGATCGCCGCCAACGCGCCGATCGCCGTCTCTGCGGCGAAGGCCTCGGTGGAAGAGGGGTGGGACCTGCCGATCGATGCCGCTCTCGAGCGGGAGCGCCACCATTACGAGAAGCCGCTGCTCAGCGAGGATCGCCTGGAGGGCCTGAACGCCTTCGCCGAGAAGCGTCCGCCCAGATGGCGGGGGAAATGATCCCGCTCGCGGTCACTGCACGAGCAGGGCGTTCGGTTGGAAATACCCCGCGATCGAGAGCAGCGCGACCGGCTGCTGGTCGCGGCCCGCGCTCGTCCCCTCGAAGCGGCCGAGAAAGAGGAAGTCCTTCTCCGGCTCGAGGAACGGGTCTGCCTGTGCAAGCCTGCCGAGCGCGAGTCGCCCGGTCTCCACCCGCTCGTTGTCGAACTTCTGCTTGACCGTGGAGAACTCGCTGCGGCCGCTGGAAGCGTATTTCGAGCTGCCGCGCGCGTCGCCGTACCTCGTGGTCGATACCTCCCCCTGCGAGCTCCCGGTGCTCGACCGGTCCCAGCGGGAGACGTTGCCGACCTGCACTTCGCGAGCCGTCGCGCG
>Ga0209689_1003474_pt1 | contig 11616 bp, 14 predicted proteins | sample GraSoiAngelo_149_FD_187119 | JGI IMG/M metagenome (GOLD analysis project Ga0209689, IMG submission 187119) | Grasslands soil microbial communities from the Angelo Coastal Reserve, California, USA - 14_1009_09_30cm (SPAdes) (version 2) | ecosystem: Environmental > Terrestrial > Soil > Grasslands ...
GCCGCGATGGTCTTCAACGAATGCTGTTCAAGCGCGAGCACGTGCTCGGCCACGGCTCGATAGGTCCACTGGCCTGGTGCCGTCTCGCTGTTGAATTGCTCGTCGGTCAGCCCAATCAAGGAGCCGATGAGACGCGTCCGCTCTTCGAGCCACTCGGCTAGCAGCCGTTGCATCCGCGAGGCAGTGATCCGCGCTTCGTAGCGTGCTTCGAGGATCTGTCCCGTGTGGATCTTCTCGTGGTCGATGTCGTTGGTAAGTAGTGTCCAGACATCTTTACCCTGCGCACATACGTGAGACGACGGCATCGTCAGCTCGCGGTCGGAAGCCTCGACCAGGATGTCCATCGTCGCCATTGTTTCTCTCGTCAATTCGCGGATTGCCTCTCGGACGGTCGCCGCCATGTTTGCTTCCTCCTATTGAGTTCGCCGGTGACGCTGACTATCGCACGAACCGCCCCTCTTGACCTTCCAGCGACTGGAAGGTCTAAATTCACCAAGAGCGATCCAGGCACGGAGGACCAACCGATGGAGCAGCCGATGACCATTGGCCAGCTTGCGAAGACGACAGGAGTGTCGCCGAAGACAATTCGCTACTACGAGCAGATCGGAGTGCTTCCGGTTCCCGGGCGTACCCCGTCAGGCTACCGCCAATACGGCGAGCCGGCCGTGGCGCGGCTGCACTTTGTCTGTCGAGCCCGCGCGTTGGGGCTGCCGCTTCGGCGGCTCCGTATGCTGACGAGCATTCTCAACAGTGCACGGCGGGCACCGCTCCGTCCGAGGCTTCTCGCGCTGGTTCGGGAGCAGATCTCGACCGTTCAATATCGAATCGCTGAGCTCGAAATGCTTCGGCAGCAACTCGAACATGTGTCCGAACGAATGCTCACGTTGGCTCCATCGCCTGAGGCCGGTATGTGCCGATGCCTGGAAGCCCCGGGTGCGACGGAACGTCCTCGGGCGAGCAATCTCGCGCGCCTCAAGACTCCTGCGGCAAGCCATCATCGCGCCTGAGCATGCGCGGCGAGTACCGATCGCGGTGCTCGCCGCGGCGTTCTTGTTCAATCTGGGTCAGGGTGTTCTCCGCCCCTCGATGCCGCTCTACCTGCAGAAAACCTTTGCCGCGAACTACAGCATGGTGACCTTGATCCCCGTCGTGTTCGGCGCGGGGAAATGGATCGCCAACTTGCCGGCCGGGTATCTGCTAGGTCGTCGCGGGCGTCCGCTCATGATCTGCGGGCTCCTCGTCGTTGCGCTCGTCGATGTCGCCAGCGTCGTGACTTCGCGCTACGACGTGTTTCTCGGGTTGCGCGCGCTGGGCGGCGTGGGCTGGGCCATGTTCGCGACCGTCGCGACGACGACGACGGTCAGTCTGGCCCTCGGGCATCGACGGGGGCGGGCGGTCAGCCTGTTGTTGATGAGTGAGACGTCAGGGCTATTGCTGGGCAGCGCGGCGGGGGGCTGGCTCTATCAGGGAGTCGGAGTCGTGAGCCCGTTCCTGTTCGAGGCAGCGTGCATGGCCTTGGCGACGGCGGCGGCCGCAGGCTGGAGCTCATCCACCGCGAGCGCCCCGATGACGCCGCACCAGCGTCACGACCGACTCCTCTTGAGTGTCGTTCTCCGCACGCCCGGTGTTCTGCTCATGGGCGTGACCAGCTCTTTGTTAATCGCGATTCAGACCGGGATTCTCGTGTTCCTGTTCCCTCTCTACTTGGTCAAACGAGGTGGCCTGGATCCGGAAGGCGTCGGCTTCCTCGTCAGTCTGGGCGTGCTTGGACGGCTCATCGCGCTATGGCTCGGCGGCAGTGCCTCGGACCGGTGGGGGCGTATGCACGTGCTGGTCCCAGGCTTGCTCGTCTATGCCGCCTTGCTCGGGAGTATGCCGCTGCTGACACACCCAGGGATTCTCGGCGTCTACAGCTTCGGGATCGGGGCCGCGTCGGGCTTCGTCGCAACCATACCGACGGCGCTCACGAGCGATCAGGTCGAGCACGCACTCCAGGGTGTGGCGATCGGCTGGCTGCGGACAATGACCGACGGCGGCCAGATCATCGGCCCTCTCCTGATGGGCGCTCTCGCGGATGCCGTCGATCTTTCGGCTCCGTTCCTGATTGGAGCGGTCCTGCTCGCGGCAACCGCGTGGCTGTGCCACCGACGCAGCAACGTGATGTCGCTGCGGGCTATCCCAAGAGGACGAGACCGATGACCACAGCGGCTGGGCCGGTGATGTTTATCGCTGCGCATCCGGACGACCCTGAATTCTTGGCCGGCGGCACCGTGGGCCGCCTGGCCAAGGAAGGCTGCGACATCACCTACGTCATCATGACCAACGGCAACAAGGGTTCCGCCGACCGCAGCGTCACGTCGGGGGCGCTCACGGCGATCCGAGAAGAGGAACAACGGCGCGCGGCCCGCGTGCTCGGCGTCAGGCACGTCGAGTTTCTCGGCTACGAGGACGGTGAACTGGAGGACACGCGCACCCTGCGGCGTGACGTCACCCACCAGATTCGGCGGTGGCGCCCCTCCTTGATCGTGACGCTGAACCCGCACCGCACGTATCACAATTTCCCGGGCTGGCATCGGGATCACCGCACTACAGGACGTGTCGTCCTCGACTGCGTTTACCCGCTTGCCCGAGACCATCTCGCCTTTCCTGAATTGCCCTCCGAGTACGAACCTCACAGTGTGCGAGAGGTTCTCCTCATCCAGTGGGAGCACCCGCAGCTGGTCCTGGACATCACGGACACCATCGACCTGAAGCTCGAGGCGATCCGGTGCCACAGGAGCCAAGTCGGTGACTTCAAGGCCGTCGAGGCTCGCGTGCGGAATCGCGCGGCGGTCCTTGGGAAGGAGAGGGGCTATTCGTACGCCGAGGGGTTCGACCAGATCGTGGTGCCGGGATAAAGCTTGGCTCATCGACCCGGAGCACCGGTCACCGTCAGGTCAAGCGCTATTCACCCGGGCGCGTTCGCCGAATTTACACGAGCCAGCGGACCAGCCGGGCGACGCGGCTCCCGTGGTCGGCCGCCCGATCCAGGCGCGGCGCCACGAAGGCGTCCACCCCGAAGCTCCGGCCTGCGTCGGTCAGGAGGAACATGACGGGGAACATGATCAGCATCACGTACGACCATCCCCACTCGTGCGGCACGCCGAGGATGCCGATTGTGATGTTCGCCGCCATGCCGATGGCCGCCAGCGAACCGAGTCGCGTGAACAGGCCGAGGATCAGCGTGACGGCAATGAAGGTCTCGGTGATGAGCGTCATCCAGCCGAAGAACGTCCAGTGCGGGATCATCACGTTGACGAGGAAGTCGCGATAGGCCGTGGCCGTGGGGTGCTGGATTTCCTGCTGCACCCAGTACCAGAGGCCGCCGCCGGACTTGCGACCGAAGTCGTCCGAGGGGACCTTCCAGGCCGATTGCTGCCACCAGAGATAGCCGTAGAGGAGTCGCGCCAGGCCGACAGGCCAGAGCGGCGCCACGGCGCGTAGCCAGCCCGCGGCGCGAGGAGCGGGCGCGGCCCCGGCGCTTGGTTCCAGGCCAGGGACACTACGGACATCTCGGTCGGCCATCATCACGCTCATATCAGCACCTCATTCCGGGCCTTTGGACACAGCCCGCCGGTCGCGGGATTCGCCCCAGGAGGTGCGTTGTCGAGCATCGACGCCGTGGCGGGTTGCCGACCGGCGCCGGCATAATTTAACATCCCCGTGACACCGTCCGCCGGCCGCGTGCGATAGTTCGGTCGGCCGGGGAGGGTTGGCGTGACGAAAGCGTTTTCTGTCGGTATCGGGCTGACCAACGACTGCAATCTCCGTTGCGCGCATTGCTACCGGCCCGACATGGTGCTGGATCGGCTCACCCGGGCCGACGTACGCCGGGTATGCGACGCCGTTCCGACGGCCTCGATGAATCTCGGCGTCGGCGAGAACGGCCTGCACTCGGAGTATCAGGGTATCCTCGACGACCTGGCGGTGCGCGGCATCAAGACGAGCATCACGTCCAACGGGCTCAGCATCGACCGGCTCGACGACGAGCAGCTCACACGCTTTCACAGCGTCGAGATGTCGCTGGACTTCCCCACTGAGGACGAGCACGACACCTTCCGCGGCCAGGGCAATTGGCGGACGGTCGTAGCCGCGCTCGAGCGCTGCGCCGGCCTGAAGGTGCCGGTCACGGTGACCGCGGTGATGATGACGATCAACTACCGGCGGTTGCCGACGCTGGCGCACGTGGCCGCGAGCTTCGGCGCCAACCTTCGCGTCAACGTCTACCAGCCCGCGAGGACCGACCGCTTCACGCTCACCTACGAGCAGCTCTGGGAGGGCTTCCGGGGCCTCGCCGCCGCCACCCGCCTCGTCGCCACCACCGAGCCGGTGCTCGCTGGCGTGCTCGGGCTTCGCGACTTCCCGGGCCCCGGCTGCGGCCGGTCGACCGTCCGCGTCACCCCAGACGGGCGCGTCATGCCCTGCACGTACTGGCCCGGCAGCCGCCTCACGATCGCCGATCTCGAGCGCGCCGGCGGAGACATCGTCGAGGCGGACGAGTTCGTCGCCGCGCGGCGCCCGCCCCCGACATGCGCCGACTGTCCGTGTCGCGGCGGCTGCGCAGGTCGCCGCGCCCTGACCGGGCGGCTCGACGCCCCGGATCCCTACTGCCCGTTCGCACGCGGCGAGCGGATCGTCCTCGACTGGGAGCGCGCCGGCGGCCGAGATCTTCCGAAGGTCGGCAGCGCGTGCACCACGGTCGTCTCGGCGCTCTGACCATGGCCCCCGCGTGCCGCCCGGCCGTCGTCGGCGCGCTGCCGCGCTCGCTCTATCTTGAGACGACCAACCGATGCGACTCGAAATGTCAGACGTGCATCCGGACGTTCCAGACGCTGGAGCCACCGGCCGACCTCACGCTCGAGCGCGTGCAGGCCATCGTCGCCCAGTTTCCGGTCCTCGATCGCGTCGTGCTGCACGGGATCGGAGAGCCCCTGCTCAATCCGCAGATCTTTGACATCGTGGCGTACCTCAAGACGCGGGTCGCCTCGGTGCTGTTCAACTCCGACGCCATCTCGCTGACACCTCCGCGGGCCCGCCGGCTCGTCGAGAGCGGACTGGACGAGTACCGTGTGTCGATGGACGCGGCCACCGCCGCGACCTATCTCCAGCTCCGCGGCGTCGATCGGTTCGAGCGCGTGACGGCCAACGTCACCCGGCTCGTCGCGTTGCAGCACGAGCTGGGCCGGACGACTCCGCGCGTGTCACTCTGGTTCACCGCGACGCGCGCGAACATCGAGGAGCTGCCCGCTTTTGTACAGCTCGCCGCCGACCTCGGCGTGGGCGAGGTCTACGTGCAGCGCCTCGTCTTCAACGGCCTGGGGCTCGCCACCGAGGCCAACGCGCTGCACGGCAGGCTGAGAGCGCGCGAGCAGGCGCGACTCGTCGAGGCTGAAGCGCTCGCGACACGCCGCGGCGTCGCGATGCGAGCCTCCGGCCTGACCAGCCCCCTCGCCAGCCTGCGGGGCAGCGACGACGAGGCGCGCCCGTGGTCAGGCTGCCAGCGCCCGTGGACGTTGGCCTACGTCACCGCCAACGGCAATGTCCTGCCGTGCTGCATCTCGCCGTGGGTGGCTCGGGATTACGCGGGCCTGATCCTCGGCAACGCATTCGGTGAGCGCTTCGAGGAGATCTGGGACGGCGCGCGCTACCAGCAGTTCCGCACCCAGTTCGAGACCGCCACGCCGCCCGACCCGTGCCGCGGATGCGGACGGCTCTGGAGCATCTGAGCCGTGCCGGCGTCGACGCGTCGATCGCCACTCATGCTGGGGCTGGGCGAATCGCCGCAGTATTGAACACGATCGCGGTCGCGATCATGGCCAAGGCGCCGCGGCCCGGCGCGGTGAAGACGCGACTGTGCCCCCCGCTCCGGCGGTCGTGACCCGGAAGCGTGAGATCCGCTGGTGCAGCGTTCTCCTCGCGGCCTGCGTGGCGGGGCCGTGGGGCGTCGGCGCGGCGGACGCTCAGACGGCGCGGTTCCCGCCGGCCGATCGTCCGGTCGCACCGATCGTTACGCCGGCCTATTCGACCGAGGCGGAGCGCGACGCGCACGGAGAGGCGGAGCGCGTGCTGAACCGTCTGGGTGTCAAGCCTGGGATGCGGGTCGCCGACGTCGGGGCCGGCGACGGCTACTACACCGTGCGACTCGCGAAGCGTCTGGGAGCGAGCGGAACGATCTACGCCGAGGACGTCACCCAGCCCTACCTCGATCGCCTCGCAGCGCGGCTCACCCGCGAGGGTATCGCCGGCGTCACGATCGTGCACGGAACGCCGGCCGACCCTCGACTGCCCGCGCAATCCATCGACCTCGCGCTCCTGGCGCACATGTATCACGAGGTCGAGCAGCCGTACGAGTTCCTATACCGGCTCCACGCGGCGCTGGCACCTGGCGCTCGGGTCGCGATCATCGACAACGACAAGCCCACTGAGAAACACGGCACGCCGCCGGCGCTGCTTCGCTGCGAGCTGGCTGCCGTCGGCTATCGTCAGGTCGACTTCTTGGAGCTCGCCCCAGCGGATGGATACCTCGCGGTCTTCGCCCCGCCCGAGGCGCTGCCCCGGCCGGAGGACATCCGGCCGTGCCGGCGCTGACGAGCCGGGCGCGGACCCCCCAGGACGCCGACGAGCGCGACCATCCCCGCCGGCGCTTCGTGACGCTCGACGGCGAACCCAGCGGCGGCGAGACGGGCCGTCACGCGCGCGGGCGCGAGCCGCAGCTTGCGGTACACGCTCTTGCGGAATCGCCACCCATCCGGCTGCCGTACCCAGATGAGGTCGTGCACCTTCACCGTGGAGGCCTCGTACTCGAGAAAGCACGTCATGACGAGGTCGTCCCACGCGCCGAGCGGGATCACCCGTTCGAGATCGCGGAGCTCGCCGCTGAGGTCGCGGAACGTGAGCACGAGCCGCGCGCCGGCCATGAGCCGCCCCGCCACGCCGTGGAAGACGCGATCGAGGTCGGCCTCGCGGTCGAGATGCGCGAGCGTATCGCCCATGCAGACGGCCAGCTCGATGCCCGCCGGCACGAGCCGGGCCACGTCGCGAATGTCGCCCGCGATCGCCTCGACGGGCAGGCCGCGCGTCCGGTCGTTCAGCTCGGCGAGGAGTCGCTGACTGAAGTCGACGGCCAGCACCCGAAAGCCGAGGCGCGCGAGCGCGACGGACTGGAAGCCCGAGCCGCAGCCGAGATCCACGGCCAGCGCGCCCGACGGCCGCGCGCTGACGCCCAGTCGTTCGAGCAGTGCGCGCTGCTCGGTCACTTTGGCCTCGAAGTCACCAAACATGCGGGTGTAGTGCTCCGCCAGCACCGCGTCGTAGTGGTCGCGGACCGTCGCCATGGCGATCAGTTGAGCTCGACGGACATCGGCTCGCCCTTGACGTGGATGCGGATCAAGAGAAACTTGAACGCCGCGGTCCGACTTGCGTTACGCCCGGCGTGAATACGCCCAGGCGGCACGTGCGCGACCGTGCCGGGTTGCAGGCGTTGCGCCGGAGCGCCCTCGACCTCGAGCGTGCCCTCGCCCTCCAGCACGTACACGAGCTCATGGCCGGCGTGATAGTGTCGGCCATGCGACCAGCCAGGCGTCGTCTCCAGTCGGGAGACGATCAACTCGGGCTTGTCGAGCCTCGTCAGATCGGCGCGATAGAGTGGAGTCTCGGTGAACGAGGGAGGCGCCGCGAGGAGCTGGTGGCCCGTCGCGCCGACGGCGGCGCCACCGAGCAGTGTCCCCACGATCACCGGCCAGCGGATCGGTCGGCCGGCTGAGCGCATCGCGTGCTCCTTCTCGCGCTGACCGGGGCGGGGATTGGACTGAGCGCCGCCTGCTGGGGGCTGGCGCGGATACCGAATCTCGTCCTCGCGCCGCGCGCGTTCCTGGTGCTCTTCAGCTTGGCGTTCCTGGCCTACGTCGCGGGCGCCCTCGCCGCCTACCATCTCCGTAGCCACCGCAGTGTCGCGGTAATCCTGGCAATCGGTGTCGTCGCTCGCCTGATTCTGCTCCCGACTACGCCCTCGCTCTCCACCGACGCCTACCGGTACCTCTGGGACGCCCGTGTCGCCAGCGCCGGGATCGATCCCTACGCGTACGCGCCGACAGCCCCAGAGGTCGCCGGGCTGCGCGACGCCAGCATCTACCCGCAGCTGAACCACCCGACGTGGCAGACAGTGTATCCGCCGCCGGCGCAGGCGTTCTTCCGAGCAGTGTACTGGATCGCGCCGGGCAGCGTGGCCGCCATGAAGCTCGCGCTCGGCATCGCCGAGTTGCTCGCGCTGGCCGCGCTCGTTCTGCTTCTCCGGACGCTCGACCTACCGCCCGGCCGGCTCGCGATCTACGCGTGGAATCCGCTGCTGCTCGTGGAGATCTGGGGCAGTGGTCATCTGGACGCGCTGGTGCTCGCGGCGGTCACCGCCGCCGCGCTGGCGTCAGCCCGGCGGCGCGACGGTCTCGCCGCCGTCCTGCTCGGCCTCGGCACGCTCGTGAAGCTCTATCCCGCAGTACTGTACCTGCTGCTCCCCCGGCGTCGCAGCGCGTCGGTGGCCGCCGCGTTCGCGAGCGTCGTCGCCGCAGGCGTCATCGTCACCGGAGGTCTCGATCACTGGCCATTGGCGCCGATCGCGCGCTACGTCCGTGACGAGTACTTCAATCCAGGCCTCGTACGCTCGATCGTGAACGAGCCGATGCTCGTGGTGGCGGCAACCGCCGCCTGGGTGATCGCCGTCGCGTGGCGCGGCGGCGCGGCGCACCTGGCCGCGCGCGCCGCCCCCCTGGTGATCGGCGTCATCGTGCTCGGCCCGAGCGTGTTCCCGTGGTATGTGGTCTGGCTCGTCCCGCTGCTCGCGGTCACGCCGTCCGTCTCGCTGATCGCCTTCACGGGCACCGTGGCCTTCGCGTACGGCTTCTTCCTTTCCCAGCCGTGGGCCATCCCGTGGTGGGCCCGGCTCGTCGAAGTGGCGCCGTTGGGCTTTGCCGCGGCTCGAGAACTCCGGGCGTTCTCCGGCGAAGTCCACCGTGCGCGCGCGGGCGTCGAAGCTGAATGAAGGCAGTCTTGCGTGACGCGCTCGCCGGGGCGCGACTCGAAACTGAGCGTGATGTACATGCCGAGCCGAGGGACGCCGCGCGTGTTCGGGAACTCCACGCACACGTTCGCCGTGCACGTGGCTGGCGGGGAGCCGACATGCCCGACGCCATGCCCAACCGGGTGGGAAGGGTGCGGTTCCGTGCGCTTCCGTGCGCATGCGCGCGATGAGTAGAGTCCCCACTCGTGCCCAAAAACGTGGCCGGCAGAATTTCGTAAACGTGCTCGCCCGAACGCGGGCGGCGATCGCGCCGGGCCCCCGGCTCTCGGAAGCCAGAATACCGGGAAGGCGTTTGCTATAATCCGCCCGGACAATTCATCCGAAGGAGTCTGCACAATGCAGTTTCGGAAACACCCGTGGCACGATGACGTCGAGTTGCGTCCGAGCGATACGGCCGAGGACGGCGACGCCGAAGACGCTGAGGAGCTCGACGACGAAGAAGACGATGACGACGACTTCGACGATGATGACGACTTCGATGACGACGATCTCGACGACGAGGACCTGGACGACGACGACCTCGACGATCTGGACGAGGACGACCCCGCCGAAGCCGACGGCGACGCACCCGCCGACGCCGGCGGCGAGGACGCCCCCGAGGAGGATGACGAAGACGAGTAGCCGGTAGCCCACCACGCGACGAGGAGGCGGCGAGAATGGATGCTTGGCTGTTCCTACTGCGCTGGTTTCACTTTCTGGCCGGCATCACCTGGATCGGGATGTTGTACTACTTCAACTTCGTGCAGGTCCCGTTCTTCGCAGGGGCCGAGGCGCCGGTGCGGACCGGCATGATCGCAGGTGGGCTCGTCAGTCGAGCGCTCTGGTGGTTCCGATGGGGCGCGATGCTGACCTTCATCACCGGCTGGCTCTATCTACTGCATCGGCTCGGCCAGTTCGGTGTCCAGCCGTTCTTCGCGACGTCCTACGGCTGGGCGATCTTCATCGGTGGCATCATCGGCAGCCTCATGTGGTTCAACGTCTGGTTCATCATCTGGCCGGCGCAGCAGGTCGTCATGGCGTCGACGGCCCGGGTGAAGGAAGGCGGGCAGGCGATCCCCGAGGCGGCCGCGCGAGGCGCCCGCGGCGGCGTCACATCCCGCACGAACACCCTGCTGTCGATCCCGATGCTGTTCTTCATGGGCTCGGCGAGCCACTACGCCTTCTTCACGCCGACGGCGCGGGGGGCGAAGATCGCGATGCTCGTCGTCTTCGTGATCATCCTCGCGATCGTCGAGGGCAATGCGGTCATGGGACCGGCGACGCCGGACAAGGCGAGCGCGGGTAAGAAGCTCCTCAGCACCGTCAAGGGCACGCTCTGGGCGGGATTCGTGCTCACCGCGATCTTCGTGATCGCGATCAAGATCATCTTCGCCTGATCCGACGGCGGGGTACGGCGCGAAGGCCCGGCGGGATTCCGCCGGGCCTTTTCGCGTCAGCGCAGGTATTCGGCGAGTGACGCGATCTCCGGCGCCACCGCCGGGATCGGCACCATCACCGTCGTCGGCCGCTTCGGCGTGTAGCCCGGCGGGTACGTCCCGCTCACCACCTTCGCCTCGAGCAGCTCCCGGGATGAGCCCTTGATCGGCGGCCCGACGGGGCCGGGCTGCGAGGGATCGGTGTTATGGCAGGCCACGCAGTGCGCCAGATACGTCTGCCGCCCGCGCTCGGCGGCCGGCGACAGCCCGCTATCGGAACAGCCGCCGAGCGCGACGGCCAGCGCGAGCAGCGCCAGCGGCGCCGCTCTCATGCGAGATCGTCCCGCAGACTTCGCTTGGTCTCGTCCGAGAGAACCGTCCGCGCCCGCTCGTTCGGATGCTCGATGACCAGCGCGACCTCGGCGGTGGCGAACAGCTGGCGAGCCGCCGGCGGCAGGGCGAAACGGACGAAGTGCACGGCGCTCAGCGCGTTGTACACCTCGAGCTCCTCGGCGATCTTCGAAGTCTCCACGATGCGCTCGGCCCGCACCATCTCCTGGATCTGGAACCAGACCGTCGAGCGATTCTCGAACACGAAGGTGAGGTAACGGCCAACCGACACGCGGCGCGCCTTCTTCAGCTCGGCGATCTCACGGCGGCGCTCCACCCGGACCTTTTCGTACTCGACGAGATTGAGGATGATCCGGCGGGGCCGCGTCAGGCGGAGCCCCCGGTCGCGCAGCGTGTCGATCGCCTTGTTAAGAATCATTATCAACTACGCCCGCAGCGCAGAGTACACGCGGCGCCGAGCGCGTGTCAAGCACCGGCCATCTGGCGCGGTCGGTGGACTTCCAGTAGACTACCCACCTCAGGAGGACCGTTCGAATGGCTCGGCCCCCCGGGCTTCGGATTCAGGGAGCCCGACAGAACAATCTCAAGAACGTTTCGCTCGAGATCCCGCACGACCGCCTCACCGTCGTGACCGGGGTGTCCGGCTCCGGCAAGTCCTCCCTCGCCTTCGACACGCTCTTCGCCGAGGGCCAGTGGCGCTACATCGAGTCACTGTCGACGTACGCTCGGATGTTCCTC
>Ga0209689_1003480_pt1 | contig 11609 bp, 9 predicted proteins | sample GraSoiAngelo_149_FD_187119 | JGI IMG/M metagenome (GOLD analysis project Ga0209689, IMG submission 187119) | Grasslands soil microbial communities from the Angelo Coastal Reserve, California, USA - 14_1009_09_30cm (SPAdes) (version 2) | ecosystem: Environmental > Terrestrial > Soil > Grasslands ...
CCGAGAAGTGCTACGAAGGCGCGCGGCTTCTCGCCCGGGCCATCGTGAACGCCAAAGCGTAGCGTTCCAAGAAGGGGGCGTGGCGCGCGCCACGCCCCCGGCCGGCCGAGCCTAGCGGGCCGCGGGCTTGGTCACCGCCGCGTAGATCATGTTCTTCAGCACCGCGCGATACGGCACGCGCTGCTTGGGCGCCTGCATCATGAAGACCACGAGCATGTCCTCTTTCGGATCGATCCAGAAGAAGGTGCCGCCGGCCCCGCCCCAGTTGAACTCGCCCACTGAGCCGGCCAGCGGCGAGACACCGGCGTCCTTGCGCACCGCGAAGCCGAGACCGAAGCCAAAACCCGGCCCGGGAAGGTAAAGCGGCCCGGGCGCGATGGAGGCGCTCAGGTGATCGGCCGTCATGAAGGCGACGGTCTTGGGCCCCAGAATGCGCTTGCCGCTGAGCGTGCCGCCGTTGAGCAGCATCTGGGCGAACCGCGCGTAGTCCATGGTGGTGCCGACCATGCCGCCGCCCCCTGACTCCCATTTCTGCGCCACCCGAGGGTCATTGAAGTCCGCATCGATACCGATACTTCTGTCGTTGGGAAACGGCTCGACGATGCGGTCCTGCTTGCTCTTGTCGGTGACGTAGAAGCTCGTGTCCTTCATGCCGAGTGGGTCCAGGATGCGCGCCTTCTCGAACGCGAAAAGTGATCTGTCGCTGACCACCTCGACGACCCGGCCGAGCACGTCGGTCGCGTAACTGTACTCCCAGGTGGTGCCGGGCTGATAGGCGAGCGGGAGCTTGCCGAGCCGTTCCACCAGCTCGGCGTTCGACGGATAGTCGCCTGACACCTTCGCATCGACGTACATCTTCTTCACGAGCGTATTGCCGAAGAAACCGTAGGTCAGGCCCGATGTGTGGCGAAGGAGGTCCTGAATCGTCATGTCGCGCTGAGACGGAACGAGCTCGAGCGTGGGCTTGCCCCCGCTCGGGTCTGGCTTCTCGACACCCACCTTCAAGCCGCCCAGCTTCGGGATGTACTTCGACACGGGCTCGTTGAGCGCGAGCCTGCCCTCCTCGAAGAGGATCATGGCCGCGACCGAGGTGATGGGCTTGCTCATCGAGTAGATACGGAAGATGGCATCCCGGGTCATGGGCGCCTTGGCCTCGGGGTTCAGCATCCCGAGCGTCTCGAACATGGCGATCTTGCCGTGCCGCGCGACCAGCACGATGGCGCCGGGAATCACGCCCTTCTCGATATCGGCCTTGAGCCGCGCCGTGAGCTTGCCGAGCCGCTCGGAGGAGAGGCCGACCTCTTCGGGTTTCGCGCTGGGAAGGCTCTGAGCCGCGGCTGCGGTCGAGAGAAGCAGGCACCACACCAGCACCAGAAAGGCCGCCCTTGCTTTCATGACACGTCCTCCGCACCGAGGTTGATGCCATCCCACGTCATCGCCGAGGTCTCCATCCGTCTCCGCCGGGCAGGGCCCCACCGGCGTGCCCCGCGGGCGCCACGCTACCAGGGGGGTGGCGAGAGGTCAATCGATGGTCGCGAGCGTCGCCGTGGCGCACAAGTGCCGGTCAGCCTTGACTTATTGTAGCCCCGCCTGTATCGTTACCCTTCGCGGTGGGGCTGTAGCTCAGTTGGGAGAGCACAAGGCTGGCAGTCTTGGGGTCAGGGGTTCGAGCCCCCTCAGCTCCACCAATTTAATGGATAGGTCGTCACGGGGCAGGTGGTCGCAGCGCTAGACCGCCTGCCCCGTCGCTTTTCGCTCCGACTACGGCTTTCTCCCCGTCTCCGGCTCAAGAAGCCGTCTGTAGACCGAAGCCGGCGCCATTGTCCTTCACGTAGTAGATGCGTCCGTTGCCTGCTTCCTGCCGGCAGCCCACCTCGATGACGGCGGGGTTCCGGTGGCGCGTGAACTTGCCCTCTCGCGACCGAATTTGACCGTGTCTTGCGGTGATGTAGACTCTGCCTGCCTGCTACGACGAGGTCGGCCAGGTCACAGGGATAGGCGGGTAGCTCAGCGGGAGAGCGCGGCTTTCACACGGCCGAGGTCGCAGGTTCGAGCCCTGCCCCGCCTACCACTGTTCCGGGGGTTTGCTCAGAGTGCCGGAAATCCGCTCGATCAGCGCCGTCACGTTTGCCACACCCGACATGGCGCGAGCCGTGCGGTTCTATGCGGCCCTCGGCTTCTCAATGGCCTACGGGGGCGAAACCGGGGCCTTCACATCGTTCCGGGTCGGGACGGGCCACCTGAACCTCGCGAGGGCCGTCGATCAGCCGCCGTCGTCAGGCGGGACGCGTGTCATTTTCTACGTCGACGACGTCGACGCCATGTACGCCCAGGCCCTGGCCCAGGGGTTCGCGCCGGAGGCGCCCCCTCGGGACGCGGCGTGGGGCGAGCGCTACTTTCACCTGACCGATCCCGACGGTCACGCCCTTTCGTTCGCCCGGCCCATTCGGGATGTCGGCGGATGACCCTTTCCCACCTCAGGAAGACCCTTCTGGAAGCCCTGTCACTGTTCATCTTTGGCCTGATTCTCGCGGCAACGGGGCCGGCGGCCGCCCAGAGCAATTTCGAGATCCAGGTCTACCCGTCCGAGACCGTGGCGCCGGGGACGACCATGGTGGAGCTGCACAGCAATGTCGCGGCCCAGGGGAGCACCAAGACAAAGGATGGCGTGCTCCGCACCCAGGGCGCCTTCCACGAAACGCTCGAGATCACCCAGGGCTGGACGTCGTGGTTCGAGACCGGCTTCTACGTCTTCACCAGCATCCAGCCCGACACCACCTGGGAGTGGGTGGGCGATCACATCCGTCCCCGCGTGCGCGCCCCCGAGAGCTGGAAGCTCCCTGTGGGCCTCAGCCTGTCCGCCGAGATCGGCTACCAGCAGCGCTCCTTCTCCGTGGACACGTGGACGCTCGAGCTCCGGCCCATCATCGACAAGCAGTGGGAGCGCTGGTACGTCTCGGTCAATCCGGTGCTGGATCGCGCCATCACGGGCGATAGCGTCAAGAACGGCTTCGAGTTCTCCCCCGCCGCCAAGATCAGCTACAGCGTGACGCCCAAAGTCGCCATCGGGCTCGAGTACTACGGCGCCCTCGGTCCGGTGACGAACTTCGATCGGGGCCGGGACCAGCAGCATCAGCTCTTTCCCGTCATCGATCTCGACCTGGGTCCGAAGTGGGAGTTCAACTTCGGCGTCGGCTTCGGGCTCACCCCGAGCACCGATCGACTGATCATCAAGATGATCCTGGGCTACCGCTTCGAATGGGGAGGCGGCACGCACAAATAGCGTCGCTCGCCCTCGCCCGCCGCGAGATTGCTCGCTCAGAGAGCCTTGGCCATGCAGACGCTCAGCGGGGAATTCACGTACTCCCCGAAGGGAGGGATTCGCGAGAAGCCGGCGCCCTCGTAGAGGGCAAGAGCCTCGCCCTGGCGAAGCCCGGTCTCGAGGACCAGGCGCGCGATCCCGAGCGTCCGCGCCTCGGCCTCGAGCGCCGCGAGAACCGCCCGCCCGATGCCGCGGCCGCGCGCGTCCGGGCTGACGTACATCCGCTTGATCTCGCCCGTTCGCGCCTCGATGCGCCGGACCGCCCCGCATCCCACGGGCCGACCTCCGCTCGAGGCGATCAGGAATGCGCCCTGGCCATCGGCCACCTCGTCTGGATCCAGGCGGAAGTGATTGGCGCCGGGTTCTGGATAGCGACGCGAGAGCTCGGCGTTGAGCGCCTCGATGAGGACGCGCGCCGCGGACGAGAGGAGATCGCCTCGCTGAATCAGCACTTCGCCCGCGGATGCCTCTTCCCTCATCGCTTTCCTCCAAACCGGGGCCGCCCTCTCGCTCGCCGCTCACGGTAACACGTCGCGCCGGTCGACGGCACCTCACCCGACACAGAAGTTGCACGCCTCTCGCCGATCTGCCACAATTCGCGGGCGCCATGAATGATCAGCGTCGAGGAACGGTGATGGCATGAAGACGATCCGCACGGTGTGCGCGCACGACTGCCCGGACCAGTGCTCGCTGCTCGCGCAGGTGGACGGCGACCGCGTGGTGAAGATCCAGGGCGACCCCGAGCATCCCTTCACGGCGGGCTTCGCCTGCGCCAAGGTCAACCGCGAGCACGAGATGCTCGTTTCCCCCGATCGCATCCTCACTCCGCTGCGCCGCACCGGGGCCAAGGGTGAGGGGCGCTTCGCACCCATCACGTGGGAGCAGGCCCTCGACGAGATCGTCACGCGCTGGCAGGCCATCATCGAGGACGAGGGGCCGCTGGGCATCCTCGGCTATTGCTACAGCGCGCACCAGGGGCAGATCAACCGCGGGCTCATGCTGGGGCTCTTCCACGCCCTCGGCTCCACGCGGCTCCTCGCGGGCACCGTGTGCGATTCGTGCGCCGAGGCGGGCTGGGACGCCGCCTGCGGCAGCGTGGGCGGAGCCGATCCTGAAACCGTCGAGCAGTCGGATCTCATCATCGCGTGGGGCGCCGACCTCATGACGACGAACGTCCACATCTGGCCCTTCGTCGAGCGCGCGCGAAGCCGCGGGGCAAAGCTCGTCGTCATCGAGCCGCGCCGGAGCGCGACGGCCGAGCGGGCCGACTGGGATCTGCGCGTCAGGGTGGGGACGGATGCCGCCCTGGCCCTGGGCCTCATGCACGTGCTCGCGCGGGACGGGCTCGCCAACCGCGACTACCTCGCCCGGAAGACGCTCGGCTTCGACAAGGTCGAGCGCGAGGTGCTCCCGCGCTTCTCACCTGAGCAGGTGGCGGCCATCACGGGCGTCTCCGCAACCGATCTCGTGCGGCTTGCCCATCTCTACGGCAAGGCGCGCGCGCCGTTCATTCGCCTGGGCGAGGGCATGTCGCGCTCGCATCAGGGCGGCCAGGCCATCCGCACCGTCGCCCTCCTCCCCGGCGTGGTCGGGGCCTACGACAAACCGGGCGGGGGCGCGCTCCTCATGACCGCGCCCACCTTCGGCTTCGACGCCTCGCCTATCCGCAAGCCGTCGGGACCCGCGCAGACGCGCACGGTCAACCACTCGCGGCTCGGCGAGGCGCTGCTGACCATGAAGGATCCGCCGCTCCGCGCGCTCTTCGTGGCCGGGAACAATCCCGCCGTCACCTGCCCCGACGCGGCGGCGGTGCGGCGCGGGCTCTCGCGCGAGGACCTGTTCACCGTCGTCCACGACCCGCTGCTCTCGGATACCGCGCGTTACGCCGACATCGTGCTGCCCGCTGCCAGCTATCTGGAGAGCGAGGACGTGCTCCGCGGCTACGGCACGTACTATGTGCAGTTCGCCCAGGAAGTGGCGCCGCCGCGGGGCGAGGCGTGGCCGAACCGGCGGCTCGCCCAGGAGCTGGCGCGCCGTCTCGGTCTCAAGGACGCGGTGTTCTCCATGAGCGCCCTCGCCCTGGCGAAGGTCTTCTTCGCGAACGCCACGGGGACGGCGTCGGGCCTCGATCCCGAGGCCGTGCGCCGGAACGGGCCCGTCAAGGTGGCGCCGTCGGGGCCGCAGCGCTTCGCCACGCCGTCGGGCAAGCTCGAGTTCTACTCGGAGACGCTGGCGGCCCAGGGGCTGCCCGCCCTGCCCGACTGGGTGCCAGATGCCCACGGTGAGTCGCTGGAGCGCCGCTTTCCCTTGAGGCTCCTGACCGCCCCCGGATATTTCCAGAGCCACACCGCGTTCTCCGGCATCGCCGCGCTCAGAAAGAAGCAGGGAGCGCCGGCCTGTATGCTCCATCCCGAGGAGGCGAAGAAGCGCGGGCTCGAGGATGGCCAGACGGTGGAGCTCCACAACGACGTGGGCGTGGTGCGACTGGTTCTGCGCGTGTCCGATGAGGCGCCACCAGGTGTCGCGTTCGTTCCCGGCCAGCGGCCCGCGGCAGAGGGCGGCGGCACCACCGTCAACATGCTGTGCTCCGACCGCTACAGCGATATGGGCGACGGCGCGACCTACCAGGACACGCGCCTCGACGTCCGCCGCGCGCCCGCGGCGCGCTAGCCCTCCGTCGTCAGCACCACGCGCCCGATCGCCTTCCGATCGCTCAGGAGACGCATCGCCTCCGCGAAGCGCTCCAGAGGGAACACGGCCGAGACGTGGGGCCTCAGCTTGCCCGCGGCGGCGAGCGTGAACAGCGCCTCGACGGCGGCCTTGCGGAGGGCGGGATTCCGGCGGCCGGCCTCGCCCGCGCGCACCCCGACCACCGAGCAGCCCTTGATGAGCACGAGATTGGCCTTCACGATGGGGAGAGTGCCGCTCGCGAAGCCCACCGTGAGCAAGCGCCCGCCGAAGGCGATGCAGCGCAGCGACTGCTCGAAGACCGCGCCACCCACAGGATCGTAGATGACGTCGGCTCCCGCGCCGCCCGTGAGGCGCCTGACCGCCTCCGGGAAGGGCTCGGCCTCGTAGTTGATGCCGTGATCGGCGCCGCGGCTCTTGGCCGCCGCCAGCTTCTCCGCGCTCGAGGCGGTGGCGATGACGGTGGCGCCCAGGATCTTGCCCAGCTCCACGGCGGCCAGCCCCACGCCTCCCGCCGCGCCGTGGACGAGCAGCGTCTCGCCCCGGCCGAGATGCCCGCGCTGGACGAGGCCATGATAGGCGGTATGCGAGGCGACGAGGAACGAGGCGCCCTCGGCAAAGCTGAAGTCGGCGGGCAGCGGCTCGAGCTGGGCGGGCTCGACCACCGCTTCGTCGGCGTAGCAGCCGAAGCGCTGGTGGACGATGACACGGTCTCCGGCGGCGAAGCCCCGTGCCTCCGGGCCTGACTCGACGACTTCGCCCGCCCCCTCGAATCCCGGCGTGAACGGGCGCTCGGGCTTGAGCTGATACAGGCCCGCCGCCATCAAGACATCGGGAAAATTGACGCCGGCGGCGCGGATCCGGACGCGGATCTGCCCCGGTCCAAGCGTCTTCCGCGGTATCTCCTCGACGGCCATGAGCTCGGGGGGCCCGAGCTCGCGACACACCACCGCGCGGATCAGAGGATGGCGCCCTCGTGGCGCAAGAGCCAATGCTTGCGCGCGAGCCCGCCCGCATACCCCGTGAGGGAGCCGTCGCTGCCCACGAGGCGATGGCAGGGAACCACGATGGAGAGGGGATTCTGCGAGTTGGCCAGGCCCACGGCACGGGAGGCGTTGGGACCGCCGAGCTGCGAGGCCAGCTCCCCATAGGTGCGGGTGGAGCCGGGAGGGATCGCGCGAAGGGCGACCCACACGCGGCGCTGGAACTCCGTGCCCCCCGTGTCCACCACGACGTCGTCCAGCGCGGCATAGTCCTTGGCGAAGTAGGCGAGGAGTCTCTCGCTGACGCCGAGGGGGTTGTCCTCGTGCACGAGCGCGAAATCCTCGAAGCGGCGCGAGAGCAGCGTCTTCATGCGCTCGTCACACTCTGCGAAATCGACGGCGCACAGCGCCCCGGGGCGGGTGACGATGACGATGGGCCCGATCTCGGAATCGATGGTGTCGGTGTGGAGCTCGGTGATCGTCGCCCGCGTGAGCATGGTCACGCCGGCGAGTGCGTGAAGGGCAGGCGGGTGAAGCGCTGGCGCTCGATCTCGACCACGAGCACGATGCGTTCGGCGGGATTCTGTCGCATGGGGAACTCCTTGCCCGTGTACTTGCGCGACACGCGATCCATGATCTTGAAGTCCGCGTCCTTCCAGCGCTCGGCCACGCGGCCCCGGAGCTGGGCCTCCACGTAGGGATTGTCGAAGGACACGATGGACATGCCCACGCGGGAGTCCCGCCGCGTGTTCTTGGCCTTGAGGGAGTTCTCCCCCGTGCACACGAGGATGCGATCACCCTCGAGATCGACCCAGACGGGCGCCACCTGGGGCGAGCCGTCGGGCATGAGAGTGGCGAGGTGGGCGAAGTTGGCGCCCCGCACCAGGGCCTTGACGTCGTCCGAGAGCGCGATGCCCTTCACGAGGCGTCGGCCCCGCCCCCCGCGCTTTCCGAAGGCAGGATGACGAAGCCGCGCTCGCGCAAGTTCGTGTCCACGTCTGCGTGCTGGCGCCGGTCGCTCTGCCGCCGCTCCTCGGCGGCGGCGCCGCGGCTCTGCCGCCGCTCGCTCACACGCCGATCCATGATGATGCGCACGCGGTCCTGGCCGCTGAACTCGCGCTGGAGATATTCGTAGAGCTGCGGATTGTAGCGCGCCACGATGAAGATCTCGCCGACTTGCATCATCTCCTCCCCACACTTCTTGACCCAGAATGGCACGTCCATCTCGCGGAACAGGGTGAAGGCCGCGACCAAGTGCTCCTCGGCCCGCATGCGATCGCCCCGGAGCCGGCACACGCGCCCCCACCCCATGCGCACGTGAGCCACCAGCGGCTGCATCTTGAGCTCCTCGGCGATGCCGAGAGCCTGGCGATAGTGCTCTTCCGCCTGCGCGAGCGACGCCCCGCCCTCGCGGCTCGCCACCTCACCCAGGAGCCGCCACGCCCAGGCCTGGTGCCCCCGCTCCTTGTGCGCGATGGCGAGGTCGAGGGCGTGCCGGGCCGCCTCTCCCGCTCGCGCGGGCTCGCCGGCCGCGAGCAGGCCTTCGGCCTTGTGGAGCGTCCACAGGGCCAGGTAGGCGTTGATGCCGAGCACCTCGCTCAGGTGCACGCCGTCCTCGAGGAGGGGCAGGGCGGAATCGACGTGACCGCGCAGGGCCAGCGTCAGGCCCAGGAGCGAGGAGGGAATGGGCCGCCACACGTCGAGATGCTTCTCGCGGCAGGCGTCCAGGCTCGGCTGGAGCAGCTCGCGCGCGCGATCGAGATGGCCCCGCCGGAGCCACACGAGCCCGGCCAGCGTGCGCGCGATGGTCTGGCCATACACGTGTCCAGCCGCATCGGCCGCGCGCATGGCCTGGTCCGCGCACGCATCCGCGGCGTGGAAATCCCCGAGCTCGGCCAGAGTGAAGGCCAGCCACCCGCTCGAGGTGACGTACGAGATCGCCGTCTGGGTGCCGGTGTCGGTCGCGCGCGTGCGCTCGAGCGCGTCGACATTCTCCCGCAGGATGAATTCCGCGCGCCGGTACTGGCCCTGGGCATGGCAGCTGTAGCCGAGATAGCCGCGGGCCAGCGCCTGCAATCCCAGGTCCTGCGTGGCATCCGCGATGCGCAGGCAGCGCTCGCCGTAGTCGATGGCCAGGTCCGGCTCGCCCTTCAAGTAGTGGTAGTTGACGAGATAGCTGTACACGCGCGCCAGGCGCGACTCGTCGCCCAGCTCGGTCCCGAGCTCCTCGGCTTCTTTAGAGAGCTGGAGAACCTCGGGCAGGCGTCCGAGCTGCAGGAGGGGCGGACGCAGCTCGAGCCGGATGTCGATGGCCAGCTCGAGCTTGCTCCGCCCGTCCGGGAGGTGCACGAGGATCTGCAGGGCCTGCTCGAGGAGCGCGACGGCTTCCTCGTTGCCCGCGCGCGAGGCGGCCTTGGCCGCCGCCTGGCGGAGATAGGCCACGGCCTTTTCCCAGACCTCTCCGCGGACGGCGTGGTGCGCCAACCGGTCCACGTGCTCGCCCAGGCGCTCGGCCTGCACGCGCTCGAGGGCATCCACCACGCGCGCGTGCAAGGTCCGGCGCCGCCCCTGCAGCAGCGAGGCGTACGCGACGTCGTGCGTGAGGGCGTGCTTGAACGTGTACTCGAGCGTCGGGAACAGGCTCGTCTCGTAGATGAACTCCGCGGCCTGGAGCCGCATGAGCCCGCTCCTCAGCGTTTCATCCGGCAGCTCGGCGATGGCCTCGAGCAGCGCGAAGGAGACGTCCTTGCCGATGACGGAGGCGGCCTGGAGCAGCCGCTTGTCCTCGGGCTGGAGCCGGTCGATGCGCGCGGCGAGCACGGCCTGCACGGTCGGCGGCATCTGGAGCGTGCCGATGGACTTGGCCGCCTTGTACTGGCCCCGCTCGCCCAGGAGCGCCTTGGTCTCGACGAGCGACTGCACGCACTCCTCGAGGAAGAAGGGGTTGCCCTCGGTCTGCTTGACGAGGAGCTGCTTGAGGGGGGCCAGGGCCGCGTCGGTGCCCAGGAGCGCCTGCAGGAGCTCCTCCGCGCTCTCGGGCTGGAGCGGATCCATGCGGAACTGGGTGTAATAGCTCTTGCCACCCCACCCGTGCGTGTATTCCGGCCGGTAGTTCACCATCAGCAAGATGCGCGCGGCGGGCAGGCTTTCCACGAGGCTGTCGAGGAAGGCCTGGGTCTCCGAGTCGACCCAGTTGAGGTTCTCGAAGATGACGAGGAGCGGCTGCACCTGGCTCTCGCGCAGGAGGAGTCGCTTGAGGGCGTCGAGGGTCCGCCGACGCCGCTCGCGCGGATCGGGCTCCTGCCACTCGCCGTCGTCCATGGGCACGTCGAGCAGCGAGAGAAAGACGGGGATGGTGGGGCGCAGCGTCTCGTCCAGGGTGAGGAGCTTGCCCGTGACCTTCTCGCGGATGCGCCGGCCATCGTCGTGGTCGCCGATGCCGAAGTAGGTCTTGAGCAGGTCGCTCACGGGCAGGTACGAGTTCATCTTCCCGTAGGAGACCGGCGAGCTCTCGAGGATGAGCCAGCCGTGCGTGCGGTGGGAGTGGGTGAACTCCCAGAAGAGCCGGGACTTGCCCACGCCGGGCTCTCCCGACACCGCCGCGAGCTGTCCCTGGCCCGCGCGCGCCTTCTCGAGCGTCTGGCGCAGCCGGACCAGCTCGGCGTCGCGCCCGACGAACGGCGTCAGCCCGCGCGCCGCTGCCGCCTGCAGCCGCGAGCGCACGGCGCCGGCGCGCACGATCTCGAAGACCTCGATGGTCTCCGCGAGCCCGCGCACGGGCACGGGGCCGAGAGGCCGGACCTCGATGTAGCCCTCGGCCAGGCGAAGGGTGTCCTTGGTCATGAGAGCGGTGCCCGGGCGCGCGAGCTGCTCCATCCGCGCGGCCAGGTGCGTGGTCTGGCCGATGGCGGAGTAGTCCATGTGGAGATCGCTGTCGATCGCCCGCACCACCACCTCGCCCGAATTGAGCCCCACGCGGATCTGCACGTCGATGCCCTGCGCGCGCCGGAGCTCGTCCGCGTACCAGCCGACCGTCTCCTGCATCCGGAGCGCGGCATGGCAGGCGCGCACCGCGTGATCCTCGTGACTCACGGGGGCGCCGAAGAGGGCCATGATGCCGTCGCCCATGACCTGGTTGACGGTGCCCTCGTAGCGATGCACCGCTTCCATCATCCGCTCGAGCACCGGATCGAGAAGCTTGCGCGCTTCCTCGGGATCGCGGTCGGCGAGGAGCTCCATGGAGCCCTTGAGATCGGCGAAGACCACGGTGACGAGCTTGCGCTCCCCCTCGAGCTGGGCGCGCGCCGTGAGGATCTTGTCCGCGAGGTGCTTGGGCGTGTAGGACTGCGGATCACCGAAGCGCGTGGGGGTGGGCGCCGCTCCCGCCAGAGGTGTGCCGCAGGCGCCGCAGAATCGGCTGCCCGTGGCGGTCTCGGCGTTGCACGAGGGACAGGTCGTGGCCAGACGCGCGCCGCACTGCTCGCAGAACTTGGCGCCTTCGCGAGCGGGAGCCTGACAGCGCGGACACGTCACGGTACAACCTCCTGCAAAATAGGCACAACTCGCACCCGATAACAGGGGAGTGTAGCGATGGTGGCGGGCCCGGTCAACAGGGC
>Ga0209689_1003481_pt1 | contig 11609 bp, 7 predicted proteins | sample GraSoiAngelo_149_FD_187119 | JGI IMG/M metagenome (GOLD analysis project Ga0209689, IMG submission 187119) | Grasslands soil microbial communities from the Angelo Coastal Reserve, California, USA - 14_1009_09_30cm (SPAdes) (version 2) | ecosystem: Environmental > Terrestrial > Soil > Grasslands ...
AGATTTTTATGCTGAGCTCCAAAGCATCGTGACTGCGCTCGAGTATTTGCCGAGGCACACTGAAACCGATCCACGGCGCATCGCGGAGCGCGTCCGCGAGAAGGAAATCGTCAAGCGCCGTCTGGAACGCCGTTGCGCGGAGGCGCCGGAAGTGCAACAGGCAATCGAAAATGCGCTGCGGCAAATCAACGGAGAGCCGGGTGACGCACGCAGCTTTGACGCGCTCGACGAGTTGCTCAACGCGCAGTCCTACCGGCTGGCGTTCTGGCGGGTTGCCGCCGAAGAAATTAATTATCGCCGGTTTTTTGACGTCAATGATCTCGCCGCGATTCGGATGGAATTGCCGGAAGTTTTTGACGAGGCGCACAAACTTCTGCTCGATCTTGTCCGCGCCGGCGCGGTCACCGGATTGCGCATCGATCATCCGGATGGTCTTTATTTGCCGCAGGAGTATTTCGAGAAATTGCAGCGGCGCTGTGCGGAGGCGTTGGGGACGGCGTTGCCGCAGGATGGCCGCGCCGTGTACATGATCGTCGAGAAAATTCTCACCGCCGTTGAGACGCTGCGGAAAGATTGGCCGGTGCACGGCACGACCGGCTACGATTTCGCGAATCAGGTGACTCAACTGCTGGTCGATTCTTCAGCCGAAACGGAGATCACAAAGACGTTCCATCGTTTCCTCGGTCACTCTCTGCATTTCGGGCATCTCGCGTACGCGAAGAAGCTGCTCGTGATGCGATTGGCGCTCGCCAACGACGTTAATGTTCTGGGCAACATGGTCGATCGGCTTTCCGAGCAAAACCGCTGGTATCGCGATTTCACGCTCGAAGCGCTCGCGCGCGCCGTCCGCGAGACGATCGCCTGCTTTCCGGTTTATCGAACCTACCTTGCGCCGGGACGGCCGGTGAACGACCAGGATCGACAAGTAGTCGAGCGCGCCGTCGCGGCAGCCGAGCGCCGGAATCCCGCAATTGAAGAATCGGTCTTTAATTTTTTGCGCGATATTCTGCTCTTCCGGTTTCCGGAAAATCTCGATGACGACGCACGCGCCGCGCACACGCATTTTGTCCTCAAGTTTCAGCAAGCCACGGGGCCGATCATGGCCAAAGGACTCGAGGACACCGTGTTTTACATTTACAACCGGCTGGCTGCGCTCAACGAAGTCGGCGGCGAGCCGCAGCAATTTGGAATCGGCCTCGATGCGTTTCATGAGCGCAATCTGGATCGGCAACGCAATTGGCCGGCGACATTGCTGGCCACTTCTACGCACGATACCAAGCGTAGCGAAGATGTGCGCGCGCGCATGGTGGCGATTTCCGAATTACCGCAACCCTGGCGTCGCTCGATTCAACGCTGGCGTCTCCTGAATCGCAAATGGAAGCGAACGATCGACGAGGCGCAGGCGCCGGACCCGAACGAGGAATATCTGCTCTATCAAACGTTGCTCGGCACCTGGCCGGTGAACACGCACAGTCAAGCTGAGCAAACTGCCAGCGCGGAATATGTCGCGCGCATTCAAGCCTACATGGCGAAAGCGTTGAATGAGGCGAAGCTGAACACAAGCTGGATTCGACCGAACGAAGATTGGCTCGGCGCGATGCGCGACTTCGTCGCGAAAATCCTGGAAACGTCATCGAAGAACAAATTCCTCCCGAATTTCTTTCCTGTGGTGGAAGAGATCGCGCGACTCGGCGCGATCAATTCGCTCACGCAAACCTTGCTCAGATTAACTTCACCAGGCGTGCCCGACATTTATCAAGGCAACGAGATTTGGGACTTCTCGCTGGTCGATCCGGATAATCGGCGTCCGGTCGATTACAGACATCGCCGCGAGATGCTCGCAACCATCGGAAAAGCAAAACCGGAAGAACTTCTGCAAAGTTGGCCGGATGGCCGGATCAAAATGTTTTTGACTCAACGAGTGCTGCAATTTCGCCGCGAACATGCCGATCTTTTCCAGTGCGGAAATTATTTGCCGATTAGGGCGAGCGGAAACCTTGCCGATTGCTGCATTAGTTTCGGCCGGCAATGGCATGACGAATGGATCGTCGTGATCGCGCCGCGGCTTTCTTCGCGCATCGGTTTTCCGCCGGTTGGAGAGCGATGGAAAGATACGGTTGTGGATCTTCCCGAGTCGATTTCGCTCGAGCACGCGCACGAACTTCTCACCTGCTGCGAGCTTCGTCACGAAGGCCGGCGAGTTTCGATAGCCGATATGGTGTCGATCTTGCCGTTTGCGGTGATTACAAATCTGTAAACTGCCGGACGAATTAATGCGACGTTCATAGAGCGCCGCTACAGAAGAATCACAAGTGATGCGCGCCGCGACTGATGCGTTCGCCAAGATCTACAATCCGTTGGGTAAAGTTGCTGATATTCGTCAGCAAATCGGCGACAAACGCGGCAAAGGTAATTTGCGGTGAGGCGAGCACGAGCAGCACGCTCAGCAGCAGCAGGTTCATCAGGTAGATGACCACAAGCGAGAAAAATGTGCCGTGATCGCTCAGGTCCGTCTGGTTCTTCGGAATCATCCAACAGGTGAACGTGAAATGAAATGCCCAGGTCGCGCCGATCGCGGCATAGAGCAGCTGCCCGTACGGCTGCATATTCAGAAACAGGCTGAGCACGCCAAAAGCGGCGATTGCGAGAATGCTGTAGAGCGGGAAAAAATAGGGGGCGAGCGCGATCCAGAAATTGTTTCGGTTCGTCACCACATGTCCGCCTTCGCGACCGACACGAAATCGGCTGACGCGTCCGCCCATCAACAAAACCCAAAGTGCATGGGTGAGCTCGTGTCCGAAAACATAAACGAGCATCGGGCGTGGCAAACCGAAGAAGGCGATGAGCCACAGAACCGCGCCTAACGAGAAGAACCAAAATTCTTCGCCAGCCCAAAGCCGTTGCGTCACGGCCGCGCGCGCGAAGGCGGTGAAAAATGTCTGCGTGAGAATGGCACAGGCGGGCAACAAGAAAATTGCGAAGATAAACTTCACCCAGCGCGTGGGCACCATGAGTGGATCAGGCGCGGGGACGATTCTTCTCGCCCGCGCGACATTTCGGACTTTCTTTACGCGGCGAATCGGTTTGCGTCTTCCGCGATTGGTTGTCGATCTTTGCTTGGTCGCAGCCAAAGTTATCCGCAGATTACGCAGATTGACGGAGATTTGGAAAAGGGAAATCGAGTTCTTAACCGCGGATTACACGGATGGGGCGATCACTCCAAGCGAATCGATTGGCCTCCGACTAGGGTGGATCGAGCAGTCCCTTGCTCGATGCTAAAAATTAATGCGCCTTCGGCGCCACATTTAACATCGCGCGGCGGAGCGCGCGATCCACCTTCGTCCAGCAATGTGACATTGTTTCACGCCCGGCCCATGTAGGCGCCGGTGCGGGTGTCGATCTTGACGGTTTCGCCTTCTTTGATGAAGAGCGGGACGTTGATTGTTTTGCCGGTCTCGAGCACGGCCGGTTTGGTAACGTTGCTGGCGGTATCGCCGCGCAGGCCTTGAGGTGACTCGACAATTTTAAGGCTCACGGACGCGGGCAATTCAATCTGCACCGGTTTGCCGTGCGCGTAGAGAACCTGCACCGAGAGATTTTCGACAAGATAATCTTTGGCATCGCCGATCAAATTCTCCTGCAACGTGACTGTGTCATACGTTTCCGGGTCCATGAAATGATAGCCGTTGTGATCTTTGTAGCTGAATTCGAGTTGTTTTCGCTCGATATCGACCAACTCCACTTTGTCGGTCGAGCCAAAGCGAACATCAGCGCTTTTGCCGGTGTTGATGTAGCGGATGATGGCCTGCACGAAGGCGCGCAAATTTCCGGGCGTGCGATGATGCACCTCGAGCACAATGGCGGTGTTGCCGTTGTACGTAATCGCCATTCCTTTGCGGAGATCGTTGGCTGCGGCCATGGCAGAGACGTTAATTCCTTGAAGCGTCGAATCGTTAAAATCGCAAAAAGCGAGCGCGGACATTACCTTGGGGATGGCGCTGGCGCAACTTGGAGGGACACGCGCCGTTATGTCCCCAATATTTGGACGCCGAGAGCGCGGCACGCTCTATTAAAGGAGTTTCAAGCGCGTGAGGTCTTGTGAATCGACGATTCCAACCGGCACTTTGTTGTCGTCCACCACGACGAGGTCATCGATCCGGTGGCGTTCGAGCAAGTTCAGAACTTCCACCGCGAGTTTGTCTTGATGCACCGTCACCGGATTGAGCGTCATCAAATCGGCCACTAGGCGTTCGCCGACTTTCGAGTCGTTTTGGAAATGCCGTGCAAAATCGCCATGGGTGAAAATGCCGAGCAATTGCCGATCTTCGCCCGCCACGACGGCGGCGCCGGCGCGGACGCTGGTCATCGCCTTCAATACTTCGCGAATCGGCGTGTTGGGCGATACCAGCGCCATTGCTTCCCGGGGCCGCATGATTTGATGCACGCGCGTGAGGAGGCTGCGCCCGATCATGCCGCCGGGATGAAATTTCGCGAAATCCTCTTTCTTAAACCCGCGCGCCTCCAACAGCACCATGGCCAGCGCGTCGCCCAAGGCGAGCATGACCGTCGTGCTCGACGTCGGCGCCAGATTGAGCGGACAGGCTTCCTGCTGGATGTTGACATCGAGAAGCACATGCGCGTTTCGGGCGAGGGTCGATTTCGGATCACCGCAGACGGCGATGATCTTCACCTGGAAGCGGGCGATGGCCGGCAGAATGCGGAGCAGTTCCTCCGTTTCGCCACTCGCGCTCAAGGCGAGGACGACATCGCCATCGGCCACCATCCCGAGATCGCCGTGCAAAGCATTCGAGGAATCAAGCACAACGGCGGGCGATCCGGTGCTCGTGAGGGTGGAGGCGATCTTGCTGCCGATGTGCCCCGATTTTCCCACACCGACGACGACAACTTTGCCTCGCGCATCGACCGCCTCTTTGATTAACTGGACGGCGTGCGAGAAATTTTCGCTCAAACGATCACGGAGCCGCTGGAGCTCGAAAATCTCGATTTCCAAAACACGTGCGGCCTTTTCAAGGTAGTCCATCGAATCATATATAGTGAGCCGAGGCGTTGTAACCGGCAAGAACTTGCGCGCCGCTGCTAGAAGGGAAAACCAATTATGAAAAAGTATCTGACCTTTGGCTTGTTAATCATGACGGCGCTCGCCGCCGTGGCCGCGCCTCCAACTCTGGTCGCACCGATTGGGGGAAAACGCGCCGCAAGAAAACCAGCGCCGCCGATTTACCGGGAAAACGTCCAGGGAGTGATCCCGCGCGCCACCCGTGGCGGAAACCCGCTCCAGATGATCAACCCGTATGCGCCCGCTAAGTACGGCACGGCCGCACAAAGCGTTGTCCTCGACCCGGACACGGGGAAATGGAAAGGAATCAAGCTCTTCGAAATCTGGTTCTAAGAAGTTCGAAGTTTGATGTTTGAATTGAACGTTCGGCGTTGAACGTTGAACGTTGGGCGTTGAGCATTTCTTCTTCTCCCGCTGTCGCGTTTTACTGCGCGACATTTCTAAAGCCGGAGATGCTTCACATCTACCGGCAAATCACTGGGCTGGAGCGATGCCGGCCAGTGGTGATTGCGCAAAAACGCGAAGGCGTCGATCGCTTTCCATTTGAACCAGTCTACGTCGTCGGCAAACCGCCGACGCATTTCCTGCGTCGATTTTGGTTTCGGCAACTACGAGCCATGCCCTGGCAGATTTCGCGAATGGAGCTCGAATCGTTGCTGCGAATCTTGAGAAAGACCGACGCGCGACTGCTCCACATTTTCTTTGGTCACATCGCGGTACATCTGCTCCCGCTGGTCCGCGCATGGCAAAATCCATCAATCGTTTCTTTTCACGGCGCGGACGTTTTAGTGGACATGGACAAGCCCGCCTATCGCAAGGCGACAAAGGAAATGCTCGATGCGGTCAAGCGCGTGCTGGTTCGCTCCGAATCGTCGCGACGCGCAGTTGTCGATCTTGGCTGCGACGAAAGCAAGATCGACATCATGCGTACGGGAATCCCGCTCGATGAATTTCCATTTCGCGAACGCAGTTTCCCGCAAAACGGAGAATGGCGATTCGTACAAGCCTGCCGTTTGATCGAGAAAAAAGGTCTGCCCACCAGCCTGCGTGCCTTTGCCGGTTTCGCGGCGCGCTATCCTGGATCGAGATTAACAATCGCCGGAGACGGACCGTTGCTCGCGGAAGTTCAGGAATTGGCGCGCGAACTCAAGATCAACAATCGCGTTTCGCTTACCGGATTTATTTCACAGGAAAAATTGCGCGAGATTTTTTATGCGTCGCATATTTTCCTGCACCCGAGCGAAACTGGTCGTGATGGAAACCAGGAAGGCATTCCAAATTCAATGCTGGAAGCGATGGCGAGCGGGTTGCCCGTTTTTGCCACGCAGCATGGCGGGATTCCCGAAGCGATCGAGAATGGCGTGAGCGGGGTTCTGGTTCGCGAGCGCGATCACGAAGCGTTGACGCGCTCCTTGCTCGAGGCCTCGCAAGATCGACATCTTCTCTCACGCATCGCGCGCCGCGGGGCCGAGGTGGTCGCGGAAAAGTTCGACCGGCGCGTGCAAGTGCAAACGCTCGAGGAGTTGTATTTGGAAGCGTTAGCTGCGCCGTCGGCCAGAACATAGGCTTTTAGCCTGCGCGCCCATGGGAAATTTTGTCCGTTGTTCCCGATTCAGCCCCGAAAGCTTTTGGGGGCTAGGCGCATAGACTGGAAGTCTATGTTCCGATACGCGCGAAGAAGATCGACAATTGCTTTCGCGCGGCTTGAAACGAAATGCGCTCCAACGCGCGCCGTTGCGATTCGGCAACGAGCGCGGCACGGGAATTGACACTGCTCAACAACTCCAGCGCGACGGAGGCGATTTCGTCGATCGTGCGTCCAGCGCCGCAGCTTTGCGGAAACGCGATTCGTTCAATCGCGCCATCTCCGCCCACGCAAGCTGTCCGGCAAAGAAGCGCGTCGCCCGCGACCTGCCCCGGCACGCGGCTGCGGTCCAGTTGCAGAACGATTTTATGCCTCGCGATCTCGCACAAATAATCCGCGTACGGCTTTCGTTTCTCAATCACGCGCAATTTTGCATCCGGAAATTTTAATTCAGAAAGCAATCGCCCGGCTCGGCGTCCATCCAGATTAACGACCGTGACCGGCTCTCCTGTCGCCTCGAAAAGCTGCCGCGCCACCAGCAAGGCGGCGAAATGATTGCGCGACGGCACGTCCCATTCGCGGGTGCCGAGAAAAATTCCCGATTGTTCGTCGGGCGGCACGGAAAAGTTCCAGTGCTGATCTTCGAGCGGGTAGGGCGTGGGAATAAAAGCGACCGTGGCAGGATCGCGCTTCCAACGCGCGCGCTGATAGATTTCCGCAGCTTCCGGAGTCGTCGCGATGCAGCCATCGGCTCGTGCGACAATCTTCATGAAGCGCGATAACTTGGCTTGATCGCACAACTGTTGCGCGATCTGATGTAAACCGGTCTCCTTCAAGGAAACAGCGACCGTCCGCCCACGCTTTTTCAGTTCAGTCAACGCGCGCTCTGAAGTTCGAAGATCGCCGCGCAACAAAAGAAGAACCGGCGTTGCCTCCGCGATCGCGCGGTGGGTGTCGTGATGAAAAAAGCCGCGCGTGCAGGCCGCGTAACCGTGGAAATTGACCGGCGGGTGCACTTGCGCGGCCGGGCCGGCAGCGTCGCGAAAATGTTGCTCCCTGTCGCGACCGCCCGGGTTGAGAACGGTCAAGCGAAAGTCGTCTGCGCCATGCGACGCCATGACTTAGTCGCCCAGATCCGTCGGGGGCGGCGTCTGGGCTTTTAAGAGCGAGTCATCCGGCACCTCATCCAATGGACCAACTGGTTCCGCCCGGCGGATTTCGACCGGTTTTTTTTCCTGCGGCTCGACCGGGATCGCCTTCTTAATCGGCACGCCGGACTCTGGCGTTTGATCATCGATCTTTTGCTTTTCCGCCGCTTCTTTTTCCGGCTCCGGCTGCGGTTTCACGCTTGCCTTTACGGAGTTGTAAGGATCTTTCTCCGCCAGCAGCGTGGGATTATTCACGACGACCGGTGTGACCTGGCTCAGATCGACCGCAAGTTTTGCGCGCGGCAATTCTCCTTCGGATGGAAGATCGCGGACGAGCCGAGTGCGCGGTTCGCCATGAACGCTGCAAGGTTCAGTGGGCAACTGCGCCGCGGTGCCAATTTCCATGTAAGTCGTGCGTCGCTGAACAAGGTCGCCGGTCGGGGTTTTCACAGAGTCGTAACACTTGTCGGTGGCGAGCAGACCTGACCTCGAGCAAATCTCCACCTTCTTTAAACCTGCCGGCTGTTTGGTTTCTCGCGGCGGATAATGCTCGGCCGCCGCGTTCATGATGTCGGTCCAAACCGGCATCGCGAGCTCATGACCGAACGCACCGCGATAAATCTTTTGCGGCTTGTCGAAGCCGGCCCAAACCGCGCAGGTAAAATTGCTGTCGTATCCGGCGAAAAACGCATCGGTGAAATCGTAGGTAGTGCCGGTCTTGCCCGCCACGCCGGGGATTTTTTTCAAGCCGTATTGCGAGTGCGCGGCCTTTCCCGTTCCGGACTCAAGCGCATCGACCAGGCAAGAATGGACTTCATAAGCTGTCTCCGGTTTGATGACGTTTTGCCTGCTGCCGGGCTCCCGTTGCGCGTGCCAGACCGTGCCGTCCTTTTCTTCGATGCGCTCCAAAATGTGGGGCGCGTTTGGTCGCCAGCCGCCGTTTGGAAATATCGTGTAGGCAAGCGCGAGCTCGGCGAGCGTGATCTCGCTGCTGCCGAGAAACGTCGCCGGATACGGACGCAATGGGGAACGAATCCCTGCCGTGCGACAAAGCTGCAAGACTTCATCGAGTCCCGCGTCCATCCCGATGCGAACAGTTGCGCCATTCTTTGATTTTGCCAGCGCCTGCCGGGCGGTCATCGCACCTTCGTAACGGTTCTCCGGGGTCTCCGGCCCCCATTCGCCGAGAATTCCGGTCGTGCCGCCGATCATGACCGCGCGATTATCGAGCGGTCCATCTTCCACGACCGATCCAGGATACATTCCATTTTCAAACGCAGCCGCGTAAACAAACGGCTTCATCGCTGTGCCGGCGGGACGCTTAGCTTGCAGAGCACGATCGTATTGATTGTGTTCGAAATCGCGGCCGCCCACGAGCACGAGAATGCCGCCGGTTTCGTTATCGAGCCCGATGATTGCGCCTTGCAGATATTCCGGCATCGGCTGGCTCGACATCGTGCCACTCGCTTTCGCTTTGCGGAAATTTGCCGCGTACTGGGTGTAGGTCTGATGATTGTAGCTGGAACGCTCTTCGGCCTTTTCCAGAATCGTGCGCAATGAATCTTCCGCCACCTTTTGCAAATCGGCGTCGATGGTGGTGTGAATGCGAAATCCTTCGTTCATGGCGCGGTCCCACCCGACCTCGTTGATCACTTGCTGGCGGATGTAATCGACCGCGTAAGTTTGCCCCTGGGCATTCTGGCGGTTGCCGATGACGAGATTTTCGGCCTGGGCGGCAGCCGATTTCGCGCCGTCGATGAAACCGAGATCGCGCATCCGGTTAAGCACGTAATTGCGCCCTTCGCGGGAGGCGGCTTTATCAGTCCAGGGCGATAATCTGTTCGGACTCTTAACCAGACCGGCAAGGGTGGCGCATTCTGCCAGCGACATTTCACGCGCTGATTTGCCGAAATAACCGCGCCCCGCAGCTTCCGCCCCATAAAGGCCGCCGCCGAAATAAATCCGGTTCAAATAGAGCTCCATGATTTTTTGTTTGCCCAAGCTCTCCTCGATTCGGCGCGCCAGAAAAATTTCGAGCAGCTTGCGGTGGAATGTTCTTTCCTTGAGCGAAAAACTGTTGCGCGCGAGTTGCTGCGTGATCGTGCTCGCGCCTTGCCGGACGTGGCCGGCCGCGAAATTTTTCAAGGCCGCACGGGTGATCCCGAACAAATCGTAGCCGCCATGCTGATAAAATTTCGCGTCTTCCGCCGCCACGACCGCGTTGACCAGATCGCGTGGCAACTGGTCGTACGGCACCGTCTCCCGATTTTCGACGTAGATTTGACCGAAGATTTTCCCATTTCGATCGAGAATTACGCTGGCCGATTCCATTTGCTCGAGTTTGCCCAGGTCGAACGTCGCAGCCTGGCTTTTGAGATGAGAGGCCAGGATCGAAAGGTAAATCGCGAAACCGCTGATCAGAACCGCAACAATGGCGGCCGGGACGCAGAATTGCGGCCTAGCGTACCACGGCCGCCGGAAACGGTAACCGGGCGGCGGCATGAGGTGTGTAGCTGGCGTTCTCAAGCGGTGGGACGAAAGGAATCGGTCGCGAAACTTAGGTGCAAGTCCAACCAAAATCCAAGTCGAAGAAGACGAAAGCAAACGCCCAACGTTCAACGCTCAACATCCAACGTCGATTTCAAACCGCAGCATTTTCTGTTCATTGGACGTTGGACGTTGGACGTTGGACGTTTTCTGATTGCAGACTGAACTCGTCCAATTCATTAGCGATACGATTCGAACACGCGGCCCGCAATCATTCGCCTGGTTCATGCAGCAGGCGCTTTATCATCCCGAGCACGGATATTATTCGAGCGGTCGAGCATCAATTGGCCGCCGCGGAGATTATTTCACCAGTGTAAGCATCGGTCCGCTCTTCGGGCAATTGCTGGCCGCACAATTCGCGCAAATGTGGGAGCGACTCGACCAGATCGACAACTTCGTCATCGTCGAACAGGGCGCGCATCACGGCGACTTTGCGCGCGACGTGCTCGGCTCCGCGCGCAAAGGCTGGCCGGAATTTTTCGCCGCTTTGTGCTATCGAATCGTCGAACCGTTTGCCATCTTGCAAGATCGCCAATCGCAAACGCTCGCGGAATATGAAGGCAAAATCGAATGGCGCGATTCCATCGATGCGCTCGAACCATTTACCGGCGTTCATTTTTCCAACGAGCTGCTCGATGCTATGCCGGTGCATTTGATCTGTAGCCGCGGGCCTGTGGCCCGCGCCAGCGCTGGATCGCAGTGGAACGAAAAATTTGTGGGCTGGCGTAATGATCAATTTGCATTTGTCGAGCAACCGATTGTCGATCCGGCTCTGCGAGCGTTCATCACCAAGCTGCCTTCGCGACCTGCCGGCTACGAAACCGAAGTCAACCTCGCTGCGCTTGATTGGATTGACAATCTCGCGACAAAATTGGAACGCGGTTACGCGCTCGCGATCGACTACGGCCATTCACGCGCTGAATTTTACGCCCACCATCGAACTAACGGCACATTGCAATGCCGGGCGCAGCACCGGCTGTTCACCTCACCTTTTCACGAGATCGGTCACGCCGATATTAGCGCGCACGTCGACTGGTCAACCGTAGCCGAGCGCGCTGAAGCACATGGCCTGCATGTGGGTGGTTTCACCGATCAACATCATTTCATTACAGGAATAATTTCCGAATTGGCGGCGCCATTGGAAGATGCCGATGCAAAAACGAAGCGCGCGCTACAAACACTCCTGCATCCAGAAATCCTCGGCCGCGCTTTCCAAGTGCTCGCGCTCGCGAAGGATGTCGCCGCATCCACC
>Ga0209689_1003483_pt1 | contig 11604 bp, 10 predicted proteins | sample GraSoiAngelo_149_FD_187119 | JGI IMG/M metagenome (GOLD analysis project Ga0209689, IMG submission 187119) | Grasslands soil microbial communities from the Angelo Coastal Reserve, California, USA - 14_1009_09_30cm (SPAdes) (version 2) | ecosystem: Environmental > Terrestrial > Soil > Grasslands ...
TTGCGGAGCTGATGGAGGCACTTGATGCGTTTGGTGTCAGCACCGCCTTCGATGCGATCGCGGTGGCCGTCTTCGACCACGGCGCCGCGCCGCCGGGCCTGAGCGACCGCCGATTTCGCTTTGACTACCTGCGAGAACAAGTCGAGCGTGGTACGGGCCTGGAGGGCTTCGGCTTTCTCGCCGGTGAGATTCCGGCGCGGATGACGCGCATGCAGGCCGTGGCGAGCAACTGGACGAATCCGGAGCCGCTCTTCCTGATGGATACTGGGCCTGCGGCGATTCTCGGCGCCCTCGACGACGCCGTCGTTGCGCAGGCCGATCCGGTGGTGCTCGTGAACGTCGGGAACTTCCACACGATCGCGGCGCTGCTGCATGCACGCCGCATCAGGGGACTCTTCGAGCATCACACCGGCGAGCTGACTCGGCCCAAGCTAGAGCGCTACCTCGACGGCCTCGCCACCGGGACGCTCTCCAACGACCAGGTCTTCGAGGATATGGGCCACGGCGCGCTGGAGCTCGGCGTCGACACGTCGCCACCCAGACAGTTGGCCGTTACCGGCCCGCGCCGTGGTCTGCTCGAGGGCTCAGCGCTTAGACCCCACCTCGCGGTCCCGCACGGCGACATGATGCTGGCCGGATGCTTCGGACTGCTGCGCGCGTTGGCGGCGCGGCTTCCTGAGTACGCGCCGGTCGTCGAGGAGCAGCTGGGCCGGCAGGCACCGCGACCCTGAGCACGCCGACCGGAGAACGGCCGCCGTCCGTTCTCCGCGACGGCACGTTTGTCCGCTTCTGGGCCGGCTCGTCCATTTCGACCGTGGGGAACCAGGTGACCATCCTGGCGTTGCCCTGGCTGGTGCTCCAGCTGACGCAATCGCCCTTCCAGCTGGGCGTCGTGGGGGCGCTCGAGTTCGTGCCCTTCTTGCTGTTCGGGTTGATCGTCGGCGTCTACGCGGATCGCTGGGACCGGCGGTGCATCCTGCTGATTGCCGACCTCGTGCGCTTCATCGTGCTGGCCAGCGTACCGCTGGCGGCGTTCTTTCACCTGCTGACCCTGGCGCAGCTCTACCTGGTGGCCTTCATTGCGGGGACCGCTCGGGTGTGGTTCGAGGTCGCGCACTACTCGCTGGTTCCTGCGCTGGTCAGCCCGAACCGGGCGGTCGAGGCCAACAGCAGCCTCGAGGTCAGTGAGGGCGTCTCCTCGCTGGTCGGACCGGCGCTCGGCGGCCTGCTGATCAAAGTTCTCGGCGCCGCCAACGCACTGCTCGCCGACGCGCTCTCCTTCCTCCTGGCGGCGGCCGCCTGGTTCAGCCTCGGCCCTCGTCCTTCGGAGGCCTTAACCGAAGTCGGCTGGCGTGCCCAGCTGGTCGCCGGCCTGCGCTGGGTGCGCAACAACCGTGTCGTACTCGAGAACACCCTATCCGGACTCGTCCTCAACGTCGTGTTCATGGCGGTCACCACCGTGTTTGTTTATTACGCCCAGCATGAGCTCCACTTCGACGCGGCGCGCACCGGCCTGGTCCTCGGTTTGGCCGGGGTGGGCCCGATCGCGGTAGCGACCTTGGCGCCGGTTTTGCGGCGCCGGCTCCGGCTCGGGCAGTTGCTGCTCGCCGAGCTGTTCGTCATTGGACCGCTGTTCGCTTTGCTCGACCTCGCGCCGCTCGTTTCCGCGCTTCCGGCGTTCCTCCTGGTCGCGCTATCGATCGGGCTTGCCAGCGGCGCCGCGATCCTCGGTCGGATCCTGCTGCGCAGCTACGTCCAGGCCGCCGTCCCACCGGCGCTTCTGGGGCGCGTCAACGCCTCGATCCGGGTCGTGGCCTGGTCTGGGGTGCCGGTTGGCGCCCTCATCGGCGGGACGCTCACGCAGTTCGTCGGCGTGCGGTGGCTGATCGCGCTCGTCAGCGTCACCGTCCTGCTGCTCTTCGTGGCGTTCGCCCTCGCTTCTGAGACGAAGCGGATTTGAATCCGTCTGAACGCACGGCCGCCCCGTAGAATCGAGGCGGCGTCACCACCATTTCCTAAGAGGTTTCCATTGGAGCATCCCACGACCATCGCCCAACTCCGACAGAGCGAGTACCGCGTCCTTCCGGTCAAGGAGGAGATGCGCAAGAACCTGGTGCGCAAGATCAAGGCCGCGGAGGAACTCTTCCCCGGCATCATCGGCTTCGAGGCATCGGTCATTCCCCAGGTGGAAAACGCGATCCTGTCCGGCCAGGACATCGTCTTCCTCGGTGAGCGCGGCCAGGCGAAAAGCCGGCTGATTCGATCCCTGATCGCGCTGCTGGACGAGCACGTCCCTGTGATCGAGGGCTGCGAGATCAACGACAATCCCTACGCGCCGATCTGTCGCGCCTGCCGAGACCGCGTCGCCGCGCAGGGCGACCGGGTGGCCGTCCGCTGGATCGCGCCGGACGAGCGCTACAGCGAGAAGCTGGCGACCCCCGACACTTCGATCGCCGACCTGATCGGTGAGGTCGACCCGATCCGCGTCGCCGAAGGCAAGTACCTCGCCGATGAACTGACCATCCACTATGGGCTCGTCCCGCGCACGAATCGCGGCATCTTCGCGATCAACGAACTGCCCGACCTCGCCGAACGGATCCAGGTCGGCTTGCTGAACCTCATCGAAGAGCGCGATGTGCAGATCCGCGGGTTCAAGCTGCGCCTGCCGATCGATGTCTACGTGGTCGCCAGCGCCAACCCCGAGGACTACACCAACCGCGGGCGCATCATCACGCCGCTCAAAGACCGGTTCGGGGCGCAGATCCGCACCCACTACCCTCGCAACGTCGACGACGAGATCCGCATCGTGGAGCAGGAACGGACCGCCTTCCAGGATCGCGACCTGTCCGTCGTCATGCCGGACTTCATGAAAGAAATCGTGGCCGAGGTCAGCCAGCTCGCGCGCCGCAGCCCCAAGATCAACCAGCGCTCGGGCGTCAGTGTCCGCATCTCGATCACCAATTACGAGAACCTGGTTTCGAATGCCTCGCGGCGCGCGTTGCGGACGGGCGAGACGGAGGCGGTGCCGCGGATCACCGACCTGCCCGCCATCATCCCCTCGAGTGCCGGCAAACTGGAGATGGAAACCTGGGAAGAGGGCGACGACCAGAGCGTGCTGGAAAAGATCATCAAGACCGCGGTGCTCAACGTCTTCCGTCGGCACTTCGAGGCCAGCCAGTTCAACGAGCTGGTGCAGCGTTTCGACGCCGGCCTCACCTTCGAGGTGTCCGAAGGGCAAGCCGCAGAACGCTACGCCACCATGCTGCGCGAGCTCCCCGGAATGGAGAAGGCGCTCAAGAGCCTGGGACTGGACAAGCGGCCGGCACTGGCCGCCTCCGGCGTTGAGTTCGTCCTGGAGGGGCTGCACCTGAGCAAGCGGATCAACAAGACAGAAATGGATGGGGCGGCGATCTACGCCGGCTAGATGATCTCCCGCTCGAATCGCTACGAGCGATGGGACGGGTCCCAGGAGCCCTTCGGTCGTGACGCCGAGGAGCTGTTCGACCGGCTCGCCGAAGACCTCTTCCAGGGCGGCGACTTCGATTACGCGCTCCATCGGTTGATGAGCCGCGGCTGGCGCGACAAGCAGGGTCGCCGGCTGCCGGGCTTCGAAGAGATGCTCGAGCGCCTCCGCCAGAAGCGCCTGCAGCAGCTGAAGCGGTACAACCTCAACGACGTATTCGGCAACATCCGGGAGAAGCTGAACGACATCCTTCGCCGCGAGCGGCAGGGCATCAACGACCGAGTCGAGCAGGCGCCGGAGAGCGCCAAGCGCGTGGTGCAGAAGATCACGAAGAAGAAGCTGCAGGAGCTGGACCGCCTGCCGGAAGACGTGGGCGGCATGATCCGCCAGCTCAACGACTACGAGTTCATGGACGAGGGGGCGTCGCAGGCGTTCCAGCAGCTCATGGAGGAGCTCAAGCAGCAGGTGTCGCAGACCTACTTCAAGAACATGACCCGCACCATGCAGCAACTGCGGCCCGAGCACCTGGGCGAGATCAAGGAAATGATGAAGGCGCTCAACCAGATGCTGCGCGACCGGCTGGAGGGCAGGACGCCCAAGTTCGAGCAGTTCATGCAACGGTTCGGGCATTTCTTCGGTCCCGATCCGCCGAAGACCCTCGATGAGCTGATCCAGCATCTGGAGAAGCAGATGGCGCAGATGGAGTCGCTGATGCAGTCGCTGTCGCCGGAGATGCGGCAGCAGATGCAAGATCTCCTGGCCTCCACGCTGAACGACCCGGAGTTGCAGGAGCAGATGGCCGAGCTCGCCGCCCAGCTGGAGCTGCTCTCGCCTCGCCCCAGCCTTGGCAGCCGCTACGCCTTCTACGGTTCAGAGTCCCTGCCGTTGCAGGAGGCCCTCTCGCTCATGGAGCGGCTGCAGGGCATCGAGGATCTGGAGGCGGCGCTGCGCGAGGGCTACCAGGGTCGCCAGCTGACCCCGGAGCAAGCGCAGCAGCTCCAGCAGTTGCTCGGGCCGGACGCGCGCCAGGCGGCTGACCAGATGAGCGAACTCGCGGCGCAGCTAGAGAAGAAGGGATACGTGCAGCGCGGCCGGCGCGGCATGGAGCTGACGCCGCGCGGCATGCGCCGCATCGGCCAGAAGGCCCTGCGCGACCTCTACACCCGGCTGAAGCGCGATCGCTTCGGGGACCACCCGATCAGCGTCCGCGGCCTCGGCTCGGAGCGCTCGGATGAAACGAAGGTCTACGAGTTCGGCGATGCCTTCAATCTGCACGTCGAGCAGACGCTGATGAACGCGCTGCGCCGCGAGGGATCACAGCAACCGATCCGGCTGAAGACCGACGACTTCGAGGTGTACCGGTCTGAGTTCAGCGCCCGGTCGGCAACGGTGTTGATGATCGATATGAGCCGGTCGATGCCCCTACGCGGTTACTTCTACGCCGCCAAGAAGGTCGCGCTGGCTCTCGATGCCCTGATCCGCAGCCAGTTTCCCCGCGATTATCTGCAGGTGATCGCCTTCAGCGACTATGCCCGGCCGGTCAAGTCCCACCAGCTGGCGGAGCTGACATACAACGAGTCGATCTACGGAACGAATATCCAGCACGGCCTGATGCTGGCCCGCCAGTTCCTGAACCGGCACAAGACCGGCAACAAGCAGGTCATCATCGTTACCGACGGCGAGCCGACGGCGCACATGGAAGGGCAGCACGCGGTCTTCTTCTATCCACCGCTTCCCGAGACGTTCCAGAAGACGCTGCTCGAAGTCCAGCGCTGCACGCGGGAGCACATCGTGATCAACACCTTCATGCTCGACAACGACTATCACCTGGTGTCATTCGTCAAGCAGATGACGCGCATGAACGGCGGCCGTGCCTTCTTCGCCAGTGCCGACAGGCTGGGCGATTACGTGCTGCTCGACTACGTCGACCGCAAGCGCAAAGCCAGCCGCTGAAAGGCCCCTCTCTTAGAGGATCCCCCTGACGAAGCGCCTGTTGGCCGTCTGTGCTGCGCTCGGATTACTCGCCGCCGAGGGATTGCTCTATGTCCTTGCTGGAAAAATTGCAGAAGGGGTTCGCGGGCCACTCTTACTAACGTTGGTGGTGCTGTTCTCGATCGCGGTGCTCGTCGCGCTGATGCTATCGGCGCCCAGACGATGAAAACGCCCCGAGGCCAAGCAGGCTGAAGCCGAGCGCGTTCAGGTTGCCATGGACCAACGCCATGACATGGATGTCTAGCGTCGGGGACCCGAAGACACGACCCGCGCTGTACTCGACCGCGAGCAGCATCGGCAGGAGCGGCGTCAGGGCGGATACACGGAGGAGGGTGCGGGCCGGGGTCGACTCGACCAGGCTCGTGCATCGGAAGACGAGGACCGCCGCGGTGCCGATAACGCCGCAGGCCACCACGATTGCGCCGGCAACCTGCAGGACGTGAACGGGCGTTGCCCAACCAGCGGCAATGACGGGTGACCCAACGATCATCAGCAGCGAGGCTGCCAGCGCAATCTGCCACGAGGTCCCACGCTCGTGTTGCAGACGGGCAAGGACCAGCGCGGCCATAAGGGTTGCGGCAAAGCCGGTGAAGTGGAAGTGCACGGCGGTCAGCTCGACGACGATGGGGGAGAGACCGAGCGGGGCGATGCCGGCACGGGAGAGCACCAGCCAGACCGCCCCGAAGGCCATGAAGCCCAGGGCGGCGGCGGGTGCAAGGCGCAGCGGGTGGAGCGAACGACCCTCGACCAGGTCGGCGAGCGCCGCCAGCGCGGCGACGGCGCAGACCAGCAGCCACCCCAACCCAAGGATGCCGGCGAGGACGCCGGTCGGCAGCAGGAAGGAGAGCGTGACAAGCGCCGCTCCGACGGGCTGAATCCGTACCGCCGCCCCCCGGAGGCGCGATGCGGAGGCTCCATCGAAGGCAATCAGCGCAAGCCCGAGCGGGACGATGACCAGGGGCGCCAGCAGGAACAGAAGATCGATCAGGGTCATCCTCGTCAGGCCGCCGAGCCGGGCGGCGACGAGTGCGAGCCACACGATGGCGCCCCCGGCGGCCGACCGACTCATGTGGCTCGCCGGTAGTGGCGTTCCATTTCGGATGCGTATCGGCGTCCGACGTCATCGCGATGCAACGGCAGCCAATCGGTGAGCCGGGTGGCGCCGCGGGGCGGTTCGTGCGAGACGAGGATGTCGTGCATGAGATCGTCGAGCTCTTCGCGCGTGAGCAGCATGTCGCGGACCACACGGCCGGCGAGAGTCGCGCCGGCCATCGCCAGCGCAGGCGGCACGTGCACGACGAGCGTTCGGACGCTCATCGCGCGCCGAAGCACGTGAACCATTTCGTCGAACGTGAAGATCTCCGGCCCGGCGGAATCGATGACAACATCGGCCGTTTGCGAGCCGGCGTCGACCAGCAGGCGCGCGTGATCCTTGACGTGCATCGGCTGCAGACGGTAGCGGCCGTCGCCAGGAATCGCAAAGACGGGGAGATGCCGAAGCAGCCACGCGATGTTATTGATCAGCACATCGCCCTCACCAAAGAGCAGCGTCGGCCGCACGATCGCGTAGGAAAGGCCCGAGGACTGCACGGCGTCCTCGAGCGCAGCCTTGCCGCGGTAGTAGCTGCTGGCGGAGACCGTCGGGTTGGCAATGCTGGTCTGGACGATGCGCCGGACACCGGCCCGGCGGGCGGCCTCGATCAAGCGCCGGGTGTTCTGGACGGCAACGCCGTGCGTCAGATTGCCCCGCGGCGCGCGAACCCAGTAGGTGTTGTAGAGGGTGTCGCTGCCCGCCAGGGCGGTGATCAGCGCGGCGTCGTCCGAGAAGTTCAGCGGGTAGCTCGGAATTCGTGCGGCAAGTGGGTCCTCCGGCCGAGGATGGTTGGTCAGCGTTCGCACGTCACGGCCGCGCTCGAGCAATTGTTCCGCGACGAAACGGCCGCTGTAGCTGAAGGCGCCCGTCACGACGTCGATCGGAACACTCACGTGCGGCTTCGCTGCGGTGGGGCGGGTCTCGGCTGGTGACGGGTTCGTGCCGACGCGTATCGAAGGCCGATCACCGTCTGTTGTCGCGGCAGCCACTCACTGAACCGGATCGTGCCGCGCGGCGGCTCCTTGGACATCAGAAGCTCCGCCCGTAGATCGTCAAACTGCTCGCGCGTGAGAAGGGCATCCTTCGCAAACAAGCCGGCGATACGCGCCCCGGCAAGGGCGAAGGCGGGCGCCGTCTTCAGAAGAACGCTTCGTGATCCGACGGCCTGGCGGATCATGCGAACCAACTCCACGAAGCTGGGAATCTCGGGGCCAGCCGCGTCAATGGTGGTGTTGTCCTCGGCCAGACCCGCGGTGACGGCGATCGACGCCACATCATCGACATGGACTGGCTGGAGGCGATAGGCTCCCTCGCCCGGGATCGCGAACACCGGAAAATGCCGCAGCACCCAGGCGATATTGTTGATCAGCACGTCACCCTCACCGTAGACCAGGGTGGGGCGCACGATGGCATACGACATGCCGGCTGACCGCAGCGTCTCTTCCAGCTCAGCCTTACTCGCATAGTACGGATGCCGGGATGCGGTGGGATTGGCGATGCTGATGTGAACCAGCCGCCGAATGCCGGCCTCGCGGGCCGCGGCAAACAGCGTCTTGCTGCGTCGGACGGCGCCGACAAAAGCGTCGGCTCCGTAGTTCGAATGGATCCAGTAGGTGTTGTAGAGCGTGTCAGCGCCGCGCATGAACCGCATCATGCTGTCGGCGTCGTTGAAGTCGAGCGGGGCGCTCACGAGCTTCCCGGCAAGGTCCCGCGGAGCACTCGAATTGTTCGTGAGGGTTCGGACCTCGTGGCCGGCGGCGAGAAGCCGACGGGCGATGAAGCTCCCGGTGTAGCTGAAGGCGCCGGTGACGACGTCAGTCGTGGCCATGACTTGTCCTGGGTCTTCAACGGTGATGACGTAATGGACTTGTTCGACAATGAGGGTTGATGCGATCGACCCAGCGGAGCGTCGACGAAGTCGCCGAGCACAACAAGGCGATGTGGGAGCGCCTCGCCAAGGCGGCAATGAACTACACCCGTCCCTTCGGTCGGCCGCCCAGGACGAGAGCGGGTATGCGCCGCTTCATGGATCCCCGCGGGCGCCTCAAGGGCGTGCGACTGGCGGGGGCTCACGTCCTCGGCCTTGCCGCGGGAGGGGGCTGGGACCCCGTGATTTTCGCCAAGCTGGGCGCGCAGACAACCGTCTTCGACATCTCGCCCACCCAGCTGAAGACCGTAAAAGACCTGGCGGCCCGGCAGCGCGTCAAGATCCGGCTGGTGCGAGGCAATATGAAGGATCTCTCCGTGTTCAAGGACGCGTCCTTTGACGTCGTCTGGCATTGTCATTCACTCGTCTTCGTCGACGACGCGGTTCGCGTGCTGAGGGAGGTCGGTCGGGTGCTGGCGCCGGGTGGCACCTACCTGTTGTCGACCATGCATCCCACGACGCTTCGACTGTACGGCAGCTACAAGCACGGTGGATGGAGCCCGAAGATCAGTTATTTCGAGGACAAGCCGGTGCCCTATACCGACGAATGGGGAATGACCTGGACCCTGGGCAAGAAGAAACTGGTGGCCCCCACGATCGAGTTCGGCCATCGATTCGAAACCATCGTCAACGGGATGGCGGCCGCGGGGATGGTGGTCGACGGGATCTGGGAGTTCTCACCCGGCGATGATGACGAAGAGACGGAGCCTGGCTCCGATGCCCACCTCGATACGCTGTTCCCTGCCTTTATCGAGGTCCGCGGCCGGAAACTGCCGCTTCCGGCGCGCCGCTAGGCTCGACAGCGTGCCGGTCATCGTGCTGCGGACGCCGGTCGCGGCACCGCCGTCGCGCTGTTTCGACCTGGCCCGTGACGTCGACGTCCATCAGCGCTCGACTGCCGCCTCGCGCGAGCGCGCCGTTGGCGGCGTTACCGCCGGCCGGCTCGGTCCGGGTGACGAGGTGACGTGGGAGGCGACGCATTTCGGGGTCCGGCAACGCCTGACGTCGCGCATCACCGAATTCGAGCCGCCGCGCCGCTTCGTCGATGAGATGGTCCATGGTGCCTTTCGGCGCTTTCGCCACGAGCACCAGTTCCTCGCGGTCGGGAATGGAACCGAGATGGTCGATATCTTCGACTACACCTCGCCGCTGGGGCCACTCGGTCGGTTGGCGGATGTCCTCTTCCTTCGTCAATACATGATCCGATTGCTACGTGAGCGAAACGCCTATCTGAAACGGGAAGCGGAGTCAGCGGCGCCCCGGGGCTGAACGGTATGCCGCCAGCAGCTCCGCGCGCTGTGCCGGCGATAAGTACTTCACCGCCTCGCGGATGGTGACACCGGAAGCTCGCGCGGCGCGTGGCAGCAGCCAGCCGTGGACCACGTCCGGCCGGCGCTTGCCGGTCTCGCGGAGGATCCACCCGATTGACTTGCGGATGAAGAACTCGCGCTCCTCGAGCATGCGCTCGGCGTAACGGGCAAAGCGTCGGAAGTCGCCATCTCCGCGGCGCAGGGGTCGCAGTAGCGCCAGCATCGCGGAGCGGCGCAACCAGAAGTCGTTGTCCCATGCCCAGCGGTCGAGGACGCGGAGGAGGTCCGGCGAACGCTCCACCAGCGGACCGACAATGACGATCGCCAGTTCATCGACAAAGGCCCAGGTCTTCGACTGGCGAATCATCCGCTCCAGCAGGACGATGTCCGCAGGCCGCAGCAGAGGCTGGAAGGCTTCCAGGAGAAGGACGGCCACCATGCGCCGCTCGAAGAGGGGCGTCCTCCAAAGGAGGCCGACGAGTGAGACGAGCTGCCGGCGGTCGAGGCCCTCATCCTGTCGCTGGACCGCCCGGACAATTTGCCGCATCTGCGGAAGCCCGACGCCGAGGAACTCGAGATCGCTCTTCAGGTAGGCCTTCTCGGCCGGGGCTCGAGCGGGGTTGCGATGGCGGCGCAGCTCGAAATCGATCGCCGCGGCGATCGCCGCCGGCCGAGCCGGCTGCGCCTCAGTGGAGCTTGGGGAGGACCTGCTTCGCGAAGACGTCAATCCATTCGAGCTGGTTGCGGCCGACGTTGTGCAGGTAGACGCGATCGAAACCGAGATCGATGAACCTCTGGATCTCGCGACGGTGGGCGTCCGGATCGGCCGAGATCAGCATGCGACCCTCGAAGTCTTCGGGCCGCACGAGCTTGGCCATTTGCGCGAAGTCGTTCGGTGATCGAATGTCGGCCTTGGGGAATTTCATTCCGCCGTTCGGCCATTCGGTCATCGCGTTGCGCATCGCTTCCTCGTCCGTAGGAGCCCACGAGAGGTGGAGCTGGAGGATCCGTGGCATCGTCGATGGATCTTTCCCGGCCTCGCGGGCCCCCTTCTCGAAGCGCTCGAAGACGCCCTCGATCTTTTCTTCGGGCGCGCCCACGGTGATCAGGCCGTCGCAGAAACGTCCGGTCTTTTCCGCGGTCACCGGCCCGGCGGTGGCGATGTAAATGGGCGGAGGCTGCTCCGGCATGGTCCAGAGCCGCATCGTCTCCATCTTGTAGTACTCGCCGCGGTGCTTGACGTCCTTGCCAGTGAAGAGCTTGCGGATGATCTCAATCGATTCGAACATGCGGTTGATGCGCTCGGCGACCTCTGGCCAGTAGCCGGCGACGACGTGCTCGTTGAGCGCTTCGCCAGATCCGAGCCCCAGCCAGAAACGGCCCGGGTAGATGGCGGTCATCGTGGCCGCGGCTTGGGCGACGATGGCGGGATGCGAGCGAAACGAGGGACACGTGACCCCCGGACCGATGTCGCCACGCGTGTGCTCGGCGGCCGCTGCCATGAAGGACCACACAAAGGCGGCATTGCCCTGCTGCGGCGTCCACGGTTGGACGTGATCCGCCGCCATCACGCCCGAGAAGCCCGCGGTTTCCGCTTTCTCGCAGAAACTGATCAGCTCGCGCGGATGGAACTGCTCGAGCATGGCTGCGTAGCCGATCTGCGCCATGCGCTAATTCTCCGCCTTAACGGTTGAAGCTAGTCCGATCGGACATCGCCGAGCCGCGCGGACGGGCGAAGGAGGCGAGCACCGCGCCGGCCGCCGCGACGACCAGCGCCAAAATGAAGTGCTTGAGCCGGAAATGCTGTCCCGGCAGGATC
>Ga0209689_1003485_pt1 | contig 11602 bp, 13 predicted proteins | sample GraSoiAngelo_149_FD_187119 | JGI IMG/M metagenome (GOLD analysis project Ga0209689, IMG submission 187119) | Grasslands soil microbial communities from the Angelo Coastal Reserve, California, USA - 14_1009_09_30cm (SPAdes) (version 2) | ecosystem: Environmental > Terrestrial > Soil > Grasslands ...
TCATGGAGGCTTACCCATGCCCCTCCGAAGCGATATCGAGAACTTCGCGCTCATTAAGGTCGTCGGTATAGGCGGCGGCGGTTCGAACGCCGTGAATCGAATGATCCGGGCCGAGCTCCTCGGCGTCGAGTTCATTGCGGTTAATACAGATGCGCAGGCCCTCCTCCTGTCCGACGCTCCCCACAAGCTCCGCATCGGAGACAAGGTCACGAAGGGCCTTGGCTCGGGCGCCGACCCGACGGTCGGGCGCAAGTCGGCCGAGGACGACAGCGAGAAGCTCTACGAGGCCCTGAAGGAAGCGGACATGGTGTTCGTCACCGCTGGCATGGGTGGCGGCACGGGCACGGGCGCCGCTCCGATCATCGCCGAGATCGCGAAGGACGTGGGAGCCCTGACTGTCGCCGTCGTGACCAAGCCGTTCAGCTTCGAGGGCGCGAAGCGCCGGCTCCTCGCCGAGCAGGGCATCGCTGAGCTCGTCGACAAGGTCGACACGCTCATCACCATCCCAAACGATCGCCTGCTCCAGGTCGTCGAGAAGAAGACGAGCATGGTCGACGCGTTCCGCATCGTCGATGACGTGCTGCGACAGGGCGTTCAGGGCATCAGCGACCTCATCACGGTGCCGGGTCTTATCAACCTCGACTTCGCGGACGTGAAGACGATCATGACGAATGCCGGATCGGCGCTCATGGGTATCGGGCACGGGTCGGGCGAGTCGCGCGCCGCGGACGCGGCGCGTCAGGCGATCATGTCGCCCCTCCTCGAGCAGTCGATCGATGGTGCGCGCGGCGTCCTCTTCACCATCACCGGCGGCCCCGATCTGACCCTCTTCGAAGTGAACGAGGCTGCGGAGATCATCCACGCGGCGGCGGACCCCGAGGCGAACATCATCTTCGGCGCGGTGATCGACGAACGGATGGGTGGCGAGGTCAAGATCTCGGTCATCGCGACCGCGTTCGAGCAAGCTCGCGCGATCCGTCGTCTCGAAGGGCCGATGTACAAGCGCCAGGCGCCCTCGGTCGAGCAGCGCGTGGCACCGGCCGTCGCGGTCGCGCCTGCACCGATGACCCAGCCACATCCGAAAGCCGAAGAGACCAAGAAATACGCTGCCGATGATCTCGAGGTCCCAAGCTTCCTGAGACGCCGTTGAGCTGAGCGGCGGATCGTCCGCCGCTCCGTCACCGTGGCACGTCGGCTGCATCCCCGTACCGAAAAGCACGCAGATTTTCGAGACGGGGGTGCGCAAAGTGATGCGAGAAGGAGGCACCGTCGTCCGCGGGGATTCGTGGACGGCGTGGCCTGTCTACTGGACTCCGGTGATCGTGGGGGCGCTCGCTTCGGTCGTCGCCGTGGTGCTCTTCGGGGTCGTCGGCACAGCCGTCGGTTCGTGGAAGGCCGGTAACGAAGGCCGGATCACCGACTTCAGCGGCATCGGACGCGCTGCTGTCGCATACGCGGTCTTTGCTTCATTCCTCGCTTTCGTGATCGGCGGATGGGTGACGGCCCGGATCGCCGGCATTCGCCGCGCGGAGCCCGCGATCCTGCACGCGGCGATCGCGTTCCTTGTCGCGTGGGTCGTTCTTATGGCGCTGGCGAGCTTCGGCGGAGCCGTCTTCAACGGGTGGTACGCGGGCCTCGCGCCGTCGGCCGCGGTGCCGACCCAGGCTGGTCAGCCGGTTGACCCCAACGCCGCTAAGGCCGCTGCCGCGGCCGCCACCGCGGCGGCGGTGGCGATCCTCCTCGGCCTCGTCGGCAGCGTCGTCGGCGGCTGGATGGCCTCGGGGGAGCGGATGGACTTCAGCTTCTACAACCGCGAGCGCGCACGCATGACCCGCCGTCCGGTCGCAACCGACCGCACGACGCGGATGTAAGGAGGTAACGAGATGATCCTGATTCTTCTCTGGCTTCTCGGCGCGCCGCTCGCGCTGATCATCATCCTGTTCCTTCTCGGCATCGGGCACTAAGGCCTCCACGCGTCTCTCAGCCCCCGGCAGCGGCCTCGTCGACCGGCCGGGGGCTTGCATTTGCCCGGCGTCCTTAGAGTTGCGCGCGGGAGGAAGGGTGAGAACGCTCGCGTCCTGGGCCCTCGGGCTCGGGTTCCTGGTCTCGATCGCCGCCTACAGCGGATGGCTTAGCGCGCTCGGGCCGTCCCTCATGAGTACGGCAGTTGTGGTCGGGAGCGTTGCTGTCGTCGGCGGTGGCGTCGTCCTCGGCGGCATGTGGTTCTATGACCTCTACCGCGGGCGCTTCCCTACGACAGAGTTACGCGATGCGATGGTCGCCGACGCGATGGCGCTAGGTCTGCGTTCGGTCGGGCGCGATCTCTCGACCCTCGATCTTCGATTCCCGCTCTTCCAAAAAAGGAAGGGGCACTTCCTCACGCAATCGCTCATGGCCACGTTCGCGTCGGCGGACCGACCTCGCGTCGACTGGATCTTCGCCGGAAGCTGGCGTGGCCGCGACCTGCGCATCTTCGATTACACCGAGCAAAAGCAGGACGACACCAAGGAGTGGACGTGCGCGACGCTCGCGCTCGACCGGTCGTTGCCTTCGATCTCCATTACGCGGCGCGACTTTCTGACCGGTCGGCTGCAGCGCCTGATCGATCGCGGAGTCCGCTCAGGCGACGAGGCCTTCGACCGCGCCTTTCGCGTCGACACGAAGGACGCCGAAGGAGCGCTCGCGACACTCGACGATCGAGTGCGAGCGCGTCTCCTGGAGAGCGCGCCGCCGCACCAGGCCGTCGTAGAGATCGACGAGAGCCGGCTGCTTGTGTGCGGTAGCCGCATCGCTGCCGGCGACCGGAGGGTCCTTCTCGACGCCACGGACGCGATCGGCGTGGTGCTTGCACCGGCTGGCCACTAGATTTGGTGGCACCCTGTCCCATATCTTGTGTCTGTGAAGTGCCCCGCGTGCAGCAATCCCGACACCCGCGTCATCGACTCGCGGGAAGCCGAAGACGGCGATTCCATCCGGCGGCGGCGGGTCTGCGACCGGTGTGAGGAGCGATTCACCACCTTTGAGCGGAGCGAGTCCGCCCGCATCCAGGTCCTGAAGCGCGACGGCAGCCGCCAAGAGTTCGACCGGCGGAAGCTCGCGAGCGCGATCGGGAAGGCCGCATCGAAGGCGCTGTCGAGCGAAGAGATCGATCGCCTCATCGACGAGCTCGAGGCCGCGGTCCGGCAGAGTGGAGCATCCGAGATCCCGTCCGGACGGATCGGCGAGATGGTGCTCGAGCGCCTCGCGGAACGCGACCCGCTGTCGTATCTCCGCTTCAAGATCGTCTACTCGCGGCTGGAAGACATCGACGCGCTCTACGACGAGCTCGCGTCCCTCGTGCGCATTCGCCAGGTGGCTCGCGATCGCCGAGTCGCCGAACAGATCACCCTGCCCATCGCCGAGCCGGTCATCGCCGGGCCCTCGCGCCGTCGCCGCCGCTAAGGGACCTCCGCTCCGCGCGGTCCTCTGGGATCTGGACGGCACGCTCACCGACAGCGTGCGCCTGGTCGTCGAGACGATGAACGCCGTTATCGCCACGCACGGCGGCCCGCTTCTTCCGTATGAGAAGGTGGGCGAGCTCACGGGCCTTCCGCTCGACGCCATGTTCCGGCTCGCGTGGCCGGATGTCGGCGCGGCGGATGTCGAAAGCTATCGCGTCGAGTACCGCGCTCGGTACGACGCCGTAGCGATCCCCGCAACGCGACTGTATCGCGGGGCGGCGACGACACTGCGCGATTTCCATGAGGCCGGGCTGCTGCAGGCCACGGTCACCGGCAAGCGGGCAGCCGACTGCGAGCGGATCCTGCGCGGCCTCGGGATCAAGCAGGACATCGATGTGTACCTCGGGGGCGATTCGGCGCCGCGGCCGAAGCCTGCCCCGGACCTCGCGCAGTACGCCATGAGCCGTCTTGGTGTCTCGCCAGATGAATCGGTCGTGATCGGAGACAGCGCGGCGGATCTCGCGATGGGAAAGGCCGCCGGCGCGCACACCATCCAGGTGCTGTGGGGCTTCTCGCGTTCGCCGCTGCCGGACGCCGAGCGGACCGTGCGCACGTGGCGCGAGCTGCGCGACGCGGTGCGCGCACTGGGTGGACCCAAGCCCGGCATACTCGGTCGCGGTGGTCCTCTCCGATCGTGACATCCGCGCGGCGATCGATGCCGGCCGCATCGGGATCGATCCGTTCGACCCGAAGTGCGTCCAGCCCGCGTCGGTCGACATCCGCCTCGACCACCGTTTTCGCGTGTTCCGCTCGAGCCGTCACGCCTTCATCGACCTCGCGCGGCCACTCGACGACATCACCGAGCTCGTTCAGGTCTCGCCGAAGGAGCCGTTCATCCTTCACCCGAACGAGTTCGTCCTCGGCTCGACCCGCGAGCGCATACGGCTTCCCGACGACATGGTGTCGCGGGTCGAGGGGAAGAGCTCGCTTGGCCGGCTCGGCCTGCTCATCCACAGCACGGCGGGGTTCATCGATCCGGCCTGGGATGGTCACATCACCCTCGAGCTCTCCAACGTGAACACGATCCCCATCACGCTGTACGCCGGGATGCGCATCGGGCAGCTGTCCTTCTTCCCACTCTCGAGCCCGGCGGAGCATCCGTACGGCTCGCCCGAGCTCGGCTCCTCCTATCAGGGGCAGACCGGGCCGACCCCTTCCCGGTACCGGCTGGACGTGTAGCGCATGTGCTCCACGTGCCTTCTGATCGTCTTCATCGAATCGTTCATCAACGTGCTGGGCTGGGCGCTCACGCTCGCGATCTTCGTCCGCGTGATCCTCTCGTGGATCCCGAACGCCCGCCTGCCGTTCGGCCTCGGCGAGTTCGTTTTCGCCGTGAGCGAACCGATCCTCGGCCCCATCCGGCGCGCGATGCCGTTCTTCGGCGGGGTCGACTTCTCGCCGCTCGTCGCGCTGCTTCTGATCCAGGTCGCATCGAGCGTGTTGCTTCGCGTACTCCCGCCCGCGATTTAGCGCCGTGACCGAGCGCATCACCGTTGCGGTGCGTGTCATCCCACGCTCCAGAAGCGACCGGGTCGACGCGCTGCGCGCGGGCCGTCTGGTCCTTCGAGTCGCCGCGCCGCCGGAAGCAGGTGCAGCGAATCGAGCGGCGCAGACACTTTTGGCTACGGCGCTTGGCTTGCGGGCGGCCGACGTCCGCCTCGAGCAGGGGAGCACGTCCCGCGACAAGCTTTTCAGCGTTCCGACGAACGCCCGGGCCGCGCTCGAACGGTTGCCGAGATGACCTCGCGTTTTGGCCGGGGGTGGGCGGGACAAGACCGTGGCCAATGTTGGCGGCGGCGCCGCTCGAAATGAGAGCGCAGGCTGGGGCGTACAGGAGGGGAATGGCAGCGAGTGTCGCGCTACGTCTCAACCTGCCGATGACCCTGACGTCGCCCGCGACGTTCGCCGACGGCGTCCGCGAGCACCAGGACGAGGTGTACGGCGTCGCGCTGCGTATCACCGGCAACCGTGACGCGGCGCTCGACGTCGCGAGCTCGACGTTCCTGAAGGCCTATCGCGCGTTCCATCGCTACGACCAGACACGGCCGCTTCGGCATTGGCTTTTGCGGATCGCGACAAACGAAGCGATCAGCTACGTGCGAAAGCGCGGGCGCGAGCTGCGACGCATCGTCGCTGTCGACGAGGCCACCAGCGTCGCCGATGTCGGTGCCGCGCCGGACGCCGAGTCGGTCGCGCGCGAGGACCGCGCGCGGATCCGCGCGGCCGTGAGCCAGCTGCCCGAGTTGTACCGCGTGGTCATCGTGCTTCGCTACTTCAACGATCTCAGCGTGGACGAGATCGCGCAGGTCACCGGACGACCGGCATCGACCGTCGGCGTTCAGCTTCTCCGCGGCCGGGCGCTCCTCCGCGGCGCCCTGGAGGGCGCGCGATGAGGCGCGACTTCCGTGACGACGAGCTGTTCGACGAGATCAGGCTGCGCCGTGCGTTGCGGCTCGACGCGGCTGAGCTCCCGCCGCGCTTCGATCTGGCCACGGTCGCCGTCCGAGCAGCGGACCGTCCCGCATCCGCGTTCGCGGGATTGCTCTCGACTGCGTTCGCCGGCATGGCCACGGCGGCTCTCACCGGCCTGGTCGCGGTGGCGTTGCCGGCCATCGCGCCGGCCGTCGGGTCTGAGCTCTTCGATGCCGCCATCCAAACGGTGACGCGCGCGGCCGTTCCGCTGAGCGCGGTTCTCGCGGCGGCGCAACAGCCGAGCATCCCGCTGGCGGCGACCTTCGCTCTCGCCGTCGCGGTCGCCTACGAGTACGCGCAACGAAGGGAGCGTCTCCGTGCCACAACGTCTTGAGCGCAGCAATGCCAATCGGGTCATCGCGGGGGTGTGTGGCGGGATCGCCGAATACCTCGCGGTCGACCCCACCTTGGTCAGGGTCGTCTTCGTCGTCCTGGCGTTTTTCGGAGGCATCGGCCTGCTCGCGTACATCGTCCTGCTCATCCTCATGCCGCTTCCGGGCCGTCCCGCGCCGTTCAGCTCGACACCGCCGCCGCCCGCATCGTCGAACGCTACCGTGGGGTCCGAGGGGGACCACGCGGCGACGACCGCGGCCCTGGCACCGGTCGACCCCGCGATCCACGCCGCGGAGGCTGAGCGCCGCCGGATGGCCGTCGGGTACCTCCTCATCGGCCTTGGGGTCCTATTCCTTTTGAGCAATGCGGGGATGTTCCGCTTCGTCCAGTGGCAGTTCTTGTGGCCGCTGGTCCTCATCGGCATCGGCGTCCTCTTCCTGGTGCAGCGAGTGCGGTCGTGAACGCGCGCCGCCGTCGAGGCGTTTTCTGGCCGCTCCTTCTGATCGCCCTCGGTCTGCTCTTTCTGCTCCAGACCATGGGCTTCATCTCCGGAGTGTCCTGGCTCGCTATCGCGAGCCTCTGGCCGATCCTTCTCATCCTCATCGGCCTCGACATCGCCTTCGCTGGGCGCTGGCCGCTCGCGACGCTCGCGGCCGAGGTCGTCGTCATCGCCGCGGGGCTGGCCCTCGTGGCGTACGCGCCGAACCTTGGCCCCGGCGTCTTCGTGTTTGGCGGGAACGGTCCGGGCGAGAGCGACGTGACCGTCCCGCGATCCGGCGCGACCGACCTCGACCTCACGCTCAACGCCGGAGCGACGCGCGCGTACAGCGTGAGCGGAGGCGCCTCGGACCTCGTCGAGGCGCACAGCGCAAATCCCGATCTTCGCGTGCGAACGGTCGGCACGAGCCACGTGACTGTTCGACTCGATGAGGTAACGCCGAGCGGGTTCCTCCGCCCGGCGGGCGAAGCCGACATCCAGGTCCGGATCGCGAACGACGTTCCCACTTCGCTCACCATCAACGTCGGCGCCGGTCAGTTCGACATCGACCTCTCCGATGTCCGTATCCGTACCGCCGACGTGAACGTCGGCGCGTCCTCGATGCGTTTCGTTCTCCCGAAGCCGACGGGTGACGTGGCGATCGATATGAACGGTGGAGCCTCGAGCATCACCGTGACCGTGCCCGACGGCGTCGAGGCGCGCATCTCGACGAGCGGCGGGCTCATCTCGCTCCGGAGCGACAATCCGCGACTCGGAGATACGAGCGGCTCGCGCGGCGTGTTCGCCGGCAGAACCTCGCTGGAGACGAGCGGCTACGCGACCGCGCACGATCGCGTCACCCTGACGATCACCGCGGGGGCGAGCTCCATCGTCATCCACTAAGTCGATCTAACATCCCGGCGTGCTGCATCGGGCGATCGAGCGGGTCCTCGAGGCGCAGGCCGTGTGGGCCGATCCGCTCGGCAAGCTCTTCGTCGCGATCTTCGCAGCGCTCTACAAGCCGGTGCCGATCATCAAGGATCTCCTGAACGGCGTGTGGCTCGGCCACCCACTGCATCCGGCGATCACCGACGTGCCCATCGGCGCCTACGTGGTCGCGCTGGTCCTCGATCTGTCGGGGCAGCGCGCCGCGGCGACCGCCGCGATCGGCGTCGGGATCGTGTTCATGCTGCTCGCCGCGCTCGCGGGTTACGCCGATTACATCGATCTCGAGGGGAAGACGCAGCGGTTCGGGACGGTCCACTCGTCGCTCATGCTCGTCGCGCTCGTCCTGTATCTCGTTTCGTTCCTCATGCGCCTCGGTGCGGTGCCGTCGTCCGCGGAGGTATGGCTTTCGGCGGTCGGCTTCCTCATCGTCATCAGCAGCGCCTACATCGGAGGCGAGCTCGTGTACAACCTCGGCACGCAGGTCGATCGCCACGCCTGGCGGGGCGGCGGGACGAAGTGGACGGCGCTCGACGTGAGCAACGTCCCCGCCGACAAGCCGGTGAAGGCCAAGGCCGGCGCCCAGACGCTCGTCGTGGTACGGCGGGGCTCTGACCTAAACGCCCTCCACGACGTCTGCGCCCACCAAGGCTGCAGCCTTTCGGAGGGCAAGATCGTGGACGACGCGATCGAATGCGGCTGCCACGGCTCCCGGTACCGGCTTCGCGACGGGCTCGTCGTGCGCGGGCCGGCGGTGTTCGATCAACCGCACTACGAGGTGCGGGAAGCCGAGGGAAAGATCGAGGTCCGGCGCACGGACACCCGTTAGAACCCGCCCAACGCTCTCTTCTTGGCGATACTGCGGGCGTGAGCGAAGCGATCGCGTCGGTGCCGCTCGAGGCCGCTCCTCCTCTCGCGGAGGTTTCGGCGCCCAGCGAGCTCGAGGCCCGGCGCGCCCTGAACACCGAGTACCTCCGGCACCACCCGGAAGAGGTCGCGCGGTTCCTCGATGAGCGGATGCCGAGCGAAACCGCGCTGATCGTCCACGACGCCGGTCCGGAAGAGGCGGTTCATCTTCTCGAGCGCCTGAATCCGCGCGTCGCAGCTGACGTCCTGCGGCACCTGCCCGCCGAGGCGGCCAAGATCGCGCTCCGGCAGATGCACCCGGCGCGGGCCGCGCCAATCGTGGCGAGCTTCGACGCGGCAGAGCGCGAAGGTGTGCTGAGCCGCCTCCCGCGTCGGTTCGCGTCCGAGGTCCGCGAGCTTCTCACATATCCGTTCGACACAGCCGGGGCGCTCATGGACCCGCGGATCACCGCGTTCGCGCCGGACACGACGGTCGACGACGCGCTCCGCAAGATGCGCACGTTCAAAGAGAAGGAGCTCGGCGCGATCTATCTGACCGACGCATCGGGCCGCCTCGTCGGCTCCGTCCCGCTCGGCGAGATCGCCACCGCAACACCCGACACCAAGCTCAAGGATCTCGTCCAGGGAACACCGGTGGGCGTCCACGCGACCGCGAACCGCGAAGAGATCGTCAACTACCTCACCGAGCAGCGAGTCGCGACGCTGCCGGTCATCGACAGCGACCGGCGTCTCGTCGGGGTCATCCGCTATCGCGCCCTCGTGGCGGCAGCGGAGGCCGAGGCGACGATGAGCATGCAGACGATGGTCGGAGTCAGCAAAGAGGAGCGCGCGCTTTCGCGAGTGTCATTCGCGGTTCGCCAGCGGCTGCCGTGGCTCGAGATCAACCTCGCGACGGCTTTCCTCGCCGCGTTCGTCGTCGGTACGTTCGAGGGCACGATCGCCAAATTCACGGCGCTGGCGGTCCTGCTGCCGGTCGTCGCCGGACAATCGGGGAACAGCGGCATGCAGGCCCTCGCGGTGACGATGCGCGGGCTCGCCCTGCGCGAGGTCCGTCTCTCGCACTGGCCGCGGCTCATCGTGAAGGAAGCCGGCGTCGGCATCCTCAACGGCTTGGCGGTGGCGTCGACCACGATGGTGGGCGTGTTCATTTGGAGCCAGTCGATCGGGCTCACCGTTGTGATCGGTAGCGCGATGGTCCTTGCGATGGTCGCGGCGGGCATCTCGGGTGCGGCGATCCCGCTCATCCTGAAGGCCGCGGGTCAGGATCCCGCGCAATCGTCCTCGATCGTGCTCACGACGATCACCGACTGCAGCAGCTTCCTCTCGTTCCTCGGCCTCGCGACCATACTTCTGCAATTCCTCTAGGTAGCACGCTGCCGCGCGCTCTGGCGGTTACGGTCGTCGCCGCTGCTTTGGCGATCGCGCTCGCGACGCCGGCTCTCGCCGACGAGGGCTGGGTCATCCAGCGGTTCGCGTCGGACATAACGATCCAGAACGACGCGTCGCTCCGCATCGTCGAGGCGATCGATGTGGACTTCGGGGCGCAGCAGAAGCACGGCATCTTCCGAAACATCCCCGTTCGGTACCGCTGGGACGAAACGCATCTGCGGGTCTACCGCCTCGAGGTGCGCTCGGTGACGGATGCCGCCGAAAAGCCCATCCGGTTCGCGCTGAGCGATGCCGGCGCCGACAAGGTCATCAAGATCGGCGACCCCGACCGGACCGTGAGCGGGCGTCAGACGTACCGCATCACCTACGACGTCTCGGGAGCGATGAACGCGTTCGCGGATCACGACGAGCTCTTCTGGAACGTGAACGGCGGCTCCTGGGACGTTCGCGCGCAGGCGGTGACCGCGACGGTCCACGCGCCGGCCGCCTTGCAGCGCGTCACGTGCTATCAGGGACCCGCCGGGTCCGATGAGGCGTGTCGCGCCACGACGACCGTGAGCGGTGCGGAGTTCGCTGCGACAAGGCCGTTCCCGCCGCGTGGGCAGCTCACGATCGTCGCCGCGTTAGCGAAAGGTGTCGTCGCCGAGCCCGCGCCGATGATCGCCCGCGACGGCGGGAACGTGCTCGGGTACTTCGAGTCGCAGCGGCTCTGGCTCGCGCTCGCCGCGTTCGTGCTCGTGGCGGGGCTCGCGCTGCTTTATTGGCGTTGGTACACGGCGGGCCGCGACCCCGGCGCAGGCCAGACGATCGTTCCGGAGTACGAGCCGCCCGACAAGATCCGCCCGGCGCAGCTCGGCGTCATCCTCGACGAGAGCGCGGACACGAAAGATGTGACGGCGACGATCGTCGACCTCGCCGTCCGCGGCTATCTCACCATCACCGAAGAGCCGCAGCAGGGGATCTTCGGCAAGAAGGATTGGACGCTGCACGCCACCGCGAAGGGCAGAGCCGGTCTGCTTCCGTACGAGGGGATCGTCTACGACGGTCTCTTCAAGGACGGCGCCGACGTAAAGATCTCAGAGCTTCGGACCCACTTCGTGACCTCGCTGCGGAGCGCCGAGAGCGAGCTCTATCACGATTCCCACGATCGCAAGTGGTTCGCGACGCGGCCCGATCGCGTTCGTCAGGGATACGCCGGGCTCAGCGTGCTCGTCGTCATCGCAGGTGCGGTCCTCGCGTGGCTCCTCGGTCGGACGCTCGGGGCGGGACTCGTCGGCGTGGCGGTCATCATCGTTGGGTTCGTCGCGCTGGGTATTGCGCCGATCATGCCCGCGAAGACCGCGGCCGGAGCGGACCTGCATCGGCGTGCGCTCGGCTTCGGCCGCTACATGGAGGTCGCGGAGACCGAGCGCCAGCGGTTCGCGGAACGCGAGAACATCTTCTCGGACTATCTGCCGTACGCGATCGTGTTCGGGTGCGTGGATCGCTGGGCCCGCGCCTTCAAGGACATCGACATGAGCAAGCAGACCGCCTCGTGGTACGTCGGGAGCGGCCCGTTCAACGCGGGTGTGCTCTCCTCTTCGCTGCAGGGCTTCTCGAGCAATCTCGGATCGGCGAT
>Ga0209689_1003488_pt1 | contig 11598 bp, 7 predicted proteins | sample GraSoiAngelo_149_FD_187119 | JGI IMG/M metagenome (GOLD analysis project Ga0209689, IMG submission 187119) | Grasslands soil microbial communities from the Angelo Coastal Reserve, California, USA - 14_1009_09_30cm (SPAdes) (version 2) | ecosystem: Environmental > Terrestrial > Soil > Grasslands ...
CCGCGCAGCGTCTTCGAATAGTCCTGCTCGTTGGCATACTCCGCGGCGACTCGAATGTTGTCGGACAGGTAGCTGCCAACGGCGCCGAGGAGCCTCCGCTTCGGGAATGTTCCGAGCAAGTCGACGGTTTCCGAATAGTTGAACGCGACAAAGGGCCTGATGCCGAAGAGCTCGGTCAAGTAGCCGGCTTCGACCTGCCAGGCCTGGGGCTGGATGTGGAAATTCCTTCGAGTCAGAATGATTCGGGCCTCATCGTAGGCCGTCTCGTACTCCCCAGTGAGTGAAAACCCCCACAGGCCGAGTCTGGCGTGCCCCGCGAGACCACTGATATAGCCGCGCTTCCCGCGATTCTGGAGTGGCGCGAAGGCCCCGGCGCCGGTCAGACCATCGGTATCGAAGACGGAGTCGATCAGGTCGAAACCGACATCGAATGACACGTTCTCAGTTTGTATCCCGTAGCCAGCCGTGACGCCGTAGTGTTCGAGGCGCTTTCCACCTCCGCCCACTTGATTGGTCGTCCCATCGTAGACGTAGACGCCCGCACGGAAACCGTACGCCTTGGCGCCAAGCAGGACGTGATCTTCCTTAGTTTCAAACACCTCGACGGTCAGCGGGCCCGTAATGGTCAGCGTCTCTTCCAGCTTGGCGGCGACCGTGGTGCCCGTCGAGATGCCGAAAGGCACAACGCCCCGGCCGGCCTTCAGGTAGAGGGGAAACTTCGAGGGCTTGCCCAGGGTAATCAATGCCTCGTTCACGGTGATCTTGTCGGCAGCAGGATCGTCGCATGGGGTCCGGCATGAAATCCACTGGAGGGAGAGCTCTGCCTTCGCCCAGTCGACGATGTCGGCTTCAAAGTCGAACTCGGCCGTGGCCAGTGTGAAATCACTCGTACGCACGCCGCCGAAATCCCGACGCTTTCCGGCTTCGACCTCGATCGCGCCGCCGAGCTGAATCTTTTCCATCGGCCCTTTTTTCGCCTTGGCAGGCTCTGTCGCCGCCGCCTTGGCCGGATCTACGGCTGCCGCCTTGGCCGGCTCTGTGGCTGCCGCTTTGGCCGGCTCCTTGGGTGCTTCGCGGGCCAGCTCTTTGGCCGCCTCTTTGGCAGCTTCTTTGGTCGCCTGCTCCTGCTTCGCCATCGCGGCTTCCAGGTCGCGAATCCGTCGCTGAAGCTCCTCGTTTTGCGAAATGACCTCCTTCATCATGCGTTTGAGAGCTTCGAGTTCCTCGGCCGGTGTCGCTTGTTGAGCCCAGGCAGGTGACCCGGCGAGAACGCAGAAAATCGATGCCGCGACCACGCTCCCTTTCATATTCCGGTCCTTCATTGCTTTAGCTCCTTATGACCGTCCTTCCAGTGGATCGGGGGTTCCACGCAGCGCAGCACTCCGCTGGGCATGCGCTTCGTGCCACCAGCAGGCCGCCGATGCGAAGGCAAGACCCAGGGCGGCTCCCCCGAGAAGGTCAGCGGGCCAATGCGCGCGCTGCACGATTCGTGCGATGCCCACCAGGGCCACGGGGACCCACACCGCGATCCACAGCACGATCGCCCTATTCTTCAGTCTATGGCCAATGAGGTAGGCGACCAGCGAGAAATACGTCGCGGCGGCGGTCACGTGCCCGCTGGGGAACCCAAAGGAATGTCCGACCGGTCGAGGCCGCCCGACGATCTCCTTTCCGACTCCCTCCACGATCGGGGCCAGGATCATCGCGCCCGCCCAAAGCCACCACCGTCGGCGCTCCTCGGCCGGCGCAAGCCAGAGGAGAAGAAGGGTTGCGGGGAGCAGAAACTGCCACGAGCCGAGATACTTGATCGTCTTGAAGATCGTCACCCCTGTGGGCGAGGTCCAGTCGACGATAGTCTCATAGATCAACCGTTCCCCCGGAAGCACACCCCACGAGCTGACGAGAAACGCGAGGGCGAGGAACGTCCCGGCGCTTCCCAGGCACGCGATCCGCCAGCGCGTTGCCGGCGCGATCAATGACTGCTCCGACGCCGGGAGACGCTAGCCATCCATGCTCATTTGGCGCATTTTACCTCCTCTTCGCTCTTGATGAACGCGACCCGCGTTCCGACGTATTCGACCACGACACATCCACCCACCTTGATGGGACCATATTCGTCTTCGAGCTGTGTCCGATCCGTCGCCTCGACGTTCCGCCCTCCGATCACCCAGGTCCCCGCTTTCACCGGTGGGCGGCTCTCAAGCGTCCCGGTGTACTCCTCGGCGGCATCGCTCATCGATGGCCACAGAAGAAACGCCCCGATCGAGAACGCCACAACGCTCAGCAGCTTCATGTTCACCTCCAGCCTCTTTCGTGGGCTCGTCGGCGTTGCCGCCCTCGACGAAAGCGAGAACGGTCTGGGCCCGATGGCGACCCTCAGGGCTTGACTCCCTCCACGGCGGTCGTAAACGTGGTCTCCACGAACGAGATGTTGCCCTCGTGCGACACGGTGCCGATAGCGAGCTGGTACTCCGTCCCGGCACGCAGAAAGCCGTCGGGCACGGCGAACCTGGTCATGGCCTCCGGCAAGGTCGACGTGAGGTTGATGCCCGCCTTCGGCTGCTCGATTTTTATGATGTAGGCGGCGATATTCTTGACCGGGGTCCAGGTGACTTTCAGATTCTTGACGCCCACGCCCCGGGCGCCGGCCCCGGGCCGAAGAAAGGAGACCGTGGCGGGCAGCTTGTGACTCAACGCGGACTTGCTGTTGAGCTTCTCGCCGGCCGCGGTCGCTCCGACGAAGCTGTAGACTCCTTCCGGGTAGGCCGTGGTCAGGCGTTTGACATCCCGATGCTCTGGAGTTTCGAACCGGAACTGCTGGATCCCGGCCAATCCAGATGTGTTGGGAGCCGTGAAATCGATGACGGTCCGCCCGTCCGGAGAGATCACCGTCAGCGTGGTCAGTCCCTCCGCGCCGCCCTTGATCTCGAACACGACCTCGGCATCTCTGTCCGTCGCGTTCTGCTCGAGGCGGACGCTCGCAACGGTAAAAGGCACGGACGAAGGCGATTCCTTGTCGGCCCCCAGCGCCAGGCCATAACACCCCGAGAGGAGAGCGACCACGGCAAGCATCGCTCTTCGTCGTGTCACGCGGAGCCCCACCGCCGCCGAACCGAAACGCGCACCTACGTCGAGAGCACGGCGCTGTTCTGCGCCTTACCGAACCGCAAGTACAGGGAGGGCACGACGAACAGGTTGAGCAACGTCGACGTGACCAGGCCGCCCAGAATGACGACGGCCATCGGGTGCTCGATCTCGTGGCCGGGAAGATTGCCGGCCACCACCAAGGGGACGATGGCGAGTGCGGTCGCCAACGTGGTCATCAGGATCGGCGAGATTCGCTCGCGTGCCCCGCGCAGGACGAGCCCCGGGCCAAAGGCTTCGCCCTCGTACCGCTCGAGATGCTGACAATGATCGATGAGCAGGATGCCGTTGCGCGCCGCGATCCCCAACACCGTGAGAAATCCGATGAGCGAGCCCAGTGAGAGCACGCCGTCACCCAAGTAGGCCGCCAGCACGCCGCCCACCAGCGCCGAGGGCAAGGTCAAGAAGGACAGCATCGCCAGACGAGCGCTCCCGAAGGAGGTCAGCAGGAGCAGGAACACCCCGATCGCGGCGACGATCGACACGTAGAGCAAGTTCTTCTGGGCCGCTTGCCGCTCGGCGTACTCGCCGACCAGCTCCGGATAGTATCCAAGTGGGAACTTGACCTTCTGGAGGGCATCCTCGACCTCGTCCACGATGGAGCCGAGATCACGTCCGCGCACGTTGGCCTTGACGCCGATGCGGCGCTTGAGGTTCTCGTGTTCGATGACATTCGGCGTCGGCCTGATGCTGACGTCGGCCACCTGCTGCAACTGCACGTGACCGCCGCGCGGGAGGTCGATCGGCAACTCGCGAATACCCGTGAGACTGGAGCGGGCTTCGGGGACGCTCCACACGGTCACGTCGTACGTCCGGTTGGCGATGTGAATGTCGCCGGCTTCCTCGTGGGCCACCAGAGTGGTCGCCGCCCGCCGCACGTCGCCGGGCTTGAGGCCATACGTGAACGCCTTGTCGAGATCGACCTGGACCTCGATCTGAGGGATGTTCTCATGGAATTCCACGTGCAAATCGATGATGCCGGCGATTCCCGTTAACGCATCCTTCACCTTCGCCCCGAGCTGGTGGAGGACGTCCACGTCGTCGCCATAGATGCGCACGACGATGGCTTCGGAGTGTCCGGTCAGGACCTCGCGGATTCTCTCCTTCAGATAGGTCTGCACGTCGCGATAGAGGCCGGGATACCCGTCCACCGTCTCCTGAATCTTCGCGACCGTCTTGTCATAGTCGACCTCGGGATCGACGCTGATCCAATTCTCGCCGAAATTGACGCCGACCACTTCGTCCATGATCAGGGCCTGTCCGATGTGGGCACCGAAGTTGCGGACGCCCGGAATGGACCGCAGCTCCTTGCTCGCCTGAATGGTGATCCGGTTCATTTCGGGCCAGGAGGTGCCGGGCTTGGTCAGCCAGTGCATCAGGAAGTCCCGCTCCTTGAATGACGGCAGCAGGGACTGCCCGAGCAGCGGCCAGATCGCGAGGCCCGCCAAGGCAATGACCCCCACGGTGATGTACGCGGGACGCGGTGTCCGGATGATCCGCGAAAGCATCGCCTCGTAGCCACGCTGGAGCCACGGCACCAGCGGGGACTGGCGGCGCTCGAGCGGCACATTGCGCAAGAGGATCAGGGCCATCGCCGGCGTGACGGTCAGCGCGACAAGCATGGAGGCCAGCATGGCCAGCGCGTACGAGAGCACGAGGGGCTGAAAGAATGCGCCGGACAGTCCCTCCAGGAAAAAGACCGGCAAGATAGCCAGCACTTGGATCAGGGTCGCGTAGACGATCGCACTGCGCACTTCGAGCGAGGCGTCGAGAATGATCCTCGCCAGCGACGTGTCACGACGGCCGCTCTTGCGGTACTCGCGGAGACGCCGCACGATGTTTTCGATGTCGATGATCGCGTCGTCGACGATCGCCCCGAGGGCGATCACGAACCCCGCCAGGATCATCACGTTGATGGTCGCCCCACGCCAGTAGAGCACGAGCCCGGCCGCGACCAGCGACAAGGGCATCGCCACGATGCTGATCGTCGCGACACGCCACTCGAACAGAAAGGCGACGAGCACCACGATCAGGAGAACGGCGCCGATGAGCATCGCCATGGTGAGATTGTGGAGCGACATCTCGATGAAGGTCGCCGGCCGGAAGATTGTGGAGTCGATCTCCACGTCGGGAAGACCCGGCCGGAGCGTATCGAGGGCCGCTTCGACGCCCCGCGTCACCTGCAGCGTGTTGGCCCAGGGGAATTTCTCGACGATGAGGAGAAGGCCGGGACCGTCGTTGATGATCGCGTCCCCGACCATCGGTTGATGATCGACCACCACCCTCGCCACATCTTTCAGAAGCAGTTGCTTGCCGTCCCTCACCGCGAGGGGCACATTGGCCAAGGGGTCCGGCCGGACTTCGTCATACTTGTACACGATGGGCGCGACGTGCCGGACCTGGAGCCGTTGATTGGGGGTATCGATCCACCCGCCCGTACCGATATGATGGCCCTGGGAAAACGTGAACATGCCCGAGTCCAGCGCGTCCGCCGTGGTCGTCATGACCTCGTCGAGGGTGACACGGTGCTTCTGCAACAAGTCCGGCACGACGTTCACGTTCAGCATCTGCAGCCGCTCGCCCCAGATGGCGACATTGGCCACACCGGGTACGCGCAGCAGGCGCTGTCGAATGGTCCAATAGGTGATCATCGACAGGTCGATCACGGACCGGGTCTTTGACGAGATCCCGATCTTCATCATCCGGCTGGTCGAGGACAGAGGTGGCAACACCACCGGCGGCGCCGCCCACCTCGGCATCGTCGGTGTGACCATCGCGATGCGCTCCTCCACCATCTGCCGCGCCCGCAGCAGGTCGGTCCCACGCTTGAAGAGCAACTTGACCGACGACAATTGGGAAACCGACTTGGAGCGCAGGACGTCGAGGCTCGGCAATCCGGCGAGCGCCTGCTCCATCGGAACGGTCACCAGGCTTTCGACTTCAACCGCGCTGAGCCCGAGGCAGATCGTCTGAATCTCGACGAGGGGTGGCGCGAATTCGGGAAAGACGTCCACCGGCATGCGCTGAAGCTGTGCGATGCCGAAGTACATCATGACCACGGCGAGGGCGATCACCAGGAACCGAAACTTCAGGCTGGATCCAACGATCCAACGCATCATCGGAGCAGCTCCATTCGCAGGTTAGTGTCCAACCTTGAATTCGGTGCCGTACAGCTCGGCCACTCCAACCGACGCCACGACGGTGCCCGTGGGTGGGCCGTCCTTCAGGACCGCCACGTCACCCTGGATATGGTCAACCTCGACTTTGTGCCGGACGAAGGTTCGGGCGCTGGGGCTCGTATAGACCCAGGTTTGGCCATGCTGGTCATAAATCAGGGCGGAATAGGGCACGACCTTCCGCTCACCAAGCGGCTGGTTCTTCCGTGTCACCTTCTCCTCACGAACCTGATCCGTTTTGAGACCGAGGCGTTGGATCGCCCTCTCGGTCAACATCACGGCACTGTGCTCGGTCCCTTCGATGTGCTTCACCTGGGCGGGATGCTCGAGCTGGCTCTTGGCTGAGGCTCGAGAGTATTCGCACGCCGAAAGTGGCAGCCCGGCAACAAGCAGTACCCCGACCATCACGAGATTCCCGTGCCGCATCGCGTCCTCCCCTCTTGATTTGCTCGTATTTCTCGTCGGTCTACTCGTCCTAACCTCGCGCATCGTGAAGGTGCAGCTCACCGCACCGCCGCGCGCATCGCCTCTTCACCGACGACGGCGGCCGACAGATCTTCAAGCTCAGGTTCACGGACGGCTCCGAACAGCACGTACATGGCGGGGACACCGACCAGGCTCAGGAGCGTCGTCGTCACCAGGCCGCCCAGAATCACGGCAGCCATCGGGTGCATGATCTCGAGACCGGCGATGTTGCCGAACAGCGCCATGGGCAAGAAGGCCAGCGCCGTTGTCACGGCCGTCATCAAGATGGGCCCAGAGCGTTCTCGAGTGCCGCGCTCGACCAGCTCGGCCCTCAATGGAGCGCCGTCACGCTGCTCGAGCTGTCGATAGCGGCTGACCAGCGTCACCGCATTGCGCACGGCAATTCCCAACACGGTGATCAATCCCACGATCGACCCGAGTGAGAGAAGGCCACCGTCGGCCAAGAACACCGCCAGCACACCGCCCACCAGGGCCATCGGCAGGGTCACGAAGACGACCGTCGCCAGGCGCCAGCTCCTGAAGAACGCCTGCAGGAGGAGCAGAATCCCGATCGCAGCGGCGATCGCAAACGTCAGCACGCGCTCTTGGGCAGCCAGCCGCTCCGCATACTCCCCCAACAGCTCGGCGCGATATTCGAGCGGGAAGTCGACTCCCTTGAGGCCGCGTTCGATGTCGGCGGCGACGGCAGCGAGATCGCGTCCACGCACGCCGGCAGTCACGTCGATGCGACGCGCTGCCATATCTCGATGGATTTCGGTGGCGGTGGGCACGATGCGCACGTCGGCCACCTCCTTCAAGCGCACGTGACCGCGTGAGGGTGTCTCGATCAGCAGCTCCTGGATACTGGTCAGATTTCGGCGCGTGTTGGGCGTGCCCCACACCACCACCTCGAACACCTTCTGTTCGTCGAACAGATTGCCGACTTCGAGGCCGGACACCAGCGAGGTGGCGGCCCGACGGACATCGCCCGGCTTGAGGCCATAGCCTCTGGCTTTGTCGAGGTTGACTTCGATCTCCAACGTCGGCATTTCTTCTGGGTACTGGACTCTTGCATCAACGACACCCGCGACCCCGGCGAGAACCTTCTGCACCTCCTCCGCCTTCCGGCGGATGATCGTCATGTCCTCGCCGTACACGCGCAGGACGAGGGATTCGCCGGTCCCGGACAGCTCCTGTCGGAGTTTTGCCTGCAGATTGGTCAGCACCTCGGGCGACAGACCAGGATAGCCGGCGACGACTTCCTTCACCGCGGCCACGGTGGCGTCATAGTCGGCCTTGGGATCGATGCTGACCCAGAGCTCACCGGCATTGATATTTTTCCGCTTGTCCGACAGGATGGCGCGCCCCATATTGGCGCTCACGTTGCGGACGCCCGGAACGGACCGCAACTCGCGACTCACCAGAGTTGTGATCCGACTCATGGCCGGATGGGAAGCGCTGGAACTGCCCTCCCAGCGAACCACCAGGTCGGTCTCCTTGAGGGTCGGAAGCAGTGACTCCTGACGGAGGAATGGCACCGACAGGAGGCCAGCGACGACGACGGCGCAGACAGCGACGAAGGCCGGGCGCGGGGTGCGCACGGCCCACCCAAAGAGTGCGCCGTAGAGACCCCGCAGCATCCCAGCGAGGGGAGAATCCGCGCTCTCGGGCGACGCGTTGCGCAAGAACAGCAGGCTCAGCGCGGGCGTGACGGTCAGTGCGACCACCATGGAGGCGAGCAACGCCAGGATATAGGACGCGGCGAACGGCTGCCAAAACGCGGCCGACACGCCTTCGACGAACAAGACCGGCACCACCACCAGAACCATGATCAGCGTCGCGTAGAGGATGGGCCGGCGCATCTCGAGCGAAGCGTCGAGGATGATTCTCGCCGTCGGTTCGTCACTCCCCTCCTTGCGATGCTGGCGGAGACGCCGCACGATGTTTCCCGTGTCGACGATGGCGTCGTCGATCACGGCGGCGAGGGCGACCAGCAGCCCCGCGATGATCAGCAGATTGACCGTCACTCCACGCACGTAGAGCACGGTGGCTGCCGCCGTCATCGACATGAGAATGGCCACGGCGCTGATCAGCGCGGTGCGCCAGTTGAAAAGAAAGGCGAGGAGAGCCGCCAGCACGAGGACGGAACCCGTGAGCAGCGCCTTCCGGAGGTTGCCGACCGCCAGGTCGAGGAAGGTCGCCGGCCGGAAGAGTGAGGAGTCCATCTCCAGGCCGGAGAGACCGGGCCGCAGCGCCGCCAGCGCGTGTTCCACTCCCTGCGTCACCGCTTGCGTATTCGCCCAGGGAAATTTCTCCACCACGAGCATGAGCGCGGGAGCGTCCTTCACGATGGCATCGCCGATGAGTGGCTGATGGTCTTCCACCACCGAGGCCACGTCTCCCAGTCGCTTCGATTCGGCGTCGTCGATCGGCACCTTGGCCAGGTCTTTCGCCGTCGTGATGGGCAGGACATGTCGAACGCCGAGCCGTTGATTCGGGGTCTCGACCCACCCGCCGGTGCCGGGTGTCGAGGCCTCCAAGAAGCTCAGTGGCGACGCCCACAAGGCGTTGCCAGCGGTTTTGATGATTTGCATCAGCGTCACGCGGTGATCTCGCAGCTTTTCCGGATCCACCTGCACCTGCAACTGCCGCTCACGCCGGCCCCAGATCGACACGTTCGCCACGCCGGGCACACCCAACAAGCGAGGCTGGATCGTCCAGCGAGCGAGCACCGACATGTCGACAAGGGACAGTTTGTTCGAGGTCACCCCGATCGCCATGACCCGGCCGGCCGAGGAGACGGGATTGATCATGGTGAAATGCTTCGCCACTCTCGGGAGCGCGAACACCTCGTTGAGACGCTCCTGCGCCACTTGCCGGGCGCGCATGAGGTCGGTCCCCTTCTCGAAGACGAGAACGATGGACGCCAGCCCGGGGATGGACACGGAGCGGAGCTCCTTCACCCAGGGGGTCCCGTTGAGCAGGTCCGCTTCCATGGGGGTGGTGATCAAGGCCTCCACTTCCTGGGCGGAAAGGCCGAGGAGCTCGACCTGAATCTCCACATGCGGCCGCGAGAACTCGGGCAGGACATCCACCGGCATGTTGCGAAGCTGCGTGAAGCCGAACACCATCAGCAACGCCGCGACCGTCGCCACGACGAGTCGAAGCTTCAAGCTCGAGCCGATGATCCAACGCATCATGGCTGATTCCCTTTCGCTTGCATGGCCTCCGCCGGTGGCGTGTTCGCGTACACCTTCTTGCTGATCTTGTAGGCGCGCTTGTCCAGTTCCAGCGCCTTCGCGCGGGCCTCCGCCAGCGCCTTTGGGTCGAGCTGCACGACCTCGACCAGCTCCAGCGTCTCCTTTAATTTTTCTCCCTTACCTCGCCAGCCGACTCGAACATTGCCGACGCCGCGAGCGTAGTACTTGAGCTGCTGGGCGTCCGGCTCCTCCCGGCTGGTCTCGGCGATCACCAGAACGTCGTCGTAGCAGCCCTTGCGAACACAGGTCTTTTGGCCCATCTGGTCCACCGTCGCGCGGTCCGTCCACTTCACGGCGGGCCCCCACCCCTGGGCGTAGCTCGGCGCTCCAACCACTGGCTTGGCCTTCATGGCGATTCCCGCTCTCGCATCTTCACGGCCGTGGAGCCAGGCCGGCGCCTTCACGAACTTCCCGGCCTCCCATTCCTCGGGGTACTCACCCAGGAGCCAGACGTTGCCGTCGTTGTCCTGTGCGAAGAAGGCGATCTCCGTCTCCGCCAGCCGGCCGTCTTTGTAGTCCACATCCCAGACAACGACCGTCCGCACGCCGTCGATGACCTTGGTCAGGTCGGTGACGATGGACACCAGGCGACGAGGCATGGGCTTCCCGTCGTCCTCGATGGTGGTCCCCGTATAGACGAGCCGCGTTCCCGGCTTCAGAGGGAACCATTCGTTGTCGATCCTGGTCGAAGGGCCGAAGTTCTTTGGGTTGAAGTCCTCGACCGCCAGAACGACGCCGGGAGACAGCCCGAGGCCGGTGAAAGCTGCGAGCAGACAAAGCCTCAGGCTCGACCCAATGATCCAACGCATCATTGGTTGGACCCTCCTTGCTGCGGTACGTCGGAGTACGGCATGTCGGAATGTAGAACGTGGCCGGGTCGCACCGAATTCCGGCAGGATGATCGCGAGGGCGGGGTTCTCTTCGTGTCGACCCGCGACGCCTGTCTCGCGGGTCGGGGAGCAAACGGCGTGGGTGGTTCTGGTGCGCGGCTCATCATCCTCGGTTCTGGGACAGTCCCAGTGTCAACATCGTTGCGGTTCCCGCCCTCGCAACCCTGCCGCTCGCGCCTCCGTTCGTCCCGCCTGCGGCACGTGTCGCCAATGCCTGTGAGGCCGTACCGTACCGGCCGACGACCGCCTCTGCAAACCGGGAAGTACCGGCGACTCCCGCTGGGAAAGACCTGAAAATCTGAACCTGGCCGCGCCTCGATAGACGGTGAGCGTGAGGAGGGTGCGGCCTTCCCTTTAGTTCTGGTTGGCAACGGGCGGGCAAGACGGGTGCCACCTCGTAGAAATCGACCTGCGCTCTTGAAATCCTTTCGGCGTCAGGGAATTGGTGCGCGCAGGGATCGCGGGAAGTCGTCCGGCTCTGACGGACGAGAACTCAATGCTGAAGCTTCTTGCACAACGGTCGGCAAGATCCTTCAGGTTCCAGATCGTTCCGGAAAACTCGGGCTCCTCGACCGTCAGGGGCGCGGCAGGATCCGCGCGAGGGCCTCGAGGTGTTTCGGGTCGGGCTTGAGCCGGCCGACGCCGTGGTCGTGGATCGCCTTC
>Ga0209689_1003493_pt1 | contig 11593 bp, 9 predicted proteins | sample GraSoiAngelo_149_FD_187119 | JGI IMG/M metagenome (GOLD analysis project Ga0209689, IMG submission 187119) | Grasslands soil microbial communities from the Angelo Coastal Reserve, California, USA - 14_1009_09_30cm (SPAdes) (version 2) | ecosystem: Environmental > Terrestrial > Soil > Grasslands ...
AATGCCCACAATGAAAACATGGCGATGAGGACGATCATGTCAGCCCCATACAGAACCATGCCAGCCAGGAAGGCCCAACGACGGCCGCTGCGTGCGGCAAATCCCAGCACTAACACGGCAAGCAACCACGTCGCCGCCGCGCTGTACATCGCGACAGGATAAAGTTGACCGAGTGGCCTGCCATAAAAGCTCAGAAGGTCAATCGCACCGATGCTGACAAGAATGTTCAACAACCGCACCGGAAGCAGACCGGTGCCGAGCGCAGCCAGACCCGCAGCCCAGAAAAAGTAGTTCGCATCGCTTCGGCTGTCGTCGCGCAGATCGGCGCGCCGCTGCTCCTCAGCGGCCTTGTACTCGTTATCCGTTCGACCCGCACCAACATTCAATGTTTCCATAGGGAGCCACCGGGTTATTGATTGCGCACTGAGTCTAAACGCGAACGGGTTGGGTGACTACATCTTCGCCGGAAATAACTCGGCGGGGGTCCTATACCCTTTGCGTCGTGCACCAAGGTGATCCCCAACTCTCGCATCGGAGACTCTAGACTCGCCAAAATAGAGATCTGCATCTAGTTAAAGATCGGCGCCCAGCGCGCCGGGCGCCAACCCTTTCGTAAAAGTGCGAAGAGGTTGGCACCCTCGTTTATCTCACTTCTCTTATACTCGCTTACGACAATGGGGGGCCACGACTACATGAAAGCGAATCTTATGGACGCTAAGCGCCGCCAGGTCATGGATGGTGTCGCCGTGCCGGAGGCAACGCTTAGGTATCGTTCGTCCATCGCGAAATAAGGAGAGAGAAGGCATGCACCCAACCGACAAAGCTGCACGCGTCGCGGGAGCCGTATATCTATCAATGATAGTCACTGCCCCCTTCAGCCTGGTCTATATTCCCAGCACTCTGTTCGTGCGCGGAAACGCCACCGCGACTGCCAACAACATCCTGGCTCACCAGACGCTTTTCCGTCTCGCCATCGTCGCTGACCTGATCACCGCGGTCATTTTCATCTTCCTGGTTTTGGCTCTCTATCGCTTGCTCAGCGGCGTGAACAAGACGCATGCTTCGCTGATGCTGGCCTTGGCCCTGGTCTCCGCCGCCGTCGGATTTATGAATGTGCTAAACGAGATCGCCGCCCTCACCCTCTTCCGCGGCGCCGATTTCCTCGCGGTACTCGAAAAACCCCAGCGGGACGCCCTGGCCATGCTGTTCCTCCGCCTGCATGGCCAGGGAAATGTGATCAACGAGATCTTTTGGGGCCTCTGGCTCTTCCCCTTCGGCGTGCTAGTGATGAGATCGGGCTTCCTCCCCCGTATCCTGGGCGTCTGGCTGATCATCAATGGTTTCGCGTATGTGGTCCTAAGCTTTGCGGGCTTACTGTTACCGCAATACCAGGATGTGGCCTTTCGCAGCGCCTTCCCCTTGCTCCTCGGAGAGCTGGCGATCATGCTGTGGCTCGTGATCAAGGGCGCAAAGGTGCAACCGTTGCCCGCCCCTGCGTCTTGATCGCGCGCGGTCAATCCGAACCCTAAAGGATTGTCATCCTGAGCGAAGCCGGCCGACCTCTAAAAACTTGTCATCCTGAGCGAAGCAGGGCGAGTCGCGCCCAGCGATTCGCCCTGCGAAGTCGAAGGACCCCGTGTCAACTAGCATCAGCACGGGCCCCAACAGGAATTCCTACCACAGACCGAAGTAGAAAAATCCGTGGACTAAGCGGATGCCTCCGGCAGTACCTCAGTAACGTGCACCGAGCAGGGAATATGGCGAATTTTAATTGCCTATGCCGGCTCGCAAACCACCCCGAAGCCCGGGTGCCCACTTTTCAAACGGCCGAGACGCCCGCTTCGTTGAGGTCTTTCATGCGGGTTTTGCAAGGGTCGGCGGCGATGACGTGTGTAGCGATGCGCACGGGCACGCGCGAAAGACCGCAACCGATGGAGAAACGCTCTCCCGAACACGCCACGATTTGACACTGTCCCCATTCTGCTAAACAATAACTCTAACCACTTCAAATTAAAGATTTGGCGGAGGAATCATGTCAGATGAGGGCGCCGTTGTGCCACCGGCGAGTGAAACCAATACGGGTAAATGGCTTTTATTAGCGCTGGCGGTGATTTATGTCGCCGGATCGCTTTACTTTCTTTTTGATTTACGCAGCCAGGTGAGCAGCCTCAGCAAGGACGATCAAACCACCAAGGCGCAGCTCGCCGAACTGACCCGGCGCGTGCAGGCCGGCGAGGCCAGCGACGAGACTTTGGCCCAGCAGGTCGGCATGACGAAGAAAGAACTAGCGGCGCGCGCCGCTGATTTGCAGCGCCAGACACGGGCCGCGGAAGCTCGTCTCGCAGCCCAGCAGAAAGAGCAGATCAGTCAGGTAACCGGGGAAGTCGCCGGCGTGAAAACCGATGTCGGCGGCGTCAAGACCGACGTGGCTTCCACCAGGTCGGAACTCGAGGCCACCAAGGCGCGTCTGGAACGCACCATCGGCGACCTGGGTCTGCAGAGCGGCCTGATCGCCAGGACCCGCGACGACCTTGAAGTCCTCAAGCATCGCGGCGACCGCAATTATTACGAGTTCACTCTCCTGAAAGGCGCCAAGCCTCAGCCGGTTTCCACCGTCAGCCTGCAACTTAAAAAGGCCGATGTGAAAAAAGGCAAGTACACCATGAACGTCACCGCCGACGATCGCACCATCGAGAAAAAAGATCGCAACGTGAACGAGCCCATCCAGTTCTACACAGGGCGCGAACACCTGCTGTACGAACTGGTCGTCTGGACCGCCGACAAGAAAAAAGTGAGTGGCTACCTCAGCACTCCGAAGAGTGCCCCGGTGCCGGTCTCAGCGCAGCAGTAGCCAGCCGAGCGCTGGATGTTCCTGAGCGAAATCCGCCTATGCCGATATCTCGGCACCGCATTAAATTAAATCCCTTGAAGACAAGTCCTTCCCCCCCATAACGTACAGACATTTCGGTATTGACAATGTTCCACGTGGAACATAGTGCGATTCTCACTTGCTTAGCACAATCGGGACTGGCTGATCATACGGCTGGATCGCAACGCTCAAAGACTTGCGTTTCTCGAATGCATCCTCCGTCACCGGAAAGCTTACGATGATCGTGCCATGAGCTTCGCCACCGGAGGGAATCTTAACTTCAGGCAGGAGCGCTGGCTGGGCGTGCTCCTTGAGAGCAGGGAAGGCCTGGAAGTAGCGCTCGAAATCCACCACTGATGCGGGATCGTCGGAGAACTCGCCGCTGTCTGTCTTGAGTGTGGCCTTGATGGTATGAATCCAGATGGTTCGGTTGCCGCTGTTGTGTAGCGTGACGTTGATCGCTACCAGGACGGAGTTCTGATCGGGTATTTCAACTGCTGTGACGTTGTCTATTGAGCCCGAGCCCTGAGGATGCGCGCGCTGTAACATCGCAGTGATAGCTGCGACCACCGCGATGATCACGATGCCGATGACAACAATTCTGGCGGGAGGAAGATTGCGCTTGGCCGTACCAAACTCTTCCCCGATGTTGAACTGCGTCCCGGAATCTGGCGGCGGTGTCGCAGCAGTCGCAGCAGGAGCCGGCGGCGCGGGTGCGGCGGCAGGCGGGGGAGCGGGCGAGGCGGCGGGAGTTTCATCGGGCATGGTGGACCTCTACGCGGACAAATTCTACACGCTTCAGCATGAAAAAACTTTCACACTTCACAAGCTAAAACATCAGCGCAACATCTCCGCGGCACACGTCGCGCCCATTTTTGAGAGCTGGCGCTCGATTCACCAGGCATGCTTCATGGCTTTGGCGAACTGCGCTGCAGGCCGGGTGTTGAGGACATCATCCTTAGTGAGCCAGGCACGACGGGCCTGGAGCACGCCGTAGCGAATCTTTTCCATGTGCGAGGTGTGGTGAGCGTCGGTGTTGATGACGATCTTTACCCCGTGGCGCTTGGCGAGACGAAGATTGAAGTCGTTGAGGTCGAGACGGTCGGGATAAGAATTTAATTCCATCGCAACTTTATTTTTGGCGGAAGCTTTGAGGATGGCATCGATGTCGAGCTGATAGGCGTCACGACGCAGCAGAATTCTTCCCGTCGGATGTCCGATGAGGGAGACGTTGGGATTGTCTACGGCCTTCAAGAAACGGTCAGTCATCTGCGCGCGATCCTGATTGAAGTGGGAGTGGACGCTGGCGATGACGATGTCCATCTCGGCAAGCACGGAGTCGGAGAGGTCGAGCGCGCCGTCGGCGAGGATATCCACTTCGATGCCGGCGAAGATGCGGATGCCATCGAGCTTCTCTCCGGCGGTGCGGATGCGCTTGATGTGCTCGGCGGCGCGCGTGTCGTCGAGTCCATTGGCGAAGGCGAGGTTCTTGGAGTGGTCGGTGATGGCCATGTATTTGTAGCCGCGATCGCGGGCGGCCTCGGCCATTTCTTCGATGGTGCAACGGCCGTCGGTTTCGACGGTGTGCATGTGGACGTCGCCAAGTATATCGTGTTGCGATATAAGTTCCGGAAGGGCGTGGTTGGCGGCGGCCTCGATCTCTCCCTGATTTTCGCGTAACTCGGGCGGGATGTAGTCGAGTTTCAGCTTGGCGTAAATTTCTTCTTCGGTGCGGCCCGCCACCGGCTTCTCGTTGTCCAAGCGGGCGAGGCTGTACTCGCTGAGAGTGAAGCCCATCTTGAGGGCACGCTGGCGCAAGGCAACGTTGTGAGCTTTTGATCCAGTGAAATATTGCAGGGCGGCGCCAAAGGAATCGGGCGGGAGCAGGCGCACATCCACCTGCATGCCATTGCGCTGGCGAAAGCTGACTTTATTTTCACCTTGCGCAATGATTTCCATAAGGCCGGGGAAGCGGATGAGATGCTCGACAAGGTTCTCGCGGCAGGCATCATCCACGCAGGCTTCGCCGGTGACCAGCACATCGAGGTCGCCGATGGTATCGCGTCCACGGCGCAGGGAACCGGCCGGCGTGATCTTATCGATGCCTGAAACCTGCGAGAGATGCGCGACCAGTTTGTCGGCGACCTGGCCAGCAGCGTCGAGCAAGAAGCGGCCGCCGATGCGGCGATAATCTTCGATGGCCTTCAGCAGTTTTTGCTCGTGTTTTTCGCCCATGCGGGGCAGGATGCGAATCTTGCCTTCGCGCGCAAGTTTTTCGACACCTTCGATGTCGCAAATCTGGTAGGCGCTCCAGATCAGGGCAATGGTCTTGGGGCCGAGGCCCTGAATTTTCAGCAGGTCCAACATCGAAGGGCGATATTTCTTCAGCAGCTCGGCGTGGAGGCCGAGGCGTCCTTCTTTAAGAATCTCCTGCATGTTCAGCAGCATGCCCTTGCCGATGCCGGGCACCTCCAGCACCTTTTTAGGTTCGCTTATGATGTCAGCGATCTGGTGGGGGAGAGCCTCAATGGCCTGCGCAGCAGTGCGATAGGAGCGAATGCGAAAGGAATCCTGACCATCGATTTCAAGCAGGTCGGCAGTCTCGTAGAGGATGCCGGCGATGGCGCGATTGTCCATGGATAGGAAATTGTATCTTGGGGGAGTGGGGAATGTGGGACCGCACCTGTCTACTGATCTTTATAATCTTTGCCGTCAGAAAAGAGGAAGGGCGAACTGCCCACGGGACAATGTGACGCATAGCCCACCCTTGCAAAGAGAAGCTGTGAAAAAACCACCCACTAAGTTAATTGACAGAGTCGAGAAGCCGGATAAGCTCGTGGCATGAGCGAGCCATTAATCCGTAGCATCAATCGAGAACAGATGTTGTGGCGAGCGGTGGATGTAGAGCAGTTGATCGCGGAAGACCACGTGGCACGGGCGATCTGGGAACTAGTGGGGCGGCTGGATCTGGATGGCTTCTACGCGGGTATCGAGTGCAGCGAAGAGGAAGGCGGGAGGCCAGCCTTCGATCCCCGGCTGCTGATCAGCTTGTGGATTTATGCCTACAGCCAGGGGATCGGGTCGGCGCGGGAGGTGGCGCGGCGCTGCGAGTGGGAGCCGGCGTTTGAGTGGCTCACCGGATGCGAAGCGGTGAACTACCATACCTTGGCCAGCTTCCGGGTGGAACATCGGGCGGAGTTGGATGAGTTGTTCACGCAAGTGCTGGGGCTGATGAGCGGGGAAGGACTGATCACGCTGGAGCAAGTGGTGCAGGACGGGACCAAGATCAAGGCGCAGGCCAGTAGCGACAGTTTTCAGGGAGAAGCGCGGATTGGGGAGCACCTGGAACGGGCGCGGCGGCGGGTAAGGGAGATGGGAGAACCGGAGCAAGGAGAAGGGCCGAGCCCGGCGGAGCAGGCGCGGCGGCGGGCGCGACGAGAACGGCAACAGCGATTAGAGCAGGCGCTGGAAGAGTTGCAGAAACTGCGCCCACGCAAGCCGCGGGCGCGAGTGAGCGTAACCGAACCGGAAGCGCGCCGGATGCGGCAGGCGGACGGCGGCATCGCTCCCAACTACAACGTGCAAATTTCCGCCGATGGGGCACAGTCGCTGATCGTGGACGTGAAGGTGATGCAAGCGGCCAATGACAGCGAACAACTGGCGCCTGCGGTGGAGCGCATCGCGGCGCGCCTGGGCCGCAAGCCACGGCAGATGCTGGCCGATGGAGATTACACCAACCGCCGAAGCATCGAGGCCATGGCGGAACTGGGGGTGGACCATGTTGGCAGCCTGCGCAAAGGCGGCGCGGAGAAAGACAACACCGGCACGGGACGCTTCACCACCGAGGTCTTCATCTATGACCCCGAGCAAGACCACTATGTTTGTCCGGGAGACAAGCATCTGCGCTACGAAGGACGGCACAAGCACAAGTCAGGGAATATTTTCTACCGCTACGAAGCCCGGGCCAAAGACTGTCAGAGCTGTCCTCTCAAGCCGCAATGCTGTCCGGGCAATCAGCATCGCGGGCGAGGATTGCTGCGCACGGAGGAAACCGAGGCCATGATCGCCTTTCGCCAGAAGATGGCCACGCCGGAAGCGCAGAAGCAGTATCGTCGACGCAGCCGAGTCATCGAGTTCTGCCACGCCTGGATCAAAAGCAAACTGGGACTTCGCCAGTTCCACCTGCGTGGCCTGGCCAAAGTGCAAATGGAAATGCTCTGGGCCTGCCTCACCTACAACCTGCAGCAGTGGATCCGCCTGCGCAAACTTTCTCCCGCCCCTACTGCCGCTTAAACCCGCAGCGGCTAAACCGAAATCCCAACGCGACTCCCCGCACCAAATCTAGACTTCACTTTCCACAGTAAAATCAACCCTCACGCATCTTGTGGGGCTGCCGGAAATGGTTTTTTCACGGCTTCAAAAAGCAAGGATGGGCCAACCCAAAGGACTCCCTTCCAGAAACGTGTGGCGTGTGCAAAGTCCCTTGTGCAAAGTCCCTTGTGCAAAGTCCCTTTGACAAATGATCGCCAAAGTAGGACAATTCGCGCGGACATTAGGGGTGCTAGTCTTTCCCTTCTGGGCGCTCCACACGTGCATCCCGTGAAGTTTCCGCTACGGGTCCCGGTACTGTGGCTCGTACTTTTCGCGGCTGCGCGAAACTCTAGGCTCGCCTCAGACTCAATCGCAGTCAGATGCAACAATCGTGACCGTGCGCTAAGTGAACCGAGGCATTCCTAATCAGTGGAGGGTAAACTATGGGTCACTCTGCGATTTACCGTCCTTTCGGTAGTAATTCGAAATGGACACTCGTGCTCTTCCTTCTGATCGGTCTTCGACTGAATGCCCAGGCGCCGCCTTGGGTTCGGGCGGGTAGTTTCGGAGGCCCCGGGTCCGATTTTCGTCCGGGTGTTAAGGTCACTGAGACCGGCGAAGGATTGGTGACCGGCTCTTTTTCCTCAACCGCACAGTTCGGTAAGAAAGTGCTTGTCTCTGCCGGTGACTCGGACATCTTCCTCGATAAACATGGGCGTTTCGGCACTCGGCGCTGGATAGTTCAGGCAGGTGGATCCGGTCATGATGAGGGAACCGATATTGCCCTCGATGGGGCAGGAAACGCCTACGTGACGGGCTGGTTTACTGACAGCGCGACGTTTGCCTCAACCGATGGTTCCTCCAAGACGGTCACGGGGGTTGGCGAGACCGTCTTTCTAGCGAAATACCGTTCCTCCGGCGTGCTCGCCTGGATTCAAACAGGAACTGTAGGCTCCATCTTCGTGAACCGGGGTCATGGCGTGGCCATTGAACCGATTTCAGGTTCGCTTTACATAACAGGCGTGAGCCAGGGCAGCACAATGTTTTCGTCGTCGGACGGCACTGCGAACACGGTTCCGGGACCCGGAACCTGGCATATGTTCCTGGTCAAATATGATACCGACGGCAACTTTAAATGGGGCGAATGGAACCAAGCTTCGCCCAACACTGTCCCGGAAAAGGTCGCCGTAGACAGCGATTCCAGCGCCTATGTCACTGGATGGTTTGAAGGTAAAGCCACATTTCACAGTCACGACGGGCAGGATCAAACTGTCGTGGGCCTAAGCCAGCCTGTCGGACGTCCACCTGACTTTCCCGATGACAGCTTTGTCGCAAAGTACGATAGCAGCGGCAATCTGAAATGGGTCAATGATATTGGGGGCTACAAGGCCATCACAACTGATATCGCTATCAGTAGCGACGGCAAAGTCAGCATCACCGGCTTCATCGGAAATATAGGGTCCGGAACGACGCTCCAAGGTGAAACCATCGTCACGTCCCAGCCCCCGGGCAGCAACATCAACCTCGGAGGAGGTCAGTTTACTGCCCCTTATAACAAAGACGCAGTGATTGCTACGTACGACGCAAACGGTGTGTTGCTCAATGCGAGCCGGATCGGCGCCGCAAAGAATGACGGTGGCAGCGGAATCGCCTATGACCAGGCCGGCAACCTGTACTTGGCAGGAGTCTTTGCGGGTACGATCAACGTCGTAGGTCACCTGTTGAGAGGCACAAAGACACATAATCTCTTTGTCCTCAAATACGGAACCGCTGGGCTGGTCTGGGCTAAGAAGGCGAACGGGGCGGGGACAGACCAGTTTGAGTCGGGAAATCCACGGTTGTCCGTAATCCCAGGGGGCGGAGTCCTGGTGACAGGCGCGTATTTGGATACGGCTGTATTTGGCGATATCACGTTGCAGAGTGCCGGGGCGGAAGACATATTCCTGGCGCTAGTGGGTCGATGAGTCGGGTCATTCCGAACTGAAGAGCAGACGGGCTGGCCCACCCCATCGAGTTATCAACGATAACTGAGGTGCCGCGGCCTTGCGGGTTTTTGCAAGGGTGGGGTCCGTACGCCATTCATTCTGCTTCTTCTTCCCACCGACGGACAGCGGTGATGACAGGCGGCAATCTACCCGGATCTGGCACTTAACCCGGCCCGATGCCGAGCCGTCTTCCGCCGAGTTCGTATGCGATCCATAGCAATCAGAGTGCAAACCCAGATCGTCGCCGCCAGATACCCGGCAATCACGTCGCTCGGATAGTGAACCCCCAGATATATCCGCGATAACCCGACGACTCCCACAATAAGAGCCGCAGCACCCCAGATGGTGATGCGGGCGGCGAGAGATCGAACTCGATCAGCCCACAAGCCAGCAATTACCCCGTACAAGCAAAATGAGAAGAGTGCATGTCCGCTGGGAAAGCTGTAGTCCGAGAGCGGAGGCTCAAAGAACGGAGTAGGCCGCAAACGGTGGAATGCATATTTCAGAGTGAAGTTCAATATCAGCGCGCCCGCTATGGCAATCACAAGCCACAGGGTTGCGCGCCGCCATCGTAATTTTGTGAAGGCGGCGAACGCAACGATACAGGAAAACGCCAGGCCTTCTTCTCCTAGGAAGGAAACGGCGACCATGGCTTTCGTCATACGCGGAGATGCGTATTGGTGAATATGTGTCCGCACCGAGAGATCGAAGTTGGTGGCCTGCTGGCGAGACACGCTTTGCGCAATCCAGGCAAACAGGCAAACCGCGACGACTGCGGCCACCAAACTAAGCAGGGTCGCCGTTTCAATGAGCGGAATTGATTTTGGAGCGGTCTCCAGCTCTGGTAGTCGGGAACGACGGCCTGCCATTATTGCGCCGCCAAGGTTTTTGGGATGCGACAGTCCACAAAAGTGTCTTTTACCTCATCCTCGGCGCTGGTCGTGCAGCTTTTTTGAGGCTCCACCCGAATTCACCGGGCGCCGCCTTTCGTGGCGGTAGATTCTCGGCGACGAAGTAAGTGAGGTTGTTTGCCTGGTCGGCGTTCGGAAAATGCACTCGTCTATCATCACACATGGTGGTCACACATGCTCAGCACACATGGGCAGCACACATGTGCAAAAAGAGAGAGTCCTGTCCCCTTCAGCTAACTAATCATTTGTCAGGAAGCCAAAAAAAAAGAGCAGAGGATTTCTCCTCTGCGCCCTGCCTTTTGCCCCTCCCCCGAGGCAGCCGGCCAACTGGTATTACTGGTTAAGCGGGTTCAGACCCATGCAAACGTCGTGGGCACCAGGAGCGGAGCCGTCCGCTTTGGCGCGGACCACGGCATCTTCAATCGAGCAGAAGCTGCGATTGCCGGTCTGGTTGACGACCAACGGTACTGCAGTCGCGTCGTACTGAACGTTGCCGGCGCCACTGGGGGCTACGGCGAAGCTATAGCCGCTCTTGCCTGTTCCAGCGGGCTGACCGTTGTTGGCCAGGACCGGGTCGATCAAGCAGGACTGGGCGGTGGTGGGTGGATTCGGGCAAGCCGCGCCGAGCGTATTGCCGAGCGCCAAAAGGGCAGCATATCCGGTCGTCGGATAGGTCGACTGATACGTTACCTCAGCTGTGTTGATGGTACGAAGCGAGCTGACGGCGGATGACTCGTTAGCAGCCATACGCGCGCGCAGCAGGTTTGGAATAGCGATAGCAGCGATGATAAGAATGATCGCTACTACGATCAGCAACTCAATTAACGAAAAGCCTCGTTGTTTCTTCATCTCTCTCTCTCCGTCGCTCAAATTTTTTGGCCAGCATCTCAACTGCTTCCCTCTACGCTGTCGCAACAAAAGTGCCATTCTGGGACGATTCCATCGCATAAGGGTTACCTACGATTATCTCCCGCGCCAACAAGGATATGCGTGCAAAACAAAGAGTTTCGGGCCACCCCAGCGGCTTTGGACTTCAGCCGATTCCGGTCAAACTAACAATTTTTGTTATTGACCCGACAGGTTTAGGCAAAATCAGGCTAAGTTACGAAAGTGGCATGCCCATGTAGTTAGATGCCGCCCAATGCTCCACGGGCGGAGCCGTGGTGCAGGGGATTTTTTCCCGGCGACGTCCTTTGAGCGGCCGCAAATATGGCTCACCAACCAGTAGCGGGCGGAGAAGGTGAGTTCTATTGCGAGACTTCCTGGGAAACTTTTGAGACGTTGGCAGCTTGCGGACCCTTTTGTCCCTCGGTAATTTCGAATTCTACGCTGTCTCCTTCCTGCAAACTCTTATATCCCTCGGAGGAGATAGCGCTGTAATGGACAAAAACGTCCGGACCATCGTCGCGTCCTAGAAACCCATATCCCTTGGCATTATTGAACCACTTTACTGTTCCTTTCAAACGTTCCACTTCGAACCCCCTCACAAAATTGCACCTCCCTTGGGGGACCAAGGA
>Ga0209689_1003495_pt1 | contig 11588 bp, 9 predicted proteins | sample GraSoiAngelo_149_FD_187119 | JGI IMG/M metagenome (GOLD analysis project Ga0209689, IMG submission 187119) | Grasslands soil microbial communities from the Angelo Coastal Reserve, California, USA - 14_1009_09_30cm (SPAdes) (version 2) | ecosystem: Environmental > Terrestrial > Soil > Grasslands ...
AGCACCACCACCGCCACCCCGAAAAACCTCACCGCACGAACGCCTCCCCCCGCCGCGCCAGCGCATCGGCGATGCGCACCCGATGCATCGGCACCATGTCCGCGGGCAGGCGCTCCGGGTCGAACCAGCCCAGCTCCAGCGATTCGTGGCTGCAGGCGAGCGCGCCCGCCACCACGCGGCACTCGAAGCTCGTGCTGATGTAGTGGATCACGTTGCCGTCGGGGTAGGTGACGATCTGACCGTGCTCGGGCGAGGAGTAGACGCCGATCAGGCGGAGCGGCACCACCTCGAGCCCCGTCTCCTCGCGCACCTCGCGCACCAGCGCCTGGGTGACCGACTCGCCCGGCTCCACGCCGCCGCCGGGCAGGCCCCAGAGGCGGTTGTCGGAGCGGCGCTGCAGCAGGAGCCCCTCGCCGGTGAGGATGATGGCCGAGACGCCGGGGCGGATCACCATGGCGGGGCACTGTAGGGACGGCGCCCCCGGCTGGCAAGCGCGGGCGCGACTGGAGTAGACGCACGCCATGTCGGACATCACCTGGAGCTTTGCAGGCAAGGTCGCGCTGGTGAGCGGCGGCGCGTCGGGGATCGGGCGCGCGGCGGCCGCGGCCTGGGTCGCGGCCGGGGCGCGCGTCGCCGTCTTCGACCAGAGCGCGGAGCGCCTCGAGGAGACGGCAGCCGCGCTCGGGCGGGAGGCGCTCGCCACGGTCGCGGGCGACGTGAGCGATCCCGGCGACTGCGAGCGGGCAGTGGCGGAGACGGTCGCGCGCTTCGGGCGCCTGGACATCCTCCTCAACTCGGCGGGCACGGGGGCGATGGGGCGGGTGTGGGAGCTCGACCCCATCGTCTGGGATCGCGTCCTCGCCGTGAATCTCCGCGGCACGTTCCTCCTGACGCGCGCGGCGAGCCGGTGGATGGTGGAGCAGAAGCGCCCGGGCCGCATCACTAACATAGCCTCCACGAACGCGACCGTCCCGACCGCGGGGCACTCGCCCTACTGCGCGTCCAAGGCGGGCGTGGTCGCCTTCACGCAGGTGGCGGCGCTCGAGCTCGCGCCGCAGCGGGTGACGGTCAACGCGATCGCGCCCGGGCCGGTGGATACCAACCTGACCGCGCCCCTCTTCGCCATGCCGGGCGCACGCGAGGAGTTTTTGCGCCACGTCCCGCTCGGGCGGATGGGGCGCGCGGAGGACATCGCGCAGGCGATCCTCTTCCTCTCCTCCGAGGCGGCCGAGTGGGTGACGGGCCAGTGCTTCTACGTGGACGGCGGGCAGTCGCTGGTGGCGCTGCCGCCGTACATCGACCTGGTGGAGCGGCTCCTCGGGGCGAAGCTCTAGTCAGTCGCGGCGCTGGCTTCCGAAGTCGACGGTGCTGAGATGCATGCCGCCGTCGACGCCGACCGCCTCGCCGGTGATCGAGCCCGCGGCCGGCGAGGCGAGGAACGCGACCAGCGCCGCGACCTCGTCGGGCTCGACCAGGCGGCCGGCGGGCAGCACGGCGAGCCAGCGCGCCATCACCTCGGGCGGCATCGCCCGCACCTGCTCGGTCGCCACCAGGCCCGGCAGGACGGCGTTGGCGGTGATGCCGTGGCGGACGTTCTCGGCCGCGAGCGTGAGGATCATCCCCACCACGCCCGCCTTGGTGGCGGTGTAGGCGACCTGCCCCCGCAGGCCGGAGCGCGCCGCGGCGCTCGAGATCACGATGATCCGCCCGTAGCGCCGCTCGCGCATCCCGGTGAGACACGCCTGCACGGTGCGGAACGCCCCGGTCAGGTTGACGTCGACGTCGCGCTGCCACTGCTCGGCCGTCATGCGGTGCGCGGGCGCGATGGTGGTGGTGATGGCCGCGTTGGCGACGCACACGTCGACGTCGCCGAGCGGGGGGAACGGATCGCGCGCCACGTCGAGCCGCAGGTCGCAGCCCGCGGCCACGTCGGCGGTCACGACCTGCATGCCGTCGTGCCGGAGCCGCGCGGCGATCGCAGCGCCGAGCCCGCGTGCCGCTCCCGTGACCAGCGCCTTCACGGCTCGGAGGATGCGCCGGCGCGAGCGTCGGCGTCAACGGCCCGAGCGCTTGCTTTCGGGTGACGACTCGACTCTGATCGGCACCGCATGGTCGCGCCGGAGGCACACTAGCTAGCTAGGCCGCAGGGAGCCGGACGTGCACGCCCGTGCCCCGTCCCGGGGCACTTTCGATGGAGAGTCGACCGCCGAGGAGCGGCAGCAGTCGCGCCACGATGGCGAGGCCGAGTCCCGAGCCCATCGGCCCTTCCGGACCGCGCACGAACGGCTCGAGGGCGCGGTCGCCAAGGCTGGGGTCCATGCCGGGCCCCGTGTCGATCACCGAAACCCTGACGCAGTCGCCCTCCCGGCTCGCGGCGAGGCTCACGCAGCCGGCTTGCGTGAACTTCGCCGCGTTCGCGAGGAGGTTCACGAGCACCTGCCGCAGGCGTTCCGCATCGGTCGAGGCCACGGCGTCGGGAGCGACGGCGACCTCGAAGCGGACGGGCCGGTCGCGCAGGAGCACCTCCATCGTCTCCTGCAGGGAGGGTACGAGCGCCGCCACCCTGACCGGCGCGAGCGTGCAGGAGAGCTTCCCCTGCTCGATGCGGGCGAGGTCGAGGAGATCGTCGATGAGGTGGAGCTGGTCCTCGCTGGTGCGCAGGACGCGCCCGAGCGTGTCGGCCTGCTCCGGCGTGACCGGCCCGAAGGTCTCCTCGGCCATGAGCTGGGTGTAGCCGACGATGACGTTGAGCGGCGTGCGCAGGTCGTGCGACACGTTGGCGAGGAATTCGCTCTTCGCGGCGCTTGCGCGCCGTAGCTCCTCGACGAGGCGGTCCTTGCGGAGCGCGACCGTGGCGATCGCGGCGAGGAGCCGCATGTCCTCCTCGTCGGTCGGACCGAAGCGGTAGGCGTCGTCGGCATCTGCCACCGTCAACACGCCGAGCGGTCCGGTCGCGTCGATGAGGGGCGCGACCAGCGCCGCGGCCGGGTACGTGAAGCGCCCGAGGGGCGTCGCGGCATACTCGGTGCGCCGGAACTGGTTCAGCACGAGCACGCGGTTCGTGCGCAGCGCGTCGGTCGGCGGCGAGCTCACATCGAGCGGGATACGGACGGGACCCGGAGGACGCGGGCCCTCGGCGTGGCGCGCGACGAGCTCGCCGTTCTCGAGCAGGAGGAGGCCGGCGCGCGTTCCGCCGAAGAGATCTCGGCTCGCCGCGCAGAGCCGCGCCATCAGCGCGTCGAAGTCGGCCGCCTCGAGGATCTCCGCCGCCCACGCGGCGAGCTTGCCGCGCCGCGCGGCCAGTCGCGAGGCCTGCGCTTCCAGCCTCGCGTTCTGTATCAGCACCGCGATGTGCGGCGCCACCGCTTCGAGCAGCATCACCTGCTCGGAGCGGAGGGCGGGCGGCTGGTGCATGCCGCAGGCGAGCGAGCCTCCGGCCCCTCCCTGGAAGGTCAAGGGGACGACCACGAGCGCGTGAAGGCGCGCAAGGGTGAGCACCTCCTCGAACGCCGGGGAGGTCTCGCCCTCGACGGCCAGGACGCTACGCCCGGCGCGCAGCTCCTCCTCGCCGGGAAAGGCACCGCGCGAGTAGCCGCGTCGGATGAAGGTCTGCACGACCTCGGCCGGCGTTCCGTGGTCGGCGGCTGGGAGAAAGGCTCGGCGGCGGCTCGAGGCGAGGTAGATCGTGGCGCGGTCGCAGGGCACCGTCCGCGTGAGCGCCTCGCATATGCGGAAGAGCACGTCCGGGTATGCGGAGGACTCACGCACCGCCGAGACGAGGGCGCGGACGACGCGTAGGATATCGGACCCCGATGGCGTGCGGGGCGCTCCGCTGCTGTTCTCGGGGCACACGACCGCCGGGTCTCCTCCAGGAAGAATATCGGCCTGAACGGTCGCCCCCTTGAGACCGGGGGCAGGGCTTTGACAGACCTCGGTCGACCCGTTTCAGTTCATCGGCGGCACGGGCGACGGCATGCCGCGCTCGGGCGAGATCGGCCGGGTGCCCCAGCGAGACACGGCCTGGAGGAGCGCCAGTGCCGTGATCGGCTTCGCGACATAGTCGTCCATGCCGGCTTCGACGCAACGGTCGCGGTCGCCCTCCATCACATAGGCCGTCATGGCGATGATTGGCGTGTGCCTCCCCGTCGGGGCCTCCCGGCGGCGGATCGCAGCCGTCGCATCGAAGCCGTCCATCTCCGGCATCTGGACGTCCATCAGCACGAGGTCGTAGGCCACGCGCGCGACCGCCTCGAGCGCCTGCCGGCCGTCTCCGACGACATCCACGCGGCAGCCCCACCGCTCGAGCATGTGCGTTGCGACCTTCTGGTTCACGATGTTGTCCTCTGCCACCAGGACGTGCAGCCCAAGGTCCGGTCCGGACGCTTGCGAGGCGTCGCTTCCGGCCCCGGCCGGCCGATCGATCCGGCGCTCGCCGAGCACGTCGAGGAGCGCCCTCAAGAGGTTCGATCGCCGCACGGGCTTCACGAGCGCGGCGGCGAATCCCCTCGCCCGCAACCCCGCCGCCGTCTCCTGCGTCCGCGCGGAGGAAAGGAGCACGAGCGGAAGCTCGGCGAACCGGAGATCCCGCTTGATCGCCCTGGCGGTCGCCGCACCGTCCATGTCGGGCATGTGCATGTCGAGCAGTACGAGCTGGAACGGCTCGCCATCGTCCGCTCGCTGCAGCTTCTCGAGCGCCTCGGCACCGGAGCGGGCTTCGCAGGGTTGAGCGCCCCACGACTGGAGCTGGCGCCGCAGGATGAACCGATTGGTGGTGTTGTCGTCCACCACGAGGACGCGGAGCCCGCGCAGCGTGGCGGACGGCGGCGGAGGTTCGGTGGTCGCCGGCGCCTTCTCCAGCGTGAGCTCCAGCCAGAACGTGCTTCCCTTGCCGGGCTCGCTCGTGACCTGGATGCTGCCGCCCATGAGCTCCACCAGCTGCCGGCAGATCGTGAGCCCGAGCCCCGTGCCGCCGTACCGGCGCGTCGTGCTTCCGTCGGCTTGCGTGAAGCTCTCGAAGATGGCCGCCTGCCGCTCGGCCCGAATCCCGATGCCCGTATCGCGTACCGACAGTCGCAAGGTCACGCGGCTCGGCGTCTCGTAGCTCGCGCGGGCCTCGAGGCTGACGTCGCCGGCCTCGGTGAACTTGACCGCGTTCCCCACCAGGTTCTCGAGCACCTGTCTCAGCCGCACCGGATCGCCGCGGAGGAGCTCCGGAAAACCCGGCGGCACGTCGCACGTGAGCTCGAGGCCCTTCTCGTGGGCGCGCGGGGCCGCCATCTCGACGACCTCCTCGATCACGGTGCGGAGGTTGAAGCCGACGGTTTCGACGGTCAGCCGGCCAGCCTCGATCTTCGAGAAGTCGAGGATGTCGTTGATGACCGTGAGCAGCCCCTCGGCGCATCGCCGCACGGTGCTCGCATAGTCGCGCTGGTCTTCGTCGAGAGCGGTCTCGAGCAGGATGTCGGACATCCCGATGATGCCGTTCATCGGCGTGCGGATCTCGTGACTCATGTTCGCGAGGAACTGGGACTTGGCCCGGCCCGCCGCGAGCGCGACGTCGCGTGCCTGCACCAGCTCCTGGAACAGCCACGCGCGCTCGAGCGCCGAGGTGGCGAGCGGTCCGATGAGGATCGCCTGGTCGGCGATGTCCTTCGTGAAACGATACGTGCGGTTTGCGTCCCCGAGCACCAGGCACCCGATCGAGCCCGAGCGCCCGACCAGGGGGATGGCGAGCACGCACTTCAGATCGATCCGAGGATCGAAGCAGGCGTGAGCCATCGGGCTGGCCGCGACCTTGTTCTCGAAGACGGTCGCGCTGCGCTCGTACGCCTGCAGGACGACGTGTTCTCCCGTATTCGCAAGCGGCACGCGGAGCGCCCGGATGGCGTCCGCGTCCCACCCGCTTCCGCCGACCGCGACCAACTCGTCCTGGTTGCGGATGAACAGGAGCCCGCCACTCACCCCGAGCAGCGCCGCGGCCTCGGAGCAGACGAGCCGCGCGATGCTCTCCGGGTCGCTCAGCTCGTTGAGGGCCGTGGCGAGACTCGCGAGCCCCGCACGGATGCTCGCCGTCTTCTGGACCCGATCGAACAGACGCGCGTTGTCGATTCGCGCCGCTGCCTGGCGGGCAACGCCGTGGACGATCGTGAGCGACGTGGCATCGAAGCCGGGGGGCTGGTGAAGTCCGACCGACATCGACCCGAGCCCCATGCCCCGCGCCTGCAGCGGGACGATCGCCATGTCGTACTGCTCGGACTCCTCGATCAGGTCGCACGCCTCGGGGCTCAGCTCGCGGTCGCGGCTCAGCCGGACGGTCTTGCCGCCGCGCAGGTCCTCTTCGAAGAACATCTTCCCCCGGTAGAAGTACTTCTCCGCGAACCGCGCGACGACGTGAGGAGGCGTTCCGCAGTCCGCCACGGGGATGTAGGCCTTCCGATGGCTGCTCCAGAGATAGATGGTGCACTGATCGCACGGCATCAACTCGACCGTCAGCCGACAGAATCGGCCGAGCACGTCCGTCAGCGCGAGGCCCGCGCCCGCCTGCTCCGCGACCTGGACGAGCGCGTCGGCGACGCGCTTCTCGCGCTCGAGCGATCGTAGCCGCTCGGCGATGTCCGCGGCGCGGGGGCGCGGGGCAGCCTGGGCTCCGTGCGCACCGCTTGGTACGTCGCCATGTCGCCGCTCGTGCATGAGCCTCGGACAGCGCCATGCGTGCAAGAATGGTTCCGCAGGGGGACAGAGCCGCGCTGCGCGCGTCGACACAGGCTTGCGGCCGGGTCGATGGATGACGACGCCGGCTGGCGGCCTCCCCGAGCGCCCATCCAGCGCGCGGAGCGTCACGCCTTCGTCACCTCGGGGGGATCAGCGCTGCTCGTCGTGCTTGCTTTCGGGAGACGAGTCGACTCTGATCGGAAGCCCATGTCCGCACCCGAGGCTAACGCCGAGCAGATCCGCTACTGGAACGAGGCCGCCGGTCCGAAGTGGGTGTCCTTCCAGAAGGTCATCGACGCGCAGATCGCGCCGCTCGGCGAGCGCACGATGGATCGGGCGAGCATCGCCCCCGGCGAGCGCGTGATCGACGTCGGCTGCGGCTGCGGCGACACGACGATCGCCCTCGCCCGGCGCGTCGGGCCCGCGGGGCTGGTCCTCGGCATCGATATCTCCGCCCCGATGCTCGAACGCGCCGCCGAGACGGCGCGCGCGGCGGGCCTGACGAACGTCCGCTTCGAGAACGCCGACGCGCAGACCCATCGGCTTTCCCCGGGCGCTTTCGACGTCGTTTACTCGCGCTTCGGCGTCATGTTCTTTGCCGACCCCGTGGCGGCGTTCGCGAACCTGCGCGCGGCGCTTCGATCCGGCGGACGGCTCGCCTTCGTGTGCTGGCAGGCGCTCCGGCAGAACCCCTGGCTCTTCCTGCCGCTCCAAGCCGCCGCGCAGCATCTGACGCTGCCGCCGCCGCCCGCTCCCGACGCGCCCGGTCCCTTCGCGTTCGCCGACCCCGAGCGCGTGCGGGGAATCCTCGCGCGCGCGGGCTTCGACGAGATCGTCCTCGACGAGCTGCGCGCGACGCTCACGCTCGGCGGCGGTGGCACCCTCGGCCAGGCCGTCCGCTTCCTGACCGAAGGCGTCGGCCCTGTCAGCAGCATCCTGCGCGAGGCCGATCCGGCGCTGCGGCCGACGGTCGCCGCCGCGGTGCGCGCGGCGATCGCGCCCTTCCACACGCCGGAGGGCGTGCGCCTGGACTCGGCCGCCTGGATCGTGACCGCGCTCGCCCCGTAACGCTCCCTACTTCTTCCCGCACCACGGGTTCGACGGCACCCCCTTGCACGGGTTGCGCATCGTGCGCTCGGGCGGGAGCGGCTTCAGCTGGACGGCGGTCGCACGAGGGTAGTGCATGCCCGGGGCGTCGGGACAGGGCCCCAGCAGCTCCGTCGCGCAGATCACCTGGGTCGAGAGGTCGCTCGCCAGCGGGTCCTCGCCCGCGTTCTGGACGCCGCACCGCCGGTGCGTCTTCTCGAGAGCGTCGGGGGCGCTCGACACCTTGTGGCTCGCGTCGCGGTTCCCGTGCCAGCAGTTGCCGGGATCGTGCGCGTAGCTCAGATCGGCCAGGTCGCCGTTGGTGACGTTGCCGAAGAAGCCGACGTTCTTGAAGCGGTTGCCGGTCACCTCCTGGCCGAAGGTGTCGTAGAAGCACCAGCCGGGCGACAGGAAGTCCATGCGGCCCCCGTCGCAGTGGGCGATGGGCGGCGCCGGGCCCGTGTCGAGGTAGGGAACGACCAGCACGCCCCACGCGCCCTGGTTCCTGATGCGATTGCCGACGACGGTGTCGTGGCGGCCGCCGGCGAGCACCATGCCCGTGCCCACGGGTCCGAACGCCGCCGTGCCGGAGCGCGGCACGTTCGGGTTGTTGTTGTCGTGGATGTAGTTCTTGCGGAAGAGCGTGCAGGAGTGGCTGCCGGTGGGGCCTCTGCTGCCGCCGGGGCAGGCGCCGTCCTGCGGCGACGGGGCGTCGTCGTTGTTCTGGCTGTTGGTCACGATGCCGCAGGTGTTCTCGTCCCACTCCGACTTCTCGACGATCAGGTGCCCGCCGGAGTTGGTGCCCGAGTAGCCGAGCGCCGAGTTCTCGGCGTGCGCGTCGGTGAGCCGCGTGTTGCAGTCCGGGCAGGCGCCGACGTAGTAGGCCGCGTCGCGCATGTTGCTCGCATAGGTGTGCTCGATCAGGCCCGGCCCGTGCACGTTGCTCGCGAAGATGCCGTACTCGCCGCCGGGCGCGTCCTCGCCGAGGAACACGGTCGCGGTCGCCGAGAGATAGGCGCCGTGGTAGCCGTTCAGGTTCACGGTGCCGGTGCCGTCGCCGCCGTTCCACCAGATCTGGTTGCCGCCGCCGTGGGCGCCGGTCAGGAAGTTGCACGCGGTGAGGTTCTCGATCGTGACGCCGTCCACCTCGAACACCTCGATGCCGTTGCGGCCCGACGGCTGACTGTCCCCGTCGAGCGGGCCCAGGTCCTGCGCGTCCGGGCTCGCATCGCACGCCGCCGCGCCGGGCTTCGTGCCGTCGACGATCACCTGGTTGCGGTCGAGGCCGCGCAGGTGGAGGTTCGGCTTCGTGATCAGCACGGCCCCGGCGGCGTCGCCGCCGGGGAGCGCGTGCGTGTAGTCGCCGCGCTCGTGGTAGTCGCCGGGGGCGATCAGGATCCAGTCGCCGGGGCTCGCGGCGTCGACCGCTTCCTGGATCGACGCGAAGTCGCCTGCCTGCCCGTTCAGTGTGCCGACGCGGAGCACGGCGGCGGAGGCGGCAGAGGCCGCGGCCGTGACGAGGGCGGCGGCGAGGAGAGTAGACGCCAGAGGGTGGTTGCGCATGGGCAGCCGATAGGCGGCCCGCGGCCCGTCTGTCAAACGAAACGAACCGGCCGTGCACTCGGGTTCTTCGCGAGCCGGAGGGCTCTGGTCGTACCGCACCGGTGGCTCCTGAGCCCGTGGGGGCCGGAGCGCATTCACGCAGCGTTCCGCGCTCATTCCGATCGAAGATAGATGTGCCGCCTGGCCCCAGCTCGGGCCGTCGAGTAGGGTCGACTTCCTTCGCCGCCAGAGAGCGGCCGCGGCAGTCTCAGTTGGAAATCGCGGGTGGGTGTGGCAGTGAAGGTGCGGGACGTGATCGGTCTGGTCGAGGCGAACGGCTGGAGGCTGGTGGTCAGTCGGGGGAGTCACCGGCATTTCAAGCACCCCACGAAACCCGGTCGGGTGACCATCAGCGGTCATCCGGGGGACGAGATGCCGAAGGGAACGCTGGCCTCGGTGCTGCGCCAGGCAGGTCTGCGGCGAGGACCCTCATGAGAAAGTTCCAGTATCTGGTCCGCATCGACAAGGACCCGGGCAGTGACTGGGGAGCGTCCGTTCCCGACCTTCCGGGCTGCGTGGCGACGGGCAAGACGGTCGACGCGGCGCTACGGCGGATAGAGCGCGCCATCTCCCTTCACTTGGACGGGTTGCGCGCCGACGGCCGGCGGCCGCCCGAGCCGAGACGCCGCTCCGTCACACCGCGCCAGTCGGCAGGCCGCGTGAGCTTCTACGCCACGGTGCGGGTGGCCGCATGAGACCAGATTGCCCACCTCGAGGACGCCATTCTCGATGAACTCACGTTTGCTCATGACACTTCAAGTGGTCGTAGAGGGCGCGCAGAAGATCGGCGCCGTGCCGCACGGAACGCGCGTGACGGTACCGATCTCGGGCGGTCGCTTCGAAGGTCCTCGGCTGCGCGGTAGGGTCGTTCCCGGCGGCGGAGATTGGACGCTTCTGCGAACGGACGGCGTGCTCGAGCTCGATCTGCGCCTCACGCTCGAAACGGACGACGGTGCGCTCATCCACATGACCTCGTTCGGACTCAGGCACGGGCCGGCGGAAGTCATCGCAGCACTCGGGCGCGGCGAGCGTGTCGATCCTTCCGCCTATTACTTTCGGACGACACCGCGCTTCGAGACTGCTCATCCGAAGTACAGCTTCGTGAATCGATTGCTCGCCGTGTCGAGTGGCGACCGACGCGCCGAAGGTCCCATCTACACCATCGACGAGCTGCTCTGACGAGGCGACCACCGTGAATCATGGACGCCGCGACCTGCTCAAGCTGGCCGCACTGACCACGCTGGTCGGCTGCGCCCACGTTCATCTTGAGCCGTCCCAAGCGTCTCCACGCGAGAGGAAGACCACCATGCCATTTCAACCGCTCCTCACGCTTCGTCTGACGACGGCCGCCACCCAGGACATCGGTGCCGTCCCGTACGGCCAGCGCGTCACCTTCCCCATCATTGGAGGTTCCTTCGAAGGCGCGCGTCTGCGTGGCGAGGTCTTGTCTGGCGGCGACGATTGGACAGTCAAACGGTCAGACGGTGTGCTCGAGCTCGACGCGCGCCTCACGCTGCAGACGGAGGATGGCGTGCTCATTCACACGACCTTCGACGGCATCCGGAACGATGCTGCCCCGGGCGCGCCGTACTTCCGCACGCGGTTTCGCTTCGAGACTGCCGATCCGAAGTACGCATTCCTGAACCATTTGCTCGCCGTCGGGAGCGGCGAAATCCGAGCGGATGGGCCCGTGCACGTCGTCGAGGAGATTCTCTGAGCGTGCGAGGTCTCATATGAGATCCCCTGCCCTTCGCCACCTCGCCCTCAAGTCCCGCGACCTCCACGCCACCGAGCGCCGAAGGCGGGCGGATTCGAGCACTTCGGCTTCCACGTCGCCGGCGCGCGCTGGACGAAGACCCTGGCGGCGCTCTACCGCGACTGACGCTCACTCGCAGGCGGCAGGGAGCCGGACGTGCACGCCCGTGCCCTGTCCCGGGGCACTCTCGATGGAGAGTCGGCCGCCCAGGAGCGGCAGCAGCCGCGCCACGATGGCGAGGCCGAGTCCCGAGCCCATCGGCCCTTCCGTACCGCGCACGAACGGCTCGAGTGCGCGGTCGCCGAGGCTCGGGTCCATGCCGGGCCCCGTGTCGATCACCGAAACCCTGACGCAATCGCCCTCCCGGCTCGCCGAGAGGCTCACGCAGCCGGCTTGCGTGAACTTCGCCGCGTTCGCGAGGAGAGTCACGAGC
>Ga0209689_1003497_pt1 | contig 11586 bp, 11 predicted proteins | sample GraSoiAngelo_149_FD_187119 | JGI IMG/M metagenome (GOLD analysis project Ga0209689, IMG submission 187119) | Grasslands soil microbial communities from the Angelo Coastal Reserve, California, USA - 14_1009_09_30cm (SPAdes) (version 2) | ecosystem: Environmental > Terrestrial > Soil > Grasslands ...
AAGGGCTGGGTCCAGATCGCGTGGACCAGGGCATTGTTCAAGTCGATGGCCATCTGGCCGAAGAGCAGCGCGAAGTGAGCCATGACGATCGCGGCCATCGCCCGCGGCAGCGTGACCTTCAATGTGTAGTGGGCGCGAAAGCTGTGTTCCCACTGGCTCCGAAGGAACGCCCAGATGAAGACCAGCACCAGCAGCACATCGGCGATGGCCAGCGTCAGGTGGAACATCGCCTGCAGCGCCGGCTCCTCGGTCAGCGGACGCGGCGTCAGCGTCGAGAGGTCGTGAGTGCTGAGCAGGTACGTCTCCACGTTCCCGGCAATGGAGTCGCGGACGTCGTTGATCAGGTTGTTGAAGAACCCGGTGATGAGGGCGGAGAAAATCTCTAGCAGGTTTCAAGCCGGCTAGTGATTGACCGAGTCAACGAGCACGCGGACCAGCAGGCCGGCCATCTCCACCCCGATGGTGCCGAAGACGATGCGGCCGATCCATCGCTTGGCCTCCATCACACTCCGAGGCTCGATCGCGATCATCTTCCAGATGAACGCGCACACGAATGCGAGGGCGCCGATGCTGCCGGTCAATCCCTGGGCGTAGCTGGTCCAGACCTCGATCAGGTGTTTGAGCTGATCCATCAGCGACTGGTTGGAAAGCGCGCGCTGACCTGGGATTGGACATAGCGCTCGATGGCGGCCATCAGGCGCCGCAGGACCTCCCACTGCTGGATCACCAGGTCATGGTCCTGCTGGCCAAATTTGCGGAACAGTTCCGGGCCAAGCCCGGGCGCGCTGGTGGCCGGCGGTGAGGGGCGCTGAGAAGGGACCACGGGCGTGCCCACGCTGGGAACCATGCTCGACTGCGCCGTCGGCAACACGAGCGGCGGCGGGCGAAAGGCGATGCGGTGTGGCTGCATCGCCAGGTGAATCCCGATTCCGGTGAAGGCAGCGAGCACGGTGACCTCGCCACCGATCAAGGCGAGCTTCCACGATGGGCGCATGGGCGACTCCTCGAGCGTTTTGGCAGCCGACAACGCTGCCATCCTTACACATATCTGTATATTTGTCAAGACGAATAGACTATCGCCCCGCCAGCAATCCCCTCCATCCGCCGGAGCGCCGTGCCGCCCTGATGAGGAACGCCGTAAACGCCGGCCACCAGAGGCAGTCGTTCGTCAGAATGGTGAGACCGAACTGCAGCGGCAATGTGTGGGCGCGAAGGGCCCAGAGGAACCCCAGCGGCCCCAGCAACTTGCCAAGCAGCGCGATCGCGGCGAGGTGACGATGCCGCACCGGGTCGCGGGCGAGCCACCAGTAGGCCGGCGCGTACACAAGAACCATCATGCCGAGCGCCTGCCAGCTGGCAATCTCGCTTGTCAGCGGCATGCCGATCAGCCGGAAGAGCGATACCGGCCAGACGATGACCAGCAGGCCCCAGGCGAGGTTGTACGCCGCCGCCGCGTAAAACCACGGACGGTACCTTTGAAGCGAGACGCCTTCAGACCTGTTGGGTCTTTTGGCATTGAGCGCTTCACGCCGAACAGCGAAGGTTCCGTTGTAGCCGAAGATCGTGCCCAAGAACCGATGGCTGACGACGAGATCGACCGCGATCGTATCCGACACGGCTCGTTCGGTTGCCCTGACGGCGACCTGGAAGACGCCTGGTATCGGTAGCCGCAACCGCCCGGCGCGCATCCGCAAGCGGCCCGTTGTGATCTCGATGGCGTCGCCGGCCAGCACACGAATGCGCCAAGGAACCTCGATGAGGCCACGTGGACCAATTCGCTCCACAAGACCGGACTCAGGCAGATATCTCATCGTCGCGTCGAATCGCCGCGACTTCACAAAGGCGAAGGTGCGTCGCCATGTCGCGCCTTCGTCAACCCTGGCGATCGTCATCGAGGCCGGAACATCGCAGCCCGATTCTGGAAAGAGGATGTCGAATCGAGCCAGCAACGAGAACAAGGGTTGTAGCCAGACGTGGCGGTGCCAGATCTGGTGCATGGTTCCGACGAGGCGGACGCGATGACGGCGGTCGGCGCCCAGGAATTGATCGGCCAGCGGTCTGGCCAGGCGATGGCGGTAGCGGCCAAGGACTGGGGCGAATGGTGAGGAGAGGCCGACTTGCGTTTCGGCCTGATCGTCGTCAGCGGCGCCGGAGCGTTTCCTCGAGGGCCTCATGGAGCCCACCCACTCGAAACCGGTAACCATACCCCAAGGCCTTTGCCGGCTCGGCGTGGCGGCCATGCAAGAGGAGCTGCGCCTCTTTGCCGAGCACGAGCCTCAGTACAAACGATGGGACCGGAATCAGGGCGGGACGATGGAGCACGCGACCAATCTCCTTCGCGAGATCCCGCTGGCGCCGGATATCGGGCGCCACCCCGTTCAGCGGTCCACTCACCCGCCGGTCTTCGAGCGCGAGCCGGTAAAGCCCAACGATGTCGTCGACGTGAATCCAGGTAAACCACTGGCGACCGTTACCCAGTGGACCGCCGACGAAGAATCGAAATGGCAGCGTCAGCAATCGAAAAGCGTATGCCTCAGGACCAAAGACCATCGAGGTGCGGATCCGCACGACCCGGACACCAAGCGGTTCGGCCATTTGTGCGGCGCTTTCCCACTGCTGGCCCAGCTGGGCGAGAAACGAATCACCTGGCCCACTCTCCTCAGTGATGACCTCGTCGCCGCGGTCTCCGTAGTAATCGATGCCCGAAGCACTGACGAGCACTGGCGGCCGAAGCATGGCGGGCGTCCGCTCGAGCGCCTGCACCAGGGCGGTTGTCGGGGACACTCGGCTGGAAATGAGCTCGATCATCCGCCTTTTGGTCCAGGGCCAGGTGCCGATACTGGCACCGGCGAGGTTGACAACAGCCTGCGCTCCCGACAGTTCCTTGACCCAATCGCCGCTCGCACTGCGCGCGTCCCACGTGACGTAGCGAACGCCGCTCGGAAGAGTCTTGGTTTCAGGACGCCGGGTGAGAACGACAACATCGTGGCCGTCCCCGGCCAGGCTCGCCACCAGGTGGCTGCCGATAAAGCCCGATCCACCGCTGATCAGGACTTTCATCCTCTCTCTATATTCGCCCACGCGGGTCGGCAGCGGCGATCGGGCGGTGGCCTGATCAGCGGGCCGTCAGGGGTTGAAGCTGCGCGCCCGTCGTTCGGTGCGAGCCTGCTGCAGGCCCTCATCGGCCAGGGCGAGCAGCGAAATACGATCGAGCTGGCCGCGCTCGCTAGCGGCCACGCCGGTATCGAGTGCGAGGCGGACGATGTCACCATTCGGGCTGGCCGCATAGGGATGTTCCTCGAGGATCGAGCGCAGCCGATCGGCCTGCCGCACCGCGACCGCCCGATCGGCTTCCGGGATGACGAGGCAGAACTTGCCGTCTCTGATGCGGGCCAGCGTGTTCACCCGGCGCGTTTTCGACCGGATGACCGCAACGACTTCGCGCAGCATGCGGCTGAGCCCGCCCTCACCGTACTTGCCGCGCAGAACTTCGAAGGCCTCGATCTCGAAGAGCACCACGGCGAGATCGTGATTATGACGGGAGGCGCGGCTGATCTCTTTGTCGACCAGCTCTTCCAGGAAAGCTTGACTGTATGCGCCCGACTGCGCGTCGAGCAGGGCGAGCTTCTCCGCCTGGATCAGCTTGCGACCCATCATCAGGGCATAGAGGCCCTCGCCGACGAAGCTCTCCAGCGCGGCGAGTGGCTCCTCGAGGTCGTCTCGCGGGCGGCCGAAGCCCACGACGATGGCGCCGAACGTCCCCCTCCCCTTTTGCTCGGTGATCGGGACGCCGACGATGCTCCCCTCCTTGACGACGTCGTCGGTCAGGTAGCGTGACCAGGCGCTCTTGGAAATGTCGGGGACGCTCACGCTCCGGTCGGCGTGCCGCACCCATTCGGCGATCCCCTCCAACAAACGCCGCTTCGCCTCGACCAGGTGGTCGGGCGCTGGCTGATCGTATCCCGAGGCCAGATCCGCCCCGTTGTCGTCCAGCATCAGCACCAGGCCGTAGTCGGCGTTGGTCAGATACAGGATCGCATCGACGACGTGTTGCGACAGCATCTGCGAGTTGGACTCGGCGATCTGCGCCTGCAGACGGCGCAGCGTGTGCCCAACCCGCTCGGCGGCTTGCATCTCGGCCAGCAGGTTGAGCCCAACAGAGACGAGCTCCCCGGCCCCGAGCAGCTTCTCCGCATCTTGCTCCTGGACGGCATCCGCGGCCTGGATCAAATCGTCGGGAAAAACCCTGAGCTGGAAGGCCAGCTCGGCCAACTCTTCAACCGAGTTGGGGGCAAATTTCACGGCCGGGCCCAGCACGGCACCGATCTGCACCTCTTTTTCGCTGCGAACCGGGGCGATGAAATGCCCGACGCCCGACTTGCACACCCCCATCGTTTCCTCGTTGCGCTTCAGGAATTGGGGATCGTTGTACAGAGGGCAGACCTTCCTCTCCTGCAACAGCCGGCAATAGCGTGGGTAGTCTTCGACCGGCGTCAGTGGATGCGCGTCAAGGTCGAAGACCTGGAGCTTGAGCCCGGTGGAGGCCGCAAACCGGTCCACCATCCGGGCGAACTCCGGGCTGCTGACCAGGACGCCGAGCTCGCCCTCCTGCGGTTCTGCCTCCATCATGCTGACCGGCCTTTTCGGTATGGGTCAAAGCAACAACGCTGTAACGGCGCAAAACCTGTTACGCCGGGGCTACCACAGCCCAATTCGGCTCGAATTCAGGAGCAGCCGCCCTTCAGCGGCCATTTTAGGCCGGTTTTTCCGGCTGCCCCGCTAGACTGGGCACGGTGCTCTCCACCCGGCTCCTCACCAAGCGCTACGGCAGTCTGACTGCCGTGGAGGACCTGGATTTGGAGGTGGGAGCGGGGGAACTGTTCGGTTTCCTCGGACCCAACGGCGCCGGCAAGACGACCACCATCAAGATGCTGGTCGGCCTGCTCCGCCCGAGCAGCGGCACCGCCCGGGTGGCGGGAATCGACATCCTGACGGACCCCGAGCAGGCGAAGGCGCGCATCGGCTACGTGCCGGATGCGGCGACGCTCTACGAGAAGCTCAGCGCCCGAGAGTTCCTGGAGTTTTCCGGTGATCTCTATCACCTCGAGCGCCGCCTTCGCGATCGCCGGATCGAGGCGTTGTTGAAACTCTTCGACCTCCACGACCGCGCTAACGACTTCCTCTCCGGCTATTCCCGCGGGATGCGGCAAAAGGTGTCACTGGCCGCCGCCCTGCTGCATGACCCGCAGGTCCTCTTCCTCGACGAGCCAACCGTCGGGCTCGACCCACAGAGTGCCCGCCAGATGAAGGACATCCTCCAGGACTTCTGCAAAGAGGGCAAGACGGTGTTCTTCTCCACCCATATCCTGGAAATCGCGGAGCGCATGTGCACGCGGCTCGCCATCATCAACCGCGGCCGGCTGGTCGCCATGGGTAGCCTGCAGGAGCTGCGACACATGGTCGGGCAGGACGGGCAATCGCTGGAGCAGATCTTCCTCGACCTCACCGGGAGCCGCGAGGAAGACGTGAGCGCCGTCCTGCGTGGTCTCGAGGAATAGTCCGATCGAGCGGGTCGTTGCGGGGCTTCGCGTTGGACTGCTGCTCTGGCGCGCCCAGCTGCAGATGTTCCTCAACCAGAGCCTCCGCAGCCGCAAGCCCGGGCGGATCGCCGGCACCATCGTCAGTGCGGCCATCATCGTCTTCGCCTGGTCGTGGGAGGCAATCATCACCTGGGCCGGCGTCCAGGCTTCCCAGCGGGCACCGATCCAGATCGACACCGTTCATCTCCTGAGCCTCGCGTTTCTCGTCTACACGGGGGTCCTGGTCTTCAGCAGCCTGGTCTTCAGCCTCAACGCCTTGCTCCTCAATCCAGACCTGGACCTACTCCTCGCGGCGCCGCTGCCGGTCGAGAGTGTGATTGCCGGGCGAATGGTGGTCCAGGTCCTGCGACTCTTGTTGCTGAGCCTGGTGTTCACGCTGCCGGCTCTGCTCGTCCTGGCGTTCGCCAATCACAACCTGTTGATCCCGCTGGTGTTCGCGGCGCTCTACCTGCTCTATCCCGTTTTCGTTGTCGTCATCATCTCGCTGCTGAGCCTGCTCCTGGTTCGCTTTATTCCCATCGGACGCGGCCGCGAAGTCGTGACGGTGTTCGGCGTCATCCTTGCGCTGGGCATCAACCTGCTCAACTTCCTCTTCAATCCGGCGTTGCGGGACTCCGGCTTCGCGCGCCGGCCGGGCGTCCCGCCGTCGTTGCCCGATGTGCCGGCGGCCAGCGCGACGTGGATGCCCTCCGGATGGGCGGGTCGCAGCGCGTCGGCGATCTTGCGCGGTGACTGGCCCGTGGCGATCGAGTGGGCGCTCGTGCTGCTTGCCGTCTCAGTGGCGATCTTCGTTGCCGGGACGATCCTCAGCGGCCGCCTCTACCTTGCCGGGTGGATCCAGGCCGTCCCCCCGCGCCGGCGCCGAATGCCCGGGTTGCGCGCCCGCCGGTCGGGCGGCGCCCTCCCCCTGCTGAGCCCGGTACTGGCGGCGATTGTCGTCAAGGACTGGCGCATGCGGACCCGCGACGTCGCGCAGCTCCTCCGATTTGTGATGCCGGTCTTCTTCATCTTCATCATCTTCGGGCTGCGGTTTGGCGGTTTGCGCAACGCCGTGCAGAGCCTCGGCGAAGGCCCGGCGCCGGCCATGGTCGGACTCGTCCCGGCTTGGATCCTGCTCTTCTCCCTGAGCATCTCGCTGGGACTGACCGCGGTCAGTTTGGAGGGGAAGAGCATCTGGGTCTACGCCGTGTCGCCAAACACGACCCTGCGCTTTTTGCAGGGCAAGTGCTGGTCGTCCGCCCTGCCGACCGCCTTCCTGGTTGCGCTGGTCGCGATTGCCGCCGAGATTCTCATCCGGCCTGGCTGGCTGTGGGCAACAACGGCGATTCTTCTCGCTGTTGCCCAGGCGGTGACGGTGACCACCCTGATGGTGGGGATCGGCGCGGTCTTCGCGCGTTTCGACTGGACCGACGCCCGGCGGATGTTGAACCCTATCGGGGCCTTCATCGGCATGGGGTTGTTTGCCGTGGTCACCGGCGGGAGCGCGCTGCTGCTGGCGATATCACTGGCGCTGGCGAGCGTGACCCGCTTCCCCGTCTTCAGCACGTGGCTGGCGGCGATGACGGTATCCATCGGCGGCGCCGTCGCGGTGGCGGTCCTCGGCGTGCTGATCGGGAACGAGCGGCTGCAGGGCCTAGAGCTCGGCTGACTCCTCTGCGATCGACACCGGTTCGGGCCGAACATGGATACCGATCCGGTGATGGTGGCGACAGCGCGCTTCGTAGGTTGCCGCGCCGCCAATGACGACGAGCGGCGAATCCGACGGCGCCGGCTCGCCATCGATCAGCCGCTGCGTGCGACTGGCCTGCCGCGATCCGCAACCCGGGTACTGGCAGGATGCCTGCAGTTTCGTGAGCCGGTCCGCGTAAGCGGCCAGCAGGGGCATCGGTCCGAAGGGTCGGGCGAGGAAATCCAGGTCGAGGCCGGCCACGATCACGTGACGGCCGCGATCGGCCAGGTCTTCAACGAGGTTCACGATGTCCGGCCCGAAGAACTGCGCCTCGTCGATGCCGATCACCCGGGTATCGTCTCGCAGCTGATCCTGAAGTGCCCCAACGTCCGGGACCGCGATCGCCGGGAAACGGACCTCGCGGTGCGAGGCGACGGCTTCGAGGGCGTAGCGGTCGTCCAGGGCGGGCTTGAATGCCTGGATTATCGAACCGGCGTAGCGGGCCTGGTCGAGCCGGCGGATCAATTCCTGCGTCTTGCCACTGAACATGCAACCGCTGATCAGGTCGAGGCTCCCGGACGGCTCGTCGAACCAGACCTCCTGGAAGCTGACCGCGCGCGCGTCCGTCGTGTGATGCCGCCGGCAGACCGGCAGAAAGCGCTCCGGCGTGCCATTGGCCGCGTGGAAACGTTGCGTCCGGCTGGCCAGGTTGCGGCAACCAGGTTGCGCGCAGACGCCGTCATCCAGCTTCAGGGCAAAGTCGGCCGAGCACATCAGCTCCGCCAGCGGGCCCGAGGGTTGGCCGGTGTAGTCGAGCTCCCAGCCGGCGACCACGACGTCAACGCGGTGAACCGTCGCCAGGTCGTTGAGCACCTCCACCAGCCGGTCGTCGTAGCGCTGCGCGTCGTCGATGGTGACGAGCTCCACGGCGGGATCCAGCTGGTCCAGCAGCTGCCTGGCATCCGCCGGACCTGAGAGCCGCTGGCTCCGGCGACCCTGCCGCTGCGCCCGCTCCGCCTCGGCCTCGAGCTTCTTGGTCTTGCCGGAGTGGGTCGGCCCGGAGAATGCGGTAAGGCTGCCGAGGCGCCGGCGCTCGCGGTCCTCGCGGTAGCGCTCGTTGATCATGGTCTTAGTTTCGCCGAAGCGAGCTCAGGTCCGGCGGAACTCCACCTTCGCTTGCTCGACCAGGCTGGGGTCGGCAAGCAGATCCGCGCCAGTCATCGCCAGCGCCTTGGCGGCGTCGACCATGGCCTGGTAGCCGCGCAGCGAGCCCGAGGCTTCCAGGAAGGCCTGCGAATGACCCGCAACCTCGGGCGAGGCGATCGCCACGGTGGGGTGGAGGGCCGGGACCGCGTGACTGACGTTGCCCATATCGGTGGAGCCGGCGTTTTCCCATGGCACGCCTTCCACCGGATCGAGCCCGACGCGGCGGAGGTTTTCCTCGAACAGTTGAGCCAGCACAGCGTTGTTACGAAGGTCGGAATATGGCTCTTCATTGAAGGTCAGGTTCAGGCTGCAGCCGGTGGCGAGGGCCGCCGCCTGAAAGATGTTCTTCACCTTCTGCACCAGCTCCTCCATGTAGGCCTGCTCGCGCGCCCGCACCAGGAACTCGCCGCTGGTTCGCTCCGGAATGATATTGGGCGCCGTTCCGCCCTCCTTGAGGAAGCCATGCAGGCGGGCTCCCTCCTTTACCTGCTGGCGCAGCAGGCTGATCCCGTTGTAGGCGAGGACGAAGGCGTCAAGCGCATTGATGCCCTTTTCGGGATCTCCCGACGCGTGCGCCGCCCGGCCGATGAACTCGAACTGCATGTGGGTGACCGCGAGCGCCCAGTGGAGCACCTGGGTTCTGGTGTCGGGATGAAACATCATCGCCGCGTCGACTTCCTGGAAGATGCCGGCGTTGATCAACCGGATCTTTCCGCCGCCACCTTCCTCGGCCGGCGTACCGATCACGAGTACCCGTCCGCTCAAGCGGTCGAGCGCGTCGGCGAGCGCGATCCCTGCCCCCGCCGAGGCCGTCGCAATCAGGTTATGGCCGCAGCCGTGGCCGAGGCCGCGGAGCGCGTCGTATTCCGAGAGGAAGGCGATCGTCGGACCTGTTCCGTTCCGGCGCGCGGCGACAAAGGCGGTCGGCGTGTCGGCGACCCCGACCTCGACACTGAAACCGTGTTTCTTGAGCAGCTCGGTCAGCCAGGCAACGGCCTGTCGCTCTTCGTAGCCGATCTCGGGATTGGCGTGAATATCGCGGCCAATCCGTTCGAGCTCCGGTCGCAACGCGTCGATCCGGGTGCTGAGAGCATCCTTGAGCTGGTCGGTCGTCGCTTGAACCACGGACACGCTGGCCAATAATTGTATGTCGATGGCAGAGCAGGTGAACCTGGATCAGGCGTCGGACGAGGATCTGGCGCGCCGGATCCGGGAGATCATGGCGGAGATGACCCCGCTGGAGGAGGCACTAGGACGCCTCCGTGTCCAGATCCAGCAAGTGGCGAGCGAGCAGAAGAAGCGAGAGCGTTCCCAACACCTCAAGGCGCGGATGCAGGTCCGCACCACGGTGGCCCAGGGCCAGCTGCCGACGTTGCAACAGGTTGCCGAGAGCTCCAACGACCTGGTCCCGCCGGAGGCGGCGCTCAAGGACCTGCGGTTCTTCCGGGACAGCGGAACCGAAGTCGGGCTGGGCTATGCCACCGCGCGCGAGCCGACCGTCTGGATGACGAACGGCAGCAATACCGCCGCCGTCAAGACCATCGCGGACATCCGCTCGCGTTACCTCGAGGGTTGGGATTTCGGGACTGCGCAACATCCCGGTGTGCGCATTCACATTCCGAATAGCCGGACGGAAAAGATCCTGCCCGCTTCGGATGTCTTCGTTCGTATGCGAAGCGGCGATTAGCCCGGCTGTACTTTATCGCCCGACAGGCTCGGGATCTCCAGGACGAGCCACCCGGCCTCGAAGCCATCGCACGGACTCGCGCACGTTGCACATTTCTCGCCGAACGCGCCCGAGACCGATGCGCCACAAATCCTGCAGAGGATAAGGCGCTTGCGGCGCACCAGCGTCCAGGTTTCGTCTATCGCATTGTCTTTGCCCATGATCAGACCTTGCTGTACCTGGAAGTCGGGAAAGGATGCCCGGTTACCCGGTCCCAGGAGATAGACCACCGCTGGTAGGCGGCTCGGTTCCGCCTGTAGATGCCGTAACACCGATGGAGCCAGGTAGGCTGTGACGCTTTCGAGGTCGCCACGGGCCCGGGCACGCAGGATCGCCAGGATGGGTGCTGCGAACGTCTCGACGAGCTCGACGACCGGTTTGGGAGCGCCGTATCCGGAAGTCCTCATCACCTCGGCTGTCAGGGTTTCCGGGCCGTAGTCGGATTTTGGAGGAGCCGTCGGATCGCCCTCGAGCCGCGCCAGCTCATCTTGGTGAGCTCGCAATACCCGCCCCAGGCGCCGCTCCAGGATGGGTCGCGCGATCGGATCCACCAAAAGAATGGCGGGGAGCATGAGGCACATGAGGACGAAGATGATGATCGGTATCCCGCTCATATCCGGCAGAACGCTACAAGCCCGGCAACCTTTTAGCTGAAATCAATCGTCTGTCCAAACCGCCCCTCTATGGGCGGCCCGCCGGCCCGGTGGATGCGGATCTCGGGAACGTAATCGAGCGAACTGCCCTCCAGCCGTAGCTGCGCCCGGTCGATGCGCATCGTGAGATGGAGCCGGCGGTGGTCGTCAGTCAACTCCATTTCCGAAACTCCGTCGCCGGCTGGATAGGCATCGAAGCTCAATGGGTCCCAGCCTCGCTCGTTCGCGTACTGCAGGTCCGGGCCGATCGGGATGACGGCGCCAGCCCGCGCGAAGAGCGGGAGGGTTTCAAGCTCAGCCTCATAGGTAATCCACCCGGCCCCAACGAATCGACGGTCAGTCCAGAAGTCGTACCAGGCGCCCGCCGGTAGGTAGATCTCACGAGAGCCGCGAGGCTTGAACATCGGCGCGACCAGTAGGTCTGGTCCGAGCATGTACTCGTCATCGATGTGCCAGGTCGTAGGGTCCGCTGGATGGTCGAAGACCAACGGGCGCGCCAAGGGCACGCCATCTGGCGCGCGCCGCGCGGCTGCATATAAGTAAGGAAGAAGCCGGTAGCGCAGCTGCGCGTATTTCCGGAATATCGAGAGCGCCGGCTCGCCGTAGGCCCAGGGCTCGCGCGGCGCGGTATGCCCGTGGGCGCGAGCATGCGAGAAGAGCAAGCCCATCTGTGACCAGCGCACGTAGAGTTCGGGGCTGGGCGGATCGGTCAGCGTCGGAATCCCAAAGAAA
>Ga0209689_1003502_pt1 | contig 11578 bp, 7 predicted proteins | sample GraSoiAngelo_149_FD_187119 | JGI IMG/M metagenome (GOLD analysis project Ga0209689, IMG submission 187119) | Grasslands soil microbial communities from the Angelo Coastal Reserve, California, USA - 14_1009_09_30cm (SPAdes) (version 2) | ecosystem: Environmental > Terrestrial > Soil > Grasslands ...
TCTTATCGCTATTGCTTCCAGCTTGTTGCTCTGTTCTTGCGCAGACATGTACGTTACAAAAAGCCGGGTCGGCGGATCCGGTGCGGCTGCTCCCACGGATACAAAAGATTTCGGATCGCACGTGCGCATGATCACCGCTAATTGCGGTGTAGGCGCCTATAATCCACGGGCAATTTACATTCGGCCCTTCTGTGTGGATACCGCAAAATTCAAAGGCGACCAGGCCCAAACTGACGGCGAGATGCCAATTCGGAAGGCTCTCGCGCCAATCGAGTTTGCTCAGGATCTCAAGGAACAATTGGAAAAAATTGCACCCGCTCGTATTCTCAAGCCGCATGAGACAGCCCGCATCGGCTGGCTGGTTGATGGCGAATTCGATGTCGTCGATGGCGGCAGTCCCGTGGGCCGGTTCTTCTTAGGGTCATTCGGCGTCGGCCAATCCGTTCTCGCGCTTCATGTTCGCGTCACGGATGTTAAGAACGGTTTGGTTGTCTACGAGTTTGACATGTATGGCGGAAGCCAGCTTCAAGGCAGACACGGAACCGTTCGCGCAAGTGGGCTTGGCCGGGCTCTGCACTTCGATCTGCAAAATGCGGCCGAGCGGGTCTATCTGACATTAAGCACGGATCCATATCGCTACGGTGCGCGCGCCAACGTCAGCCTTCCGGAATAATCCATCACGACGAGCGGGGATTCGCGTTGTAATTCGAATTGCGCTGGTTAAGGTGCTGCCGGTTTTCTCCGGGCGTGGCTTCTACTACTAAATTTTTTCTCGTCGCGGTTGCGATTTGCGTAATTTGCGTCGCGCCGCAAAGGGCCGCCGCCGGGCAGCTTCCGCCATCCTATCTTGTTGTCGATTCGCAAACCGGCTACGTTTTGATCGAGCAGAACGCTCGCGAAAAGCGTCAGATCGCCAGCTTGACCAAGATAGCGACCGCCTGCGTCGTCCTGGATTGGGCTGAAAAAAAGGGCGGCGATCTCAACCAACTGGCAACAATCTCCCAGGCTGCCTTTGTCGGCGTGGAAAAAAATGAAGTCGGCTGGCAGGTCGGTGATGTCGTTTCATTACGCGATTTGCTGTATGCGGCGCTGGTGCAATCGGACAACCTCGCCGCGAATGCCCTTGCCCTTCGCGTGGGTGAAACGTTGGAGCCGGCAGAATCAAATTCAAAGATCACGTCGGCCACCGTGTTCGTCGCGCAAATGAACGCGTTGGCAAAACAACTCGGGATGGACCGGACGCGTTTCGTCAATCCCAGTGGATTCGATTACAAGGAACGGCCGATGCCATATTCCACTGCGATCGATCTCGCGCGACTCACCCGTTACGCGATGAACAAGGCAAGCTTTCGTTTTTATGTTTCGCAAAAGGAGCGCGAAATTTCTTTTAACCGCGCTGGCAAACAAATGCACGCTCTCCTTCGAACAACCAACGATCTGCTCGGCACAAACGGAATCGATGGCGTTAAAACCGGCCAGACGGCGCGTGCCGGCGAATGCCTCATCCTTTCGGCTAATCGCGCCGCCGAAGTAATCAAGAATGGCGAGAGCGCCACAATTTTTCCACGTCACCTCATCGTCGTAATTCTTGGCAGCAACGATCGATTTGGAGATGGCGAGCGGCTCGTCCGGCAAGGTTGGCAGATTTACGATCAATGGGCCGCTGCCGGGCGATTGGTCGATCCGAAAAAGGTGCTGTAATCTTCCGCGAATGAAAACGCGGATCGGCATTCTCACCAGCGGCGGCGACTGCCCCGGGCTCAATGCGGTCTTGCGCGGGGCCGCGCTCGCAGCCGACAAAATTGGTTGGGAAATGCTCGGATTCCGCGATGGGTTCGAAGGATTGTTGCCGCCCAGTGATTTCACCGTGCTCGACCGCAAGTGCACGGAAAACATCATGGCGCTGGGCGGAACGCTGATCGGTACTACGAACCGTGGACACTTCGTTGCCAAGATTGGCGCGGGAGATCGTGCCGTGGTGGCAGCGGAAGTAATCGAAAAAGCGCGCAAAGTTCTGACCGAAGCGCGCGTCGAGGCGCTCATCATCGTCGGCGGCGATGGCTCGATGACGACCGCTTTGCAGTTGCAAGAGGCTGGGATCAATTGCGTCGGCGTTCCGAAGACGATCGACAACGATCTTGAAGCCACGGCCATGACCTTCGGTTTCGATTCCGCCGTGGCGGCGGTGATGGACGCGCTCGACCGGCTTCACACCACGGCCACAAGTCACAAACGCGTCATGGTTGTTGAAGTGATGGGGCGTCACGCCGGCTGGATCGCATTGCACGGCGGCATTGCCGGCGGCGCCGATATTATTTTGATTCCGGAAATCCCGTTTGACTACGACAAGATCGCAACCGCGATAAAGGAACGGGATGCGCGGGGAAATCTTGGCTCACTGGTCGTCGTCGCCGAAGGCGCGCGCCCGAAAGACGGACAGCAGGTCAAACGCGAAACGAAAGAAGGCGAGTTCCGCCTGGGCGGAATTGGCGACATCGTGGCGCGAGAAATTGCGGCGCGCACCGGAAAAGAAACCCGCACCTGCGTTCTTGGTCACTTGCAACGCGGTGGCGCGCCGACCACGCTCGATCGCATTCTCGGCACCCGGTTCGGGGTAAAAGCAGTGCAGCTAGTTAACGAAGGCCACTTCGGATCGATGGTCAGCTATCAGAACTATCAGGTCCGCCACGTACCCATCGCCGATGCGGTTAATCGCTTGCGGCTGGTACCGCCGAATGGCGAGATGGTTCAGACCGCCCGCGATGTCGAGATTTCGTTCGGCGATTGAACGCTGAGGAATCGCTACCGAAACCTGTCTGATTTGCAGCGGCGGACGCTTGCCCTCACCTGGCGCTAGCGCGCCTTCCTTTCCCCGGGGGAGAGGATTGAGGTGAGGGGACCTTGTCATATCTGATTCGCGCAATCTTTGGCTGGAAATCAAACATCAAACATCGAACATCAAACATCCGTGAAAATCGTTCTTGCGTACTCGGGCGGTCTCGACACCTCGATCATTCTCGCCTGGCTGAAACAAAACTACGACACGGAGATTATCGCCTTCTGTGCCGATATCGGTCAGGAAGAAGAACTCGACGGTTTAAGGGACAAAGCGCTGCGTACCGGCGCGGCCAAATGCATCATTGAAGATCTGCGCGAGGAATTCGCGCGCGATTTTATCTTCCCGATGTTTCAGGCCGGCGCGATTTACGAGGGGCAATACCTTCTCGGCACGAGCATTGCGCGTCCGCTCATTGCAAAGCGTATGGTGGAAATTGTGCGCGCCGAATCAGCCGATGCGATTGCACACGGCGCGACGGGGAAGGGGAACGACCAGGTTCGCTTTGAACTCACTGCCGCGGCCCTCGCACCGAAATTAAAAGTGATTGCGCCGTGGCGTGACGAAAAATTTCGGAATCAATTTCCGGGGCGTGCCGAAATGATTGCGTTTGCTAACGAGAATAAGATTCCGGTGGAGGCGAGTGTTTCAAAACCGTACTCGATGGATCGCAACCTTCTCCACATTAGTTTCGAGAGCGGGATGCTGGAAGATCCGTGGTTCGATGCCAGCGGACCGGGAGCGCGTGACATGTATAAATTGAGCGTGTCGCCCGAGGATGCCCCAAAGGAGGCGGAATACGTGGACCTTCATTTTGAGTCGGGTAAATGCATTTTCGTTGCAGCTGGAGGGGCGAGCTCCCGCGAGCCCGGTCCGAGCCGGACTGGCGGTTCCGGCGTCGCAGGAGCTCCGCCCTCCAGCCTCACCCCACTTCAGGTGATGCAAACCTTAAACAAGCTGGGCGGCAAGCATGGCATCGGTCGCATCGACATTGTCGAAAATCGATTTGTCGGAATGAAAGGCCGCGGCGTTTACGAAACTCCGGGCGGGGCCATTCTGCACTTCGCCCATCGGCAAATGGAAACGCTGACGATGGATCGCGAAGTAATGCAATTGCGAGACAGCCTGATTCCGAAATACAGCGCGCTCGTTTACAACGGTTTCTGGTTTTCGCCCGAACGAGAAGCGCTGCAAGCGCTCGTCACCGAAACACAGCGCGACGTCACTGGCGTCGTCAGGCTCAAGCTTTACAAAGGCAACATCATCGTCGCCGGCCGCAAAAGCCCGAAAAGTTTATACGACCCGCAGATCGCGACGATGGAGGCTGGTGCCTCCACATATGATCAAGACGATGCCACCGGATTCATCCGGCTGAACGCGTTACGGTTAAAAGTTCGCGCGGCTTTGAAATCAAAAGGTAAAGGCGATTGACCCAATGGACTTCGCCTAGAGCAGGCTCTCAATCGCCCAAGTTCCTCTGGCGTTTAGCCTCGACCCTCGCGATGAAATACAAAATAATTCGTGATGAAAGAACGTGAGGCGTTCCCTCGCATGCCTACCGAGATCAAAAAGAAAATCGAGCTCGAGGTTGTCCATGTCCTGTTTCTCGACATCGTCGGTTATTCGAAGCGGCTGACGAACGAACAGCAGACGTTGATTGATCAACTCAATCAAGTCGTCCGCAGTTCGGAGGAGTTCCAGAGTGCGGAGGCGGCGGGTCGCTTAATAAAAATCCCGACGGGCGACGGGATGGCGCTAGTCTTTTATAAGAGCCCGGCACAGCCGGTGGAATGCGCGCTGGAAATTAGTCGTGCGCTAAAAACGTATCCCGAATTGCGGGTGCGCATGGGGGTGCACAGCGGACCAGTCAGCGCGGTGACCGATTTGAACGATCGAACGAATGCCGCCGGCATCGGAATCAATATCGCGCAGCGAGTAATGGATTGCGGCGACGCCGGACACATCTTGTTGTCGAAGCGTGTGGCCGAAGATCTCGAGCAGTACGGACCTTGGCAACCGCAGCTGCACGATCTGGGCGAAGTGGAAGTGAAACACGGAGTCCGTGTCCACGTGTTCAATCTATATAATCAGGAGCTAGGCAATCCGGAGGTGCCGGAGAAGCTGCGGCAGGCCAAAGGGCACACGGCGCAGGCAATTGCCGGGCGCGGCGAAGAGCTGTGGGTCGCCGTGCTTCCTTTCAAGAGCTCTGGCGACGCGGAAATGGAGTCGTTTGCCAACGGTCTTGGCGAGGACATTACGACGGGGCTTTCGCGGTTTCGGTATCTGTCGGTCGTCGCGAGCGCGTCGGCATCGCGGCTGAAGGGAGAGACTGGAGATGAGCACGCCCTCGGTGCCAAACTCGGCGCGCGTTACGTGCTGGAAGGAAGCATCCGTAAAGGAGGTTCCGGCATTCGCGTGAGCGCTCAGTTGGTCGACACCCAGACGGGAGCGCAGCTCTGGGCTGAGACCTATAATCGCGACCTCCAGGCAACGAGTATTTTTGCGGCGCAGGATGACGTCGCCGCCCGCATCGTCGCAACCGTCGCCGATAGCTACGGGGTGCTCGTTCATTCGATGAGGGCCGCGACCGGGCGGAAAGACGACGCCGATCTCACGCCGGTGGAGTGGCAATTTCAATATTTCGCCTACCGCGAGCAGATAACGCCCTCCGCCCACGAGATTCTCAAGAGCCGACTGAAGCGCGCGGCGGAGCGGGACGATCGGCAGTCGGACCTGTGGGCCTGTCTCGCGCAAATCTACGTCGACGAATACGCCTTTGGCTTCCAAGGCGACGCGACCTCTCTCGATCGAGCCCTGGCTGCGGCCCGCCGCGCGGTCGAGTTGGATCGGGCGAACCAGTTCGCGCTCGTTGCGCTTGCGCAGGTGCATTTCTTTCGCCAGGACCTCGCGGCGTTTCGTCCGGCAGTCGAGCGCGCGATGGCCCTTAATCCGCTCAACACGGATGCGCTCGGGATCCTGGGACTGCAGATCGTGCACACAGGCGAGTTCGAGCGAGGCACCGCGATTGTGCGCCGCGCGATGGAACTGAATGCCAATCATGCGGGTTGGATGCATTTCGCTCCGCTGTGGGATCACTTTCACAAGGGCGAATACGAGCAGGCCCTCGAGTGCGCGAATCGGGTAGACGTACCCGGACTCTTCTGGCCCTTCCTCGTAATGGCGTCGGCCTGCGGGCATCTTGGCCGGCGCGCCGAAGCCGCGGCCGCGGTGCGGGATCTGTTGGCGCTCGATCCCGAGTTTGCGGCGCACGCGCGCTCATACGTCGGGACTTGGCACTTCGCGAGCGGGCTCATGGATCCCATCCTCGAGGGGCTGCGCAAAGCAGGGCTTTCGATTCCCGAAAACGGATCGTCCGACTCGCCGAGGCGGAACGGGACGGTCACGGCAAAAGTAGATCGAGTGGAGTCGTGCACGGACTCGGGAAAGGTTCAGGCCGAGGAAGGCTTCTGGGTCGCGGTGCTGCCATTCGAATATAGCGGGAACAACGCCGATCTCACGGCCCTGGCAGAAGGGCTGACCGAGGAGATCGTGACAGGCCTGTCGCGGTTCTCTTACCTCAAGGTCATCTCACGTAGTTCGACTTCGCGCTACGCCCATGAGTCGGTTGACGTTCGTTCCGCCGGAAAGGAACTGGGTGCGCGTTACGTGATGGAGGGGAGCCTTCGGCAGGCGGGGACCAAGCTGCGCCTCGCGGTGCAACTCGTAGACGCAGTCTCAGGCGCTCATCTTTGGGCCGAGAACTATGAACGCATCTTCAGTCCGGAGGCGGTTTTTGAACTTCAGGACGAGTTGGTTCCGCGAATTGTTTCGACGGTCGCTGATATGAACGGGGTTCTGCCCCGGAGCATGAGTGAAACTGTTCGCAGCCGCACTCCCGAAGAGGTGAGCCCCTACGAGGCCGTGCTGCGCAGCTTCGGCTACTTCGAACGGGTCACCGCAGAAGAGCTCGCCGCTGCGCAGTCTGGTCTGGAATTGGCGGTGCGGAAGGCACCGGCTTATGCCGATGCCTGGGCAATGCTGGCGTTACTGTGCGTCCAGGAGCATGCGCAAGGATTCAACCTTCAGGCCGATCCCCTAACGAGCGGGGCAATTGCTGCGCGGCGTGCTGTCGAGGCAGCGCCATCCAATCATCTGGCCTATTTCAGTCTGGCCCAGGCACTCTTCTTTCAAAAAGAATTCCAAGCTTTCCGGAATGCGGCGGAACGGGCCGTCGCGCTCAATCCCATGGACGGCAACTCCATCGCTTTTCTCGGTGACTTGCTAACGTGGGCCGGCGATTGGGACCGTGGCCTGGCGCTGGCGGGACGCGCCAAGCAGCTCAATCCCCATCATCCCGGATGGTATTGGATTGCCGACTTCTACAACGCCTACCGCCAGGGCGACTATCGCGGCGCGCTCAGTTTCGCCCACAAAATCAATATGCCAGGCCACTGGTTTGCGCCCGCCGCGATCGCCGCCGCCTACGGGCAGCTCGGAGAACTTGGTGCGGCCACCAAAGCCCTTCGGGATTTGCTCAAGTTGCGGCCCGACTTCGCCGCCACCGTACGCAAGCAAATGGAAAAGTGGGGACCGCCCGAGTTTTTGGAGCGCATGATTGATGGCTGGCGCAAGGCGGGGCTGGAGATTGCCGACGCGGAGAGAATGGCAGACAGGTCTTCGTTTCGAGAAACTCCCGCGTCGCCCGCTCCGAAATAATTAAAGCGATGCTGGATGCTAGATCCTCGATGCTCGGTTGGGCTGCCAGCTTTGACCTGTGCTCTTTGACTTCGACATTGGGCATTGGCCTCCGGCTCGTAGAGCACTACGGCTCGGAGAGACGTTCCTCCTTCGCTTTCGCTACGGCGAGACAAGTGAGCGCCTGCCACGCCGAAGCCTGCGGCGTAGGCGGGTTGGGCGCTTTCTTCTTCTTTCCAATGTACCGTTGTAACTCTTTTAACGAATCAAGTTCTTCGCTTCATTGCATGTTCGCCGAAATTAAAAAAGAAGTCGAGTTGGTCCTGGCTCACGTTCTCTTTATCGACATCGTCGAGTATTCGAAAAGATTAATTAATGATCAGCGTGCTTTGCTCGGTAGTGATCTGATCCGGGTGATATTTCTGCCAATAACGCATTGCACCACTGACTGCCATGTGACTCGGATCAGCCGTTTCGTAGTCAGTTATCAACCCTTCGATGTTGGTGACGCCCGATCCCATGCCTAAGGCATCGTGTTCATAGGTGGCAAAGGCGGAGCGCAACTCGTCCTCGTTCATGCCAGCTCGGATTTTATCGCGCAACCACTCTGACCAGCGGGCGACGCGTTCATCGAGCGCGGCTAGATGCTCGGATACCTCGCCCTCAATTTTTCCGAAATGCGGCAGGTAAAGATGTGTGGCGTTCAAGGCGCGAATTTTGGCGATCGAGTCATGCCATGATTCGATGTGCAGCTCCGGTGGAACGAACGGTGGGATTGGTGGACCAAGACCGATCCGCACGCCGGCAATGTCGCCGCCAAAGACGCTATCATCCCAATGATAAACGTGATGATGGCTGGCGTGTCCGGGTGTTGCAATCGCGCGGATCTCGAATGGCGGAAGCTGAATGACTTCGCCGTCCTCCAGCACTTTAACGCGATCTGCCGGCACAGCCGCAACGCGCCCCCAAAGTTTTTCCATTTCATCGCCAAAGATGCGTTTAGCGGAAGCGATGAGTTTTGCCGGATCAATCAAGTGCGGAAGACCGCGCGGATGCACGTAAACCGTGGCGCCGAGTTCTGCAAAACGCCAGGCCGCGCCCGCATGATCGAAATGGATGTGACTAAGAAACACATGGCACACGTCAGTTGGTTGGAAGCCGACCTTTCGCAGCTCGCTAACAATTCTTTGGAACGCAGATTCCGGCCCAGCGTCGAAGAGAACCAGGCCACGATCCGTTTCCAATGCTGTGACCGCGATGATATTCGCCCGACCGAGGTGGGAGGTATCGAATACGTGAATTTTCAACGGATCAGATCTTTCAAAATCGATGGCGCTCTTGCAAGCGGAGATCCCGCTCTGGAAGATCACCAAAGATGGCTGGCCGGAAAATCGTGCCAGCCGCGGCGTCTGTCGTGGCAGCGGCCTCGCATCCGGTCACGCACGCGGTTCGTGGGTAATTGCCAGTCCCGCTCGGACGAGCGCATCCTCGCGAGCGCGAACCTTTCTTGCATGCGAAGCTTCTAGCTGAATTGTGAACTTGTTGGAGCCCGTGTCCACCAGACGCCGAAAGTCCGAGCCGGACTGGCAATAACACGTGGGACGCGTGCGCTACCCTTGCAGCGCGCCATTGTCGATCTTATATTTTGATTCGATCAATTAACCGGAAGGATTCGCATGCCAACCACCGTTACCGCTCCCAAGAAAACTCCAGCCGCCGAAACAGATTTCCTACCCCTACAAGGCACCGATTATATCGAGTTTTACGTCGGCAACGCCAAGCAGGCTGCCCATTTTTACAAAACCGCTTTTGGCTTCCAAAGCCTGGCTTATTCCGGGCCGGAAACCGGCACCAAGGATCGAGCCAGTTATGCCATCCGGCAAAACCAACTGACCTTCGTTTTAACTACACCGCTGCACCCTGACAATCCTATCGCGGACCACGTCGCCAAACATGGTGACGGTGTGAAAGCGATCGCATTGAAAGTAAAAGACGCCACTTCTGCCTGGGAGGAAACCACCAGCCGCGGCGGTAAGAGCTTCCTCGAACCGATGACTTTGACCGATGGCGATGGACAATTGGTCATGAGCGGTATTCACACCTACGGTGACACCGTCCATCTGTTCATCGAGCGCGAGGATTACAGTGGCGTTTTCATGCCCGGGTTCGAAAAATGGGAATCGGATTACAATCCCTCTGAAACAGGATTGCTTTATTGCGATCATTGCGTGGGCAACGTCGGTTGGAACCAAATGAATCCGTGGGTGAAATTTTACGAGGACGTGATGGGGTTCAAAAATATTCTGACCTTCGACGACAAGGATATTTCGACCGAATACTCGGCGTTGATGAGCAAGGTGATGAGTAACGGAAATGGTTTTGTGAAATTTCCGATCAACGAGCCGGCTGAAGGAAAAAAGAAATCGCAGGTAGAGGAATATCTGGAGTTTTACAACGGCGAAGGCGTGCAACACGTCGCGATCGCGACCAAGGATATCGTGAAAACCGTGACTGAGATTCAGAAGCGCGGCATCGAGTTCTTGAATATTCCCTCAACCTACTACGATGAGTTGCCGGCCCGCGTCGGCCACATCGACGAGGACCTGGAGCCGTTAAAGCGACTCGGCATTTTGGTCGATCGCGACGACGAGGGGTATCTGCTGCAGATATTTACCAAGCCGGTGGAAGATCGCCCGACGCTCTTCTTCGAAATCATCCAGCGCAAAGGGGCGAAGAGTTTCGGCAAAGGCAATTTCAAAGCCCTGTTTGAGGCGTTGGAAAAAGAACAGGAGAGGCGAGGTAATTTGTAAAACTCTAAATGAATTTCAAGACGGCCCTCATCCTGACCTTCTCCCCGAGGGAGAAGGAACTACCTCTTCCTTTGGGAGAGGGTTGGGGTGAGGGTAATCTGCTTGTTGTCAGTCCCATCGATTACTACTTCTAGTCAAACTTATGCCATTTTATCAAAGACTCGGTCAAATTCCGCGGAAGCATCACATTTGGTTTCATCGCAACGGCGCGGCGCCGACGTTCAAGAACGAAGGCATCGCCTACGAACACGTCATCACCACGGAAGGTTTCAACGAAGCCTTTTCCATCATGTATCATCTGCGTCCGCCCACGCGTGTGCGTAGCGTCAAGCTGTTGAAATGCGAAGAGCTAAAGAAGGCGGCCGATAGTCCGCTCCGTCATCACCATCTGCGCACAGCGAACATCGCCCGGAAAGGCGATCTCTACAGCGGTCGCATTCCGATTCTCTTTAATCAGGACATGACCGCGTGGCGCGCACGTCCCGAGAAACCGTACGGCAAATTCCAATATTATAAAAACGGCGGCGCTGATGAGATCATCTTTGTCTTCAAGGGTGGCGGCACAGTCGAGACGATGTTCGGGAAACAGCGCTACCGTGCCGAGGATTACATTGTCATTCCGCGGGGCATCACTTACCGGCTCGTGCCCGATAAGGTGGAAGAGGAAGATTATCTCATTCTGGAGTCAACCGGGCCGGTGCGAATTCCGAAACGTTACATGAATGGCGAAGGCCAGATCAAAATGGGTTCGCCCTATTCGGAACGCGATTTTCACGGGCCGTCGGAATTGAATACAGTCGACAAGGAAGAAGACACCGAGATTCTGGTGAAAGACGGACCGCGCTGGACGTGTGTGACGATGGCGCATCATCCGTTCGATGTCGTTGGCTGGGACGGTTATGTTTATCCGTTCACGTTTAACGCCCAGGATTTCGAGCCAATTACTGGAACGGTGCATCAGCCGCCTCCCATCCATCAAACCTTTGAGATTCGCGGTTACGTCGTTTGCACCTTCGCGCCGCGCTTGCTCGATACGCACCCCGAGGCCGTAAAAATTCCGTGGGTGCACGATAACGTCGAGGCCGACGAAGTTCTTTTTTATGTGCGCGGAAATTTCGGCTCCCGCCGCGGAATCGAGCCCGCCTCGATCACGTTGCATCCGCGCGGAATCCCGCATGGGCCGCATCCGGGCACAATCATGGCGAGCAAAAATGCGCAGAGGACCGAGGAACTGGCG
>Ga0209689_1003507_pt1 | contig 11574 bp, 8 predicted proteins | sample GraSoiAngelo_149_FD_187119 | JGI IMG/M metagenome (GOLD analysis project Ga0209689, IMG submission 187119) | Grasslands soil microbial communities from the Angelo Coastal Reserve, California, USA - 14_1009_09_30cm (SPAdes) (version 2) | ecosystem: Environmental > Terrestrial > Soil > Grasslands ...
GGGGTCCTCGCATTCGTCAACTACCGCGGAGTGCGGGCTGGCGCTCAGGTCAGCAATGTTTTTACCGTGGCGAAGCTGGTGCCTTTGGCCATCGTTATTATCGCGGGAATGTTCTACTTACTGGGTGGCCACCACGACGCGCCTCGTCTGCCGTCATCCGGGGATGCAGGGGCGTGGCTGAAGGCGATGCTGCTTCTGGTCTTTGCCTATGGCGGTTTCGAAACTGCCCTGACACCGATGGCGGAGGCTAAGGATCCGCGCCGTGATACCGTTTTCGCCCTGTTTATAGCGCTCATCATCTGCACGGTCCTGTACACCTCAACTCAGTGGATCGTGATCGGCGCGCTGCCGGATGCGGCCAAGAGCGCGCGTCCCTTGGCCGATGCGGCCAGACTAATTCTGGGGAGCAAGGGAGCCGCCCTGGTTGCCATCGGCGCCCTGGTTTCTTGCTATGGATATTTGAGCGCGAAAGTCCTGGCAGTTCCTCGCGTCACTTTTGCACTGGCTGAAGAGGGTGACTTTCCGGCCTGGTTCGCGGCCATACATCCGCGATTTCGTACACCCTATTTCTCCGTTCTGTTATTTGCATTCCTGATCTGGATATTGTCGCTGTTCGGAAATTTTTCCTGGAATTTAACTCTCTCGGCGGTTGCCCGTCTTTTTTACTACGCGGTTGGATGCGCCGCTTTGCCGGTTTTGAGAAAGAAGCAGCCCGAAGTCGAACGCTTCCGGTTACCGGGCGGAACGTTCTTTGCCGCTCTTGGCGTAGTTATCTGTCTCGTCCTGATTACTCGAGTTGACTTGAGTGGATCGATCATTCTGCTGGCTACGATCGTAGCCGCGTTTATCAACTGGCTATGGGTGCGCAATCAGCCAATATCAGCACGAACATAACCGCTTCGTTCTGGAGGATTTCTTTGTTCATGAGAATGTTGAGCGTTCCGGTTCTGTTGTTGACCGTCACTTGTCTTCCCGCAATGGCCCAACGCGAACCTGTCCTGAAGCAAATCGACTTGCCGCATTCCTATTATTACCGCGAGATGTATTTACCCCAGCTCACTACTGGGCCGAGTGCTGTGGCGTGGTCGCCGGATTCGCGCTCGGTCGTGTATTCCATGGCCGGCTCCCTGTGGCGGCAGAAGCTGGATTCAACAATTGCTGAACAGTTGACCGCCGGAGCGGGCTACGATTATCAACCCGATTGCTCACCCGACGGACATTGGGTTGTGTATGCCTCCTACGCCAAAGACGCGATCGAACTGTGGGCTTTGAATCTTGATAACAAGAAAACCCAGCAGCTCACGTCGAGTGGAGCGGTCAACGTTGAACCGCGCATCTCTCCCGATGGGAAGCGTATTGCTTTCGTCTCGACATCCTATAAGGGTCACTTCCACATCTTTCTTGGTCAATTTAGCAATGGCGAACTAAGAGATGTGGAGCGCCTCACAGGAGAAAATCGAAGCGAACTGCCTCGCTATTACTACAGTCAATTCGATCACGAGATCAGCCCGGCATGGTCGCCGGACGGTTCGGAATTGATTTTCGTTTCGAACCGCGGGCACATTTATGGGACGGGTGGTTTCTGGCGCATGAAGGCGGAACCTGGCGCCGAAGCGCACGAAATACATTATGAAGAAACTACCTGGAAGGCGCGACCGGATTCTTCGCCGGACGGCAAACGACTTGTGTACGCGTCGTATCTCGGCCGGGCGTGGCATCAGCTCTGGGTGATGCCATCCCAGGGAGGAGATCCTTTTCAACTTTCATACGGAGAATTTGACAATATCAATCCTCGCTGGTCGCCGGATGGAAAACGTATCGCCTTCATCTCCAATCGCAGCGGGAATACTTCTCTCTGGACTCAGGAAGTCCTGGCGGGCGCGCAGAGTCAGCTCATCGCCAAGGACAAACGTTATCTGAAACCCATGGGAAGGCTCAGTATCAAGGTACTGAATTCCGCGGGTGTTCCCACACCGGCGCGTATTTTCGTCATCAGTGAGGACGGTTTCGCGTACGCACCCGATAACGCATGGATGCACGCTGACGATAACTTTGTGCGTTCGGAGCGGCCTTTCGAAGCACATTATTTTCATTCCGCTGGCAAAGCTGAGCTCACCGTTCCGGCGGGCCGCATAGATATCGAGGTCATGAGGGGATTTGAGTATCGCTTCGAAAAGAGGAGCGTTCAGGTGGCTCCCGGTAAGCCGACGAGCTTAACCCTCCGCCTGAAACCGCTAAATCTGCCGCAAAGTAGAGAGTCCCGCTGGATAAGCGGCGACGTACATGTGCATATGAATTACGGAGGTGCATACAGGAATACTCCGCAAAATTTGGTGGCCCAGGCTGCAGCAGAAAATCTTCAGGTAGTCGAGAGCCTGGTAGTTAATAAGGAACAGCGCATACCTGACATTGCGTACTTCAGCTCCAAGCCCGATCCAGCTTCGACGGCGAATAATCTGCTGATGTTTGGCCAGGAGTTTCATACCAGCTACTGGGGGCATCTTGGCCTGTTAAATCTCACGCGCAATTCTCTGATTCCTGACTACGTAGGCTATCCCAACACTGCGGCAGCCAGCCTTTTCCCGGCCAACGCGACCGTGGCGGATATAGCGCACGAACAGCAGGCGCTGGTTGGATATGTTCATCCTTACGAATCGATCCCAGATCCGGCAAAGGATGCCTCCATAACCCACGAGTTGCCAGTCGATGTCGCTCTTGGCAAAGTGGACTACATCGAGGTACTCGGATTTAGCGATCACAAGTCAACCGCAGCGGTGTGGTATCGCCTGCTGAACTGTGGATTTCATTTGCCGACGGCCGCCGGCACCGATGCCATGGCCAACTTCGCATCTCTGCACGGACCCGTGGGTTTAAATCGTGTTTATGGCAGCGTTCCTTCTGGGCCTTTGAACATTACGTCCTGGTTGGGTTCTCTTAAGCAAGGGCGAACCTTCGCCACCAATGGTCCGCTGCTCGGGTTCACGCTCGGAGAGCGGGATGTGGGAGATGACCTAAGATTGCCTGCCGGCGAGCATCAGGTGAAATTCACGGCCTGGGTGCGTTCAATGGTGCCTGTGGATCACTTCCAAATAATTTGCAATGGACAGGTGGCGCGCGATCTGAAGCTCAGCGGCGATCACCAGAGCGCTGACATCCAAGACAAAATCCCTATTTCCCGGAGCGGATGGTGTCTCTTGCGGGCGTGGAGTGACAAGGCTGAACATCCCGTGTTGGACCTGTATCCGTACGCGACCACCAGCCCTGTCTATGTAACCGTGGCAGGCTCAACGCAGAAGCCGGCGGAGGATGCCGCCTATTTCATCGCCTGGATTGATCGTCTGATCGATGGAGCCAAGGCAAGCAAAGACTGGAATACTCCGGCGGAGAGGGATGCTGTCTTGAACCTGCTGGATTATGCGCGAAAAATTTATGTGCAGTTAGAAAGATAGTTAAGCGTATATTTTTGGGCGTGATGACGCAACGATTCAACCGAATGCGAATACTGGACGCCATACTCTGGTTTACTATCGGATTTATCGTTCACGGAGCGCTGATTTACTACCACCATCATGGATAGCCGCAAGACTGCCTGGGCCCAATCAAACTAAACCTGCGATTCTGCTGGCTCCCGTTCCATCTCGAGTAGTGCCTTCTTTCGTTCGGTACCCCAGCGATAGCCTCCCATATCTCCATTGTTTCGGACTATGCGGTGACAAGGAATCGCAACTGCTACGGGATTACTGGCGCAGGCGCGGGCAACCGCACGAGACGCTGTGGGCTGCCCAATGGCCTTCGCAACTTGACTGTAGGAACGAGTTGCGCCGGGCGGGATGGATTGAAGATACGTCCAGACCCGGCGCTGGAAGGCGGTGGCTTGAATATCGAGAGGGAGCATAGAGCTCAGTTCTTGCCCACGCATCTGTCGGAGCAGGTCGTTCCTCCACTGCTGCATTGCCTCGTCGTCGCGGCGCCGGGAAGCGAAAGGGAATTCGTGTTTCAGGCCGTGTATTAGTTCCTCATCGGAATTGGCGAATTGAATGGCGCAGATGCCTTTGTCGGTAGCGGCAATCAGCATACGTCCCAGAAGAGAGTCGCTAAGGGTGTAGCGAATGGGAGCAGCGATTGCGCCGCGCCTGTATTTATCTGGGGTCATGCCGAGTTGAGAAGCGGTACGCTCGTACAACCGGCTGCTGGAGCTGTAGCCGGCGTCGTACATAGCGCGCGTGACGGAGTGACCCGCCCGCAAATTACTCTTAAGCTGATTGAGCCGGCAGGAGTCGGCATAAGCGCGTGGGGTGATGCCCAGCACCGCTTTGAAGGTCCGCTGCAGATGAAAAGGACTTTGGCGAAAGGCGGTCCCAAGGCGAGCCAGGGTGACGGGTTCATCCAGATGCTGCTCGATGTATCTGCAAACTGCCTTCACCATTTCCATCTGAGGACTGCCAGCAATGGCGCGTGGGCGGCAGCGAAGGCATGCGCGATAGCCGGCTTTTTCGGCCTCCTCGGGCTGGCGGTAGAAAGTCACATTCTGACGACGCGGCCGCCGCGCCGGACAAGATGGCCGGCAATATATGCCGGTGGAAGAGACTGCGAAGACGAACATTCCGTCATAACCCGCATCTCGGTCCTCTACCGCTTGCCACCATCGGATTTCGGGCGACTTGGCCATTCCGGTAAGCTTCGTCCAGTTGAGTATCGCATTGCTCGTCATAGTGTTTAAAGGTTAAGGCTAGACGGGGGAGTGGGCTATCCGGATCTTGCGGTCAAAACAATTTTCTGGGTGCAGAAGTTACGCCCGGAAATCGTTGCCCATTCGGCCAAGCTACTTTCGCTTCACCAGAAGGCTTGATGGGACTCGAGGATTTGCAGCTTTGCGCAGGGGAAAATCTAACAGTTCATAGTCCAGTTCTCAGTTTCTGAAAATAGTCTTGCATCTCTCGATTACCATATTTTTCTCATCGATGCTTATGAGCGAGACCAAGGTGCCGGCATGCGCGATTGGGCCAGCGGAGATCGTTGCCACGTTTGTCGCTAACGAGATCGAACTCAATGCTTCACATGCTTCGGCGGAATGGAAAGACGCCCGAGCCGTTGTTTTCTGTTCAGATTGGCAAGGCAAAAATCCTGATCCGGGGCGAGAAACTATGGTTCGTGTTCTTTGGAGCCGGCGCACGTTGTATTTGCGATTCGATTGCCGCTATCGTGAACTTTATTTATTTGCAGATGCCGGGACCAGCGGGCGCCGCGACCATTTATGGGACCGTGATGTGGCGGAAGCGTTTCTTCAGCCTGATCCTTCCAGGGAGCGTTTCTACAAGGAATTCGAAGTGAGCCCTAATGGAATGTGGATCGATCTGGATATTTCCCCCAAGGGCCTTGCCGATCTCAAGAGTGGTTTGCAACGGTCAGTTTTCCTGAATGAAAAAGAACGCACATGGGCTGCTGAACTTGCGATCCCGCTGAAGGCTTTGACATCGGACTTCGATTCGAATGCTGTGTGGCGGGCAAATTTCTATCGCATCGAAGGCGGGAAAGAGCCCCGGACGTATTTGGCCTGGCTGCCTACCAGAACGCCACAGCCCAATTTCCATGTGCCGAGTGCGTTCGGCAGATTGCGATTCGCTGCGCCGCCAACTGCTCAGTGAGGGCGAGGTTTCAGCGGACCCAGCACGCCACCGATGCCGGCACGTTTACGCAATTCGCTAAGGATCGCCTGGGCGGCATTTAGATAGGTCTTGCTGGGATCGGAGGGATCTGACCACACGGCGTCGTAAATGACCTGTGCTGCTTCCTTCAAATCAATGTGCAGGGCTGCTTCCAGGAGATCGGCACGCTCCTGAATCCGATCATGGCATGGCTGGCAAACGGCTGCCGGTTCAAAACCACCCTGGTGGTTCTCATCTTTGCTGCAGCGGAAGCTGGCGGCGGCGTTGATTTGAGTGTGGGAGGCGTAGACCTGGGCCTTGAACTCGCGCAGGAAGCGCTCACGTTCTTCTTCCAGAGCCACTGCATCAGGATCACCTGAAGAAACCAGCGGCGCCGAGACAGTTTTTGCGGTGACGCGCTCCGGGCACTTACACACCGGGCAAGCCTTCAGATCTGCGGCGTAGTAAGTCTTACATTTCGCGCATGGCAGACCATAGCCCACCCGCTTCGCTCCTAACTGGGGCGCGGCGGCGGGGCTTTGAGGGACGACGGAGGCGGGACGCACCTCGCTTTGCGGCTGCACGACATTTTGGATGATGGGTTTTCCGGAAGGCGTCGAGAATATTGAGTTCATTGTGTTGCTCCCCAGGGGCTCGATCGCGTTGTAATCGTGCTATCTAGAGCCCATTGTAGGCGGATGGTCGTCTTTCCAGACCGCACTACAGTTCATGCTTAGCTACCGTCCAACAGTACATAGCAGTTCAGAAACCAAAATATCTGTTCCGAAAACAAAGGAGTTATTGCAACCCTACGTATACTTTCGTGACACAGGGCTCTCGCCCTTTTCAAAGTGAGATGAGACTGTGGCTCACCGTGGGCTGCTCACTCTCATCAGCTTCAGCAGTTCCTGCTTGCGAGCCCGGTACAAGTCCTGTCGAGGCTCCAGTTTTGCCGCAACCTCGAGCTCTGCCAGCGCCTCGTCGTATTTATTCAGCCCAATCAAGCATGCGGCCAGGAAATAGTGATTGCTGGCATTGGGTTGCAATTGCAGACTTCGACGAAATTCGGTAGCGGCGGCTGCGTAGTCTTCGTCGTTGTAAAGGGCCGTCCCCAAGTAGTGATGGGCGAGGGAAGAGTTCGGGTCCAGGGCCACGGCAATGCGCAATTCGCGGAGCGCTTCTTGCTGTTTTTGCACAATGAGGAGCGCTTGTCCCAAGAGCCGGTGCTCGACCGGGGCAGTCGGATTCTGCAGGATCGCAAGCTGCAATTCCGAGATTGCATTCTCGTAATCCCGCTTTGCCATGAAGGCTTTTCCCAGGCTGTTATGGCCTCGCTGCCAGCCAGGATTCATTTTGAAGAGCTCGCGAAACTCGGAAATGGCCGCATCGAAATCGCCCTTGTCACAGTAGGTATTTCCAAGGTTGTGCCGAATCACAGGTTCCTGCGGCGCCAGACGCTTGGCTCGGAGATATTGGGTGATGGCTTCGTCATGTCTGCCCAAGTCATGCAGCAGCATTCCGAGATTGTTGTGGGCTTGCCAAAGCCCCGGATTGAGTGCGAGAGCTTGGCGATAAGCCGCAGCCGCTCCCGTCCGGTCGCCCTTATCACGCAGGGTGATGCCCATGTCGTAGTAAACATCTGCATTCCGGGGCTCACGAGCCAGCGATTGCTGGAAGGCACGAAGGGCGGCTGCGTATTGGTCATTGGCGTAGTGGCCAAGCCCGAGATAGCGATAGGCTTCCGCATTTCGCGGATCGATGCTGAGAGCAGTGCGCGCTTCTGCAATCGCATTGTCGCCATCGTCATGGCGGTAGTAGATGTAGGCTAACCGGCTGTGGGTCTCGGAGGAGCCGGGCATCAAGTCTCGCGAATCGGAATACTCGTCGAAGGCTCCGTCCCAATCTTCTTGCTGCTGGCGCAGGTAGCCGTAGGCGAAGTGCAAAGCTGCGTTCCGTGGGTCTGCGGCGACCAGTTTTCGTAGAAGGCGGTCTGCTTCGTCATGCTGTTTGTGGCGAATCAGATCACCTGCTTGAGCCAGGGTCGCAGGACAGGCTACGGCGCTCATCGGAAGTGCATGCAGGGTGTGGAGATTCTGGATAAAGGCTGCATCTGCCCCTGCCGTTAGCAGGGTCTTGGACACGGCTTCGTCGGCCGTGAACGCAATGCTTCTTTCCTGAACCAACTGGCTAAGGCGATGACTTGAGACTCCACCGGTAAGCCAAGCGATGAGCTGCGTGCAATCCAGGGGTTTTTCGGTACTCTGACCCGCAGAAGGAATAGTGAAAAGGACCAGCAATATAAAGGTCAGACCGGCTAATGACCGCGAGAGGTCTGCTTTCCGAAAACAGGTTCGCCAGCTCATCTCCGAAACATAGACCGGGGCCGTTACGACGGGTAGGTCACGGAAGTAATGTGGTAACCAGTGCTGCAACTTACAGACGAAAAGCGAGGGTTTGCGGGCAGCGAGAGACAAGGTTCGTGAGGTTGACGGCAAGCACTCATCCCAGTAAGCTGAGGGAAAGTTTCCTGGGGGCGTCTGGAGGATTTCATGTTGGAAGGCCTGTTTCAGCCGACGCACTTGCTGGTCATCTTCTTCATTGCCCTGCTGGTGTTCGGTCCCAAGAAATTGCCGGACCTGGGCAGAGGTATCGGCGAAGGCATTCGCGCCTTAAAAGATGGCATGAAGGAAAAGCCGACCGAACCGGCGGAGCCCCCGAAGTCAGAGGTTAAGAGCTAACAACCGCGGCTTCGGGTTTGTTCCCGGCCGTTTCTGAAGCCGTTACTCTCAATCCAACTCCCTGCAGCTTTGCCGCCATCCAAGGCGTCGCGGTCGTATGAACCCGCAAAGGCCTGATTGGACGCGGAAAGTGCGGGCTTGCCTTCTGAGTGCAGTTCACGCGAGTCACAACGCTGTGCGATAGCACGATTCCTATCCTCGCTTTTCCACCCAAACCAGACTTATAGATTTTCCAAGGAGGCCGTTGTGGCCAAGCTGCGCGTCTTCTACCTAGCAACAATCTTCGTCTTTGCGTTTTCAGTGACGCTGTTCGCAGATCAGATCGTTCTGACGAACGGCGATCGCATTACTGGTCAGATCCTGAAGTCTGACGATAAAGAACTGGTGATCAAGAGTGAGTATGCCGGAGAAATTACCGTGCAGTGGCCCGCGGTTCGGGGCATTACTTCCACGCAGCCGTTGCATGTCAGTTTGAACAATGGTCAGACACTGGTGGGTCCGGTCAAGACTACAGATGATAATTTTCAAGTCGCCACCACAACGCAAGGTGCGGTGACGGCGCCGAAAAATTCGGTTGTGCGGATAAGAGGCGAAGCGGAGGAAAGCGCTTACGAGAAATCCCGGCATCCCGGCTTATTGGAAGGGTGGCAAGGTGGCGCCAACGTCGGTTTTGCCCTGACACGTGGTAACAGTCAAACCAAGAATCTCGCCTTGGCATTCAGCGCCCAGCGCAAGACTCTCGATGACAAACTTGGGTTGTACGCCAATACCGTATACGCCAGCAACGATGCGCCGGGAGCGATACCCAGCACGACGGCCAATGCGATCCAGGGCGGCATTCGCTACGATCACGATTTGAGCTCGCGGATTTTCAGCTTCATCAACGGCGATTTCCAGACGGATGACTTGCAGAACCTGGATCTGCGGTCGGTTCTGGGTGGTGGGCTGGGTTATCACGCGATCAAGACTGAATCCACCACCCTCGATTTCCTCGGAGGCATCAACTATACGCGGGAGAAATATTCTCTTATCACCCGCAACTTCGCGGCGGCCACGATAGGTGAAGAGCTTTCGCATAAAGTTGGAGCTGGCACACTGGTTACACAGCAGCTGTATTTTTATCCCGACTTAAGCAACACTGGCGAGTATCGCGGAACCTTTAATTTCGGAACCGTGACCAGGATCAGTAAATGGTTAGGTTGGCAGAACTCGTTCGGCGACATTTATGTCACCAATCCTCCAGCGGGCAAGAAACAGAATGACATCATATTCACCACCGGGCTGAATGTGTCGTTCACCCATTGATGTCCCGACTCAGGCGCTGACGTTTGATGTCTGAGATTTAACTAGGTTGAGGCGTATTCTGTAGACATCGAACAAGTAGGGGCTGACGCCGTTGTCACGCGCTGGAGGATTTCATGGAGAGAAGGTTCGAAGACAGTGATCGCCGCGACCCGGAAGACCGGCTGATCGACGAGAACGATCCGTGGGAACGTAAGGACAAAATGATGGACAAAACCATCGCCGACACCTTTCCGGCCAGCGATCCTCCTTCGTCGCTGCCTGACCCGGGCGAGGATTCATTTGCCGCGACGGCGGTAGCCTGAGTGTGTGTGTCGGTATCTCGTTAGAAAATAAGATGCTAGGGAGAGCTGACATCTAACTCGAAAACTTCATCCAAGTATCTGGGGCGTCGGGCCGAACGCCTGTCTCGGTGGGTTCTGGAGGCTTTTATGCGCAAAGTTGGCATCGTTTTTGGAATTTTGGTGGTCGTCGTCATTATCGGAGCAGCGATTTTTGCTGCCACCTTTGACGTGAACCGTTATCGCGGAAGTATTCAGTCCGAGCTCGAACGTCGTCTGGATCGTAAAGTGACGCTGGGCCCAATGCATTTGAGCCTGCTGCCGCCACGCTTTCAGGTTCAGAACATCGCTATTGCCGAAGACCCCAAGTTTCCTAATCCAAAACCGTTTGTGCAAGCGGATCAGTTGGACGTCTCGGTAAAACTGATGCCGTTATTTAGCAAGTCGATTGAGATCGATTCCCTGAAACTGCAGCGGCCCACGGTAGAACTGGTGAAGAACCAGTCTGGAGTGTGGAACTTTTCCTCACTGGGGGCGAATGCTCCGAAGACCTCGGGATCGAAATCGGAGTTTTCACTTAGCAAGCTGGCAATCCAAGATGGTTTGGTGGCAGTGACCGACCTAGAGAAACGGCAGCCTCGAACGGTGTACGACCATATTGATGGCACGCTGAAGGACTTTGCGCCGGGCCAGCCGTTTGCTGTCCAGGTGGCCGCGCGTATGCCTGGAGCGGGAAATCAGGAAGTCCGCTTGCAGGGAAAGGGTGGTCCTATAGCACAGGATCCGGCAGCAACTCCTTTTCACGGCACTTTGGATTTGAAGGGTGTCGGGATCGCAGGACTTCAAAAATTTCTAAACAATCCGGCATTAGAAAATAGCGACGGCGTGCTCTCGGGACAGACGAAGATCAACAGTGAATCAGGGAAGCTGGCTGCGACCGGCGAGATGAGCATACAGAATGCGAGAGTTCATGGAGTGGACGTGGGTTATCCGATCACGGCCGACTATGATCTCAGCGATGATGTGAAAAATGACTTGCTGACGATAACTAAGGGAACTCTCAAGCTGGGACAAACGCCGTTGTCCATTCATGGCACCGTAAATACCAGGCCGACGCCGGCGCAAATGGATTTGAACGTAAAGGCGAGCGACGTTTCAATTGCAGAAGCGGCACGCCTGGCATCCGCATTTGGAGTCGCGTTCGGGCCGGGCACGACGGTTAACGGACGCGTCAACGCTGATATCCAGGCGCGGGGCGCAGCCAACAAGCCGACTTTGAATGGCACAATTTCGGGACGCGATATACAGGTCACGGGGAAGGAAATTCCGCAGCCCGTCGGGGTTAAAGCCGTAAATCTGGCGCTCACCCCGAACGAGATTCGTTCCGATCAGTTCAACGTCACGTCAGGTAACACAACCATGTCGACGCTGCTGTCGTTGAAACAATACACGTCGAATTCTCCCATCATCGATGCCACGGTAAAGGCGCCAAATGCGACGTTGCCTGAAGTCTTGTCGATCGCGAGAGCCTACGGCGTAAGTGGGTTAGACAAGATCAGCGGATTGGGGACGATTAATCTGAACGGCCGAATTACCGGTCCGGTGAAG
>Ga0209689_1003513_pt1 | contig 11560 bp, 17 predicted proteins | sample GraSoiAngelo_149_FD_187119 | JGI IMG/M metagenome (GOLD analysis project Ga0209689, IMG submission 187119) | Grasslands soil microbial communities from the Angelo Coastal Reserve, California, USA - 14_1009_09_30cm (SPAdes) (version 2) | ecosystem: Environmental > Terrestrial > Soil > Grasslands ...
TCGTCCTGGTAAGGAGTCTAGGCGCCGGTGACTGGAAGCTGGTCGGGGCCTTGGGCGCTTTTTTAGGTCCTCAACATCTGATCGCAGTGTTGCTGGGCGCGATTCTGGTTGCTGGGGTGATGGCGGTAGTGCTGGTGATATGGCACGGACGTGTCCGTCAGACTGTGCGCAACCTTGGTCGCATGTTGGCAGCTTTCTTTACCCTGCATCTACCAGGGCCGGAGCTTTCGTTGGATAATCCTGAGGCGCTGAAAGTGCCATTTGGGATCGCAGTTGCGATCGCCGTTATTGTTTACAGTGCCAGGCAGGTGTGGGAAGCGTTACAAGGTTGACAAGCTTGCAGCAGAGATAAGCGATGAGAATCGCCCGAATGAAAAAAATCGTATTTGGTACCAGCGGCGCCGAAATCGCTGAAGCTGCTGTCGTGTTGCCTGTGCTCTTCATGATCATGTTCGGCATCTTCTGGTTCGGCCGTGCTTACAATATTTACGCGACCATAAATCACGCCGCCCGCGAGGGCGCCCGTGTCGCATCCGCCCCGACTTGCGCCAGCTGCGGGAATAATTTCGACTCGGTCGATGCGATTGCAGATAGAGTGGCGCAGGCCTTGCAAGCTTCGAAGCTCGACCCGGCCCAGGTCACTCATTCCGGCGGGAATCGGGTCGCTTGCGGAGGTGGAACTTCTGCTTGTTCAACTCCTAGCGGCGGAAAGCCTAACATTTGCGTTTATTTTAACGTGCAGCTCGATACGCCGGCGGCGGGGCCTGCGGGTTGTGGTGTGGGCGTCAGTTTCCAGTACCCTTACAAATTTTATTTTCCCTTCACATCTCTACACATGCAGCGGGTTAACCTGCCAGCCGATGTGCAGATGGTAGGAGAGAACTAGTGTATTGCTCCGGGACACGCACGGCGGCAGCGATTCTCCAGTCGTGCCTGCGTGTGTTTACGGCGACTGATGCCGCTCAAATTCTGGAACTCGCCATCGCTCTACCCCTATTGGCGGTCTTGGTGGTCGGAATCTTCGATTTTAGCCAGGCCTTTAATTTGAAGCAGAAGCTGAACAATGCGGTGCGGGAAGGGGCTCGTTTTTCGTCCAGCCTTCCTACGAATGATCTGTCCAATGCAACATCATGTGGTGCTCCACCGTCGCCGGGGTCAGTTTGTGCCGTGCGCGATCTGGTGGCTGCTTATTTGCAGAGGGCGAAGATTAACGATTGCGGCTTGAGTACGCAGGGAGCCACTGCTTCCGCCCCTTGGACTTATGTTGCGTCGGGAAATGGATGTCCTGCCGGTGGAAACTTAACCCTGACCGTCGAGCGTGACCGTGCTTTTCCGGCAACCGTTCCGGGAGCCAGTGGAGCAATATACGTAGTCAGCAGTCGGGTGACTATTAGCTATCCTTACAAATGGCGCTTCGGGAATGTCATCCGTGTTCTGGTTCCGGGCGCGACCTATGCCTCTATAACACAAATTTCGACTGACGCCGTCGTTCCCAATATGGATTAACGTTTGAGGAGAGGAAGAAGCTAATGATTTCGCGATCGCGGCGTGGAGAGCGGGGCCAAACCATTTTGCTGGTCGCCGTATCAATTGTCAGTTTATTAGCGATGGCGGCGTTGGCCATCGATGTGGTCACCTTATATACAGCTCGAAGCGAAACCCAACGGGCCGCCGATGCCGCAGCGTTGGCTGGAGCTAAAGCCTTCGTAGACTCCGGCGTCACTAGCGACCCTACCAACAGCAGCATACAAGCTTTGGCGCAGTCGATGGGTACGGCATACATTAATGCGACTCTGGCGCAAAACAAGATCGGAGGCATTGCTCCGATCTTAGTTGGAACTCCTGTCTTTGACTTCACCACTCACCCAGGAAATCCTCAGATCGCGGTCACTCTACAAAGAACAGGCTTGCCAATTTTTTTCGCCAGGATTTGGAGTAGGACACCGGCTACCGTCACGGCGTTGGCCAGAGCCGAAGCTTACAACGCGTCGAATTCGCAGACGAACACGGGGAATCTCGTTCCCGTCACGCCGAAGTGCGTGAAGCCGTTGATGGTTCCTAATCGGGATCCGAATCGCGCCGGCGCGCCGTACATCACGGTTTCAACGGGCGTCGTAGCAGCGGGCGTGGTGGGCGAGGGCGGCCCATCGGGGACCACATGGTTCGATGGATGTCCACCCGGAGGCGGCAGTACTTGCGGTCTACCCGTTGTTCCGCCAGTCTCTCACGCAAACGGCGATTACTATTTCCCTGCCCAGGTTACGCCAAACGCGTCCAATCTCTGCCCGTCCTGCAGCGGAACTCCTAATTTCGAACAAAGCATTGAATGCTGTGATTTCAACACCTACTCCTGTGGAGGAACCGCCCACAATGCGACAGTAGATGTTACAACCACCGGCAACACTCTCCGTCAGGACGTTCAGGCAGGCTTGCAGTGCCTGATTCACGAGCCGAACAAAGATCGGCTGTCCGCAATCTCCGTTACCAACTTTCTTGCTGGAACTGGTCCCATGGAGATCACAGCTCATAGTGGCTCGCAATCCGGAAAGCTAGTCACGACCAGCAGTTCGATCGTCACTCTGCCCATTTTCGATGACGCAACCTTGAACGCCGCCACTGGACAAGTCACGGTCATCGGTTTTCTGCAGGCCTTCGTTTGGAACGTCAACGGCGCCAGCGGTCAAGTCCAAATGACCATCCTCAATGCTGTTGGCTGCGGAAACAATCCTGGCGCCGGTTCTCCGATCGCCGGCGGTGGAACTTCGCCAATTCCCGTCAGGCTGGTTCACAACTAGCAGGATCTGCAACGGATCTATTGCGGTTGGGGCCGTGATTCGTCTGTATCCAGTACTTCGGGTGGAGCATCGGGTTCAACTTGCGTAGCCGGTTGTCCAGGCCCACCCCCAGCCACCGGCTGCGCGGGGGAATAGGCGGGGGTCTGCGATCCGGCATCTCCTCTGGCAGTGAGAACAACACTGCGGAGTTGCGAGGGATCGGTGTCCGAAGCTAGCAGGATGAAATTGAATCGCGAACCGTTCAGCAGTGAAGCCATCACGTCACGGGCGGGTCCAGGTCCGAAATTTCCCACCACTTGATCGCGCTCCGCCCCTGACGGGATGGGAATGTCAGCGCCCGTTTTGCGGTGGACCTCGTAAAGAACTTCTGCCAAGGTTGCATTGTTCGCCCCAATGGTTAACTTGCCATTCCGAAACTCAACTTCAACTTTCGTCGCAGGCCTGATCGGTTGAATCGGCGCGGCGGTTGGGGGTGACAGTTTTCCCGCGGGAGTGTTCAAGACGGCTACTGGTTTTGTATCCGCGCGCAACTTCACAATTACGGTTTTGCCCGAGGGAAACAGCTCGTACTGTTGCGCTGATTTCAAGTCCACGACTATACGGGTGACGGGCGGATTGCTGGCGAAAAGTCCGGCCCGGACGCCCTTCACCTGGCCGCGCGACGCCGAAACATTATGGAGAGTACCGGCGGGCACCGAGCCGGGAAAATCGATGACCAGGCGTTCCGGTCCGGTTAGAACCTGCATCTGCGGTGTAATACGCTGGCTGGCCGTGATCTCGACTTCCACGTTCGCACTTCCGCCCAGCAAGGCGATGCGGTTAACCGTCGCCACGGCTGGAGTCGCTGATTGTCCCGAGGCGAGCATAGGCAACATGGCGACAATCAGCAGCGTGCAGGCACGCATGTTTCTAAAGAAACGGCTCATCGCGGTTAGCTTGAATTCTAGCAGCGTCGGGAGACGCAGCATTACCCGTTAGTTGTAGTACCAGACGAGGATCACCGATGTCCGCACGGACTCACTGTCTCGTGCAAGGGTGTGTCGAGTCTGCCCGTCGGCCTCAAATCACTTTCCGGTGGCGCATATAAATCCCTGCGATGCCGGACGAGATCAGCAGAATAGTCGCTGGTTCGGGAACTGGGGTTGGTGGTGGCAGAGGCGGGGGCGGCGACTGTTCCCCCGGAGAGCAGATCTCTTTGGTCGCGTCGCATCCGCCGGATGGTATCGGAGGAGGAAAGATAGCCGGAAAGCCTCCGCCGCCGCCCGGGCCGAAGAGTGGTGAACCCGGAGGGCCTTGCGGATCGAATGGGACAAGCTCACGGTTGAATAGTGCCGATTCAAAATTGCCAGGGAATGAGAACTGTTTGGCGGTGCCGCCTGCATCAAAGGGATCTTCGAACATTTCTGCGGGCGGCTCTTCTGCAGAAGCCGCATTCTGCGGGGTTGCTGAGACCTGGTTAGCGCAGCGAGTGCGTGCACTAATCACACCGTCGGTCACCAACTTCTCACCCTTTCGCAGGTGCACTTTCTTCTTCGTCCAGAAAACCTTGTTTCCAATCCGATAAGAAAGATACACGAGCTTGGGTTCGCCCAGTTCAACTACTTTGGCTCGGCGGAAATCGAATCCGGAAAAATGTTTGCCCACGACTCGATCGTGGAGACTTGCTTGATGCAAATCTTCTGGCGACCTCACTCCTCCGGGTACGACGGAATAGGGATAGACGACGCGACCGCCCTGACCGCCTGGCGCGAACGAAAATGAGTTGCCCGCCAGCGCCGCCAGATCTGGACTCGCCCCTGCCACCCTGGAATCAGAATTCAAGAGGGCATCCATGGAGGATGAAGATTGTTGAAACGTGGATACGATCCGCCAAGCCGTGAAACCGGCCAAAACTAACGCCAGCAGCGTGAGGGAAATCGGCCAAAAATGGCTACGATGTCTCCTCCGCCGGTGGACACTCCGCCCCTGATGATTCAAGACATTTCTCCTAGTAAAAACCCTATGCGCAGGGGATTTGGAAGTTCAGGGAGGACACTGAGCCTAGTGCACTTTTGCATCCAGACTGCAAAATTTAAAGCTTTTAGTCTCAATGAGATGAACGCGATGTTGCAGATCGTAGCAGAGAGTGAATTTGTTTGCGCAAAAAGATTGCGGATTTTCCTTGAGATGTTCCTGGTTTGATACTACCTGGGGGCTCCAAGCGGAGGCGCCGGTTGTGCCTTCGTGCCCTGCGTTACACCTGGGTCACAGGTGCTAGGTCTCAGGATCCGATATCAAGTGCGATTATGATCCAATCGCAGGGCTGAAACCTGACTCCTAACACCTGGGACCTGACCTACTTCTGGGGGCTTGATGAAGGCAGGCCAGCGGAGGAGGAATGCCGCTCGATCTCGGCCAGTTGTTTGCGGGCCTCATCCAATTCGGCGGGTTGTGTGGTCAGACTGAGGTACTGTTGCATGTGCTGCGAGGCTCCGGCGTAATCTTGTTTTCGCAGCAAGAGCATTCCTAGAACGTATTCCAGTTTCGGAGTGCGGTGAGACTCATCCACCTTGATTCCCTGCCGGGCGCTATTCTCCGCAGCTTCGAAGTTCTGCCCTGAATAATTTCCCACCGAATTCAAGAGCCAGGCCTCGGGAAAATCCACCGGATTTAGCCGTAGGAGTTTGTCCGTGATTTCGACAACATCTGCCCAGCGCTTTTCGCTCGCCCCGAGCTTGGCGAGCGCGTTATACGGACTCACGTACTTGGGGTCCGCAGCTCGAGCTTGATCGAATGACTGGCGGGCTCCGGTCATATTCTTCTCTTGCTGCTGCACCCGGCCCAATTCGTACCAGGCGACAGCATACTGGGGATAGAGTTGCACGGCTTTTTCGAAAGATTCCCGGGCCTTGTCCCACTGGCTCTTTTTTTCCTGCTCGCGACCTTTGTCAAATGCTTTCCTGGCGCCGCTGGGAGCCAGCGCGCTGGTTACGCTGATGGTGAGACCGTCCACGTGAGCCAACCGGTGCAACGTGACGCGTCCGATATCGCTGCTCTCAAACTCGGAAATCTTTGAGCTAAGTTGGATCAACTCGGAGGAAAATCCAGGCAGCACCGCCTGCAGTTCACAGTCACGGTAATCGCGCTGGCCGCGGCGGCTGGAAGTCATGCTGTCAGACCAGGAGTTGTCGGTCTCAGCATCGCTTATTCCTGCAACGTTTGCCATTGGATTCTGGCTGCCTAACTCAAAACTAAAGCCTCCGTGAAAATCCGAACGGGTCACGGTTCGTTTCTGTCCCCTGCAGATCGTCTGGATCGCAACCGGCTCGGTCAGTTCCGAGCCGTCATCCAGAACGACTCGGCCGGAGAGGAAGATTGTCCCCCGAACCGGGGTGCCTAACTGCGGTGGTTGCGGCGGTCTGCTCGGAGTGGGGGTTTTACTGGGTCCGGTGCCGGGCCGAGTCTGGGCCGAAGCGCAAGTCGGGAGAGTGAAAACGAGAAGGGCAACCAGAGCCGGTAGGATTTTCATCGCGCCCCCTGACTGATAGTGACGCGATTATATCCCCGCCGGCCGCATCCCGAAGCACATCTTTCTCTGCTTGTGCAAGGAGCCTTGTTCCTCAAAATACAAATAAATTACGAAACCCCGACAAACGTGTGACAACCGGGAGCAGGAGCCGAAGTAGGTTGACGGGACTGTCCATCAGGCGCTGAGTCGTCGAAAGAACATCTACGAAGCCTTCGCGATGGGTACCCAGCCGCTTGATCCTCAGTATCAAGTTCGCGAAAGGAGACTTTGTGAAACACCCACTGAATGATTTGAACAACTCAGCCGGCCGGCGTTCCTTCATGAAGAACGGATTGGCGGTTGCCGGTGCGGCCACCATTGGCGCCGGGCTGTTGGCCGATAGCTCATCAGTATTCGCCCAGGAAAGTAGCGGCTCTTTGTCCAAGGGCGACGCGGCAATACTTAGATTCCTGGCTGCCGCGGAGATCTCCGGTTGCGCGATGTAGCGGTGGAGAATCCAGAAACCGCGCGCATTTACATCAGCGAAGATACCAAGAACAAGTATCGCGTGCGTGAGGTGCCACTCAACCCTGACGCCCTGGTTGCAGCCAAAGCACTGCTCGACATGGCACGATCGCGCGGTGCTACCCAGCCCGATCACTTTATGGTGCCATTCCGTATCGGGAAGAGTACCTATGATCCGACGAGACATGGATTGTGGCCAAAAACCGCATGGACAGAGATGTGCACCGCTGCCGGCATTAAGCAGTTGCGCCCCTATGACCTCCGTCATCATGGTCTCACAAAATTGGCTGAGAAAAATCCGGAGCAGGTCGTGCTCAAGATTGCTGGCCACGTATCCCCTCAGATGTTGCGGAGGATCTACAGGCACGTCCGCCTTGATGCCTTGCGAGACGCGGTAGATAGCATCAGCTCTGTCAATCGGGCTCATCCACAATCCAAGAAAACGGTGCCACAGGGCGACACGCCCGAGCAGACGCTTTTCCGTGTTGCTCAGATGGCGGCGCAGTTAGGGATCTCTGCCGACAAGGCGCTGCAACTTCTCGTCGAATATGAAAGACAACAAGCTCTGAACCGTGGCGGAGGGAAAACAAAATGACGGCTGAAATCCAGCCAGAGATGGAAAAGCAGTTCACACAGCAGTTGCGGAGCCTTGGCAGACATGGCAGCAGGCAGCGCAGCGTCGTGCTACGCGCCTTTCTGCGCCAGGAGCAACCTGTCACAGCTCAAGAACTTCTGTATCCCGTCAAACAGGAGGATATCAGCGTCTCCTTCGGAACTGTCTATCACACCCTGCGACTCTTAGTTGCTTGTGGGCCGGCACGCGAAATTGTTTCCCCGAAGAATCCCACTCAATACGAGCGGGCCACAGCTCAATGTAACCATCCCCGCCTGGTTTGCAAAGACTGCGGCGCGAGTGTCGGAAACCGCGCTGAGGTTGAGCAGTAAGACCCTTGATGAGGAGATCACGTCGCCATCGGTGTGCACCATTTTTGGGCAATTGACCCGGGAGGGGACCGAGCGTAGCGTAGTTTTAAACATCCCAAATCGCTTCCGCCGCCGCGCCAGCGGCGGGTTCCTTTCATCCTCTAGCCGAACGAAAGGAGCGCATCAATGTTTACACGTGTAGTCGAATTGGTTAGCAAACAAGGCAAGGCAAGAGAACTTTCCAGCACCATCAACGACAAGATAGTCCCGATCCTGAAGAAGCAAGGCGGGTTCGAGGATGAGATTGTTCTCGTCTCTGACGCGGACTCGAATCGCGTATTGGCGCTCAGCTTCTGGAAGTCGAGAGAGGATGCAGAGCGTTACCAGCGGGAGCAGTACAACAGTGTTCGCGAAACTCTGCAGCCCGTGCTGGAGGGCGAACCAGTCGTGAGCACGTTTGAGGTCCACACCTCAACCGGCCACAAGATCACAGCCGGCAAGGCTGCCTAAACGAAACTTTAAGAATGCTCACAAAGGCGAGCCTCTTGGCTCGCCTTACTCATTAATTTCATGGAATTTTCCAGCTTTCATGTCGTCTAACTCTGTCTTGATCTGCTCCAGGCGCTGCATTCGTGCCACGTATAGGTGTTGCTCCTTTACGGTGTGGGTGTAGTAAGCGTCGTACGCCAGGTTCTCCCGAACCAGGAACTCGATCTCGTCTCGCAGTCCCTTAACACGATTCAGGATGGCATCCCGGTCCATGCAGAAAGAATACGCCTTACGGGTTTTCGCCTCGAAGGATGTGCGACCTCGAAAACGGACTGTCAAAACCCCGCAGAACAAGCTGCTCACGCAGCCTCTTTCAGCCTCTCACCTTCGCTGGCACGTCCGATCCACCACAGGATCTTAGCCACGATCCGCCAACTGGCGGAGGAAATTGCGATGGAATCGTACTCCCGATTTTCAGGAACAAGGACTTCGGTACCGTCGAAGCGTTGCAATCTCGACACAATTAAACCCTGTTCGTTGTGAGCTGCCACGACGATTTGTCCGTACAGCTTTTTGCGGTAGGTCTGAGACTTATCCACCACGATGATGTAACCATCGTGCAGCAGCGGCATCATCGATCGCCCGCGGACTCTTAGGCAACTGGTATAGGCGGGATTGGGACACCAGGAACTGGGAGCGGCCAACACCGTTTCGGGCCGCACTTGTTCCAGAGCAATTTCCGGATCTCCCTTTCCACCGTGAGTTGCCGCGACCACTGGGAGGACTGGTATGGCTACCAGGTGACCTCTCTTCTTGGGCAATCTGTGCGCGCCTGCGCGGACAATTTGCAGATCGGGCAAGCGGTCTTTTTGCAACCGCGTACGCACCGCGGGCAACACACGCATCACGTCGCCGCTGTGCAATCCAGCTCGTCCCCAGAAATACCAGCACTCCGGGTCTCCGGTGATGTTACCGAGCTGAATGTAGATATTGGCGGGCGGCTCTTGTACCCCTCGCTCCCAGCGAGAAACTGCCATGGCAGAGGAATTGAGCTGCTTACCCAATTCGGACTGGCTTACGCCCATGCGGCGGCGAAGAGCAATGAGGCGGGATGCCCATCCGACATTAGGGTCTTCCGGACGCATAACCGAGAGAAACTAGGCGGATTTGCTGATCTGCGTCGTATGACTATCTGGCCGGTGGTTCTTTTCGAGATCGAGTAACACCAACAAAGCGTTCAAGAGCGCTTGGTGCTTCATTTGAAAACCGCCTCGGCATTCTATTTCATCCACAATTGCTCTCTGTGCGTCTCGAATGCGCTGAGGCAGCTTGTCAGAACTCAATTCCACCAACGCTGCACTATAGAGATCTCGCCAATGTTCCAGGTTCCCGTCTTGACCGTCGGTTCGCATACTGACACCGCCCTTCAGGACGAAGTAACGATCAGGTTATAACCCTTAAGGCTAGTCCATGACAATACAGCAATCAAGGTATTTTATCCAAAGCGGCTGGCGCGGTCGCGGTTCGAAAAGACTCTGGACATACAGTACATACCGTATGTCCAAAGCCGATTTATTCGAGCTATACTTGCCGCCGCTCGAACCGGTTTATACGACTCCTTGCGCTCGACAACAGAACCCTCCGATAAAGCAGAGCTCACCGTTTCTGGGAGCACGGTGAGCTTTTCTTATCGCTCGCCCTTGTCGCCATCCTGAAAGGTTCCGGTATGACTGACATCGGCTTTTTCTTCGTGCTGTTTGGAGCAGTCGGCCTCTGGGTATTGATTCGTCCCATCGGCGCTATTGCATTAGCTCGGCATGCATATCCGAATCTCAGGGCACGTGATCCGAAGACCACGTCTGTAGTGAGACTCGTCGGCGCTTGGTTTATCTGCATGGCAATGTTATTCCTAGTGGCTTTCCTAATGAGCGTACGTTAGTGCGCGGATTCGTGTTCTGGAATCCGAACAACGACGCGAAACTTTACCCGCCTCATTTCTCGCAATGGGCGTCGCTGATGCGAGCTAATACCGATGGTCGGACGTGACGAGCTTTTCGAGCGGGACCGACACAAAGAACCTGTTCCGGGTTGGCATGCGTGAGAACTGGCCTGTGTAGATGCCGAAAGCTAAAGTCAAACCTCGTGCTAAAAGGCTGGAGAGAGATCGCTCATTTCCTGGGGCAGCCCTCAACCACAGCGCAGCGATGGGCTAGAGAAGGAATGCCAGTCGAACGCCACGGGCGGATGGTTGAGGCACAGCCGGAGAAATTGAACCTGTGGCTCGGACGTGTCTCGCACGAGCCTGTTCAGATCGCGACCGAAACTGCTGATCTTTCCACAGAGCGGCGACGCGGCCTTACTTATGTTCGCGAACGCAGAAAAAGCGGAAAACAAACTGACCTGGCTTGATCTTTTCGCCCGGATACCAGAGCCCATCCTTCGTGCTCGCGTTTGAGAAGGTACTCTGAATATACATAATGTACGGTATGGAACAAACAAGCTGAGCACGGCATATTGCCTTTGGCAGGCGGTAGATATGCCGTTAAAAAACTCCGATCCTTTTCCACCGTTCGAGACAGTAATCACTCCCGATGCCTCTACGCAAAACGAAAGCGATGATTTTCACGTGCCCTGGCTACGTCTGGCCGACTTTCTGCTGAGCCCAACACCAACTGCCAACGACATTGCGGTAATAGAAGCATTGGCTCGCAAGGAACAGGAGGCTATCAAGCGTCGGATACGACGCACTGCAGAGCAGGTTAAGAGGCAGAGCAAGTCCCAGCAGTAAGCCGCTGTCAAGAGTGCCTCTTGGGGACGAACTAGAACTCAGGTCCGATGTCCCACGGGACACCCGCAGTGGGCAATCACATCCAACCATGATCCACACGAAGCGAACGACCTTACCTGTCCCGATTGCGGGGTTAAGTACATCCTCCTGATGCCGCGTGTGATCCCGGAATATTGGCGCAAAGACTAACTTTCGCTGTTAGCGCATCTGTGGAGCAGGAAGGCACTGCGGGCTTCCAATGAGGGCTTCTTCCTGCGAGCCACAGCTTTGGGAATTTGATCTCTCCAAGGGCAAAGGTTGCAGCCCCATCCCCTGAAAGCCGTGGTTTCGATCCAAACAAGCTGGCGTTTCCTCACGCTGCTAGTGTTCCATGCAACAATTGTTCCGACTGGTCAAAAGTGACCAGATTCCACTTAGGTTGAACCCCATACTTTAGACATGAAGAACTCGCTTTCCGTCCGCTGTCCAACGTGCGGATCTCCGGCCAGGCAAGCGTGTGTGCTGAATACGGGGCAGCCGCGCACCCACCCACACCTTGAGCGTGTAATTGCT
>Ga0209689_1003520_pt1 | contig 11545 bp, 10 predicted proteins | sample GraSoiAngelo_149_FD_187119 | JGI IMG/M metagenome (GOLD analysis project Ga0209689, IMG submission 187119) | Grasslands soil microbial communities from the Angelo Coastal Reserve, California, USA - 14_1009_09_30cm (SPAdes) (version 2) | ecosystem: Environmental > Terrestrial > Soil > Grasslands ...
GCACGATGCGAAACTGATTGCGAGCAAAAAAATCATCGCACGCACTTCCCGGCGCGGGACTTTCATCGTGCGCCTCAACGCCATCGGGCCAGCCGCGTCTAAAAGCGCAAGTGTGCGCGCCCCGATCAAGGCCGGCAAAACCGTGGCGGCACGCATCCGCTGATTTTGGATCGCACGCGAGTATTGCATCCCGCACTCGAGCCCGATTTTTGCTTTCTCCAACCAGGTTCGGTAAATGGATTGGAAACGGTCAGGTTCGGAGAGAATTTGCGACGCAGTCAGATGCGCCGCGCTCAACTCGTATTCCGGAAAATAACATCTGCCCCCTCGGAGATCCGAGCCGGCATCGCGCAGCACATTGATCAACTGAAGCGCCATGCCGTAGCGCTTGCCGAGGGCCAGCATCTCGTCCTCGCTCAAGCTGGCGAAATTCCGAACATGCCGGAAACAGAGTCGCGTCCAAAATTCACCGACACAACCGGCAACTATATAGGTATACTCGTCCAGATCGGCGGCGGTGCCGAGCGCGCGAATTTCCTCCGGGTTATCGAAGCGCTGTAGATCGAGCATCTGGCCCTGAGTGATTTTCTCGAGCACGGCGCGAATGTCGTTGCGATCCGCCTGCTCCATCTGCTCGAGCCATTCAAGGCAACTGGGCAAGGACTCAAGCAGCTGCTGTTCACTCTCGTTTTGCTGTAGCGGGACAAACGACGCGATCAGATCGACAACGACATCGCGGGAAGCTTTGCCCCGAATTCCGTTCGACAGCATCCTCAGCGTCTCCATCCGCACCTTGCTGGAAATTCGCGCTGTGTCCGCGACGGTGTCGGTTGTCCGCGCCAGCAAATACCCCAGCGCAACCGGTTGACGTAACTGCGCCGGCAAAAACCGGATCGAAAGATAAAATGAGCGCGAAACCGAGCGCAGAATTGTTGTCTCCAACCGCCGGGTAAAGGGATGCGATTGGGCGCTCATAAAATTTTCTGGCAGAATCTTACCGTCCGATATTCCGGATCTCGATCCGATTCGGCGCCGAGTTACCGAGGCCGAGTTGACTGGCAAAGTCGATGTACGCCGCAAGGCGACTGATCGCCGGCAGATTCGCTCGCGCGCGCCATTGCTCCAGGCGTCTCAACGCGATCGCGTCTAACGCCACCGGATCTTTGCTCGCGTACAACGTGGCGTGATGCAGAGCATAGTTCGGTTGCGGCTGCGGCCCGCCGGCATACTGCGCGAGGAGACCATCCATTAAATTGAAAACGACTTTTTTTGCGATGAGCGGATTGCTGTAAATCTCCGCAAGACTTTCAGCGCCAAAACGAGAGCCTTGAGCAAAGCGACGCCAGTTGTCGAAGTTCGGAATGGTCGCGTTGTAGATGCAACCGGCGATCCCATTCGTTTCGCTGATGCTCATTACTGGAACATTGATGATCTTGGTAACTTCACTCGAAATGATCTTCGAAAAATGACTTACGTTGCTTGTATTCTCAGTGTCGGAAAGCATGACTATTTCTTTGTCGCTCCGGTAATCGAAATCGCCCCAAATTAATTTCCCCATCAGCGGTGCCGAAAAGGTCGCTTTCGGATCATACCCGTTACGCGCCTCGATCGCTTTGAGCTGATAGCCGTTGATCCCTGATCGGTAACCAGCGTCTTTGATTCCACCAAGCGAACGGTCCCAAACGATGATGCTGTTGCGCGCATGTCCTGCCGCGACGAGCCCATCGACGATCGCGTCCACCACGTCATGGTGCGTTGTGAAAAGTTCGCCGCCCGCCGCGGAAATCTTGATTCCAATCTTGTCGTCCGGAGAAACCAGCGTTGCCCACGCCTTCGCCACATCAGACTGGCCGGTCGCGGCGAGGACGAGTCGATTAACCATTTCACGCACAACGCGAGGTTTCGCCTTGTAGTCTCTGATTGCATCGGGATCGTGCACAGCATATACGATCGACGGCGTGGGCACAGGCTGCGGTCCTTGGGCAAGCCCGGAGGCGATGGCGCAAAAAAGAACAAGAGCTACGTTTCTCATCAACACGGTGCCTTAGAGGCGGCAACGGATTTTATGAGCAACGGGGCGAATCACAACTCTACGACTGTAGGGGCAGCAGAGGCGGCTGCTTTCTCAGGCACCGCAGGCGACCCGCCTTCGCCCGGCTTCGGCGTGGCGGGCACGGCTGCCGCCACAGGCCCAATTCGACATATTTACGTTCACATTCCCTTTTGCGCGCGGATCTGCCCATATTGCGCGTTCTACAAAGATCTGCTCGATCGTTCGCAAACGCAGCGATTTTGCGAAGCGATTCTGCGTGAACTCGAGCAATACGTTCAAGCAAGCGCAACTTCCAAGTCGGCCCAGCGGACTGGAGACCGCCGCTCCATGAAAGATCTTCCGTCGACAATTTATTTTGGCGGCGGGACGCCGACCGCCCTAACGACTGCGCAATTGGAATTTTTGCTTGGAGGTTTTCACCAGCGGCTTGATCTTTCAGCATTAGAAGAATGGACGATCGAAGCAAATCCAGGAAGTGTTTCGGCACGTAAGGCGGCTCTATTATACAAACTTAGAGTAAATCGAATTAGTCTTGGTGTTCAATCCTGGGACAACACATTGCTCAAAATTCTCGGGCGGGAACATAACGCAGACCAAGCTGAGCAATCGTTTCATGTTCTGCGCGACGCGGGATTCTCAAACATCAATGTCGATCTCATGTTCGGTCTTCCGGGCCAGACGATCCAGCAGTGGCAGAGTACGCTGGAGAAAACGATTTCGCTGCGCCCTGATCACATTTCTGCCTACTGCCTGACGTACGAGGAGGACACGGAATTTTTTCTGCGCCAGTCGCGCGGTGAACTAAAAACCAATCCCGACGTCGACGCAGATTTTTTCCATGTGGCGATGTCGATCCTGGAAAACGCTGGTTACGAACATTATGAAATCTCAAACTATGCGCGCCCCGGTTTTTCGTCAGTTCACAATCGCGCCTATTGGTCGGGCGAAGATTATCGCGGCATCGGTCCAAGCGCATTTTCCACTGTTGGTATGCAACGCTGGCAAAATCTGGCCGATTACCGCGCCTATGCCGCTCGCGTTCTTTCAGACCAATCACCGCTTGGATCGAGAGAAAATCTGACTAAAGAGATGAAGCGCGCGGAGAGAATCGGGCTTTCTCTGCGAACCCGCGAAGGAATTCCGGCTCAGGAACTGGAGCACTTTGCGCGGGAAACAAATGAATTTATTGCGCTTGGGTTGCTTCGAAGATCGAATGGCAACCTCGTGCTAACGCAAACAGGCAAATCTCTCGCCGACTCTGTTGTGGAAGCGTTCCTGTAGCGGTCGCCCTGTGGGCGACCCGATGCGCAGCTATACGCAGCACCGCGCTTCGCACAGGGCGAACGCGGCTACAAGCCCCAGCAGGCTATTCCACGCCTCCGTAACGACGCTGGCGGCGCCCATATTCTTCTACTGCTGCGATCAAATCCTTCTTTGTGAAATCGGGCCACAGTTTCGGCGTGACGTATATTTCCGTGTAAGAGAGCTGCCAGAGAAGAAAGTTCGACAAGCGCATTTCGCCCGAAGTGCGAATAAGCAGGTCGGGGTCGGGATAGTACCGAGTGTAAAGGTGTTTGCTAAACATCTCGACGTCGATCATTCCTTTGTCGATGTGACCCAGTTCAACCGCGCGGAGCAAACTCTTGATGCCGTCGATGATCTCGAGTCGCCCGCCGTAACTCAGCGCCAAGATGAGCGTGAGCCCGTTATTACCCGCAGTTTGTTCAATCGTCTTGTGAAGTTGTTCCTGCGAACTCTCCGGGAGATCAGTCAGGCGGCCAATCGCTTGAAGCCGAACATTTTTCTCCACCAGCTCCGGCGTCTTCTCCTTCAAAAACCTGTCGAGCAAACGCATCAACGAGAAGACTTCGCTTTTGGGCCGCTGCCAGTTTTCCGCCGAGAATGCGTAAAGGGTGAGATAGTCGACCTTCAATTCGCCGCAGCCTTCCACGCATTGACGAACGGCCTGCGCTCCTGCTTCGTGGCCTTTGATTCGCGGAAGACCGCGCGCTTTTGCCCAGCGACCATTGCCATCCATGATAATGGCGATGTGACGCGGAACCGTTTTCGCGGCCAGAGGCATGACTACAGAATGATAGTCTGGCCGCGCTCTGGGCCCACGCTAACCATGGATAATTTTGCTCCCGTTAATTCAGAAATATATTTAACGTATTGCCTTGCTGCCAAGGGAAGTTGCGAAAATTTCTTTGCCAAATGCGTAACTGTATTCCAGCCGCGCATTTCTTTGTAGATCGGTTCGCAATTAGCCAGCTGGGTCGCGTCGGATGGAGGGACGTTTAAGCGTTTTCCATTCAACCGGTACGCTACGCAGACTCGAATTGGATCGACATGGTCCAGCCCGTCAAGGTTCGTGATGGCGAGTTCGTCGATCCCATTGATCATGGTCGCATAGCGGGTTGCTACTGCGTCGAACCAGCCGCAGCGTCGCTTGCGGCCGGTCGTAGCTCCAAATTCACGTCCCAAGCCGTGAAGTCTTGCGGTAAATTGTCGATCTTCGGTGGGCAATGCCCCCTCGCCTACGCGTGTTGTGTAGGCTTTCATTACTCCTACCACACGATCCATCCGATGTGGCGGCACGCCCGTGCCTGTGCACGCGCCACCGGCGGTCGTATTTGAGGAAGTGACATAGGGATACGTGCCATGATCGATGTCCAGAAATGTGCCTTGCGCGCCTTCAAAGAGGATTTCTTTCCCGCGCTGAAGGGCGCGATGAAGATACACGACTGTGTTGCCGACAAATGGGCGCAGCCTTTCTCCCGCGGCCAGATAACTCTCGTTGACTTCGCGAAAACTGATCGGTTTTGCGCCAAGCGCCTGGAGGATTCTGTTGTTCTCTCGCACCTTGGCTTGCAATTTTTTTGAGAAAACAATCGGCTGCATCAAATCGGACATGCGCAGGCCTGTGCGGGCCGCTTTGTCTCCGTATGCCGGGCCAATCCCGCGTTTCGTCGTCCCAATTTTCGCCTGGCCCTGACGCAACTCGCGTTGTTCATCGAGTAACCGGTGGTAAGGCAAAACTAAATGAGCGCAATCGCTAATCAGTAAATTCTTGCCGATTGTGATTCCTAATTTGCGCAGACCATCGATCTCCGCGACGAGCGCGATCGGATCAATGACTACGCCGTTGCCGATCACGCAAATTTTCCCGCGCCGCAGGATTCCCGACGGAATCAGGTGAAGAATGTATTTGGCACCCCGATGAATAACCGTGTGTCCGGCATTGTTGCCGCCCTGGCTGCGGACAACAATGTCGGCCTTGGAGGTGAGCACGTCGATGATCTTCCCCTTTCCTTCATCGCCCCACTGCGCCCCAATTAGGATTGTATTGGCCATCGAAATCAGAAAATGGGCAAAAAATTTTCCCGATGCATCCGGCAGGACACAGTCGGGACCGCAGACGAATAATATGTTGGCCCTCACCGGCTGCAAGGGATTTTGCACCGTTCCGCGGCGAAACCCACACAATCGCGCAAATATGCGTATCCGAGCGGCGGAATTTCCTACACCGACACAAGGTTACAGGCGTTAACCGTCTTAACGTTTGTAACGGTGTAACTTTTCAACGCGCGTCAGCGCTTTCCGACGCGAGTGCCTTCTTCAGAGCCGCAGCCGATTCGTGGGCTCCACCGCGATGATGCGAGTAATTGCGCGCCGCGTCCCAATTAATCAGCGCATCATGAGTAAACGTGTTCATCGCGATGCGATATTTGCCCCGGCTGCTTTGAAGATTTCGATGCGTCAGGATGAACTGCGAGGGATCGTAATAATTGCTGAAGTCGCGCGCAAACGCTGCCCGGCTCATTCCAATTTCGATGTTTTTCCGGATCTCCAGGTGTAAGTGCGCGTCGTACAATCCGTGCGCCGTGCCGACGGTTCCTATTTTCTGCCCGCGGGAAACCGCCTGACCAGGACGCACTAGAATGGTGTCCAAGTGTCCATAAAGCGAGTCGATGCTTTTAATCGTGCCATCCTCGCGATACGCATGGCGCACGATAATCACATTCCCCCAGCCCATGTGACAGTCGCGCGCAAGGACTACCACTCCATCACCTATGCCATAGACTGGATCGCCCAGATCGGTGTCTCCGCCGCGAACTCCATCCCAATCTTCTCCCAGATGCCCGTGTGGCCGAAAGCCGCGCGCCTTGTAGTAGCCCTGGGCGTCCGGTATCCCAACGGGAAAATCGAAACCGGTCGCTAATTTCGTAAACGCGGTTTCGGTTCGCAAGCTGATGGATTGGGCAGGAATCGTATCCTCCTCGCGCGATGGCTTATTTGGCAGTTGAGACAGGATTGTTTCTTGCTTGCGCAGCGTCCGGTTCGCCGATTGGGGCGCAGGTGTTTGCTCGCCGCGAGCGCCTGTTTTTGCCGCCGGCGAAGCGGCTGGCTCCTGCTTTCCCGATTCGATCATTGTCGGTCGAATGGGGCCGGCCGCTTCCGATTTCGTGGTTCGCGAATTCGATGCCCTTGATGCGTCGGTTTGTTCAACGCGAGTTTCCTTTTTCTTCCGCTCCGAAGCCCCAGACACGTTCCGGGTTTCCACCGCGGGAGTTTGCAAACTGGACGCGCCCGTTGCGCCCGCTTCTTGAACAGTTCGACTATTTAGTCGCTCCGCAGCAAGCGCTCCCGCCATTCGCATTTGCTCGACCGTAAGCGCAGCGGAAGGCGACTTCTTTTTGCGAACTTGCGGTTTCGCTTCTGTCGATGTTTCCGATTCCACATCCGACCGTTCAGGGGCCGCCGCTGCTTGCTCTGAAGTATTTGGTTTTGTTTCACGCGCGACCATCACTTGTTGCGCGCGCATCTGTCCGGCGATCGCAAAGCCACAGAGCGATACGGTGAGAACTTTTCTCAGCATGAAAGCGCCGTGATAAACAAATTCGTTGCGATTGGCAAGCGCTTAATTACAAGTCGCTGGCGATGCAGTCCGCATTATTGGAATTGCAATCAGATGATGCCGCGAATCAGCAGCATCAATAATCCGATCCCGAGCACAATCCGGTAAGCAGCAAATGGCACAAAGCCGCGGGAGCGCACCCACTGCATAAACCAGGCGACCACTCCCAGCGCCACAAAAAATGAAACCACAAATCCAATTACTAGCACGATCCATTGGTGACCGTTCATCCCGAGCGGTGCGATATTCGACTCGTCGTGATGGGGCATCACCGCTTTTACGAAATCATATCCAGTGGCCACGAACATCGTGGGCATCGATAAAAAAAAGGAAAATTCGAGCGCGGCCGGACGAGACATTCCCACTACCTGTCCGGCAGCGATGGTGGACATCGAGCGCGATGTGCCCGGGAAAATAGCGGAAAGAACTTGCGCGGCGCCAATCCAAACTGCTTGCGGCAGGGTCATTTCTTCCATGTGCGTGGTGCGCGGCCGCCTGAAAACGACGTCAACGATCCACATGATGATTCCACCAATGAGGAGCGCCCAGGCCATAACCCAGAGATTTTCCAGGTTTTTGCCAATCTGTTTGGTTAAGGCCCAAGCCGGGACGGCAGTAACGATAAACGCAATCAATGTCAGACTCAGCGGATGCGTGAGGATCGTGCGATCGCCGCGTTCGCCTCTTGGAAAAGTGCGAAGAAATGTCAGGATGCGCTCGCGAAAATAAACCGGTAGGGCCAGAATCGCGCCAAGCTGGATGACGATCGTATACATTTTCCAGAAACCGTCATGAAGATCGATACGCAGCAGCGCTTCGCAGATGCGCAGATGCGCGGTTGAGCTAACAGGAAGAAATTCGGTCAGCCCTTCGACAATTCCGAGAAAGATCGACAAAAAAAATTCGTACATGGGTTCAATCGCTAAAAGTTACATCGTTACATGGTTACAACGGCATGGCTTGTGCAGTTATTGGTTTTGATGGCAAATGGGCTGTCTCTTGTAACTTTGTAATTCTTTAACCATTTAACGGCGTGAGCGCTTCGCTCTCACAGCGCCTCCATCCCGCGTTCATCCGTTCGGATACGCACCGCCTCTTCCACTTGCGCAACAAAGATCTTTCCATCCCCGATCTTCCCCGTCTTCGCCGCGCGCAAGATCGCTTCGACGGCGCGCTGCGCGCGATCGTCCGGAACAACCATCTCGAATTTTATTTTCGGCAGAAAATCGACCGTGTACTCGGTGCCGCGATAAATTTCGCTGTGACCCTTTTGGCGGCCAAAGCCTTTTACCTCACTGAGAGTCATTCCTTCTACGCCAGCTGCCATTAGCGCTTCTTTGACCGGCTCGGTTTTAAAAGGCTTGACGATCGCCTCGATTTTTTTCACCGCGCCAAACTAGCTGCGCGCTTGAAAACGTAAATGGATAATTCGTTGAATCGCCCATAACCCTGGGCGCGCTCCAATCTCTTTGGCCTTCCAGCTTCTCCAGGACAAGCTCGGTGTCGAGATTTCGCGCGATCCATGCGACTGCACGCGCAATTTTGCGCGTCACAAAGAAAAGAATAAGCCAACAGGCAAACGTCAGATTTTGCGTCCGAATTTTTTCTCCAGCTCGGCGAGCGAAATCTGGATCATCGTCGGCCGCCCATGCGGGCAGCAGTAAGGCAGATCGCAATCCAGCAAATCCCGAATCAATTTTTCAACTTCGGGATAACGCAGCGGATCATTGGCTTTAACCGCGTGGCGGCAAACGGTCTTGGCGATCATCTCTTCGCCCAATCGCATTGGCGAACTGGTGTTGCTCGCGCTCTTGAGATCGTCGATCACTTTGCGCATAAACTGCGCCGGATCTGAGACGTTCAAAAAAGCCGGAAGACTGTCGATCTTGAATGTACTTGGGCCGAAGCTCTCAATTCCTATTCCCATTTTTTGCAAGATCGACATGTTGCGCTCGATCCAATCCGCATCGCGTGGTGGCAGATCGAAAGTGTGAGGGAGCAGCAACTTTTGCGCTGGAACTCCCTGCTCTTCCATTCTTCGCCGCAATTCTTCGAAGAGGATTCGCTCGTGCGCCGCGTGCTGATCGACGAGCACGAGCCCGTCCGCATTTTCCATCAAGACATAGAGCTTGTTCAGCACGCCGATGATTTGGAATTGCTGAGGCGCGGCTTTGGCAGGCGGAATTGTTTGCAGTGCATGGTCAGGATCACCCTGCGCCTGCGGAGCTAGAGAGCTCGGGATGACAGGCGGCGCGGGAGCAAACTCAGCACGTCTGTGGATGCCATCGCCAAAGCCGGCTGCGAAGTGGGAAAGCTCACGATGGAGCGCTTCAGGAATCTTTGCTTCCGTTCCGACCGGCTCCGGCTCGATGTGTGGTGCGCGAAATTTTTGCTGCCACTCCGCCCGGCCGCGTTCCAACGTTTGCTGAACACAGCGAACGATCGCTTCACGCACTCCGGTTGGATCGCGGAAGCGCACCTCGCGTTTTGCCGGGTGAACGTTTACATCCACCGCCGCTGGATCGAGATCGAGGAAAAGGAACGTGACAGGATACCGCCCTTTCATGAGCGCCGTGTGATAGCCCTCGCGGATTGCGACAGTGATGAGGCCGCTTTCGATTGCACGGCCATTTACAAAAACGAGTTGTTGCGCGCGGGTCTGCCTGCTCAGACCCGCTTGCCCGATGAACCCGCTGATTCGAATTTTCCGCGACGTGGCACCATTCAGCTGAATAAGGCGCTCCAACAGTTCGACGCCATATAAATCACGAATTCGCTCATTAAGCGTTGTCGCCGCCGGTAATTGGAACATCAGGCGGTCGTCTCGTAGCAGTGTAAAAGCAATTTGAGGATGGCCAATCGCCTGCAGATGAATCTGGTGTTCGATGTTGCGGCTTTCCGTGTTTTCGGAACGGAGAAATTTTCGGCGCGCAGGCAGATTATAAAAAAGCGAGCGCACCTCGACTTGCGTTCCCGGCGCTTCGCCGCCATCGCGCACGATGTCGATCTTGCCGCCATTCACGATGATTTCCGTTCCCGCGATCGCTTTTGGCTCGCGTGTAGTTAATCGAAATCGCGAAACACTGGCAATGCTCGGTAACGCTTCGCCGCGAAATCCCAGCGTGCCGATAGCTTGAAGATCGGAGGCAGAACGAATCTTGCTCGTGGCATGACGCTCGAGTGAAAGCAGCGCGTCATCACGATCCATTCCGCACCCGTCATCGCTCACGCGAACGAGCGAAATTCCGCCCCGGCGAATCATGATCTCGATCTTGCGAGCCCCGGCGTCGATGCTGTTCTCGATTAGCTCCTTCACGACGGAAGCGGGCCGCTCCACCACTTCGCCGGCCGCCACCTGGCTGGCGACGGTGTCTGGCAGCAATCGAATCCGGCTCATGCTATTCTGAACTTTAGTTTTCGGCTCACGAATTGCGACGAAAAATACCAAAACTGTTGACGTATCTGTTCAGCCGCGCCTGCAAAACCAATGAGCGCGTACACGTTAGTTCCGGGTAGCGCACGCGTCCCGCGTGCTGGTTTTGGCGTCGCGCCGAAACAATCTTTTCATTGGCATGGCCGCGTCGCGTGTTGCGAAATTCCAAGAAAAGTCCGCGAGCGCGAGGACGCCCTCGCCAACACGCGGGACGCGTGCGCTACCCATGTCAACCACTATCCCTTCGCCGCCTTTTGACTTGAGGTAGCCACCGCCGTATTTTGTGGCAGGATGATTAACGTCACCGATAACGCTGTTCGCCAGCTCCGAAGTTTGCTTGCAGCGCAGGCGAAAAATTCCCAAAAAGGCCTGCGCGTGCAGATCGCAAAAGGCGGCTGTTCGGGTCTGCAATACGAGATGGCGCTCGATGAAAAAAAGGACGGCGACGCTGTGGTGGAGCGCGATGGAATGCAATTTCTCGTCGATGACGAGAGTATCCCATACTTGCGCGGCGCCACCCTGGATTTTCGCGATGGTTTAACCGGCGCCGGTTTTCACATCGTCAATCCAAATGCGTCGCGAACGTGCGGATGCGGTTCGTCGTTTGAAACGCCGCGACCAGCTTGAAACCGGAGAATTTTCTCGTTTTCACGTGATGGACTATGGTGCCTTCCCATACGAAGAGCCGTACGCTCGTCCGCGGCACCGCGTGAATTATTTTGTCTGGACGGTCGCCATTCTCCTTTTAACCGGCTTCGCTCTGGCAGCGTGGCTCGGCAGTTTTTACATTTTCGATCAACCAGAGCGCCCGGATAGTTACCGGATCTTACAAAGGCTGCACAAAATTGATCCGCTTAAGCGCTTCGAGCTGACCGCCGCGCCGGCCGGCGAATTCCTGACCGCAAAGCAGCTATACGATCGGTACGTCGGGATGGGCAGCGCAGAACTGGCCAGGACCAATGCTGAGTTGATGCGCAACTACATTCGAAATTATCAGCAGGTCCGCGGTTTGGTGCCGTACGTGGTGGGCAGATATACGATCGTGGCGGAGCGTGAACTGGGACCTGAGGATGTGTTTAGCTCTGGGATGGTCGCCCTGACGACCGCCGTCGATAGCGGCGAATTGCTCATGGAGCACCTC
>Ga0209689_1003523_pt1 | contig 11540 bp, 15 predicted proteins | sample GraSoiAngelo_149_FD_187119 | JGI IMG/M metagenome (GOLD analysis project Ga0209689, IMG submission 187119) | Grasslands soil microbial communities from the Angelo Coastal Reserve, California, USA - 14_1009_09_30cm (SPAdes) (version 2) | ecosystem: Environmental > Terrestrial > Soil > Grasslands ...
GAGGACGGAAAAGAGTTCTTCTTCCACAAGAGCGGCACCGAGGGCGACTTCGACGCCCTCCAGGGTGGCGAGAAGGTTGCGTTTGAGATCGAGGCGAGCCCCAAGGGCCCCCGCGCGCGGAGCGTCCGGGCGCTGTAATCGATAGAGCCCCGAGCTTGCTCGGGGCTCTCCCGTTTTGTCTTCGGTTAGCTGTGTGGAGTGCCCTGGCGGCGAGCCCGGCCCGCCACCATCCGAAGCTGGAGAAGACGGGCCGCGCCAAACGCAAACACGATCAAGGCGCCCAGGATCATGGCGAACAGAAGAGCCACGGCGAGTGGCAGGTGACCCGAGAAGACCAGGAACGATACCTGGACGCTCTGCTGGTTCTGCAAGATGAAGATCAGGATCACGACCAGGGCGACAAGCCCGATAACGACGGCTGTCCAGGCGCCGCTCAGTCGCGTGCGGCTTTCGCCGGGCAGAGGCTCCGATTCAGGTACGACGTCAGGTGGGGGATTGCTGTCCACGGCGCGCGCTCAGTGGGCCTCTCGATCCAGCATCGCGACCAGGTTGCGCGCGGAGACCAAGCCCACGGGTTTCCCCGCCTTGTCGACCACAGGCAGATGTCTCACGCCCATCCTCATCATCTTGACCGCAACCACCGTGACGTCTTCATCGGCATCCACCGTGGCCGGATCCGCGGTCATCAGGATCTCTGCCTTCGCCTGCTGCGGGTCCATGCCTTCAGCGATCGCCCGGACCAGATCCCTCTCTGTGACGATTCCGACCAGGCGACCATCGGAAATCACCGCGACCGAGTCCGAATCGTCCTGTTGCATCTGCCTCGCCACCTCGGCGATGAGCGTCTGAGGGTCCACTGACAGCAATCGCCCCGGCGGTAGGTCCCTGACTTTCACTTCATTCCACCTCGTACCGGACTGGAACCATGCGCTGTGAGCTCTTGGGAGGCCGGACGTAGCTGCGTTTCTGCCGCGCAGGGAGCTTGATGGCTTCGTGCGGCACTTCCTTGTGTGGGATCAGGTGAAGGAAATGACTGAGCAGGTTGAGGTGGGCGGCTCGTTTGTTGTCCGCCTCGACCACATGCCACGGAGCTTCCTTGATGTCGCAGTGCGCAAACATCTGATCCTTCGCCTCCGAGTAATCGACCCACCTCGCCCGGGCTTGTAGGTCCATCGGGCTTAGCTTCCAGCGCTTGCTCGGATCGTTGATGCGCGCCAGGAAGCGGCGCTCTTGCTCTTCGTCGCTCACCGAGAGCCAGTACTTGACGAGCAGGATCCCCGACCGGATCAGCATCCGCTCGAACTGCGGGCACGTCCGCATGAACTCTTCGTATTCCTCGTCCGTGCAGAAGCCCATGACCCGCTCGACGCCGGCCCGGTTGTACCAGCTGCGGTCGAACAGGACCATCTCGCCGGCCGAGGGGAGATGCGTGACGTAGCGCTGGAAGTACCACTGGGACCTCTCCCGTTCCGTTGGCGCCGGCAGCGCAACGACACGAACGTAGCGAGGGTTCAGCAGGGCTGTCATCCGCTTGATGATGCCGCCCTTGCCGGCGGTATCCCTGCCTTCGAAGAGGACCACGACGCGAAGCCCACGATGCCGGATCCACTCCTCGAGCTGGACGAGATCCACCTGGAGGCGGCGAAGCTCCTTGTCGTAGTCGCGTCGCGAGAGGACCTTCTTTCGCGCAGCTTGCTCGCCGTCTTTCTTGTGCTTTGCGTTCGCGGACCGCGCCATCGGGCAGCAGCAATGTACAGCGGTCGGGGCTAGTCGACCAGCACCTCGACCCGCCCGCCGTCGATGGGGATCATCCTGCCGAGCGGATCACGCTTTACGGCCGCGTTGACGTGGTCGACGGCGGCCGCGATTTCAGCCCTCACCGCATCGACGTCCTCGTCACCAGGAGCCTCGATCTCGATGAACGAATACGCGTCGGGTTCACCTCGGCGATGCCCGGTCCAGTGGAAATTCCAATCGGTCCGATGTATGTGCGAAAGGAGCGCAAAGACGGCACCCCAGGTGGCCTCTTCGTCGGCGGGTATCTGCTCGATTCGGGCCCTCATGCCTGAAGATGATTCTGCGCTCACCCGGTCCTAGGCGTATCCGAGACGGTCTTCGAGCGCGGCCCTCGCCTCGCACTCCGCGACGACCTGGAAGAGCTCCGCGAGCTGGATTCGAAGGGGTTGGATCTCGCGACAGACCCGCAGCTCCGCCATCTTCTGGATGTACCACCGGTAGTTTTCGCTCATCTCGAGTCGCTCCTTCTTCTGCGTTGTCGGTCTCATCGACCGCGTCCGCAGGTTCGCGCGGGGCACTCAAGGCCGAGACAAGGGCTGCTCAAACGACCGCATAAATGGACCGGCGCCCCCGGAACCAATTCCAGGAGCGCCGGCCAGGGGTAGGGGTCGGTCTAGGCTTCGGCGGTCAAGCCTTTGCGAATCCGTAGGAGGCTCAGTCCGCGCTTGAGCAGTGCATAGCCCGTCCATCTGCCGCGGATCACGATCGCGCGGCGGTCGGCGGGTAGAGGCGCAGCCGACGGCTCGTCCGCCTTCATCAGCGAAAGCCAGCTGTCGCTCCCCAGGGCCAGCTCGAGCTCCAGCTCACGTGCCGTCGGCGCTCCAAAGTCGGCGCTCAGATTCCATCCCGCTAACGTGTCCAGTTCGTCGTTCGCCATCGAAGGCTCCTCCTGCGTGGTGTCGGTCCATCGACCGCACCCGCAGGTTCGACGATGCCGCTCAAGGGCGACCCAAGAACCGCTCAAACCTCGCCGGCGTCCGCAGCGCGCCCTTCAGACGGCGCGAATCAGGCTCACAATGGCCCCGACCTCGATGAAGTTCAGGGTGCTCGGCCCGATGGAGGTCACGCGTGGTGACCAGACGCTTGCCCTTGGCGGGGCCAAGCAGCGCGCGCTCCTGGCCATCCTCCTGATCGAAGCCAACCATGTGGTCGGGCTCGAACGGCTCGCTGAGCTTCTGTGGCGCGACGAGGCCCCGGCCACCTCAGACCACATCATCGAGGTCTACGTGTCGCAGCTCCGCCGCGCGCTGGAGCCGAGTGGAGCCCCCTACCACGTGCTGGTCCGAAAGCCTTCCGGCTACACGCTCCAGGTCTCGCCCGACGAGCTTGACGCAGCGCAGTTCCAGCAGCTCGTGGAGACCGCCAGGTCGACGCCGCCGGAGCAGGCCGCGGGCCTGTTGACCAGGGCGCTGGACATGTGGCGCGGGCCCGCTTTGGCGGATTTCTCCGGCGAGCCGTTTGCCGTCAGCGAGGCCGCTCGGCTCAATGAGCTGCGCCTGCACGCCCGTGAGGAGCGAATTGAAAACGAGCTGGCGTTGGGCCGCCACGCCCAGCTGATCGGCGAGCTCCAGTCGCTGGTCGACGAGCACCCTCTTCGAGAGCGACTCTGCGGACAGCTGATGCTCGCGCTGTATCGGTCGGGGCGTCAGGCCGAGGCTTCCGACCTCTACCAGCGAACCCGTGAGCGGCTCGTGGATGAGCTCGGCATGGAACCCGGTCCGGACCTGCAGGTGCTGTTGAAGCGGATCCTCCAGCAAGATTCCGGCCTGGCCGCGGCGCCAGCCGCTCCTCCAACCACCGGCCTCCCGGCGGGGACGGTCACCTTCCTGCTCACCGACATCGAAGGTTCGACCCGCCGCTGGGACCGGAGTCCCGCGGCGATGCGGGAAGCGATGAAAGCGCACGACGAGGTGATCGGAGGACTGGTGGGCGCCCACGGCGGCATCCAGGTCGAGTCCGGACGCGAAGGCGACAGCGTGTTGGCCGCCTTTGCGCGGGCCAGCGATGCGGTCGCGAGCGCGGTCGCGATGCAGCGCGGGCTGGCCGCCCACGCGTGGCCGGAAGGCGCCGACATGCACATCCGGGTCGCCCTCCACAGCGGCGAGGCAGAGGTGCGAGAGGGCCACTACTACGGGCCGGCCGTTTACCGCTGCGCGCGCCTGCTGGCCACCGGACATGGCGACCAGGTGCTGCTGACCCAGGCGACCCGTGACCTTGCGGTGGACGCGCTGCCCCAGGGTGTTGGCCTCCGCGACCTCGGCGCGCATCGGCTTCGCGACCTCGAGAGGCCCGAGCGCGTCTTCCAGGTGATCGCACCAGGCCTGCGTGCGGAGTTTCCGCCCATCAAGTCGATGGATCCGAGGCGCCACAACTTGCCGGTCAGCCCGACCGCCTTCATCGGTCGCGAGCGTGAGCTGGCCGACATCAAGGAACGGCTTGGGGCGAACCGGATGCTGACCCTGATCGGCGGCGGCGGGACGGGCAAAACCCGGCTTGCGCTGCAGGCGGCCGCCGACCTGATCGAGCGCTTCAACGACGGCGTGTGGTTGGTGGAGCTGGCGTCGCTCAGCGATCCGGAGCTTGTCGCGCAGACCGCCGCGGAAGCGATCGGCGTGCGTGAGGAAGCCGGGCGCGCGGTCATGAAGACCCTGTGCGACTGGCTGCGGGACAAGAACCTCCTCCTGGTGCTCGACAACTGCGAGCACCTCGTCCCGGCCGTGGTCGGGCTCGCCGATCGACTCCTCCGCGAGTGCCCCGACGTGCGCCTCCTCACCACCAGCCGGGCCGCTCTGCGGGTCAACGGCGAGGCGATCATGAGGCTGGGACCGCTGGACGAACATGACGCGATAGTCCTGTTCGCGGATCGCTCCAGCTCTGTGCAGCCCGCCTTTCGCCTGACCGATGACAACTCGAAGTCCGTGGCCGAAATCTGCAGGCGCGTGGAAGGAATCCCGCTGGCGATCGAGCTGGCGGCCGGGCGGGCACGGATGATGGCGCCCGCCGAGATCCTGAAACGGCTGCAGGAGAGCTTCGGGGTGCTCGCCGGCGGAAGCCGGTCCTCCGACTCCCGCCACGAAACCCTGAAGGCCGCGATGGACTGGAGCTACTGGCTGCTCAACGAAGAAGAGCAACGCCTGTTTCGCCGTGCAGCGGTCTTCACCGGCGGGTTCACGCTCGACGCCGCCGAGGCGGTTTGCGGTGGGGACGGCGCTGCTTCGGTGCTCGAAAACGTCGGGCAGCTCGTCGACAAATCACTGCTGGTCCCGCAGGAGACCGAAGACGGGGGTACGCGCTATTCGATGCTCGAAACCGTACGCGAATACGGCAGGTCTCACCTCGCGGAGCACGAGGAGCTGGAGGCGCTGCAGGAGAAACACGCCACCTACTTCGGCCAGCTCGTCGAGGCGGCCCGCGAAAAGATCGCCGGCCCCGAGCGGAGGAGGTGGCTCCAGCTTCTTCGCGAGGAGATCGACAACCTACGGAGCGTGTTCGAGGTCTCGAGCGTCCTGCCGGAAATCAAGCTGGCGCTGGCGTATGGGCTGGCAGACTTCTGGGAGGCGCGGGGCGAGTACAGCGAGGGCCGGTCGCGCCTAGACGCAGCCCTGGCACGCAGTCCGGAGCCATCGCGGGTGAGAAGTGAGGCGCTGCAGGCGGCGGGGCTGCTCGCCTGGGCGCAGGGCGACCAATCGGCCGCCACTGGCTACACGAACGACGCGCTGGCCCTCAGTCGCGCGCTGGATAACTCGGAGGGAGAAGCCCGTAGCCTCCAGCAGCTCGGCCAGATCGCCGTCCAGACCGAGGACTTTGCCGCCGCGGGCAAGTATCTGGATGAGGCGCTCGAGATAGCGACGCGCCATGGCTACGGTCAGATCCAGGCGCTTTGCGAGTGGCGGCTCGGGCTGGTCGCACTGTTCACGAAGGACCTGGCCGGCGCCGCGACCCATTTCCAGACGAGCCTGGACCTTTCGCGTCGGCGCGGGGACGTCGAGACGGTGGCCATGTCGCTCTTGATGCTCGGCAACATCGCGCTGCGGCAAGACCGGCTCAATGAAGCGAAGGCGAACCTGCGCGAGGGCCTCGAGATCCAGCGCCTCGAGGGAAGCCCTCGTTCGATCGCGAACCTCTTCGAGTCACTGGCGGCGGTAGCCATCGCGGAGGGCCAGAGCGAGCGGGCCCTCAGGCTCGGCGGCGCTGCCGAAGGTTTGCGCAAGCGGATCGAAGTTGTGTCGGCCTCGCCGCTGCATCGCGAGATCAGCCATCGACTGGAGTCTGTGCGGCGAGGTCGCGGAGCGCAAAAGGAGTGGCTCGCCGGAGCCACGATGTCACGACAAGAGGCGATTGCTTACGCCCTGGATGAAGTGGAGGTGGGTGCCTGAGAAAGGAGCGCTAGATGCAGCAGATGTTCGCGTACGGCGGGATCTCGTGCCACTTCTTCAGGTACAGAGCGTTCGCAGCGTCGAGAAGTTCTTTCCAGTTCGGAGGTGTCGTCGGCGTGTGGTCGAGGTACTGCCCTTTGCCGAAGATGCTGGCACTGTCGATCTTGTATTGCTTGGTCCGGGTGATGTGCTCGTGCCAGATCAGGTCCGCGTCTTTGTCCAGTCCGAAAACGGCCACCACGGGCTGCCCATGCTTCTGCTCCTGTTTGGTCAAGAACAGGAAGCGGCGGTACCACTTCTCGGCCTCGTTGGCCTTCGTTGGCGACCAGTTGTTAGCGGTCCCTACCTTGGAAACTACGTCCGTCACGTCCATGCTGTCGATCGCGGCATCCCCGGTAATCAGGTCGGGCGGAAGATTGATCATTTCGCGGGTACTGTAAATCCAAAAGGGACGCTGTGAACGGGCGCGTTTAGCGAACGCCCGATCATCTCCCCGGGCGGGCCCTTGAGCGTCGCTTTACTTGGCGTTGAGGGTCCGGTCCGAAGCTCGTGCCGGCGGTCGACCAGACCGACTAAACGACACGAGGAGACAGACATGGAAGCCAGGCAGACACTGAGAGGAAGCGGCGTTCCGAAGGGTCTTGTGATCGCGCTCGCGGCGTGCGCGGCCGTTGCCGTCGCGATGGGAGCTTCGGTCATCGCGAAGGACATGTCGAGCTCGAGCTCGGTCGGGACGACCACCTTCCACGCAGCGCCCGGGACCGTCCTGAGGCAGGACAACCCCCCAATCGGGGCTCCGCTGCTTGACCGCGGTGCGGACAGGGGCTCGGCCGCGCCCGCGGCGCACACCGGCCGCAGCACCGGAAGCACATCGGTTCAGGACGACGGCAACTCATCCAACAGCTACAGCCCTGGGTGGGACGCCAAGTCGGTTCGCGAAGGCCACGGCGCGTAGGCGGGGCGCCCTCATCGGCCCTCCCCTCGCTCCCGCCGCCGGCTGAGAGGGACCAACGCGGTCCCTCTCATTGCGTTTTCAGGAAGAGACGGACGGTAGCCAGGCTATGCGACGGAGATCGGTCGGCACGATCCCCCTATCCGTGTACTGTTAGCCGCGGCCCCAAGGGACACGTTCAACGGCCTCGGAGTCGGTCGCAAGACCGGATGCGAGGTCGAAGAGGCGATTCGTTGGGGTCATTTCTTTTTCCGGGCATTGGCCTGGCTGCTGGTCAGGCGCGCTTTGAGCGGGGACCGCACCTCGCCGCGCTTTGGTCCCTTGCGCTGCCTGAGTGATCGACCGGTTCCAGCGCGAACCCTCTCGTCGGCGATGCTGGCGACCGATGCCCTGTCACCGTTTTCGGGTGCTTTGCGCGGCCGTCCAGGAGGGCGACGCACACGTTTGAAGCTTTCCAGGTCGTCCGGATAGATCGCCCACACAAACCCCACCTTGGTTCCGTAGAGCCGTTCTCTGAGGAGCAACCTGCGCACGTACGCCTCCGACGCGTTGAGCTCGGCGGCGGCCTCGGCCACTGATAGAACGCGTGGGCGTTTGATGGGCTCGAATATTAGCACGCGCTCGCAACCATTTCTGGTATAGTCGTGATTGTTCATGGACTGAGGCGAGGGCGATACCAGCTCTCGCGGTTGCCGGCCTGATGATGGCAGTAGCCTTCTTGGCCCTTCCGCTTCGCGGTCACTCCTCAGGAGGAGACGCAATGCCAGAAGTCAAAGACACGACCGATCGATTTGTAGCAGCATTCAACGCCCACGACGAGCGTGCGCTGGACGCCGTCCACGCTGACAACATCAAGTTCAATGCCCCGGGCGGCTTCAAGGCCACCAACGCCAAGGAGGCGACTGCGTTCGCCATGACATGGCTGAAGGCATTCCCCGACGGCAAGATGAAGGTTCGCAGCGAGATCATCAGCGGCCCCTGGGTCGTCCAGGAAGTGGTGATGGAGGGAACGCACACCGCCCCGCTCGAGAGCCCGACCGGCCCCATTCCGGCCACCTACAAGAAGGTCGTCGGCTATGGATGCCAGCTCCTCCGCGTGGAGAACGCCAAGATCGCCGAGGCTCGGATCTACTTCGACCAGCTCGACCAGCTGAAGCAGCTGGGTCTGCTGCCTGCGCCGACGACTGTCTAACAGCTGATCGAGACGACCCGGCCCCTGTCGGGGCCGGGTCCTTCGTTAGAGGGTCAGCCCTCCAGCACCTCGCGCACCTTCGCGGCGAACTCCACCGGCCGGCCATCAAACCCGCCGTGGTCCCCCGGAAACACGACCGCCCGGGTGCCAAGACGCTTCGCCAGGCCAAGCGCGCCATTGTGTGCCAGCTGTCCCTTCGACTCCTCGCCGACGGCCGGGATGATCCGGCAGGGGCTGGCCTTCAGCGCAGCGAAGTCCGGCTCGTAGCGCGCGATGTTCCGAATGTAGCGGCCGAGGAAGAACTCCATGTTCCGCTGCATCATGGCCATCGCTTCGAGCGCCTCGGGGGTCGGCTCGCCCTCCTGGGTGGGCGGCGGCCCGCCTTCGATCCCGACCAGGGTCATGAACTTGGCCATTGCCGGCCACAGCCCCTCTTTGGCGCAGGTATCGCAGACGTCTTCCATGCGCGCCCGAACCTCCGCCGTGTTGGGCAGCAGAGCGGGCGTTGGCGGTTCGTGAACGATGACCGTGTCGAGCTGTTCCGGGTGCCGCACGACGAGCTCCAGTGCAATGCTTGCTCCGCCGCTGCTGGCGAAGACGCACGCCTTGGAGTCGGTCAATTTGGCCAGGAGGCCGTGAACGTCATCGGCGAAGATCTGCACCATCCGCGAGTCGTCGATTGGTTCTGTGACCTTGGTGTGAGACAGGCCGCGCGGGTCATAGGTGACGACGGTGTAGCGCTTTGCGAGGTCATTCTCGATCCGGCGGAAGGTGGTCGCGTCGGCCGGCCCGCCCGGCATCATCAGCAGCACGGGTCCGGAGCCGCGGACCTCGTAGTAGAGGCTCGCGCCAGGAACGTCGAGGGTCTCAGGCTTGAAGGTCGAAGTCGTTGCCATTGGTCATAACCTCCGAACTGCGTTCTTACCAGTTTTGACCGTTCTCCATCTCAAAACTAATCGGTGCGCCGGCCCTGTCGCGCGTCTTGACGGCGCCGGACATGGAGCGCCTACTCTCTCGCTGAGATGATCGACGACCCGGTCCTGGTCAACGACTGGCATCCGGTGGCAAGCGTCGACCAGCTGGCGGGCGGCGGGCCGCTTGGTGCGCGCCTCCTGGGCGAGGACATCGTGCTGTGGCGTTCCGGCGCCGACCACCATGCCTGGCGCGACCTCTGCGTCCACCGCGGCACTCGTCTGTCGCTTGGGAAGGTCGTCGATGGCGGCGCCCTCGAATGCCCGTACCACGGCTGGACATATGCGACCGATGGGCGTTGCGTCCTGATGCCCGCTCACCCTGAGCAGACGCCTCCCGCCAAAGCCTGTGTGCAGGTCTACCGGACGGCGGTCGCGCACGACGTGATCTGGGTGAGCCTGGGCAGCCCGGCCGGCGCCGTGCCCGGCTTCGAGCTCCTCGATGATCGGGCCTACAAGGTGTTGAGGGCTGGACCATATCGGGTGAAGGCGAGCGGACCTCGCATCGTCGAGAACTTCCTGGACGTCGGCCATTTTCCTTTCGTCCACGAAGGGATCCTTGGAGACCGCGCACGACCGGAGATCGCTGATTACGAAACGACCACCGATTCGAATGGCGTGCTTGCGACCGGGGTCAAAGTCTTTCAACCCGATCCGTATGCCACCGGTCATGGCTCGGTGGTGACCTACACGTATCGCGTGCACCGGCCACTGTCGGCATCGTTCATCAAGCACGGGGAGCACTCCTTCGGGATGCTCCTGTCGGTGACGCCTCACGACCCGGTCGACAGCAGCGCCTGGATGTGGATGGCGATGAACTACGAGCCCGAGTCGCCGATGGTCGAGTTCCAGGACCGCATCTTCGCCCAGGACAGGCCGATCCTCGAATCGCAGCGACCGGAGCTCCTGCCGCTCGACCTGCAGGCGGAGCTTCACCTCAGGAGCGATCGGACGGCGATCGCATACCGTCGATGGCTTCGCGAGATCGGCGTCCGTACCGGCACGGCTTGACTCGGGCGAACCCCTATGTCGGGGGTTGCCGCGGGGCAGGACGTTCACCTAGCGCACCAAGATGGCCAGCGCCCACCACGTAGCCCGCCGCGCAAAGTCAGCGACCAGGCGTGGCATCTCCAACCCCTGGCTCGAATTCCTCGAGCGCGCCGGGTACGTCGTTCGTGGCGTGCTTTACGCGGCCATGGGTACTTTCGCCCTGGGACTCGCGCTTGGACTCGGTGGCACGGCCACCGACCAGTCAGGCAGCCTTGTGATTCTCACGGGCGGACCGGCCGGCAAGGTCCTGTTGTTCGCCGTGGTGATCGGCCTCGGCGCCTATTCGATCTGGGGTTTCGTGCGTGCGGTCTTCGATCCCCTCCAGCGAGGCGACGACGCGAGCGGAATCGCGGAAAGGCTCGGGTTCGTCTGGAGCGGAATCGCCTATTCCGCGATCGCCATCTTCGCGCCTTCTCCAACATCCACCACCGCTGGTAGCGTAGCAATGAACTGTGGAGCGATTTCGCTCAGATGTTGCGGAAGGTACTTGCGCTCGTTGTGCGAATAGAAGCTGTCTTCCTGCGGGTAGTACACGATGAAGTTACTGGAAAAGTTAAAATTCCCTTCTTCGTTATAGATCTTGACTTGCTTCTGCGGAAGAGAAGTTTCCCAGCGGTAAGCGGCACCCTCGTTGTAAGCGCGAAACACCACGGTGTAACCTCCGTCCATACTTAGACGCAGTTCATTGTAGTGATCGCGGACCTTGGCGAATTTCCGGCGCACCACAGGCTCGACGATTTGGTCATTAGTGCGCTGCTTGGCATCGGTGACTTTCGGGGCAACACCCAATGTTTTGTGCTCAACATCGAGCCTAAGCGTGCAATCCTGCAACAGGGCCCTACCTTCCAGAACGACATCATAGCGCAGGCGCTCAGCGGTGCGGACCCGGATTTCAATTCGATTGTCCGGCGAGCGCAGCGAATAATTTGTGTCGGCCATCGCAACGCCGGCAGCTAAAAGCGCGAAACCAACAAGCGATACGAATTTCCGAATGACCGCCGGGCCCGTGCATCGTCTCGATCTCGCGCACCTCGGTCCAGCCCTCCGAGGGCAGGTCGACGATGAACGCGGTGTTCGCGGCCTGCGGAATGTCGGGTTCCTGCTCGGTGCGGGCGATCAGGATCGCGAAACGCGCCCGGTGCGCGTTGCTGATGAACCACTTGTGCCCGGTGATGACCCACTCGTCGCCGTCGGGGTATCCC
>Ga0209689_1003526_pt1 | contig 11537 bp, 12 predicted proteins | sample GraSoiAngelo_149_FD_187119 | JGI IMG/M metagenome (GOLD analysis project Ga0209689, IMG submission 187119) | Grasslands soil microbial communities from the Angelo Coastal Reserve, California, USA - 14_1009_09_30cm (SPAdes) (version 2) | ecosystem: Environmental > Terrestrial > Soil > Grasslands ...
GCTGGACGGGGAGGCTACCGCGCAGCCAGGCGGGCCGACGAACCGTCAACCTGGAACCGCAAGGCCAGGCTCTCGGGCTCAAGCACGGGCTCCTTTCTCCGAGAGGCCCCGGACTTCAGTCCGGGCGATGTTTACCAAGTGCCGCGGGTGAACGGCCCCCGGCCCCGTCTCAGGGCCCAATTATAGGGCGGGCGCGGTTCGGATGGGGGCGGCCCGCTCGCGCGTCGCCGCCCGGGCCGAGGTCGTTCCCGCGTCGGTGGCCGCCCGCCGAGGTCGTCCCCTCGCGTCAGGCGTTCCCGCTCGGCACGCCCGGCGGGCCGAGCGCCCCGTCACGCGGCCTGAGGCCAGAGCCGGGCCAGAACCTCGTCCAACACGCGCGTGAGCTGATCGGCCACCTCGCGACGCTCCCGCTGGTGGCGCTCGGTCTCGGCCCGGAGCCGCTTGATCTCGTCGCGGAGCTGGTCGCGCTCGCGCTCGACGGTCTCCACGCGACGCTGCAGGCGTCCGTTCTCGTGGACCACGCCGCGGACCGGCCGGAGATCTTCCTCCACGGACTCCACGGCCCGGCGTACGCCCTCCAGGGTTTCCGCGGTGGAGTGGGCGTTGAGGGCGACGATCGCGGTCATCGCAAGCACGGAGGCTGCGGGTAATACGGCCAGGATCGTCGCGCCGTCCATGTCGCGTTCCCCTCGCCGGTTTGCGTCACCGCCCACCGCGCCTCGGCCGCGGCCCCTCAGGCCTGCTGGGGGCGCAGTCGGAGCATGACGTCGTTGACGAACTGGGAGAGCCGGTCGGCAATTTCCTCACGCTCGCGCTGGCCCCGCTCGAGCTCGTCCATGCGGCGGGCCATCTCGTCGAGGAGCCGATCGCGTTCGCGCTCGGCGGCCTCCAGGCGGTGGCGAAGCTGCTCGTTCTCGTAGACCAAGCCGCGCAGCCGCTCGTTCTCCTGCTCGACCGCGTCGACCCGGTCGTTCAGGCGATCGTAGTCGCTCACGACGGTCAGGAGTACGTTGAGCAGGCGCTGGCCTTCGTCGAGCCACCGACCGGCCTGATCCCGGGCCTCTTTCGATTCGACACTGGTCATGGTCGCCTCTCCTTCTGGACGAGTTTCACGCGCTGGGCGAGTGTCAGGCGTCGGTCGGAACTCCCTGTCCCCTCGCCGATCCGCGCCACGCCACTCGGCGCACGCAAGGTCGCAGTACGCCTTCCCCTCCCGGACGTACGCCACGCTCCCGAGGGGCCGCCGGCACGACGACAGCGCGCACCGGACGATCATGGCTCAGCGCTCCTCCGCCACCCTCACTCCTCCCGCCCGCCCGGCCGCCCCATCCGCCGCGGCGCTCGGGCCGCCGACCCCGCGCCTGTCGGCGGCGGCGCGGGCCAGACCGAGCGTGGTCCCCGCCAAGGCGTGGACACCCCCGGGGGTTCCCCCAGCTCACCCGGGGGTGGATGCTACCCGAGTCCCCGAGGCCGCGCCACCGGGTCGCGCCCGCGCGGGGAAGTTTCGGCCGGTCGGCACCCTCGTGGTACGGTGGCGTCAGGGGGATTCGTTGGGCCGGGTGTCAATCGAGCAGGCGAGGAGGTCGACGGTAGCCACACGGGTCCTCGTGGTCGAGGACGAGGAGAACACGCGGGTCCTGTTCGGCGACATCCTCCGTCACCTCGCCTACGAGCCGATCCTGGCGCGGAGCGCGGAAGCGGCGCGGGCCGCGATCGAGAGCGCCGCGCCCGACATCATCCTCCTCGACGTCCGGCTGCCTCTGATGAGCGGCTACGAGTTCCTCCGGCTGCGTGCCATTCGGGAATCCAAGATCCCGATCGTCGCCGTGTCCGGCGCGGCGACGGAAAGCGACGCGCGGAGCTGCCTGCACTTCGGAGCACTCGACTTTCTGCGCAAGCCCGTCGCCCTGGACTTGCTGCGCGCGGTCCTCCAGTACGCAGCGGTGCGTGCCCGCGAGGGACACCGCGACCTCGAGAGGGAGGCGGGCAACCGGCGACGGTCGGTGCGGCCGCAGGTGGTCCTCCCGGTCCGGGTCGTCGAGCAGGGTGGTCCAACCTGGACGGCCACGTGCGTCGACCTCAGCACCTTCGGGATGCGTCTCCGCCTGAACGAGCCGATCGCTGCCGAGCCCGCGGTCCGGCTCCACTTCACCCCCGGCGACGGCGGCACGGCGCTCTCCCTGCTCGCGCCGCTCGTCCGCCGGACGGGCAACGACTACGCCTTCCGCTTCGTGAACCTCACGGAGGTCGACTTCAAGCGCCTCACGGAATACGTCGTACAGCTGACGAACTGACCCCGAAGAGGCGGTCGACCCGCCCCTCCCTCGCCCCCCTCGGCTACACCGTTCGATCCGCGGCTCACTCGGCGGCCAGCCGGTACCCTACGCCGGGCTCGGTCAGCAAGTAGCGCGGGCGGGCGGAGTCGACCTCGAGCTTCCGGCGGAGCTGCGCCATGAAGACACGGAGGTAGTGGGCCTGACCCGCATACGGCGGCCCCCACACCTCCCTGAGCAGCTGCTCGTGCGTCATGACCTTCCCCGCGTGCCGGACGAGCGTGGTCAGGAGCTTGTACTCGATCGGCGTGAGGTGTACCTCCCGCTCCGACACCTGGACCCGGCGCTTGGCGAGGTCGACCTGGAGGTCTCCAACCGTGAAGGTCGACTCGGGCGGCTCGCCGCTGCTGGCCGAGCGGCGCAAGGCGACGCGGAGCCGGGCGAAGAGCTCGCCCACCGCGAAGGGCTTGCTCACGTAATCGTCGGCGCCGGCGTCGAGCGCGGCGATCTTGTCCCGCTCCTGACCGCGGGCCGAGAGGACGATGATCGGGATGCTGGCCCATTCGCGCAGCCGTCGGATGACGTCCACGCCGTCGAGGTCGGGGAGGCCGAGGTCTAGGAGGACGAGGTCGGGCTGGCGCGTCGCGGCCTGGAGCAGGCCATCCTCGCCGGTCACGGCCTCGACCAGCCGGTACCCCTGGGCCCCGAGAGAGGCGCGCAGGAAGCGGCGAATCTGCGGCTCATCCTCGATCAGGAGGATCGACGCGCCCTCGGGCTCACTCATCCACGGGAGGCATCCGCGGCGGCGGATCCTTGCCGGCCAGCGTGAACCTGAACGCGACGCCGCCGCCGGGCCGGTTCTCGGCCCAGATCCGCCCTCCGTGCGCCTCGACGATCCCCTGGCAGATGGCGAGGCCGAGACCGACGCCGCGATCGGCCACGGCCCGACCCCGGTAGAACTTGTCGAACACTCGCCGTTCCTCCCCCGGCGGCAGCCCCGGCCCCCGGTCCGCGACCTCGACGGTCACGCCGTCGCCCTCCACCCGGCCGGCGATCTCGATCGGGCTCTCCGGCGGCGTGTACTTCAGGGCGTTGTCGATGAGGTTCACCAGCACCTGCTCGATCAGCACGGGATCCAGCGGCACGAGCGGCAGATCGGCGGGAATCCCCGTAACGATGGGGCGCTGCCCCAGCCGGCGGTTGAAGCGGCCAAGGGCGGCCCCCACCAGCTCCTCGATCGAGTGCCAGTCCTTCCGCACCTGCACGGACCCGGATTCCAGACGGGTCATTTCGAGGAGGTTTTGGACGAGGCGGTTGAGCCGCTCGGCCTCCTCGTGGACGGCCCGAAGGAGCTCGCGCTGGGTCTCCGCGTCGAGACTGTCGCCGCTCTCGAGGAGGCTACTCACCCCGCCCGTGATCGACGCGAGCGGCGTCCGCAGGTCGTGCGACACCGAGCTTAGGAGGGCGTTCCTGAGGCGCTCCGCCTCGGCGCTTACGTGCGCCGCCTGCGCCTCCTCGGCCAGGAGGCCCCGCTCGATTGCGAGCGCGATCTGGCTCGCAAAGGTCTCGAGCAGGTGGCGCTGCTCCGGGGTGTCGAGCACGCGCGCCTGGCCCAGGCGCATCCCCAAGACGCCGACGGTCCCCCGCGAGGCGACGAGGGGCACGAACAGCATCTGGGCGCCGGGGAGGTTGTCGGTGCCGGCGCCGGCCATCTGGCGGTGGTCGAACGCCCACTGGGCGACCGCCTTGTCGTTCTGGTCCAGGTAGAAGGGGGCGAGCATCGACGCCCGCGGCTCCAGCCCGCCGGTGGCGTCGGGGAGCAGGAGCACGATCCGCCCCCCGAACACGTCGGCCAGGTGCCGGAGGGACACGTCGAGCAGTTGCTGGATCCCGCGGGTGCCGGCGAGCTCGCGGCTCATCGCGTACACGGCCGAGGTCCGCCGCTCGCGAAGGGCGGCGGCCTCGGCCTGGCCGCGGACCCGCACGGTGAGCCCGCTGACGACCAGCGCCACCACCAGCATGGCCGCGAACGTCAGGAGGTACTGGGAATCGGCCACGGCGACCGTGAAATACGGGGGCACGAAGAAGAAGTCGAAGGCCGCCACGCTGAGAATGGACGCCAGGACCGAGGCGCCGCGCGGCGTCCGCATCGACACGGCGACGACGGCCAGCAGGTACACCATGATGACGTTCGCCAGCTCGAAGCGCGGGACCATCACCCAGGCGACCGCCGTCGCGGCGACGACGGCCCCGACCGCCAGCCCGTAGGGCGGCCACGCGATGGGCCGCGGCCGGGCGCGGGGGCGCCGGGTCGGTTCCGTCTCACGGTCGCCGCTGATCACATAGATGTCGATGTCGCCGCTGCCCCGGACCAGCGCGTCCACGATGGACCCGAGGAGGAGACGCTTCCAGAGCGGGCGACCGGGTTTCCCGATGACGATCTTGCTCACGTTGCGCGAACGCGCGTAACTCAGGATCTCGTCGCTCATGCGGGGCGCGCTCAGGATGACGGTCTCGGCGCCGAGGCTCTCGGCCAGCCGGAGCGTCTCGAGCACGCGCGCCCGCGCGTCTTCCGCGAGCCGGGCGCCGTCCGGGGTCTCGATATAGGCGACCACCCACTCGGCACCGAGCCGCGTCGCGAGCCGCCGGCCCGCGCGCACCAGGTGGGCCGAGAACGGGCTCGGGCCGACGCAGACGAGAATGCGTTCGGTGACCGGCCACGTCGTCTGGATGGCGTGATCGCGCCGGTACCGCTGCATCTGCGCGTCCACGCGATCCGCCGTCCGGCGCAGGGCGAGCTCCCGCAGCGCGATCAGGTTGCCCTCGCGGAAGAAGTGGCGCGCGGCCTCGGCGGCCTGCTCCGGCACGTAGACCTTGCCCTCCCGGAGTCGCTGGCGAAGATCCTCCGCCGGGAGGTCGACCAGCTCAACGTCGTCGGCCTGCTCGAACACCGAATCGGGCACCGTTTCCCGCACGACCACGCCCGTGATCTTCGCCACCACGTCGTTGAGGCTCTCGATGTGCTGGACGTTGAGGGTCGTGTAGACGGTGATGCCGGCCTCGAGCAGCTCGAGGACGTCCTGCCAGCGCTTGGCGTGCCGACTGCCGGGGGCGTTCGTGTGCGCCAGCTCGTCGACCAGGGCCAGCGACGGCCGGCGGGCTAGCGCGGCGTCGAGGTCGAATTCCCTGAGCGAGGCGCCCCGATACTCGACGACGCGGGGCGGCAGGATCTCGAGGCCGGCGAGGAGCGCCTCGGTCTCCGCACGCGTGTGCGTCTCGACGACCCCGGCGACCAGGTCGACGCCCGCCGCTCGCTGGATCCGTGCCGCCTCCAGCATCGCGTAGGTCTTGCCCACTCCGGCCGCGGCGCCGAAGAAGATCTTCAGCTTCCCGCGAGCCCGCCGGGCCTCCTCGTCCTTGACGCGCGCGAGGAGCGCCTCGGGGTCGGGCCGATCCGCTGTCATGTCGAGACGATTCTACCGAGCCGCGCCGCCCGGCGGCGGGGATTCTGGCGCGTTCGACCGGTCGGGGGGGCGGCCCGTCCGGCCCCCTGCGGCGCTGCTCGCGCGGGGAGGGAGTCCGCCCGGTCCATCCGGCATCGCGACCGTCGAGGAGCACGGCCCGCGGTCGCGGCCCAGGATCGGCCGCCGGGCCGCCGGCCGCGCCGTGGCGGTCATCCGCCGAGTTCGCCCGGGTGCGCCTGGCTTCCCGGCCGCGTCAGGGTCGTCGCGCGGCCGTCCTCCACGACGAGGACCGCCTGCGCCAGGCCGACGAAGAGTCCCGTGCCCACCACGCCCGGGATGCGGCGCAGGGTCAGGTCGAGACCCGCGGGGTCCGCGATCGGGCCCACGGCACAGTCGAAGATCAGGTTCCCGTTGTCGCTGAGGACGGGGGTAGGCCCGGTCGAGCGGAGGACGGGGGCGCAGCCGAGGGCCGCGAATCGGCGGCGGCAGAACCCCGCCGCGAACGGCACGACCTCGACGGGCAGCGTGCCGCGACTGCCGAGCACGGGGACGAGCTTTTCCCGCCCCACCAGGATGACGAGCCGGCGCGACGCGGCCGCCACGACCTTCTCGCGGACCAGCGCCCCGCCGTAGCCTTTGATCAGGTCGAGGTGAGGGTCCACCTCGTCGGCGCCGTCGAGCGTGACGTCGATCACCGGTGCCTCGTCGAGCGACACGAGGGGGATGCCGAGCCGCCCGGCGAGCCCGGCGACCGCCTCCGAGGTCGGGACCGCCCGCACTTCGAGCCCCGCCTTCACTTCCCGGCCCAGGGCCCGGACGAACGCGGTCGCCGCCTGCCCGCTTCCGAGGCCGACGACCTGGCCGCTCCGGACATGGGCCAGGGCCGCCTGGGCGAGCGCCGCCGCGTCTTGCTCGGTCAGGCGCCGGTCCACGTGCGGTCCCGCCCCCCCAGCGGGTCCTCTCGATCCTCGCGGAGGTCGACGGCGGGCCCGGCGCGCAGGGCCTCACATCGCCCGATCGCCTCGGCGGCGCGGGCGGCCATGCGCGGGACGCGGAGGAGGGGCTCCGTGCTGACGCGGTACTCGCTCATCTTGAGCGTCTGGCGGCCCGCCCGAGGGCGTCGAGGCGCGGGAGCGCGCCGGCTGCGGGCGTCCGCGTGATGGTCAGCTCCGCTTGCGGTGATCGGACGTGACCGACCGGGCGGCTCGCGCGAGCAGCGACGGAAGATCCTGCTCGAGCAGGTCGCCGATGCGCTCGATGCCGATGTCGGCCGGCGGATAGGTGGCGAGCGCCTCGGGGTCTCGTGCGTAGTGCCCCTGCCGCGCGAAGACCGTGGTGACACGGCCTCCCCACACCTGCTTCACCGCCGTCAGGATCCGGAGCTTGTCGTCCACCAGCACGTAGTGCTCGGCCGGGTAGCGCCGCTCGACGTCGTCGAGCTCACGCTCCTTGTGGATGTAGATCAAGACGTTGCCGTCCACCGCCTCGGCCAGACCCGCGCGCTCGACCTTGCGCGGCTGGAAGACCGCGTCGCCGTCGGACAGGATGACCGTCGGTCCCCAGGCGCGGAAGCGCTCCAGGACGTCGAGCGAGTTTGGGTAGAGGCGGTTCGCGAACGGGTAGTCGATCAGGAACGCGGACACCGTCACGAGGTGCGGGTCCCGCGGGTGCTCGACGCGATAGCGCTGGAGAGCGCCCAGGTAGTCCGCGTACCCGAGCTCGCCCCGCAGCTCCTCGAAGATGGCCCAGTACCGTTCCTGCCGCTCGTGCCCGACCTCGCGCTCGAGGTGCCGCCGCAGGTCGGCCGCAACCCGGTCGTTGTCGAGCAGCGTGTTGTCGACGTCGACCAGGAACACGACGGGGCTCCGGCCGCTCAACGCGCGACCGTCTCCGCCGGCGCCGGGCCCGGCGCCGCGCGCGGCGCGACCCCGGAGGCCGGCTCACGGCCGTCATCGTCCGCGGAGCGGCGGCGCCGCCGGAGCTTCGCGTGGGCGTGCCCTCCCGACGGCCCCCGGCCGCGCACCGCCCCGGGGTCCCCGCCGCTCCGGGCTCCGCCGACGGCCGCGGTGCCCGGCTGACCGCGCGAGGCAGACCACGGGAGGGCGCGGGCCTGCTCCGTGCGGGCGAGATCGCCGCGGACGACGACCGCCGGCGGGCCCGAGCCCACGGAGGCCATCACCCGGCGCCGGCCGCGTCGCCGGCGGTCCGCTCCCGGCTCGCCACGGCCGCGATGACGGCGGCGCCCGCCGCCGTCGAGTCCCTCACGAACTCCGGGCGGATGCGCGCGGCCGTCTCCGGACCCACCAACTCCTCGAACGCCGCGCGCACGAGCCCGGCGTAGCCGGGATAGCCTCCCCAGAGGCTCCCGTCGACGGCGATCGTGTGCGGGCGGGCGAGGGCAGGATCGATCTGCCGGAGCGTCCCGACGAGCGTCGTCGCCACGAGCCTCGCCGAGCGTGCCACGACGAGCCGGCCGACCGCCCGCAGGGTCAAGCGCTCGAGTCGCGAGCTCGTGATCCCCAGCTCCCGCAGGAGCGCCTCGACCGCCGACAGGTCGCCCGACTCATCGGCTTTCATCCGGGACAGGTTCACCGAGCTGAATCCGAAGGGCGTCAAGAACGCGGGGACCGCCGACCATTGAAACAGGCTGGTCGACGCCGCCAGATCGCCGACGACGCGGCGGACGATTTCGCCGAGGTACTGGCCCGACACCATCTTCTCGAAGAGCTGCGCGCCGGGCGCGGGGTCCGTCACCTCCCGGTCGAGGGCCACGTCGTACGGGGTCTGCTGGGGCGAGACGAGGTTGAAGTCGCCGGACTCGAGGTTCCGGATCCCGAATCCGGGGAGGTCCGCCGCCTGATTGGTGCCAGTGCCGAGAATGAGGCCGACCTCGGCCGGGCGCGCGGACCCGTCGCGGCCCCGCATACGGTACGTCTGGAGGACCATCGGCGCCACGGTGTCGTTGGCGACGGCGCGAACGGCCACGTTCGACAGGCCCCGGCGCCCGAGGGCGGCGCCGAGGAGCCCGGCGACGTCGCGGCCCTCGAGGCCGGCGGGATGCCACCCCTTGGTCATGGGGAGGGCGATCGCACGGTCGATCCGCTCGAGGCGCGCCGGGAACGAGTACACGAACGCGAGCTCGTAGGCCGTCCGGCGGTCGCCGCCGACCAGGCGGTCGATCGCGGCGACGATCACGTCGAAGACCCGGTCCGCGGGGGCGGCCTTGTCATCCTCGGTGAACGTGAAGGCGTCCTCCCGCAGGATCCCTACCTGGCCCTGCCCCTCGAGGCGCACCGCTCCCACCCGCCCGTGGGTGCCGCCCCAGTCCACGACGATCGGGCGCCCTCGCTCGTCGCCCCACGGCTGCTCGACGAACGTCCGCAGCATCTTGAGCGAGCCGCCGGCGCCCGCGAGCCCTCGCGCGATCTCCTCCTGAAACCGGGCGGCGAGCGCGAGGAGGGCTTCGCGGGAGGGGGTGAAGTCCGCGCTGATCTGCGCGAACCGGCTGTCCAGAGCGCCCGCGGTCCCGGTCACGCCCACCGGGCTCACCGGTCGATCGGCGCGGGACGTGGCTCGTACCACGGCCCGCGCATCGTGCCTCGCCCGCGCCGGCCCGGTCTCCTCGAACGATCTCCACCCGAGCTCGACGACCGCCCACCGATCCACACGAGGCCATGATGCCGAAGACGGCGAGGCGCCACAAGCGAAGGCCGGGGGGGGGCGCGTCCCTCGCGCCGAACCGTCGTCGAGTCGGGCGGCCGGGTGCCGCCGAGCCTGCGTGCCGCCTCCCGCGACCGGCCTCGGGGCGCCTGCGTCGCTACGGGCCCGACGCCCGAGAGGCCCGGCCCCCGTGGCGCCGCTGGCCGCGCGGGCAGGGAGAGCGCGGCTACCCCCCCGCCGCCGGACCGGGGCGCAGCGTGAGCTGCTCCGCCGGAGAGAACGCGTAGGTCCGGATCAGCAGCGTGCTCGTGAGCGCGGTGAGCCCCGACGCCGAGAAGATCAAGGCGATCATCACGAACTGGTAGATCGCCGCGTAGATCGGCTCCGAGCCTGACAGGAGCATCCCGGTCATCAATCCGGGGATCCAGACGATGCCGAGCGACCGGAGCGAGTCGATCGCGGGGATCAGGCTCGCCTCGCACGCGGCGCGGACATACGGCGACACGGTCTCCTTCGCGCCCGCGCCCAGCGCCAGCGCGGTCTCGATCAGCCCGACGTGCGACTCCACTTCCGACCGGAATCGGTTCAGGGCGAGCGAGTTGGTGTTCATCGCGTTGGCGACGATCATGCTCCCGATCGGGACGAGCGCGGTGATGGCGGTGTCGATGACGCCGGCCCAGGTCATGAGCGCGATCACCGAGCCGGCGCCGAGGCCGATGGAGGTGAGCGACACCCGGAACGCCCCGGGCACCCCGCGGGCGCGGCGGGCCGACGTCGTCGCCGCTGCAATCGTCATCCCGACGAGGAGGAAGACCCCCGTCCAGCGCGGTCCCCGGAGCAGGAGCAGCAGGACCGAGCCCACCGCGAGGATCTGCGCGATGCCCCGCACGACCGCGACGACGATGTCGCGCTCGAGGTGAATCGCGCGCGCGCGGGCCAGCAGCATCACGGCCAGCGTCACGGCGACGGCCAGCGCCGCCTGCACGGAGCCAAGGGCGACCTGATCAGTGAAGACGGTCTTCAGCATGCGGCACCTCGTCTGTCGCGCCGATGCGCTCGAGTTTCCCCGCCGCGAGGACCATGACGCGGCCGGCCAGGCGTCCGGCCTGCGCCTGGTCGTGCGTCACCAGCAGACACGCGAGCTTCTGATCTCCGACGATCCTCCGGATGAGGGTCTCGACGTCCCGCGTCGCCGCCTCGTCCAGCGCCGAGGTGGGCTCGTCGAGCAGCAACACGGCGGGGTCGTTCGCCAGTGCCCGCGCGACCGACACCCGCTGGGCCTCGCCGCCGGACAGATGGCGGACGTCGCTCCCGGCCCGGCCCCCCAGCCCGACCTTCTCCAGGAGAAAGGCGATGGTCTCCTCGCTGAGTTCTTGTCCCCGGTGGCGGGGGCCGACGCGGAGATTGTCGCCAATCGTCCCCGGGAAGAGGAACGCCGTCTGGGTGACCATGCCGACGCGGCGCCGCAGCTCGCGCGGCGGGATCAGCCGGTAGTCCCGCCCCTCGAGGTAGACGGTCCCGGAGGTGGGCTCGTCGAGCCGGTTCAAGAGGCGGAGGAACGACGACTTGCCCGAGCCGCTCGGCCCGACGACCGCGAGTACCTCCCGCCGTCGAACCCGGACGGTCACGTCGTCGACCACGCGCACCCCGCCGGCAACGCGGCTCAGATGCGCGGCTTCCAGCAGCGGGGGGTCCGCGGTTTCCAGCGTGCTCATCGCCTCTCGATTGTCCGTACATCACCCCGCCCCACTCCCGGCCGGCCCGGCGCTGACGGCGCGGAGTCGGCGGCGTGGCACCCGGTCGGGACGACAGGAGCCCATGATAGCCCGGCTCGACCGGCCGCGCGGCGTTGCGGATCGGCCGCATCTCTGCTAGGAGAGCGGAGAGACCCGGCGGGAGGGGAAAGGCCTGAGTCCGCACCAGCAGGGGCGCGTGGTCCAGATCAACGTGTCGGACGGCGGGGTGCCGAAGAGGCCAGTCGGGTCCGCGCGGGTGACCGTCGACGGCGTCGAGGGCGACCGCCAGCGCGATCGGCGCCATCACGGCGGCCCCGAGCGCGCCGTCTGCCTCTACGCGCTCGAGTTGATCGAGGCGCTCCGCGCGGAGGGCCACCCGATCGGTCCCGGACTCATCGGCGAGA
>Ga0209689_1003527_pt1 | contig 11537 bp, 7 predicted proteins | sample GraSoiAngelo_149_FD_187119 | JGI IMG/M metagenome (GOLD analysis project Ga0209689, IMG submission 187119) | Grasslands soil microbial communities from the Angelo Coastal Reserve, California, USA - 14_1009_09_30cm (SPAdes) (version 2) | ecosystem: Environmental > Terrestrial > Soil > Grasslands ...
TCGGCCGGCGCGGCGCGCACGATCTTGTCGGCATTCCCGCTGGTGCAGATCACGTCGGCCTGCGCTTTCACGCCAGCGCTGCAATTAATGTAGGCGATGACGTAGTAATTCTTATCAGCGTGCTCTTTCAAGAAGTTCGCCAGCTTTTCCGGCGGACATGATTCGGAGAGGGAACAGCCGGCATCGACGTCCGGCAAGATCACTCGCTTCGTGGGGTTGATGATTTTGGCCGTTTCGGCCATGAAATGAACGCCGCAAAACAAGATCACGTCGGCATCTGTTTTGGCTGCCTGGTAACTTAAGCCTAGGGAGTCGCCGACGAAATCGGCAACATCTTGTAATTCAGGCACCTGATAGTTATGCGCGAGAATGACTGCGTTTCGCTCGCGCTTCAGCTCTTGCAGCTCTTCGGCGAGGTCGATGCCGATGCGGCTTGGACCAGCGAAATTGATCCCTGCACTTACCATCGGCTAATATGGCAGTTTCCGGCGTTTTTACAACGCCTGTAGCCGGCGCCCTGTGGGCGACGCGTGCGTCTTCGCGAAGCGGGGCGGCTACAGCGCCGCGCGCATCGCTTCAATCGGAGCTTCTCGGTTGAACCAGATGGAAAACGACAGCGCGCCTTGGTATAGCAACATGGACAAACCGGTCGCGCCGCGCGCGCCGGCCTCCTCAGCTGCGCGAAGCAACGCCGTTTTCGATGATCCGTAAACGCAGTCGAAGACAATCTGATGCGGTGCAAGCAACCGCGCCGGAACCGGTGCGGGATCGCTCGGGTTCATTCCCAGCGGCGTGGCATTAACGATGAGATCGATGTCGGCAAGTTGCATCCGCATGGCGGATTCGTCCCACGCTACCGCTTCAATCCGCGCGGTCGGGCCTAAAACCCGCGGTCCGGAAAAAAAAGGCCGCAATTGCTCTGCGAGTGCATTTGCCTTTTCCAGAGTTCGATTCACCAGAACAAGCCGCTCGCAATTTTCCAGCGCGCATTGCCACCCAATGGCACGCCCAGTCCCACCGCCGGCGCCAATGATCATAACGCGCAGATCGCGCAGATCGATCGAGAATTCACTACGAATCGCTCGCAGAAATCCTTCACCGTCCGTATTTGAACCAATCAGTTTTTCTTCGCGAACGCGAATCGTATTTACTGCGCCGGCGCGAGTTGCGGATTCGTCCGCCTCATCGATTTGTGTGAAGGCTGCGATCTTGTGCGGGACGGTCAGGTTGACGCCAATGAAATGGAGCCTGCGCAAAAACGGCAACGCTGATCGCAGTTCGTTGGTGCGGATGTGAAAACGTGCGTACTGCATGTGGATATCGCACGCACCGAGCGCCGCATTTTGCATTTGCGGCGAGAGCGAATGTGCAACCGGATCGCCGAGAACGCCGAGCCGAACTGGAGGATCGATATCGCGCGTCACGTCGCTCCAATACTCGAGATCGGCGAGTGTGTAACGATCGGTAGTTTGCATGTCTTTATGTCATCCCGAACGAAGTGAGGGACCCCTCACAGGCAGGCGGAACATTCTCAGTTTTAGTGTGTCCAAGCTTCATAGGTGAGGTGCTTCGCTTCGCTTAGCATGACACGAGCTGAGGACTAGCTTAACGCGGCGACGTTCCTCGCGAAAGTTGTCGATCTGAGCGTTCGCCGATAGCTTTGCTCGTTCCCATGACGGCTAAGACTGAAAAACCTTCGGACTTCATTCGCGACATTGTCGCAGACGATCTTCGGAGCGGAAAATACAAACAAATTCGCACCCGTTTTCCGCCTGAGCCAAACGGTTATCTCCACATCGGTCACGCGAAATCAATCTGTCTCAACTTCGGGATCGCGCGTGAGTCTGGCGGCATTTGCAACATCCGGATGGACGATACCAACCCGACGAAGGAGGAGGCGGAATATGTCGAGTCAATCATGACCGACGTGCATTGGCTGGTGGATGGGTGGGCCGATAATCACGTCGGCGGCGCGCCGTTCTATGCGTCGGATTATTTCGACCGGTTTTACGAATACGCGATCGATCTAATCCGCAAAAGCAAAGCCTACGTTTGCGACATGACTTCCGAGGAAACGGATGCGTATCGTCGGCTCGGGAAGGCAAGTGGCTTTCGCGACCGCTCGGTCGAGGAAAATCTCGATCTTTTTGCGCGAATGAAGGCGGGCGAGTTTCCCGATGGCGCGCGCACGTTGCGGGCAAAGATTGACGTGAACGCGGCGAACGTCTGGCTGCGCGATCCGGTGCTTTATCGGATCCGGCACGCATCGCATCATCGCACCGGGAACAAGTGGTGCATTTATCCGATGTACGATTGGGCGCACACGCTCAGCGATTACATCGAAGGGATCACGCACTCGATTTGTACACTGGAATTTGAAGTGCACCGCCCGCTCTACGATTGGATTCTCGACGCGCTTGAGTTGCCGGAGCCGCGACCGCATCAGTACGAGTTTGCCCGGCTCAATCTTACCTACTCGGTCATTAGCAAGCGCAAACTCATCCAGCTCGTGAACGAAAAGCTCGTCAATGGCTGGGACGACCCGCGCATGCTCACCATCTCCGGTCTGCGCCGGCGCGGTGTCACCGCGAGCGCTCTGCGCGCGCTCGCCTACAACATCGGCATCACGAAATATCCGAGCATGACCGATATGGCGCTGCTCGAACACACCGTGCGCGATGAATTGAATCGCACCGCGACGCGCCGGCTCGTCGTCCTGCGGCCGATCAAAGTTGTGCTGACGAATTATCCCGAAGGCAAAACCGAGGAGCTCGATGCGATCAACAATCCCGAAGATCCAAGTGCCGGAACGAGAAAAATTCCATTTGGTCGCGAGCTTTACATCGAGCGCGACGATTTCATGGAAACGCCGCCACCAAAATTCTTTCGGTTGCGTCCGGGTGGCGAGGTTCGGCTCAAATACGCGTACATCATCAAGTGCGACAAGGTTGTGAAAGACGAGGCCGGCGACGTGATCGAACTCCGATGCACTGTCGATCTGGAGAGCAAATCAGGCGGTCCGACTGCGGGTCGCAAAGTGAAAGGGACGATGCACTGGGTGAGCGCCGCGCACGGGATCGACGCAGAAGTTCGACTGTATGATCGTCTGTTCACCGTTCCTGAACCTGATCCCAGCGGCGATTTCAAATCATTCATTAACCCGAATTCGCTGGAAGTGCTGACCGCGAAATGCGAACCCGCGCTTGCAGACGCGTGTCCAAAAGAGCGCTATCAGTTCGAACGGCTTGGATATTTCGCGCTTGATCTCGATTCAACCCGTGAGAAACAAGTCTGGAATCGCACGGTCACGTTGAGGGATACTTGGGCGAAAGAGGCGAAGAAATAGGGGAGCGCGAGCATTCTGCTCGCATCATCCGGCATTATGCCGGATGACCAACGGCGTGCGTGCGTTCCCGGGAGCGCCGGTTTTTCGTTAAGAGTTGTGCACGTCGAAGCTGGCTGGCAACATGCCAGCCATAACGAGCAACATGCTCGCGCTCCCCAGCAGATCCGCACGCTAGAACAGCGCCAGCGCACGATCGATGCGGGCCAACACCTTCTCCTTGCCGAGAACCTCCAGCAAATGATACAGACTCGGTCCCACGTTGCTGCCAGTCACAGCAAGACGAATGGGATGAATGATCGCGCCGACTTTGACGCCGAGCTTTGACGCCGTGCCTTTAAGTGTCGTTTCGATGTTGTCAGCATCGAATTTCTCAAGCGCGCTTAACGCCTCGCGAACCGCTTTGAGTCGTGGCTTGTTTCCAGTGCTGAAATGTTTTGCTACGCCTTCGGGATCAAAATCAAAATCGTCGGTAAAATAGAACGCGCAATAAGCCGGCAGCTCGTCAAACGTGTTGATCTTGCCTTTGCAGGTTTGCAACGCAGCGCGGACGTATTTCTCTGGAAATTTGTCGAGCTTTACACCGTTCGATTCCAACGTCGTGGCGGCAAGATCGAAAAATTCGGAATCGCTGAGCTCGCGCGCATACTCACCATTCAACCAGTGCAGTTTGTCGGGATCGAATGTTGCCGAGCTGCGCCCAACGTTTTTCAGATCAAAAATCCGGGTTATCTCGTCGATCTCCATTTTCTCCCGGTTATCCTTTGGCGACCACCCGAGCAAGCAAAGATAATTTCGAACTGCCGCCGGGAGATAACCCCGTCGGATGTAATACTCAACGCGTGCGCCTTCGTCGCGCTTGCTCATTTTGGTCCCATTGCGGTTGAGGATGAGCGGGATATGTGCGTAACTCGGCGGCGTGGCGCCCAGCGCGCGAAAAATTTCGATGTGCTTAGGTGTGTTGGAGAGGTGATCTTCCCCACGGATCACGTGCGATATCTTCATCTCGAGATCGTCGATCACGTTTACGAAATGAAAAATCCATGAGCCATCCGGGCGGCGAATGGTCATGTCAGGGTGTGTTGCCGGATTGCTGAGATCGAAGTCGATCTTGCCTGCAACCAGATCATCGACGACCACATGCTCGCGCGGCGAACGAAATCGCAGCGCGCCCTCGTCCTCGAAGATGTGACCGGCGTCCTGAAGCTTTTTCAGATAGCGCTCGTAAAGATCGGTGCGCTCACTTTGCAAATAGGGTCCGAAATCGCCGCCGACGTGCGAGCCTTCGTCCCACTTCAGGCCCAGCCATTGCAGTCCCTCATAAATGGCGGCCATCGCTTCCTCGGTGTTTCGCTTGATATCGGTATCTTCGATGCGCAGCACGAATTTCCCGCCGTGATGCCGCGCAAACAGCCAGTTGAACAGCGCAGTGCGCGCCCCGCCGATGTGCAGATAACCAGTAGGCGAGGGGGCGAACCGAACGCGGATGTCAGAAGCCATCGGCCACAGATTACACAGATTTTCACCGATGTTGTAGCCGCTTCGTTGTGCGAAGCGCGGCGCTGAGGTTTTTGGATCCCGTGCGTGGCGCGTCTCACAGAGACGCGGCTACAGCTTATTCGACAAAAATCTTTCCCGACCGGCGGCGTACGTGGCGATCTTTCGGGAGATTCACTTTCGCGAAGGGAGCTTCGCGATCAGCGAGCGAACGCACGCGTTCGATCACGTCGAAGCCAACTTCAGAAACGTTTTGCGCACGCAGCCATTTCAGAATCGCCCGGCGCTGAAGTGCAACGGGCAGCATGCGAAGTTTTGGGACCGAAAGATCCGGATTGGTTGAGTCAGGGACCTCATTGTCTAGCCATTTCTCTTCTTCGGCGGCAATGATCGCTGTTCGCCAAATGTTCTGGCGGATGTTGCGGCCAAGGATTTTCTCCAGATACGGAATGATACGGTTGCGAATCCGATTGCGGGTCGGCGCGAGATTCCTGTTCGTGGCATCTTCGCGAAATCTTAGATGCCATTCGCGAACATATTTATCGATGTCGCTGCGCCAAACTGACAGCAACGGGCGCACGATCGTCAGGTCAAGATCGCCAATGTGGCGAGTGGAAAGATCGCGCATTGCGGCCAGACCGGTGAGACCGGCGCCTCGGATTAAGTTTAACAGAAAGGTCTCAACGAGATCATCCGCATGATGCGCTAGAAAAATCGTGTGGCAACGGTGGCGCTTCGCGGCTTTGGCGAAAAACGAGTAGCGCGCCTCACGCGCCGCTGTTTCGATCGACATCTTTTTCTTCTTCGCGAGCACGCGAACCTTTGCCGCGCCCATTTCAAAATCCACCTGATATTTCCCGGCGAGCTTCTCCACGAACCGCGCATCGGCATCGCTCGATCGTCCGCGTAATTGATGGTTTAAATGGCAAACGATTAGTTTCTTGTAACCGAGATTGATCAGCCAGTGGAGCAGCGCGACGGAATCGCGGCCGCCGGAAACGCCGATGAGATAGCGCGCGTCACGCGGAAACCGAGAATTTGTTTTTGTTTGAATCCAATTCATGGCGGCACTGCATCCAACGTTCAAAGCCAATCATGAACAATCAACAACCCTTAGACAAAGCGGGAACTCCGCGGCGTCTTAAAATTATGAAGAAGGAAGCTCAATCGATCTATGGGCTCCTGGTCCGCTCGGAAGAGAAAGGCCGGAGCATAATGGAAACGGTAGTTTACGCGATGTGCATTGTGAGCGCGGTCGCCGCGATCTGGCAATTCGTCTGGCAACCAGCCCCGCTTTCTTATGAAAGCTTGGTCTCGCCAGTGCAGCCTGTGCCGGTGATGTCGCAACACGCCGTGGAAGCAACATTGAACACGAAATCTTGAAAAAGCATGTGGGCGCTCTTGTAGCCACCGGCCTGCCTGGCACGCCGTAGCAGCCACGCGAAGGCGGGTGGCTGGTCGGAGCATGGAGCCGCAAGGGACGGCCCGCAGGGCCGTGGCTACAGCAGCAGCCCGCCGCTGAAACAGGGAGCGAGCAGCCCCCGAAGGAGGGATGAGAAAATCGCACATATGTGCGAGTAGGTTGTTGACAATGAATGAACGTTCATTCATCTTCCAAACCTATGCCGCAATCCCAGATAGAATCTTCCAGCCCCGATCGACGTTCCCAAATCCTTGATGCCGCTCTGGTCTGCTTTGCCAAACGCGGCTTTCACCAGGCCAGCATGCACGACATCAGTGCCGAAGCCGGCATCAGCGTCGGGCTGATCTATCGCTATTTCGAAAACAAGGAGGCGGTCATTTCCGCGATGGCGGATCGCCACAAGGAAGAAATCGGCGACATGCTGGAACGCGCGCGCCAGGCGCAAACGCTGCTTGAGTCGCTCGAAATTCTGTTCACCGCGCATTGCTGTGAGAACGAGCCGCGAGTCATCTCCGCGTTCGTAGTCGATCTTTATGCCGAAGCGTCGCGCAATCCCCAGGTGGCCGATCTGGTGCGCGATGTGTTGCAGACAGCCATGGATGGGGTGACCGAACTAATCTCGCGCGCGCCTGAAACTCAAAACGCCACGCACGGTCTTTCTCCGACCGAATTGGCAGAACTAATTTTCGCCGTCGCACGGGGAATGTTGATGTTCGACGTGTTACGCCCGCAAGAGATGACCGCAGCAGAACGGCGCGAGCGACAACTGGAAGTGACGCGAAGGCTCTGGCGCTTGTTGTTCAAACCGGAGGGAGAGCTGGCTTATGCATGACGTGGCGAAGACTGTTTCAGATATTCCAGCTGCCTCGAGGGTGAAATCGCGGCGGAAAGGTCTCGGTATTGCGATAGGTCTGCTCGTCGCCATTGTGATTTTTGTTTTTGGCATCAAAGCGCTGCAAATCGGCAAAATGATGAGCAGCCCGAAAGTCATGCCGGTTACAACCGTCACCAGCGCGCCAGTTAAAGAAGAAGATTGGGCTCCGATGCTATCGGCGGTGGGATCTGTCAGCGCTGCCCAAGGCGCCGTCGTGGCCACCGAGCTTGGCGGGACGATAAGCGAGATCCGGTTTGAGAACGGAGCGGAAGCAAAGAAAGGGGACGTGCTCATTAGGCTAGACGCATCCCAGGAGGAAGCACTTTTGCGGTCTGCAGAAGCTGAAGCCGACCTGGCGCGCACGGACTTGGAACGCTCGCGCGGGCTTGCCGCGCAAAAGGTGGTTTCAAAAGCTGAACTCGACGCTGCCGAATCAAAGTTCAGGAGACTAAATGCCATTGTTGATCAGATGCGGTCGAATATTGCGAAGAAGACGATTGTCGCGCCGTTCGACGGGCAGCTTGGTATTCGTCAGATGAATGTCGGACAAATGATCAATGCCGGTCAGCAGGTTGTCGCGCTGACGTCGCTGGATCGGGTGTATGTCGATTTTGCGTTGCCAGAGCAACACGTCTCGAAATTGACCAAGGATTTGGAAGTGCGGGTGCGAGCCGACGCGCTTCCCGGACGCGAATTCAAAGGAAAATTGACCGCGAGTAATTCCATGGTGGACGCAGTGACTCGCAATGTGCCGTTGCAGGCAACATTGGAAAATCCTGATCACGCGCTGCGTCCTGGGATGTTCACGAAAGTGGACGTCATGTTGCCGGAAACAAAAAAGACCATCGTGATCCCCGGCTCGGCCGTGTCTTATGCGCCGTACGGCGATTCAGTGTTTGTGATTGAGAAGCAGAAGGACCCGAAGAGCGGGCAGGAATCGCTCGTGCTGCGCCAACAATTTGTGCGAATCGGCGAAACGCGAGGCGACTTTGTTTCAGTTACGCAAGGATTGAAGGCGGGAGAGGAAATAGTGGGCACAGGCGTGTTCAAGCTGCGCAATGGAATGGTGGTTACGATCAACAACGATCTGGCACCCAAACCAGAACTGAACCCGACGCCGGCAGATACCTGAGAAAAATTCGAAATCCGAATATCGAAACTCGAAACAACTGTAGAGCGCAAACGATGACCACCGCCTTGCCGATTCGAATTTTCAGGTTTCGAATTTGTTTCGGATTTCGGGTTTCTAATTTCGAGTTTCTGCAATGAAGTCTTTCACCGATCTTTTCATCAAACGGCCGGTGCTGGCGATGGTGGTCAGCTTTGTGATTCTCATTGCCGGCTCAAAAGCGGTGTTGCCGATTCTTTTTCCGCAGCAGCTAGCGGGCCTCGGCGGTTTAAATGTGCGGCAATATCCGCGGAGCGATATCGCTTCGATTAGCATAACTACAGTTTACGTCGGCGCGGATGCGGAGCTCGTACGCGGGTTTATCACAACGCCGCTCGAGCGCGCGATCGCGGCGGCGGATGGAATCGATTACATCCAATCACAAAGCAAGCAGGGCGAATCACTCATCACGGTGCGCCTGAAACTGAACTACGACGCCAACAAGGCATTGTCCGACATCAGCTCCAAAGTTGATGCGATCCGGCGCGATTTGCCTCCCGAGTCTGAAATTCCGGTAATTGAAATTCAGTCGGCCGATACACAGCGAGCCTCGGCATATTTGAGCTTCACGTCGGATATTCTTCAACCGAACGAAGTCACAGATTATCTTGTGCGCCTCGTGCAGCCTCGGCTGACGGCCGTCGGCGGCGTCCAGAAGGCAGACATTCTCGGCGGGCGCTACTTTGCCATGCGCATCTGGATGAAACCCGATCGCATGGCGGCGCTCAACATCTCGCCAGCGCAAGTTCGCACCGCCCTTTCGCGAAATAATTATCTTGCAGCGGTCGGAAGCACAAAAGGTTCGCTTCTTCAGGTAAACCTCACGGCGAATACCGATCTGCACACAGCAGACGACTTTAAGAAACTGGTCGTTCGTGAGGATAAGGGAACTCTGGTCAGGCTGGGGGACATAGCCGACGTGGTACTCGGCGCGGAAGACTACAACGCAGAAGTGCGGTTCTCCGGGCAAAAGGCGGTATTCATGGGCATCTACGTTCTGCCAAATGCGAACTCCGTCGATGTGATCAAGCGAGTGCGTGCGGAGATGGAGCAGATCAAACGCGAGTTGCCCACGGGGATGACTGGGGAGATTGCCTACGATGCGACCGCTTACATCAACGATGCGATCCACGAAGTCGTAAAGACCCTGATCGAAACGCTGCTCATCGTGATGCTGGTGATATTCTTGTTCCTCGGGTCGTTCCGCTCCGTGATCGTGCCCGTGGTGGCGATCCCGATCTCGCTAATCGGAGCGATGTTCCTGATGCAAGTCTTCGGGTTCTCGCTCAACTTGCTAACGCTGCTGGCGATTGTCCTTTCTGTCGGGTTGGTGGTGGACGACGCGATCGTTGTTGTCGAAAACGTGGAGCGTCACATGCGCGAAGGCATGTCGCGCATGAATGCGGCGCTTAAGGGTGCGCGTGAGTTGGTGGGCCCGATCATCGCGATGACACTCACGCTCGCCACCGTTTACACGCCAATCGCGCTCCAGGGCGGTCTAACCGGCGCGCTGTTTCGTGAATTCGCGCTAACGTTAGCCGGTGCGGTGCTCATCTCCGGCATAGTCGCGCTGACGCTTTCGCCAATGATGTCGGCGCATTTGCTGCGCCCCGAACACGTTGATCACGGATTCAGCGGCTGGGTCAACCGTACGTTCGATCGTTTCCGCGAGTGGTATGGCGGCCATCTCGATCGGACTCTCAACGCGCGACCGGCTGTCTATCTGGTTTGGGCAGGAGTATCGGCACTTGCACTGTTCATGTTCGTCATGATTCCAACGTTTGCTTCAAAGGAATTAGCGCCGACAGAAGATCAGGGTGTGATCTTTGGAATTGTGACCGCACCCGCCAACGCGACCATCGACGACACAATTCGGTATGCCGATGCAGCGGAGAAAGTTTTCCTCGATGTCCCGGATACGCGTTTCACATTTCAAATCACATTTCCGGATAACGGCTTTGGCGGGATGGTTTTGAAGCCGTGGGGCGTACGCAAGACAAAGACCGAAGCGTATCTTCCGGTGGTTCAGCAGAAGCTCGGAGCCATTCCTGGCATTCAAATGTTTCCGGTCATGCCGTCAGCGCTTCCGGGCAGTGATAGTTTTCCGGTGAGTTTCGTCATTACGTCCACTGCCGATCCGGAGCGAATTCTGGAATTAGCGCAACAACTTCAGGCGAAAGCGATGCAGGCCGGCGTGTTCCGATTTGCAGACATCGATACAAAGATCGATCAACCTCAGGCCGAGATCGTTTTCGATCACGACAAAGTGGCTTCGCTCGGCCTGGATATGCAGCAAGTGGGAGCTGATCTCACGGCTGCCATCGGCGGAAATTATGTCAATCGTTTCAACATCGCCGGACGCAGTTACAAGGTCATTCCGCAGGTCAAGCGCGTTGACCGTCTGAATCCGCAGCAATTGGAGAATATTTATGTAAGCGGGCCTAACAATAAGCTCATCCCACTGAGTACCGTGGCGAGCATCAAGCACAAGACCGTTGCACGTTCGCTCAATCGGATGCAGCAACTTAATGCCGTCATCATCAGTGGAGTCCCGCTGCGGTCGCTCGATTCAGCGTTGAAATTTCTAGAAGACGAAGCGCGTAAGATTTTGCCCAAGGGTTACGTGATCGATTACACCGGCGAGTCGCGGCAACTGCGAACTGAGGGCGACAAATTTGTTCCGGTGTTTGTCTTGGCGATCGTTTTGATCTTTCTGGTGTTGGCCGCGCAGTTCAACAGCTTTCGAGATCCTTTCATCGTTCTGTTGGGTTCCGTGCCGCTGGCGCTTTTCGGCGCGGTCATCTTCATGTTTTTGAAGATGCCGTTTGGAACGTTTTTCACCAACGGCTGGACAACATCGTTAAATATTTACTCTCAGGTGGGTTTGGTAACTCTGGTCGGACTTGTCTCCAGAAATGGGATCCTGATTGTGCAGTTCGCAAATGAATTGCAGCGCCAGGGCATGAAAAAACTTGCTGCGGTCGCGAAAGCCGCCCGCATTCGGTTGCGGCCAATCATGATGACGAGCGCCGCCACTGTGGCAGGTCATTTTCCGCTTACGCTGGTGACCGGCGCCGGTGCTGCCGCGCGAAATTCAATCGGTCTTGTTCTCGTCGGCGGGATGACCATAGGAACCATCTTTACGCTTTTCATCGTTCCGTCGCTCTATATGCTGCTCGCCAAGGAGCATCACGAGAAATCCTTGATGGACCCGGATTTGGAGGGTGTCACC